>OKRW01002776.1_pt1 | contig 12123 bp, 10 predicted proteins | sample 1601151 | NCBI WGS metagenome assembly OKRW01 (sample SAMEA3541471, study PRJEB24748) | human gut metagenome | biome: human gut; feature: human-associated habitat; material: faeces | place: China | collected 2012 | reverse complement strand
GTACTGGATCATCCCAATATCGTAAAGGTATACGATGTCAGCGTGACGGACAAGCTCCAATTTATCGTGATGGAGTATATCGACGGCATCACGCTGAAAGAATATATGGAGTACCGCGCCCAGCCTTTGACGTATAAAGAGACGCTGCACTTCATCACACAGGTTCTGGCGGCGCTGCAGCACGCCCATGAGAAGGGCATCGTGCACCGGGACATCAAGCCGCAGAACATCATGCTGCTGGCGGACAGCACCATCAAGGTGATGGACTTCGGCATCGCCCGCTTTTCCCGCAGCGAGAACCAGACGATGACCGATAAGGCCATCGGCTCGGTGCATTACATCAGTCCTGAACAGGCGAAGGGCGATACCACCGACGCAAAGGCGGACATCTATTCCGTGGGCGTGATGATGTACGAAATGCTTTCGGGAAAGCTACCGTTTGAATCCGACAGTCCGGTGTCCGTGGCCATTAAACAGATCGCGGATACGGCCACGCCCCTGCGGGAGCTGAACCCCGCGGTGCCCGAGGCGCTGGCGGCCATCATGGTCTCGGCGATGGTCAGGCCGTAGATGAAGCCCGAGCACGCGGCGTTCATGTCGAATGCCGCGGCGTTGACCAGTCCCAAGCGTCGGCGCAGCACGGCGGCGCAGGTGGGGACCACCTCGTCGGGCGTGATGGTGGAGTAGATGATAAGGTCGATGTCCTCGGGAGCGATCTTGCGCTCGGAATAGCCGCCGTCCGCCCAGCCGAGCGCCTGGCGCGCGGCGCCTTCAGCCAGGTCGACGTTGCCCTCGCCGACGCACACGCGGCGCGAGAGGATGCCCGTGCGCGTGGAGATCCATTCGTCGCTGGTGTCCACAAGTTTGGTCAGCTCTTCATTGGGCACGTCAAGTGCCGGCAGCTGCTTGCCGCAGCCGATGATGGTGCAACCCATGATGCTCCTTCGATGTGCGGGGCGATGCGCCCCGGAGATGATGCGTGTCGATTACGTTCGAGTATAGCATCGCGCGTTGCGGCCCCTGCGAATCCCCATGTCATGACCCCTGCCCGCACCGGAATCAATGCGCGGGTGAAGTAAACGCTTGATGTCCTGGGGACGTTCCGGCCGGCGGAGGGGTCGGGCGCATGTGCGGATGGGCGGTGATGGCCGGTTATGGGGCGCGCATGGCGAAAAGGCCGATGCCGCCTGGGGAGCGTACCGGGCATCGGCCGTCAGCCCGGTTGGCCAGGCTTTCCTTTAGGCGCTTTTCGTTTTCCCGTGGGGTTTCTTCACCGAGATGTCGGCGGGGATGGAGGGGATGGCGATCATGAAGCACGCCCCGCCCTCGGGGAGGTTGACGGCCTCGACGGTGCCGTCGTGCGCTTCGGCGATGGACTTCACGATGGCAAGACCCAGGCCCGTGCCGCCCGTGCCGCGCGTGCGGCTTGCGTCGGTGCGGTAGAAACGGTCGAAGAGCAGCTTGGGGTCCACGTCGCCGAAGCCGCAACCGTCGTCTTTCACGGCGATGATGGAGTTGCCGTTCATGCCGAACAGCTCAACGTTGATGTGCCCGCCGGGCTTGATGAAGCGGCTGGCGTTCTCGACCAGGTTGGTGACGGCCTGGCGCAAGCTGTCGGGGTTGCCCAGCACGTCGGGCGCCTCGCCCGAGACGCTCGTGTTCGCCTGGCGATCGTGCAGGATGGGGGACAGCGCGTCGACCACGCTGTTCGCCAGATCGTGCAGGTTCACGCGCTGCATGGTCTCGGGGATGGGGGAGCTTTCTATGCGCTGCAGGGTCAGCAGGTCGTGCGTCAGGCGGCTAAGGCGCTCGCTTTCGTTCACGATGATGCCGCAGAACTTCTCATGCAGCGAGGGCGGCAGGTCGGGGTCGGCGAGCATCTCGGCGTTGCCGCGGATGGCCGTCAGCGGCGTGCGCAGCTCATGCGCGACGTCGCTGATGAACTCGTTTTGGCGGCGCTCCTTGATGGCAAGGTCATGCTGCTGCTGGGTGGTGGTTTGCACGAGGCGCTTGAAGTCGCTGGTCAGCAGGTCGGCCTCGTACATGCGGCCGTCGGGCTCGAACGTGACGGGCGCGCCGCTGCGGAACGCCGCCATCTTCTTCGCCAGGTCGCTCAGCGGTTCGGACAGGAAATGGCCGATAAGCAGGCTGATGCAGAAGATGACCACGCTGATGGGGATAAGGACCAGCAGGACCGCTATGGAGGCGTCGTACACGAGCATGCACACGACGGCCGTGACCACCGCAGCGAGCAGGCTGAGCAGCGTGGCCAGGAGCGCGAAATATGTCTGCAGCCGTTTTATAGCTTGAACCTATATCCGTAACCGCGAACCGTTTCCACAAGGCCGGGATCGTAACCGGCTTGCTCGATCTTATCACGCAGGCGCTTGATGTGGGTGTCCACGGTCTTGGTTTCCACCAAGCCGGGATCGTACCCGGCGGACTCAATCTTATCACGCAGACGCTTGATGTGGGTGTCGACGGTCTTGGTTTCCGTCAAGTATTCCCAACCCCAGGCGTCGCGCAGCAGATCTTCGCGCGAAACCACCTTGCCGGCGTTCTTCATAAGGCATGCCATCAGCTCGAACTCGCGGGGCGTCAGATCGATGTCGCCGGCGGGGCCGGTGGCGGTGTGCGCGTCCTCGTCGAGCGTGATGCCGCTGGCGGTGATGGCGTGGCTGTTCGGAGTGAACTCGTTGCCCTGGCTGCGGCGCAGCAGCGCGCGCACGCGGGCGATGAGCTCACGCACGCCGAAGGGCTTGGCCAGGTAGTCGTCGCCGCCGATCTCGAGCCCGACAACCTTGTCCAGCTCGGTGTCGCGAGCCGAGAGGAACAGCACGGGCGCGGACGTCTTGGTGCGCAGGCGGCGGCACAGCTCGTAGCCGTCCATGCCGGGCAGCATGATATCCAGGACGAACAGGTCGTAGTCGTTTTCCTGGGCCATTGCCAGCGCGTCCTCGCCGTTGTCCACTACGTCGGGCTGGAAGCCCTCTTTCTTCAGGGCGTATCCGACGAACTCCGTGATGGAGGGCTCGTCGTCCACGACCAGGATGCGCGAAGGCGTTTCGTTCATGATGTGCCTCTTTCATATCGCGCGCCGCACGTGTTGCCGCGGCGCTTCCCGGCAGCGCAGGGGGCGTGCCCCGCGTTTCCGTACCATTCTTGCGACACAACTATACTCGCATTGCTGCCCGTGTTCGCTTCCCGTCAAAAACACGTTACTTGCCAACATCGGGGCTGATAGGGGTGGCGGTACTGCTATACTTGTGCGTGCGAAAAAGCCCGAAGGGGCCGGCGTGCGCCGGCTTGAGGGAGATGGGCGCCGCATGCAACGCGGGCAATGCCTGCAAGCTGCGGCGTTCTGGGCAGTACGTGAGAGAGTGGGCGAAAGAATGCTTTTGGCAATCGACGTTGGCAACACGCAAACCGTGGTGGGCGTGTACGAGGGGAAGAAGCTGAGCCATCGCTGGCGCGTGGCCACGAACAAGCACCACACGTGCGACGAGCTGCGCGTGAAGCTGATTCCGCTGCTGAATTCCGAGGGCCTTTCGTTCCAGGACATCGGCGGCATGTGCCTGGCATCGGTAGTGCCGGCGCTGACCGATGCGTGGTGCACGGCGGCTAAGCAGATGCTGGGGCATCGCGCCGTGGTGTGCTCGGCCGAAACGGCGGGCGACCTGTTCGACGCGTCGGGCTATCCGAATCCGCGCGAGATCGGTGCCGACCGCGTGGCCGATGCCGTGGCCGCGCGCAGTCTGTACGGCGCGCCGGTCATCGTGGTGGACTTCGGCACCGCTACTAATATGGAAGTCATCGACCGCACGGGCAGCTTCGTGGGCGGCGTGATTGCCCCGGGCGTGGAAACCAGCTCGTCGGCCCTGTTCAGCCACGCAACGAAGCTGGGCGCCATCGAACTGGTGAACCCGCACGTGTCCATTGGCCGCAACACGCAGCAGGCCATGCAGGTGGGCATCGTCTACGGCGAGGCCGATCGCGTGGATGGCCTGGTCAACCGCATTTTCGACCAGCTGGGCTACAAAACGGCCGTCATTGGCACCGGCGGGCTTGCCCCGCGCGTGTCGCCGCTGTCGCGCACCATCAACGAGGTGAACCAGGACCTTACGCTTGAGGGCCTTCGCCTGGTGTACGACAACTACATCGCGCACGATGAAACGGGCCCGTACGGCCGTCCGAACGAATAGCGAACGCGAAGCCTCAAACGGCCCGGGAAACCGGGCCGTTTTTGCGTCTGGGCGGGTTTTCGGAAGCGCGGCTTGCGCGGGCGTGCGAAAGGGGCGATGCGCCAAGTGCCGAAGTCGTTGCTTGCGAAAGTGCGCGGAAGGCTGTTGTTCGACAGGTGGGAAACGCGGGCATAAGAAGGCATCACCAAGCATTTCATCAGGCAAAACGCTAGCGAATCACTAAGACGTCACCAATTGCGATGACACCTTTCGCTTCGCCTGGGCGCTTTGCGAATCGCCAAAAAACGGGCGATGGCCACGCCGATATTTCACCCGAGAACGGGCGTTTCCCGCGTTGCGGTGCTGCTCCTAGAATTTCGGTCGTGCCCTGCAAGAGGGACGGGGCGCAAGATAGAAGGGGGAACCGAGCATGAACAACGTTGACGACATCGAAGTAAGTGCGGCGGCTCAGAACGCATCTGAACCGAGGCCGGAAGATGGCGCAGCCGTTGCTGCGGCCAAAACCGAAGACCCGGCGGCGGCACGCTTGCGCGTTGAGCGTGCGTTGACCGCTAACCATGCGAACACGTTGCCCATGCTTGAGATTCTTCGCGCATGCAACGAGGCGCGTCCGTATCGCGATATCGAAGACGACGTCTACGACCTGCCCGTGATGCAGTTGAGCCACCAGAACGCGCATGCGTTGTCGCTGTTGCTCGTTAAGGCCGGCGCGCTCGAGCAGATTCCCGTCGAAGGGCCGCAACCTGCAGAATCCGCTGCCGCAGGCGTTGACGCTTCTGCTGGCGATGCGCAGCCCGCTCTGGTCGATCAGCCGGTGGACTACTTGCTCGTCATCACCGAGGCCGGCCGCGAGGCGCTTGCGGACTTCGATCCCGTGAAGCGCTATGGCCGCATGCTTGCTGGCGAGCCGTCCAGCTACCGCGCCATTTATCGCAAGGTCCTCTCGCTGTGCGAGCAGGGCATCTCCATGGACGACATTGAGCAGGCGTTGGCGGGAATCCCCGCCATGCGCACCCCGAAAACCGTCTATGCCGGGCATTTCGTCTCGAACCTGGAAACCGTCGACGGCATTCGCTGGGCCGACGGCCTTTGGACCATAACCACCCACGGCCAAGCCATGGCCGAAGTCTGATAACCCCTCGGGCACCCCTCCCCCCCCCTCTTGCCCGAGGGGCCCTTCAGCCGGAATTCCGGCGACATCCATTGAAAGCGCCGTCGCAAGTAGCAGGCGCCGCAAAACATCTGTTCAAGGCATTCTCCCGGTAATGCCCAGGGCCGCTGCGGCGAAAATCCGTGCGGACGGGCCGCCGAGTGAAGAAAACGAGAAAAGCAAGAAAAACGAGGAGGAGAGCATCACATGACGAACCAAACGATGACACGTCGCAGCTTCGTCAAGGCGGCAGGGGCTTTGGGCGCTGCAGCTGGCCTGGCATTCAAGCCACAGGCTGCTTCACCAAGGCCGATTCCGCTTATGCCGAGCAAGCGGGGGAGGAGAAGATCTACAAGACTTCCTGCCGCGCCTGCATCGCATCGTGCGCGGTTTTGGCGCACGTGCGCGACGGCCGCGTCGTTAAGATCGAGGGCAACCCTGAAAGCCCCATGAGCCAGGGCGGCGTGTGCGCCAAGGGCCTGTCCGGCATCCAGGCGCTGTACAACCCCATGCGCAACAAGTACCCCATGAAGCGCGTTGGCGAACGCGGCACGAACAACTGGGAGCGCATGAGCTGGGACGACGCCCTGACCGAGATTTGCACTGAAATCAACCGCGTGTCGGACAAGTACGGCAGCGAGGCCATCAGCGTTTCGACGGGCGGCGGCGGCAATCCCCACTTCTCCAATGTCAAGCGCTTCGGCGAGGACATCGATACACCCAACGTGTGGGAGCCGGGCTGCTCGCAATGTTATCTGCCGCGTATGGCGGCATCTATCTTGGCCTACGGCGCTGGCAAACCGAACAACCTGAGCTTCTCGGACTCCAACGGCTGGGACTTCTATTTCGATGACTGCAAGGTCACTACCATCGTGCTGTGGGGCACCGACCCGTCTAACTCCTCGGTGGCCACCGGCGGTCGCTGCCTAGCCGAGCTGCGCGCCCGTCCGCAGGGCCTACGCACTGTGGTCATCGACCCGCGCTACACGCTTGATGCAAGCAAGGCCGAGGTGTGGCTGCCCATCCGCCCCGGCACCGACGTGGCGCTGCTTCTGGCCTGGACGCGTTGGATCATCGACAAGAAAAAGTACGACGAGCAGTTCTGCAAGACCTGGACGAACATGCCGTACCTTATCAACCCCGAAACGCGCCTGACACTTAAGGCGACCGAAGCGGGGCTTGAAGGCACCGACAAGGATTACGTCGTGTGGGACGCCAACACCAACCAGCCTGTTGTGGTCACGGATTTCCCGATGAATACCGATGTCGACCCCGAGCTGTTCGGCACGCACGTTGTCAACGGGCTGGAGTGCAAGTCCGGCGGGCAGCTTCTCAAGGAAAGCTGCGAGGAGTGGACGCTTGAGAAGGCGGCAGAGATTTGCTGGCTTGACGCCGCCCAGATCGAGAAGGCTCTGGAAATCTACACCGATCCCGATGGCCAGTCCGCTATTATGCAGGGCGTTGCCATCGACCAGTACCCGCAGTCTCAGCAGTCGGCCTTGGGCGCGCTGAACCTTGAGTTCCTTATGGGCAACGTCGAGAAGCCCGGTGCGATGCTGCAAAAGTTCGCAAGCGCCCCGTGCAAGGACCAGTTGGGCAACACCCCGCGTCTGCTTACCGAGGCGAAGGTCCGCAAGCGCTGCGGCTACTTGGAGCACAAAGGCCTCATCTGCTGGGACATGGCGCACATCCCCAGCGTGCTGCGCGCTATGCAGTACGGCGACCCCTATCAGATTCACATGTGGATCGAGCGTTCGGGCAACAAGCACGTGGTGCTTGGCAACTCAAGCTGTCTGGACGAGGTTGTCCCGCACCTGGACACGGTGGTGCACATCTTCATGTATCCCACGGCGTTTTCCGTCATGTGCGCCGACTACCTGTTGCCCTGCACCGAATGGCTTGAGACGAACCTGCCCATCCCGCAGCTCAACACCATCGTCATGCGTCAGGCCGTCACCCATCTGTTCGAGGGCGTCGAGGAAGGCATCATCTGGACCCAGATCGTGCAGAAGTGCGCGGAGCTGGGCAACAAGCACTGCCCGAAGGCGTTCGACAAGGACGCTTGCCATACCACGCCGTTCTACAAGAACGAATACGAGAAGCAAATTCAGCATCTGAACAAGCTGGACATGACGTGGGACGAGGCGTGCGAGGAAGGCGTCATCAAGTGGGCCGAGCCCGAGGAGTACCGCACGTACTACACCTACCTCAATGATGACGGTACGGGCAAGCCCAAGGGCTTCGGCACGCCGTCGAAGAAGCTTGAGGTGTACTGCGAGTCCAACATCATCCTTGGCCGCACGGGCTACCCATGGGCGCAGTGCGACGAGACGGCGCATCTGACGCTTGAACCGGCGTCGAAGGATTACGAGCCTTTGGCCTACTACGAGGAGCCGGCGGAAAGTCCGCTGACCGATACGGAATATCCGTTGGTTTTGACCGAGGGCCGCTTGCCGATGTACCACCACGGTACCCTGCGCAACGTTCCGTGGCTGCGCGAAATCTACCCCGTGCCCGAGATGTGGATCCACCCCGACGACGCCGCGAAGTACGGCATCTCCGACGGTGAGTGGGTCGACATCGAATCGCGCCGCGGCAAAACCCACGGCCGCGCCCGCGTTACCACCGCCATCGCGAAGGGCGTGGTGTACCAGGAGCGTTTCTGGGCACCTGAACTGCTCGACTCCGACCACCCCGACCAGGCTTACAAGGTCATGAACATCAACGTGCTGACCAAGAACGACCCGCCGTACAACCCCGAGTACGGTACCTATACGCTGCGCGGCTTCCAGGTGAAGGTAAGCCCCAGCAACGATGCCATCCTCAACGAGGTGTGGACCGAGCCCGAGCAATTCGAGCCGTGGCTGCCCGAGTATTCCGACCCCACCGACGACGTGTTCGATTACGGCGCGCCTGCGAAATAAGGAGCTATGACCATGTCCCATAACTGCATCGTCGTCAACCTCGATCGCTGCACGGGCTGCTTCGGCTGCGAAATCGCGTGCAAGATGGAGAACAACGTGGTCCTTGGCCAGCGCTGGAGCAAGGTGCTGACCGTTGGACCCGTCGGCGAATATCCCAACATGACCCGTTATGCGCTGCCCACCATGTGCCAGCAGTGCAAGGAGGCACCCTGCGTGCACGTGTGCCCGACCGGCGCGAGCTACCGCGACCCCAACACGAACATCGTGCTGGTGGACAAGGAGAAGTGCATCGGCTGCAAGTACTGCATGATGGCGTGCCCTTACGGCGTGCGCAGCTGGAACAAGACCGAGAAGTGCGTTGAGAAGTGCACGCTGTGCGGCCAGCTGACCAGCGCCGGGAAGCTGCCGGCCTGCGTGAAGAGCTGCTCTGCGGGCGCGCGCTTCTATGGCGATCTTGACGACCCGAACTCCGACGTGTCTAAGGAGCTGGCCAAGTACGATGACTCGGCCATCCACACGCTCGAAGACCAGGGCAACGGCCCGTGCACGCACTACATTCTCAGCACATCGATCGGCGAATGGCAGCAACGCGTGAAGCCCCGCACGGCTCCGCAGACTGCTGCGTATCCCGAAGCATAGAAGGGAAGGAAGCAATGGAAATCCAATGGTCGCTCGTTCTGTTCACGGCCATCTCGGGCGCGGGTGCATGGCTGTTCGCCTTCATCGGCCTCAACGAGTTCCTCGGCAGGGCGCGCAATGATAAGGGTCTTATGGTCGGCTGTGTTTTGGCCGCCGTGTTGTTGGCCGTCGGCGGCGTGGCATCGGTGACGCACTTGTCCCATGTCGACCACGTGCTGTGGGTTTTGCAGCACCCGGCTCCGGGCATTTTCGTTGAAGCGCTGCTTATTGGCATAGACGCCGTGCTGGCGGTTGTGTTCTTCCTGCTGGTCAAGCGCGAGGTTTCCGCCGGCGCGCGCAAGGCGGTCGCTGTGCTTGCCATCGCAATGGGGCCCATCTTCACCTATTCCTGCGGTTCATCCTACATGATGGCATCGCAGCTGGCGTGGAACACCATCACGCTGCCGCTTGGGTACCTGGGCACCGCCATTCCGGCTGGCGCCGCAATCTGGATGCTGGTGGGCTACTACTTCAAGGAATCCGACGAAGCGCACAAGGTAGCCGGCGTTGAGCTGGCCGTTGCCGGCGCGGCGTCGCTGGTGCTCGGGGCGGCTTACGGGTTTGCCTCGGGCGCGGCCTTCAATGACCAGACGGTGCTGTTCTGGATTGCCGTGGTTGCCGTGGGCAGCGTGGTCCCGGGCGTGTGCGGCATCTTGGTTGCGCGTTCGCCGAAGCTGGCGTTTTCCGCTGGCGTCACCGCTATGATCGGCGGGGTCGTGGGGTCCGTGTCGTACCGCGTTTTGATGTGGACGGCCTCGGTGGCGCTTATGGCGCTGTTCGGCGAGGCGATTTAGCAATGGTTGCGGTCGTGCCTGCTGCACAAGCGGGCACGCCCCTGCGGCAAGTTGTCGCGGCTCTGTGCGCAGGGCTCGGCATGTCGCAAAGGGGGAAGCGGCGGCAGGCCGCGCGCCGTCGGGCATTCGAGCTTTGGCGGCGAAGTAGAGGAACGGAGCATCGCAATGAGCGAGAACGTCATGGACAAGACGCTGAAGGAGGAAATCGTCGCGGCCAACGAGGCCCGCGCTGCTTTCGACCGCTTTCTGGCCAGCTTGTTTCTGTACGAGCTGAAAGACGATCAGATCGAGCGGCTTGCTCATCTGGAGTTTGAACGCGACGGGTCGAAGGTGGCGCAGGGCTATGCGCAGATGGTGGAGTACCTGCGTCACCGCAACCGTGCCACTGCGCAGACCTTGGCGGTTGATTATGCCCATACGTTCTTGGGCGCGGGCACCTACGACCACGTGCTGGCCCCGCCCTATGAGTCGGTGTTCACAAGCAAGCAGCGCCTGCTTATGCAAGACGCTCGCGATGGGGCGCTGGCCTACTACCGCTCTGAGGGCGTGGACCTGCCGGCTGACAACACCACGCCGGAAGACCATCTGGGCTTTGAGCTGCAGTTCGCGGCAACGCTTGTCGAGCGCGCAAGCGATGCCGCTAAAAACGGCGACATCGAACGTTTGCGCGAGCTTGTGTCCAAGCAGCGCAGCTTCCTGCGGTTTCACCAGGAGAACTGGCTGCCCGAGTTTTGCGACGCCATAGATCAGTACGCCCAGACCGATTTTTACCGCGGCGTGGCGAACCTTGTGCGCGGCTATCTGGCCATCGAACGCGAAGTGCTTGACGGGATTGCCGATGCGCTCGGCATCGCGGGGCCCGAATGCGAGGTGCGCAGCGCATGGATGGACGATCGAGAGGAGGCCGACGGCGATGCGGCGTGAGCCTGCGCATTCTGCAGACGACAGCGCGTCTTTCAGCGAAGGCGGGCGGGGGCGCGTAACGCGTCGCGCGTTTATCGGGCTGTGCGCCGCCACCGCCGCCTGCGCTGCCGTAGGTGGGGCTGGCAAGGCCTTCGCCGGTCAGGGCGATTTGCTGCGTCCGCCGGGTGGTCAGGATGAGGCGCTGCTGCATGCGGCGTGTCTGAAGTGCGACCGCTGCCGAAGCGTGTGCCCGACCGGGTGCGTGTCGGTGGCCACGGTGGACGATGGCTTTTTGCAGGCGCGCACGCCCAAGCTGAACTTTCATCGCGGCTACTGCGATTTCTGCGGGAAATGCCAGGAGGTGTGCACGACCGGCGCGCTAGGCGCCTTCGACCCCGCTTGCGACAAAATCGGCGTTGCCGTTGTGCAGCGCGACCGTTGCCTGGCATACACGCTGGGCTGCGAGAACTGCAAGGATTCGTGCGCGTTCGGTGCGCTGACCTTCGACGGCGATCGTCGGCCGGTCATCGATGCCCAGCTGTGCAATGGCTGCGGTGCCTGCGAGTGCGCGTGTACCGCGCTGGTGTACGGCACGTTCTCGGGCGGGACGCGCCGCGGAATCGTGGTGGAAAGCGTTTCGGCCTACGAGGCAATCGGTTCTACGTTGGTCGACGGGGAAGGAAGGTGATGGGCATGGCGAAGCAAGGGCGCTCGGAGTCGAGCGGTAAGAGCGCAGGCGGCATGTTGCCGCGCACGAAGCGCCGCCTGTGCGCGCTGTGCCTTGTTGCGCTGGCTTGCGTTGGGCTGGCGTTCCACACCGGTACGGGCACGTCTTCCATGCTGGGCATCTCAAGCGTTGCGGCAATCTGCCCGCTTGGCGCGGTGGAGGCCGCCATCGCCTCGCGTACCATCGTGCCTGCTGGCGTTATCGGGTTGATCATCGCCGTGGCGGTGGTGCTGTTGGTCGGCCGTGCATTCTGCTCGTGGGGCTGCCCGATGGTGCTGCTGCGGGCGTTGTTCGGCCTGAAGACGCCGCACGAGCGTCGCGAGCGCGCGGCGGCAAAGGCGCAGGCGGGCAAGGCGGCTGGCGTGTCTGCCAACGGCGGCGCCGTTGCCGAAGAGCCGGCGCGCAAGGGTCTTGCACGCAGGCGGTCGGTTCCCGATGATGCGCCCGATGCCGAACGTGGCGGCGCAGGCGATTCGCGCATGTGGGTGCTTGGCGGCGCGGTGCTGACAACGGCGGCCTTCGGGTTCCCGGTGTTTTGCCTGGTCTGCCCTGTGGGCTTGACGTTCGCCACCATCATTTGCCTGTGGCGGGCCATCCAGTTCGGCGAAGCGTCTCTTTCCCTGGTTGTGTTCCCGGCCATCCTCATCATCGAAGCGGTGGTGCTGCGACGCTGGTGCCATACGCTGTGCCCGCTTGGCGCGCTGATGGGGCTTATTGCTCGCGGGAACAGGACGTTTCGGGCCAC
>OKRW01002770.1_pt1 | contig 12163 bp, 10 predicted proteins | sample 1601151 | NCBI WGS metagenome assembly OKRW01 (sample SAMEA3541471, study PRJEB24748) | human gut metagenome | biome: human gut; feature: human-associated habitat; material: faeces | place: China | collected 2012 | reverse complement strand
GTTTTTAAGTTTGTCTTTTTTTATACGTTTTGATTGATTTTTGTTTCACACTTATCACCCCTTGTGAGTATTAATAATATAGCATAGATAGATGATAAAAAGGAACATCCTGCTAGAGGGTGTCCTTTATTGGGTTATTTCTTCTATAAGTAGTTTCATTCTGTGTTCAAAGTCTTCTTTGATTTCACACTACCAAAGCGCATCATCTTTTATTTCATTGATTCTTTCTTGCTTAATTGCATTCTTAAAAAAATTAATAACTGATTCAATCTTCTTTTTATGTTCTAAATATTTTAAACCATTTACTTCCGGATAGAGCGATTCTAAGAAATCAATCTGATTTTGATATGCTTGCGCAATATCCCTTCCTCCACTGTAACTATATGGACATAAGCGTATTTTATCAAACACTTTAAAATCTGCATTAGTTTTTAATAACGCTATTATCGCTTCTCTTCTATACTCATCATCCAGTTCTACAACAATTTCAAAGATAATAACAATTCTATTGGGCAAAAATGCATTTTTACAAACGATATGCTTCACCCATTCTTTTTGACGAGAATCAATAATTTCCTCATCATTGCAACTAATCAAAGTATTTTTTAATCTAAAACACATATTACCTGATGGGGTATCTATCTCAGGAAAATGATCAAATAAAAAATCAAAATATCTTATATAATTGTCAGATTCCCATAATATTCTATTTTTATATTGATAATCATGTTTCTCATCATCAGCACAACTCCAGTACACTTCTGCATAATCTTTCATCCAATCTTCTCCTAACTGAAGAAAACGTATAAGAAAATCACCTTTCATATCGATCACTGCATCATTTTTCATCAAATTAAAATATATATTTCTTAGAAGAGAAAGATCTTCTTTAAATAAATTCAGTATTTCTGAAGGGCTATGTTGATCATCACGAAAAAGTGTTCTTAAATACATTTCAACAATTTTTGGACATGATTGATACTTTTCATAAAGTGTTCTACATGCTAACGGATAAATATTTTGTTCAATTGATAAGAATTTTTTTAAAAATTTCAAGCCTCTATATACTCTTGATCTTTTATCACTATCTGAATCATTATTCAAAAATTCATATAACTCTTCCAGCATTTCATGATTCACTTTTTCTTTAGGAAGTGTTTCAAAGAAAGAATATAACCATTGATTTTTTTGAGAAAAATCTTTTTGTTTGATTACTAATAATAATTTCTTGGAGTCCTTTGTTTTGTTTAAACGTTCCAATACAACATTTGGATCAATCGAAGCATCACAATCATTATCAATAAAAGCATCCAAAAAAGTCTCTAGATATTCTTCATCAAATTCTCTTATAATCATCTCTACTCTTTCAATAATTACTCCAGCTTCCCTTTCTGGTGTTTCTTTTGAAAATAAGTCGAGTCTATTTACAAAACCAGGAATATCGGACACTAAGATATTCTGACCATATTGCAAAATATCTTCTTTCTTTTTTAGTTCATAATCTTTATACGATAAGTCTGATAATGAAAAATCATCCTCAAACAGCTGATAAAATTCCCACTTTTCTCCCTTTAAGAGATCATTCCATTTATCACTAACTTCAAAATCTAGTTTTCTAGCATTGATCATCATTTTATTAACTATTTTCAAATAGCAAAGATCTTCACTCTCCATATTACATAGTATTTTTTCTAAATATTGAAAGTCAAATTCAAGAACTTCTCTATCTTTTTCGAAAATAAGAGTAAAGTAAGATTCAAAAAACAAAATTATATATTTTTTGCTTTCTTCAAAATTAGATAAAAACATCAAAATTTCCCAGCATGCTTTTCGATATTCTAAAACCCCTTCATTTTTCTTAATATATATTGTATATAAAGTCATTGTCCGTTTTCTCTCTTCTGCGGGTTTTTGAAATTTAAATTTCAATAAATTAATCGCCCACTTGAATGCAAATGCTCTAATATTTTTATCTCCATTTTGGATAGCATTAAGTAGATATTCAGAAACATCTTTCTCCTTACAATAACCATGTTTTTCTGATTCAATATCAATTCCATAATTGTTTCTTAACCAGTTGCACCCTAGCGAAAATGTATATTCATTTTTCAAAGAGAATTCAATTAATAATTCCATTACATACTCAAAGTTCTCATCATATTGATAACCTTCAATAAACTCTAACACTCTTCCATCTATGCATAGTTTTTCATCAAAACATATTGAATTATTAGACAAATCTATACTATATCCATCAAATTTCTTTGATCTGATCATCTCGATTTTTTCTTTTGCTATTTGAAAACCTTCTAAAGGTTTAAAGACATGAAAATACCTTGCAAAACTTTCAAACTGTGGATTGTTGGAATTTTTCCATTGATCCCAAACTTTAATTATCTCTTGTTGACAATACTCACAAGTATCCTCAGAATAAAATATATGTAAAATATCATTTATCGCATTTTTCAAACTTCGTTGAAATTTTTCATATCCAATACTTATCACATCTGAAAATGGAACCATCTTCTTTTCAATAAACACATAATACAACATATAATTTGAAAAGCATTGATCCGTCAATTTTGCAACCTGTCCTAATTGAATTTCAGCAACTTCTTTTTCAGCTAATTGACGTATATTTCCTTCAAACTCATCACAAGTCATCCCATATACTTCTAATAAATTTTCATACATATTGATTTCTGTAAGTTCAATTGTTTTAGATATAGATAAAAGGCCTGCTGAAAAATAAAGATCTCTATCTTTATCTATCGTGTTATCAACATACTCCCTATAGTACAAATCATACAAGTCTGATACATCCTCTATTGCAGATAACTTATTTTTTTCAATAGCCAGTTTTCCAGCCATGTAAGCTAATCTAGGATTTCCTTCAGCTATTCTAATAATTTGATTAATATATGCTAAGTTTCTTATTTTTGTATTATTAACAATAAATTCTTTGATCTCATCATCACTAAAAGAATCAATTTCAATGATTTTAGGAATCACAAACTTTTCAATTTTTGCTTTCACATCATCTCTTACATAATTTCTTACTGTTACGACTACTTTAACTGTATATCCTAAATCCTTTTTTGAAATATATTCAACAATATGATGTAATCCAATCAACTCATTTGCATCATCAACAAAAAACAAATAGTTTCCAGGTGCCTCAGTACAGGAAATCAAATCATCATATATTTCTAATCCATTATTTTTAACGCAGAACACATTAAATCCTTTTGCTTCAAATTTTTTTATTACCTCCAAAACAAGTCTAGTTTTACCTACCCCCGCTTTCCCCGTTACCATCACAACAGAATTTTCTTCAATGGATTTTATAAGTTCATGCTTTTCATTCTCTCTGAATTGAAAAACAGTTGTAAGAGGCGCTGCCATTTTAATCTGATCATACTTCTTTACAAAGTCTCCTATAGATAAAATTTGTGCAGTAGAAAGATTCACTCCAAGAATATCTTTTCCAACTATACGATATTTACCATAAACCAAATTAGCCAGTTCATCTATTCCCCATATAGTCAAATATATTCCATTACTTTCACACATCTGATGAAGTTTTTTATCATAATCAGCACGTAAATTATCGGAAGTATGACAACAAATAATTTCATCAATATCTTCTAAATCCAATCCGGTAGCATTTTTATCCATGCACTTTTCAATATCTTCTTTCAATTTTGTGAAAAGTTCTTTTTGTTGCGTTGTATATGCTATACATATATATTTTCCATTTTTCTTTCTCATGTATGAATCAGGATTGCCTGTCGTTGTTTTACCTGTTCCTGCCTTCATACCAAACCCATGTATTTCACCATTTCTCTCTTTTTTAATTAATACATCACAAAATTCTTGAAATGGTGCTGGTGCTAATTCCAATATTTTACTTTTTATGCTTGTGATATTTGCCATTATATAACCCTCCATCACAAAATTTAACGATCAACTTGTCTAACTTAACCTGTTTCTTCTAAAACAATTTCAATTATTTTAGATATCTGTATATTAAATTATATTCCTTTACACACTATATTTTCAATATTACCTTGCAAGACAGATAACTCCCACTATTACTACGAAGCTTCTTCCTACATACCCCTAATTATTTGATCACACAATAAAAAAATTTGTTTTTAATTGCCTAAATAACAGTAATTAATCTAATATATAAATAGTTTAACTTTTCTTATTTATGCTAAAATATATAAGTAACAGAAATAATTAATAGCATATAAAATTTCAAAATAGGAGCATTACCAAATGAACAAATATACATTTTCAACACAAACAGGCAAAGCATATTACTGTAACTCTATTCCTGGATTTATAGCTGATCAATCTACTAATATTGTCGGAAGATTAGTCCGTCATTCATTCGATGTAAATAAAGAGCAGGCAAACGCATGGGAAAATCAAATAAGCGAGTTACAAAGAAGACTAGAAGATCACGGCATAGAGGGAGACATCATTTTTGAATATGATATCGTACGTTTAGGTAAGCGTATTGATGTCATATTATTAATTAGACATATGGTTTTCTCTCTTGAGTTTAAAAATGGTAAAGACATCTTCACTGCACAGGATGCTCAGCAAGCTGAAGACTATGCTATTGACATTAAAAATTTCCATAAAGAATCAGAAGATCTTTATGTATGCCCTATTCTAATTGCAACTGATGCTACACCCTATCCTAAGAAGCAATCATCTGAATGTTATCCCGACAAACAGGTACATTTACAAAGAGAAAATATAGAGACTCTTATTCCAAAAATCACAGAAATTTCTAAACTTTATGGTGATAATCAAGAAATTGATTTTGATAAATGGTTTAATTCACCATACTATCCTACTCCAACAATTATTGCAGCCGCAGTAGAAGCATATAGTTCTCATAATTTAAGTCAGATTGCTCATTCCGAAGCTGGTCAAGAAAACATTGATAATTGTGAATCAAAGATTTACGAAATAATTGATTATGCCAAAACGCAAAAGAAAAAATGCGTCTGTTTCGTTACAGGTGTCCCAGGTGCAGGAAAAACTTTAGTTGGTCTTGATGTAGTAGCAAAAAGTTTAGATGATAGTGCAGACAGTTTAAGTGTATATCTTTCTGGAAATGGTGCCTTAGTAGAGGTTTTAAGAGAAGCACTAAAAAAGAGCGTTGAAGCAAACGATAAAGAACGTGAAGCAATTTGGAGAAGAGCAAAGAGATCTGGCGGAAGAAATTTTGATGTTCCTAGACCTGAAAAACTTCTTAACAAACATACACAATCTGCCATTAACACTTTAATCCAAAGCAGTTATGCATTTAAGAAAGATAATGCTTCTCACGATCATCCAACTCCAGAAAACATCATGATTTTTGATGAGGCGCAACGCGTGTGGAATCAGGAGCAAATGGCGAGAAAACATGATGATCCTATAATGGCTGTTAGTGAACCTAAACTGCTTTTCAGCATCATGGATCGTCATAAAGATTGGGCAGTAATGATCTGCCTAGTGGGGCTTGGTCAGGATATTTATGATGGAGAAGTTGGAATCAACGAATGGTTCCGTTGTGGTATTGAAGATTTTCAAAGTTGGGAATTATTTTACTCTCCTTCTATCTTTACTCAAGTTGAAGACAAAAACATAGATAAGAATATGATACTATCTTGCGATAGATGCCATCCAATAGACGAATTACATTTAAAAACATCTATTAGATCGTTTAGAGCAGATAAACAATGTCAATTTGTCGATTCACTTCTTGATAATAATCCTGAAAAAGCAGCCGAAGTTTATAAGATTATATCTGAAAAATATCCAGTTTATATTACTAGAAATTTTGATACTGCAAAGAAGTGGGTACGTTCTCAAGTTCGTGGTTCGCAAAGATCAGGAGTATTAGCGTGTAGCAGTGCGCAACGATTAAAACCAGAAGGCATCTATGTTCCTAGAGACATTGATGTAAAAAATTGGTTTCTAGCCCCAAGCAATGATTTAAGATCATCAAATATGTTAGAGGTAGTTGCAAGCGAATTTAAAGTTCAAGGACTTGAAATTGACTGGGCAATTGTGTGTTGGGATGCTGATTTACGACGTAAAGAAAATACCAATGATTGGGATCACTATTCTTTTAGAGGAACCAGATGGAACAAACGAAACAAACCAGAACAAAAACGATATTTAGTTAATTCATATCGAGTTCTACTTACTAGAGCACGTCAAGGAATGATATTATTCGTCCCGAAAGGTGTTGATCCAGAGGAAGATCCAACAAGAGATTCAAAATTCTACGATAACATTTATAATTATTTAAAATTATGTGGAATCCAGGAGGTATAACCAAAGTATTTTTGTACTAGCCAGTTCAACCTGGCTTTTTGTTTAACAAAGAATTGCAACTGCTTCGCCCTATCCTTAATAATCGTAGTTCATTACTAATTGTACTTTAATAGGTTATTCATGTTTATTTTTTGAAAAACGCCACGTATACCAACAATATTAACAATTATATATATAAATTGGTCACTCCTTTCAAGAAGTGACCTGACCCTTTAACTTCATGATATTACTTTTTTCACTTTACAAATCTTCCTTGCTTTAGCTAGAATCTTATCATAAATGCGTTGCTTCGGTAAACAATCCAAAATGTAAATACCACCAAGTAAATTAAGGTACTTAGCCAACTCTCCAACAGCATCCGTATTAATTAAAAACCCTTCTGCCCTTGCATCTATTAGCGCATTAAGGAAAGGACGAATAATAGATGGATTGTGAGATGAATTACGTTCCATAATATGTATAATGTGATCAGAGTACTCACACACAAATTTTGTAAGTTCCCACGGATCAGAACGATTTTCATCATATGTAAGACGACCAATCCACCACAATCTAGATATAGCATTTCTCATTAAGCATCGTCTCATACTCTCTTTTTCCTTCTTAAAGAAAACATGTTCTTTCAGATGCTCAACTGTACATTTCCTATCAATATCCCATCTATACTTTACATAATTCCAAAAAGGTCCAAGACACAGACCTATCCACAAGCGTTCATCTGAAGCCTGAGAATCAGAAAGGAAGTATAAATTCCCATAAATACGTCTAGCATTTTCTGCATCAGTAAGAAAAGATTTGTCTTCTGATATATCCAAACTAAAATCAGGTATTTCCTGTAATTCTGTATCAATGAACAATGGATTCTCTAGTTCCTGTTGTAACCAATCTAAAGAATCCTGTTTAAAATTATTAACCCAGATATTCAGATTAGACTTAATAATACTGATATTACCAGAACTTACAAATTGTAGCTTCATAATTCGTAACCTCCTGCCTCACCAAATCTACACTCTAAAAATTCGAATACACCTGTAATAGGATTATTCATCATTTTTTGAGCTAGAACAAAACAATCTTGGTTATTGAATTCTTCACTCTCAATATCGCAGCAAAACTTTGTTGACAAATTCTCTGATAAAACTTTATATCATAATAATTCAGAACACTCGTTACGTTCTTGAATCGATAAAGCCTTCAATTCTCCCAAAACATTTAAAAGTGCAAGAAAAAGAACAGCTGGATTAAATATTGACCTTACATCAATATTTGAGCTTAATTCTTTATAAAGATAAAAATACCTATATGGAAGCTTAACGACAATTTTACCTTGAGACGTATTCATTAACATTTGTTCACAATTCACATCAGAATTTTTAATAAAAATAAATACATCCGAAATTCCTACTGGTTTGTCAGTCTTTTTTTAATATTTGCGATAAGTATTTCAGCTTCAGCCAATACACAGCTAGTTTCAATATCAAATGCCATTCCCTGATAATCCTCATGAAAATCTGAACTATTGAAACACTTCAAATCCTCTGTTGCAATAATAAACGGTTCAACCACATTTTCATAAGCAATTTATTGCATTATTTCTTCAATAAGTAATTTCATTCTATGTTCAAAATCTTCTTTAATCTCACATTCCCATACCGTAATAACATTGTAGTCCATTTGTTGTAATAAGTTATAGTTCTTTATGTCATTATTCACATTTCTATTTATCTTCTTAATCCAATAATCGTCATTAGATTTAGGTATCGTTGCAAGTCTACAATTAAAATGATGATGCCAAAAGCAGCCATTAATAAATATCACTGTTTTATACTTAGGTATGACTATATCTGGCTTGCCAGGTAAATCTTTCACATTTTTGCGATAACGAAAACCACGTGCCCATAGATATTTTCTTACTCTTACCTCAATAGAAGTATCTTTACCTTTAATAGTACTCATGTTTTTATGACGTTGTTCTTTTGTAAGATTGTCCGGCATAGTATCATCTCTTTCAAAAAATAATTATATATAATATTCTACTACTAGAATGTATTTTCACAACCATAAACTTACCCACAAATAAAAACAGCCACCTCAGTGACTGTTCAACATCTACTCTTCATCTTGTTCCAAATCATCCAAATGATACATCTTCTCATATGTTCCTAACACACAGAAATCAATTCTATATTTCTTCTCTTCTAGCTTAGTAAACATAACACTATCTACACCAAATATTCTCAACATATCATAAGTAACTAATGTTTTCTCTGATAACTCAAATACATCTCTCAATAGCCATTTACCCAATGCTTTATTAGGATTACTCATAATTGACTTACCTACTTTAGCACGTGCATCTTCTCTTTCTTTCTCTTCAGAAGTAAGAAGTTCATACTTCTCAGGACTTACTTTAGTAAATGCTCTTTGACATACTTTAGCACTCATTTCTGTTCCATCAGGAAGTATTAATGTAAATGGTTCATCTCTATTTGGAAAGAAATCAATACTTCTATTTCTATCTTCTGTTAAATAAGGAATATAGATTTCATTAGGATCACGTACACGTCCTGATGCATTCCATTGATTCAATCCACTCTTTTCAGGAACATACTTAGTACCATCACGATTCACTGCATATAAACGAAGACATAGTCTTGGTTTATTCACATTTACAGATAAACCACTTTTTACATGATCTTTCATATTTTTAAGAACACTAAATGGGTCTTCTAAGATATTTACTCCAAATGAATCCATAAGTTCCATATCATCAAATATCATAAACAAAGTATTCTTAGACATACTGAAATGATACACATGCTTACCATCAGAAAAATATGTATTATTCGCATTTCCTCTCTTCTCATCTAATACAATATTATCTATATCAATACAGTCAAAAGAGCATTCATATATCTGCATTTCATTTTCTTTTCTTTTCACAATGTGATAACACATATCAGTTAAGCCATGCATCTTCTTAGTAACGCGAATTCTCTCATTTCTGTATTTAGCTATCTCTTTAACTAAATCCATACCTGTTAAATGTTCATATGCAGGTCTTAATCTTCCAAACTCTGCTACTTTCTGATCATCTCTTCCAGTCCATGTCTTTAAACCAATACCTATTCTATCCTTTGAAGCATCTGCAGAACAATCTTCTCTACCTAGATTATTTGCTTCAAAATACTTACAGAATACATTCTCATGAGCACGATAGTAAAGCATTGGTGTACTAGAATCCGCAAACAAGTTAGATAAACTTCCTATAATAGAAAGCATTTCTTTATAATCTTCCTGTTGCTGTTTTGGCTGTTTTTCATAAAACATAGAATCACCTGTTTCTTAATATTAGTTTATTGCATCCACAATACTATCAGCTATTCTGTGAATAACTGAAACACATACAGAATTTCCTGCCTGTTTATATAATCTAGATTCCGCCATATCAGTAGGTAGCTTAAAGTCTTTAGGGAAACCCTGTGCATTAAAACACTCATGTGGTGTCATTTTACGTATTCCATGATCAGTCATAATAAGACATACATTATGTCCACCCATTCCCTGATTAGCTGTTAAAGTAGGTACAACTCTTGATTTATTCTTACGTACATACTGTCTTCTCCACTGATAAACAGCACGATCATCATCCATTGCTTCTACTAGTTTCTCATAGATATCACCTTTATACTTACCAGGAGTATAATAGTATTTCTCATCTATCTTAGTATGGAAATCAATAATACTTTCTAATTGGTTTGTAAGCTCTACTTTATCTGGAAAACTAAATTTATTACATTCTTCTTCACTTAAGAAACCTACAATATATATTCTTTCTCTATTCTGAGGAACATTTCCATATTCCATCGCATTTAAAACTTTGTGTTTCACATGATAACCTAACTCTTCTAAAGTATTTAATATTACTCTAAAAGTATTCCCATTATCATGTGTCACAAGGTTTTTCACATTTTCTAAAAATACAATCTTAGGTTTCTTCGCTTCAATGATTCTCGCTACTTCAAAGAATAATGTACCTCTTCCTTTTTCATCATCAAAACCTTGTCTATAACCAGCTACACTAAATGATTGACATGGAAAACCTGCAAGACATACATCAAAATCTGGAATTTGGTCTGGCTGTACTTCCCTTATATCTCTACAATCTACAGTAATATCCGAATTCAGATTATATGTTCTTGCTGGATAAGGATCTATTTCATTCGCATATACAGTTTCAAAACAATCTGTTGATTCAAATCCTAAATCTATTCCTCCTACACCCGCAAAAAATGATGCACATTTCAATTTATTATTCATTCAATTCAAACTCCTTTATTATTCTTTTTATGCAATATTTAATGTGAATATATTAATAACCTTCAGACACAAGAAAAGTGTCTAATACTTTTGTGAGAACTGATGTCATATTCTCATCATGCACAACACAATATGTTTTTAATCTCTTCTTTAAATCAGCATTAATATAAAACTGCACCGGCTTTGTTTCTAAACCTTTTTCTTTTACTTCATTCTCTTTATTCATCCTATATCCCTCTAACCATATATCGAAGTATGTCCTACACTCTATACATACTCCACTTTTCATAAAATTTCTTATCGTAATCCAAAAAATTATTTCATGATTTAATGAAATCATGATTAGAATATCATAGGCTGCCTAGTAATACAAGACTTGTAATTTTTATTCATTTCTATAACTCTATTGTTTAATCAAACTTACAATGATAGTATAAAATTAATCAATAATATTACAGAAAGGAATGATAATATGTCTTATCCAGATTTTTATAAATTAAAGTTATTAGAGAAAGATGGCAAACGTATCCATACTATACCAGAAGGTCGAAAAGTTCCTTTTGAAGCAATAGGAACTATTGATCCTGAAGATGTACAAAAAGTATTGGATTTCTCTCTTGATATGGCATATGGAGAAGGACATCACCGAGACCACCGCCAAGGTGGAGAACATAAAAGAACACCCAATGAAATATTCATTAGTGATATTCAGGGAAAGCTTGCAGAATATGCCGTTTATTATTGTCTTAAAGATTATGGTTTAGAGATGAATGAGCCTAATTTAGATGTTTATGGCGAAAATGTTTGGGATAGTGTAGATATTGACTGTAATGGCAAACATATCTCAATCAAATCCACAAAGGATTTTGGACAGCTTCTTCTCCTAGAGAAAAAGGACTGGGATGAATCTGGACGTTATATACCAAATATAAAAATACCTAATAAGGTTGCAGAATATGATTATCATATACTTGTAAGAATTAGTCCCTCATGTGAAGATCTGCTACGTACACGCAAACTTTTCTATGGTACAGAAATACCTGAAGATGTAATTGAAATGCTGAAAAAACAGAAATGGACTTATTCAATGCCTCGCTTTATAACTAGAGAAGAACTTATAACTCTTATCGAAAAGAATTTTGTACTTAAAGCAGGTGAGTACTTCAATAGAACAAAAATGGATGCAACCAACTATTATGTTAAAGCATATGATATGCATAAGCTTTTTGAGATAAAAGACAAACTATAAAAAAACCTAATACTTACCTAAAAGTGCCTACTACCCTCCTATCTAATTCTTTAATAGAATACATATAGGAGGGTATTTAACATGACATATCTATGCGTCTTTCATAGTCTTCTGATTTAAGAATACTAGAGAATAATGCTTTAAAGATCATATACTTCTTATAGCCATAAATACGAAAAAATCGATTTAAACTAGAAGTAGAAACAAAACATCTTTCTGCAAGTTCATTAATAGTTAAATAATCTA
>OKRW01002769.1_pt1 | contig 12164 bp, 9 predicted proteins | sample 1601151 | NCBI WGS metagenome assembly OKRW01 (sample SAMEA3541471, study PRJEB24748) | human gut metagenome | biome: human gut; feature: human-associated habitat; material: faeces | place: China | collected 2012 | reverse complement strand
GTGGAAAAAGGTTGGACAAAGCTGGTATTATCTCAATCCAAATAACGGTGGAAGAATGGTAACCGGTTCACTGATGATTGATGGTTACATTAGAACTTTCAATTCAGACGGCAGCTGTATTTATTGGGGATATCAAAATCCCTCTAACTACTATCAAGTTTCTAGCAAGTCAGTTACTATTCCGCATCTTGGACAAGGCATCTTTGGCTATCGAACAGAGTCAAGGATCTCGGTTAGCGCCACAAGGGATGAATGCGTTAACGCGATGATTACTCGAGCATATGATTATGTCGGAACCACACCTTATATTTGGGATTATTCTTGTGCGCCTGGTGTTGGTGTTGATTGCGCTGGACTTGTAATGCAGTGTTTATATGCAACTGGTATGGATTTGGGTCGCTATACGCCCTGGGATCATTACTACACTCCTGGCCATGACCATTATGCCAATGATATGTGGAATGATCCAAAGTTTAAGCATCTCGATTTCTCTCAGCGCCGGCGAGGAGATTTGATTTGTTAAAACGGTCATATTGCTATCTATTTGGGTAATGACCAGATTATAGAAGCGGCATCTCCTCGTTATGGAGTCCGTGTCCATAGCGTATATGTAGGTTATCCGATCAAGGGTGTTCTCAGACCGTTCGTATAGGTCGCTTATCAGCTGGTTTGATTCGCCCTATGAGCTATAACTAAGATAGTAGAAAGTGACTGATACTTTAATGAAGCTTGCATTTGTATTTGATGGTTTAGGGTGCGGAGGAATCGAGCGTGTCGGAATCGATTACTGCAACGCCCTCTGCAATGCGGGTCACGAGATTGTCATCGTGAATCTTTCTCCCCAAAAGAATGAGTTTGTTCATCAGTTAGATAGCAGAATTCAGTATCACGCACTTTCTTTTTCAAAGCTATGTTCTCCTGAGTGCTATGTATCTTTAACACGTCGCCCCGTGTGGGGAAAGTTCGCCTATCCGCTGTTTTCAACTCTCTGTGGAGCCATTGACGTTGCTATAAAGCCTCTTGTTAGATATACAATTCCTGCCGTTGATATTGCTATTGCTTTTTCAGGGCATTTTAATGACCTTACTTTTGTCTCGAAGGGGCTCATTAGATCATCTAAAAGGGTCGCTTGGCTCCATGGAACTATTTCTTCCTACGCTATTATCAGCGAAGGTTTTCCTCTTCTGTATCAACGCTTTAACGCCCTTGTTTGTCTTGGCGTTGAAGGAGATGAAGAATTCCAGGCTGTACACACTCGTTTTAAGGTTAAGAAAAAAGTTATCTATAATCCAATTACCATAGGTGAAAGAGAGATTCAGCCTGACATCGTTTCAAACCTGAAAGCCAAATTTGGTCAATTTGCTTTAATGGTAATGAGGCTTAGTTATCCGGAAAAGGATCCTTACACACCGATTCGTGCGCTAAAGATTCTTAATGCCAATTTAAAGCAAAAGCGTCATTTGGTTATCGTTGGTGATGGTCCTGAAAAGCAAAAGCTGATCGATTTTATTTATAAAGAGCATATGGATAATTACGTTCACTTAGTTGGACAAATTGATAATCCTGCTCCATATTTCGCGGCATGTGATTTTTTGATTCACGCCAGCGCTGCAGCGGAGGGACTTGGCAACGTAATTCTTGAAGCCTTATATTTTTCAAAGCCTGTAATTGCGACTGATGTTCGCAGCGGACCGCGTGAGATATTGGGAAATAGCAGGTATGGAATTCTCTGTAAGGTGCAAAATCCTGAAGACATGGCTAATTCAATTGAAGAATTAATTACTAGTCCTGAGCTATATTCTACCTATGCAAAGAGGGCGCCAGAACGGGTTGCAGATTTCGAACCAAGCCTTATTTACAGCCAGTTAATTGGCTATTTGAATGAGGTTATGCACGGCGCTCATTAATGAATTTTGTAGGTTATTCGCGATGTTAGCAAAAATGCACAGGGATCTTTTTCATAAAAGGTCCCCGTGCATTTGCGTTTAAGGTATTGACGAAAATATAAACGAAAGAAACCCGATCGCATCTTTACCTAAAAAATCAAACCATCGTGATCAGGCTTGTCGTAAGGAAAAGAATACAGATACTCTTTTAGATTTTCTTCAATATACTTTGCTTCATCTCGATACATGTCATTCTTGAATAACTGGGTGTTATTAATAGAAACATGAGGGTCAAATTTATCGAAACGCATTATGTGATCCTCAGGTTTATAGCCAATGCGCGTCTCTAGCAAGCTTAAGGTATCTGAATAGCAATAAACTAAATCTTCAAAATGAACGTCGATGATATGATTATTGGCGTAGGGCTTCACGCTTTCTCGCATCGCCCGATAATAGCTGCAGAAAGAAATTACATCAAGCGGAAACGGTACTGCTTGATTAGCGGGGTGCCAGTAGTATTTATTTAGAATGAATACATCTCTGGGATCGCGATCGACAACAATTGCATAGGTGTCATCGTTAAAAAAGTTGCCCATTCGCCATAGATTATGAGGCAGCATCAATTGGTCAATTAAAAGGGAGTGGTCATTTAGGCCCATCTCATTCAGACATGCGTAAATAAACAACTTTGCATTCTTATAAAACTCTTCATGTGTGGGAATTGCCAAAAGCATCGGGTGATAGTTAAGTAGAATGGCATTTTTGGGAGAAATGTGTGCTTTGCTCGCGACTCTAAGAAGCAAATTAAAAAAGCTTTTTAGAGTCGATAGATTCTGTTGGTAATACCAGTAGGAATCAGACTCTATTATTGTTAGTGATCTAACAAAGTCACACGCTAGCGTATAAAAATGCGGAGAGAGATTACTCGCGTAGTTCCCTGGCCACCAATGCTTCTTGGTATACAGGTCTTTCATTGTTGATAAAAAAGAATGTAACGCTTCATCACTTCGGATGGCATTATTTCCAATAAGAAGCTTGTCTTCAAGGTCAAATACGCCGTTAGGACAATGAAGAAATACATATTCGAAAGAACCGTTGTTGCATTGAAGGTCCTTGTATTCAGATAACAGATCGGTATATGCAGATGATCCAGATCCCATGTAACCGGTTGTTATTAGTAGCTTATTGCCCATTTGACCTCATAAGTTCTTTTAGCTGGCTATTTAATATATTTCGATATCTATACAATAGGAAGCACGTAACTACGATCATGAGTAAGTATCGGATAACAAGGTTGTTTTCAACCGCGATTCCTAACAATGAATAGCCTCCCATAAATATAACTGAGAGCAGCAATGCTTTTGAGTTATAGATTGAATTAAAATCGAGCTTCCTTGTCATAGCCAATCCGGTTAAAAGTAGTATTGCATAACTTATGCAGGTTAAATAACAGGCGCTTTGATATCCTACAATTGGGATTATAAGGATATTGAGCACAACATTTGATGCCGCGGCAATGGTTGATTGAAGTGCAATCCAATGGGGCTTCTTCCTAAAGTACTCAAGATCATAAACAAGTGTAAACAAAAACTGTAAATACATAGCAAACACGAGCATGGGGATGATCGAAGTTGTGACCGCATAGCTGGAGGGTAGCATCAGATGGACAAGTTCGGGTGAGACTGTTATTAAGCCGCAAGATAGAAATACCCCGAGTGCCATCAAGAACTCGCTTCCATATTTAATTGGCGCATATTGGTTCTCTTTCATTCTCCTGTATACCCAGGGGGACCAAGCGCACATTATCTGCGTCATTACGGTAAAAGCAAGATTTCCAACGGTGTGGCCCATGCTATATATTCCGCTCTTGTCTGTTCCACATAGATAGGAAATAAGTATCAGGTCGCATTGCGTCAAGAGCATTTGGGAAAGTAGATGCGGAAGAAGCGGTAATGTAAAAGATAGGCTTTCTTGTATGTATTTTAGGCACTTACGCCATGAGGGCCTTTTCTGTTTGAAGAGAAAGCCTATGAGGAATATAAGTGTAATGAGTACATATGCAGCATCGAGGCCTAGTACGCGTCCAATATATTTATTTGATGGCATTAGAACGGCAAAGATAACCGATAGTATTTGTCCAATTGGGCCAGTTGCAATTACTATCCAAAAGACGAGTCCGCTTTTATTTGAGTAAATGCAGTAATAGTCTGCTACTAAAAATACCGTATAGGAAAGTAAGCTAACAAAAAGCCAGTAATATAGAAACGGATCGAGCGATAGGAGATCCATTAGCTGCTGTTTAAATGGCAACGCTATGATGAATGCAGCGAAGATTACAAGTATGCAGAAATAAGCAACGGATTGTAGGAAACCAATTTTATCCTCGTCATGGAGGACTAGACCCCTATTAACATATGCATAAATAGAAAATGTAACCAATATAGCAATTGTGTTGCGGTTCGCTAGAAAAGTAGCAGCGGTACCCACATCGTCTTGAGACATAACGCGTGTCGTCACGGAGACTACAAGGGTTCCAATGACGAGAGATATTACATTAGCAATAGTATTGGAAAAGGCGGTGTGGAGAGTCTTTTGTGAATCGGAAATCCGCTCTTTACGGTTCATACGTTTCATTTCTGTAGCACTGTTTTAACTAATACACGGATATAGTAATCAACATAATGGAGGCCGTGTGTAACGCACCATGCCCTCCAAATGATTATCGCATCGAGTCCAATTTCCTTGCGGTAGCATTTGACCCACTTTTCAATTTCAGTTTTGCGGGCTTTCATCAATCTGCGGTAGTCGGTACCGGTCATTTCTGCCTTGTGGATATAGAGGTTGTCCATCGATACAATCATTGCTGCTAAATAATCACGAAGAACTGGCTTTATTTCGTAATTTAGAGGCGGAAGGGATCGATATAGCAGGATAAAGTTCTCAAATTCTTCTATGATGCAAGCTTGAAAGTTTGGCACGAACTTGGTGGATAATGTTCCGCCTGAAGATTGGGCGTATTTGTATGATGCGGTTCCACTAATACAAATTTTTTTATTCGAATGTATCAGATACTGAAACACAAAACTAGCGTCTTCGCCTAATCCATGTCTAATATCAAATCTAATCGACTGTCTATCTAGTATCGATTTCTTAAATAGTTTATTCCAGACGGGGCTCAGTAGGCCTGATCTGAATAGTGTGGTTAATAGAGTCTTATCAAGGGGAATTGGTGTGTTGACCTCGCGGCTTGTGACGCTAGTTATCCTCCTATCTTGACATTTTGAATATGAGGTGATAGCAAGGTCTACATCGCTGATTGAGCTCACAAGATTTGATATATGATTTGGAAGAAGCACGTCATCGCAGTCAACGAAAGTAACATAGTCGCCGGAAGAAGCGTCAATTCCGCGATTTCGAGCTGCCGATACGCCCGCATTCGCTTGCCTGATTACTTTTATTCGACTATCCGCTCGCTTGTAATTGTCAAGTATTGTGGGCGTACTATCTGTGGACCCATCGTCAATAGCAATTACTTCTAATCGCTGATAGTCCTGTACGACAATTGATTCTAGACAGTCTCTTATTGATTCTTCTGCATTGTATATTGGAATAATAATTGAAACTAACTTCACTTAAGCGTCCTATAGCTTTGCAACTAAATTGTAAAAGGGTCGGTCGAGATTGTGTCGATGCAGCATCAGCGCAAGATAGACACCCATGCTTCTCTTTGATGATTCACCCTTGATGAATGGCGATCGAAGCAGGGGGTTTGCTAATGAATTTTGGAAAAGAGTGGCGGCGTGATTAAAGACGAATGTGACTTTCTCTTGCATCCGCTTCTTACCGCAGCCTTTTCCATAAACAATCAGAGCATTAACCATGTTTGCGTAGTAGCAGTACTCAATCATGTGGAGTTTCCTGTCCTCTGCGCCATCGAAAGCTCCGTCATTGAACAATTCGTCATAGATACCTGCAATGTAATGTTCGAGTTGCCGGTCTTTTTTTGCGGAACTCGTGATTGAGTTACGGTTAAAGAAGTAGTAATAACCTGCATATTTCTCAAGAACAGAATAGCTGGGTTCAGCTAAAAAAATCATTGAGCTGAAAAAAATATCTTCACCGCAGCGCGTGCTGCTGAAATGGATCCCTTTATCCGTCAAAAATGATTTCTTATATAGTTTTGCACACGCGATGGTATAGGAAATTAAGCTCCAGTCACTATTTGTTGGGTAGTGCGGAGTAATTTTTCCATCGACATCACGAGAGTAGCCGCCTATAACAAGGTCTGCATTTGAGTTTTTTGCCTCGGATAAGTATGTCTCAATATAGTTATCCGCGACATAATCATCGCTGTCGACAAACATGACGTAGGGGGCTTCCGAAAGGCTGATACCGCGTTCGCGAGTCTTGCCTAATCCGATGTTAGTTGCATTCCTATATAACCTAAACTTATTAGGATATTTATTGCTAAAACGAGAGGCAATTTCAGCGGATCTATCTGGGCTGCAGTCGTCAATACAAATCACCTCATAGGATTCAATTGTTTGGTTGCTCAGCGAAGAGAGACACCTCTCGATGTATTTTTCGACGTTGTACATCGGGACTATGATTGATACTTCTTTGTCCATTTGTCTCCTTACCAACAATTATGCTACTGCCGGCGCACCGAAATACGAACCTCCGTCTTGCCGAAGAGCTCATCCCAATCTGTGGCTGCTAGGATGGCTCCAAGAAGAGCGATTTTGCAGAAAAGGAAGGTTGCAATAGACGGAATACTACGCTGTAGTATAAATTAAGCTATGCAGTCTGATTGCGTCCAAATAGTTCCTCCCAGTTGCTAGCGGCCAAAACAGTTCCGCATACAATTACAACGCAGCAGATTACGGATGCCATGTCGGGAATTGTTCCAAGCAAGATCAGGCCAAAGACCACCGACCATGCCGAATAGGAGATATTCAGAGCCATCGCACGCGCTGCTCCGATTGCCGCAATGCCCTTGTAATAGAACAGATAGGATGCAGTTCCCGCGAGTCCGGCGAGTGCAATAATCAATGTGGGCATGCTCGGGATAGCACCCAGCGTGAAATGCCATGCTCCGAAGAGGGGAAGTACAAGCACTCCATAAACAACCGCACTTGTAGTTTCGCGGATTTGCAAGGCCGTTTCGTCATCTACGGCATCATCTTTCATTCCCCATGCGCACAGCACCGCTTCGGATCCCCATCCAATAACGGCAAGCACCGCACCGAGTAAGCCGAGAGGGGCATTTGCAATTTCGCTCGATCCGGCCGATAGATAGCCCATCGTCATTACGCCGCAAAGAGCAACGAGAAGGGAAAGAATCTGACCTTTGCCCATTTTCTCCTTCAGCAGCACGAACGAAAGGAATGCACCGACCGCGGGATAGAAGGCGGAGATAATTGCCGTGTAGGCTGCTCCGATATTATTGATTGCCAGTACGTAACCAGTCATTCCAATAGGTCCGCCGAGCAGCGCGCCGGCGATGACGACCTTTCCCGAATGAGTTTTAAGTGCGGCGAGTGTGTCTTTTAGCCTGCCTCGGACTCCCATGTAGCCAAAGAGCCAGATCGCACAGAAGGCATCATGGAGAAAAGACCCCGCAATAGAGGCGTATGCAAGCGCTTCTGCGGATCCAATATAGGGTGCGAGCGCCAGACCGATTCCAAGAATCACTGTATCAAGGCCCCAAAGAAGGCCGCTAAAAAAGCCGAATTGCATCGTTACTTACCTTTCCGATAGATCTCCAGTGCCTTTTTAAGGTATTTGGCACCGTAATTGAAGTAGATATAGAGCCATTCGCCCACGAAGTCACCTTCGGCTTCTTTCAGAAGAGACCAGAGGTACCAGCACCATCCTGCAAGGGCAATGTGCGCATAGTTATGCGCAACTTCGTTGTTTGTTGCCTTGCGCCCAAAATATGCATCAAGCGCGCGGTCGACTTCATCTTCGGAAAGCTCGCAGCAGACACTGCACGTTCCAAAATCGTTCGCGTAATCGCTCATGCCAGCATATTCCCAGTCAATGAGATAGTACTTGTCGTTTTCATCGATAAGGAAATTGAGGTAAAAGAAGTCATTGTGGCAAAGGCATTTTGGCGCATTATCGGCCTGTACAAAGCGCTCCAATTCATCGATTTCAGCGGCCATTTCCTTGTAGCCTGGAATGTCGATGGGGCTTTTTTCCAGAAGAAGCGATTCGTAGCGCTTCGCTTCGAGGTAGAAGTCAAATTCGGTTTCGACATTTGCACCACTCTCGTGAAGCGAGCGACACATCTGCATCATTCGATTCATTTGGGCAGCATCATGCGGATCAGGCTGCTTTGCGTTGGGTACAAACTTCGAAATTTTCCAACCACGCTTTGGGTCCTCATGAATGAACGTGTCGTCAAGGCCAAGTTCCTTAGCTTTTTTAAGTGCGGCTACTTCTCCATTTCTGTTAATAAGCAGTTCAGTCCCGACTCCCGGATGGCGGTAAACGTACTCTCCATCATTGGTTCTAAAGTGGCACGATAGATTCGTAAGACCTTGTTTAAGGGGATAAACGTCGTGAATCTCTGATTTGGAGCAGCCGAGCACTTGCTCGATGTTATCGAAAATATCGGAGTCAACGTTTTCGATAAAATGCGGGTCAAAGGCACGCAGCTCATCAAGAGAATCGAATTCGTTGATCTCGCCCCCAGGATACTTCTTGATCACCATATCGAGCTCCTTGATGTGCTCGATATATAGATCTTCCCAAAGCTTGTCCGTTGTTTCCGGCTTGCTATATTCCGTCTCAAGAATCTGCTTAAATGCAAGCGAGAAAGCTTTATCAAAGTAGACGTGCCCGAGCATATACCAAGCATCGGAACCGCCAATCGTAACATTGGTGATTCTGTCCATTGCTCCCGTTTGAATGCACCATTCTTTGGTGGCGCCTTCAGCATATTGAGCAGAATAAAATGCTTTCCAAACGTATGCTTCAAATGGATTGTTTAGAAGGTAATCATCGCTTGAGCAAATGTAGGTGTTGCCAAGTCGCTCTTTTACGCACATAAGCGATGCGTGGTTATTTTTGGATGCATATTCGTTGTTGACGACAATCGAAACGCCGAACTTGCTTTCAAGATAGAAGAAATACTCTTTTTTATAGCCGACAACGACGGTGATATTGCTGATACCCGCGTCTTGCAGCTGCCGAATCTGACGCTCGATGAGAATCTCACCACGTACCTTTAAAAGGCCTTTGGGCTTTTCATACGAAATGGGAGCAAAGCGGCTCGAAAGCCCCGCAGCCAATATCACTGCGTTTTCAACCTTATAGGGGTGAAGTGCTTCGTAACCGCTGTCGGTTAGGCTGTCCGATTCGAGAAGGCCCTCATTCGTAAGCTCTTTATTTGCTGCGTTTACTGATCCAAGTGAAAGGGCAGTGCGCTCGGCAACTTCTCGCTGGCTGGCATAGGGGTGCTTTAGGTATTCATAAAGCACCGTAAAATTGCGCTTGTTCAATTCCATTGCGGGTCTCCAATTATAGTGTTCATTACTTGTAATTAATATAGATAAACTGAACGATATGTTCAATCTACAATGATATCTTGCATAGTCTGAACAAAACATGGTGAAAATCAATCCTGGATTGCTGATTAAAAAAGATATCTGACAGGGTTGATTTTTGCATGACTTGCAAGGTGCAGTGAACCCCTATAGGGCAGACGGTGTTCTGTTTCTCCTATAGGGGTCTTCTGTGTTAAGGGGGCTGGCTGATTTGATGAGCAAGGATTACTCTGCCGAGTTCAAGCGGCGTTTTGCGGACGGGAATACCGGCGGTGTGACCATCACCATGATGGAGCACGAGTTTGACTTTACGAAGTTAACCGTGAAGCTTTTGAGGGAGAGGATTGACCAGGGTGGCGCCGGGACTATAGATAGGCCGAGGAAGAACAACCGCTACCCCGAGCTCTAGCTTCGCGTCGCCGAAGCCTATCTGCGTGGCAAGGGCGACTACAAAACCCTGCTCTCGTGTGTTGGCGCTCACTTTTAAGTTAGCACCAACAAGGCCCGGTTGAGTGCAGATTCGGCCGGGCCGCCTGCTTGGCTTCTTTTGATTTTCGGGAAACGGGATCCATTGCAGAAGGGGAGTAGCTCACTCAAACTGCAACGTCTCACAGAGCGGTTTGTGATCTAACGGGATGGTTTAGGGTGACAATGCGACACTTCGGCTTCGAATGAGATATGGTTGTTATGATAGATGTGGAACTATAGATACACCCTATAGATGATATTCAGTAATAACTCCGTGTTTCTTGATTCACAGAGTAAGACTTTTGAATAATAGAAGGAGTCTTGATTTACTTGTTTGATTCAAATGATCACACATTTGTGCTGTGTGCATATAAAGAATCGCCGTATTTAGAAGAGTGCGTACTCTCGCTCTTGAATCAGCACGTGTGCTCCAGGATTATCATTTCGACGTCGACTCCTAATGCACACATCAAAAGTGTTTCCGCTAAGTTTGGCCTACCGTTATTAGTGAATGAAGGGGAGGCCAGCATTTCGCACGACTGGAACTGTGCGGTCTCCCATTGTGAAACCCCTCTGGTTACCATTGCCCACCAAGATGATATTTATCTCCCTGATTATTCGTTGAAAATGCTGGAAATGATGAATTCATGCGACTTGCCTTTGATCTTTTTTTCTAACTATGGCGAATTAAGGGGCAATCAGGCAGTTGATGACAGCACGTTATTAGCGATTAAACGCTATTTGCTTCGAGATATTAGAAAAGCAGGGCGGATTGACTCAATTAAGCGGAAAAGGTCCTTGCTGTCGTTTGGGTGTTCGATATGTTGCCCGTCCGTTACGTTCAACACTGGCGCTCTGCCCATTCCATTATTCTTGGACAACATGAAATCCAATCTAGATTGGGAGGCTTGGGAGCGTTTTTCGAAAATTGGGGGATCGTTTGTTTATTCGGACGACATTCTTGTTAGGCATCGCATCCATTCAGGCTCTGAAACTAGCGTTTTGATTAAAGATGACACAAGAAGTGCCGAGGATTTGAAGATGCTGCGCAAGTTTTGGCCAAAACCGGTTGCCTACATTATCAACTGCGCCTATTCGCTTGCGATGCGTAGCAATTCTATCTAATTAAGCTGGGGCATCTCATATAGGGATTGGCTGGTACAGTGTTGCCGTGGCGTCTGTTTGTCGGACTCTCTTCATATTGTTGCTGGCAATACCTCTTTAAGTCATACAGCTATATGGCATGCTGCAAGTTCGTTCCTTGATTTGCTCCTACTATTGCTTTTTACTTGCTATTCTGATACTTATCTTCATATCAGGAACTGAAATTGTTGTTGCAGCTTAATGGGCAAAATTAAAAGCATAAACGATTCGGTATTATACTATTTGCTCGAAACCGATTCGACTATATAACCCTATGCGACCAAGATGATGTTTGGCTGCAAGACAAGCTAATGAGGGCCATTGGGGAGTTGTGCCGTTCTAATGTGAGCGAGAAAGATTCCCTTCTGTATTGCTCCGAATACTTTTTTGTGACAGCAATCTTGATGTTGGGGGTACGTCTCGAATCCTGGAGAAAACCTCTCGAGGGGGTGTTCCTATAGTTTTGTCAACCGGGAAATAGCATCCGCGCGACTGAATCGCGGCATGCTGACGCCAGGCCATTCGGCCGGTGGGCTCCAATCTGCTCGGTGCGCTTCGGCTAGGCGGCGTAGAGCACCCTGTCCCGCATGACCGCGTAGATGACCTTCAGCCTCTTTCGCGCCAGCGCCTTGAGCGCCCTGCCGTGCGGCATGACCCGCTCTCGGCACCTGGTGTGGTGGTCGCCCCATCTCCCCTCTGTCCGGGTGAGGCAGTTGCATGAGAATATGAGCAGGTTCTTCAGTCTCTTGTTTCCTTGGCGTGATGCCGTCACCGAGGAGATCGAGGTTCCCGACTGGCGGTTGCGCGGCGCAAGGCCGCGGTACGACGCGAGCCTGTCGTGACCGGGGAAGTCTTCGATGTCGATGGAGATCGCAAGCTCGGAAGCGGTTTTGGGACCTGTCCCCGGCACAGTCAGGAGGCATCGGTAGGTATCGTCGCCCTCGAGGAGGGCGGAGATCTCCGTCGTGATCGCCTCGATTTCCGCCGAGTTCTCGGATACCCTGCGCGCGAGCAGCTTCACCGCCCGGTCCTCGGTGACGATGGCCGCCGCGTCCGGCCTGGTCGAGGAGGCCAATTGGCCCAAGGAAAACAGCCGCTCGAAGGCGGCGTAAAA
>OKRW01002766.1_pt1 | contig 12174 bp, 10 predicted proteins | sample 1601151 | NCBI WGS metagenome assembly OKRW01 (sample SAMEA3541471, study PRJEB24748) | human gut metagenome | biome: human gut; feature: human-associated habitat; material: faeces | place: China | collected 2012 | reverse complement strand
CTGTTTCAACCCGGAAACCTGGAGCTTTTCCTATGGGCAGGAATTCACAACCGAGATTGCCGATGAGGTGCTGGCAACGCTCGACGATTTCTTCGTTGACGGCTTGACGTTTTTGGGTGGCGAACCTATGGAGCCGGAAAATCAGCGCGCCTTGGTTGATTTCGTCGAGCGCGTTCGTGAGGCGTATCCCGGGAAAACGATTTGGTGCTACACGGGCGATTTGCTTGAGGATTTACAGAATCCTGAGAGTTCGCGCCATACCGAAGTGACCGATCGCTTGCTGGCGGCTATCGATGTGCTGGTGGATGGCCCGTTTGTGCAGGCGCATCACGACATCACGTTGCGTTTCCGAGGGTCCTCGAACCAGCGCATCATTGATTTGCCGGCAACGTTGGCCCAGGGCAAAGTTAAGCCCTGGAGAGACGACCCGCAGTTCGTGAGCCATGCGATGGTGGTTAACTCTTTTGATTAAGCTGCAATACATGAGGGATATTTGACTGTTCTAACCTTCGCGGTGTCGAGCCGTTGTGTCTCTCTGGTCGTTTGCGCGGTTTGGATCCTTGGTCATCTTCCTTGGTTTTGCGGCGCGAACGTTGGCTGCGAACGATAAATTGCACTTGGCGTAGGCGTCAACTCTTCAAACCTTCTTGTTATTGCTATGGTTTGATTAACGGAAAGAGTAGGAGGATGCTTGATGACATTTGGTTATAGAAGTTCCTTTTGGGCTAAAGAAGATAATAAGAAGATGCTTCGGCATGTTATTGCGATGGCCGGTGTTTCCTCTTCACTTGTGCTTTGCCTGCATGCATCTGCAGTTCATCCAGAGCAAGCTTACGCGGATGAGACTTTTTCTACCGATACTGTCAAAATTGAGGCAGTTGCTGATAACCAAGACAACTCCTCGGAACTTTCCGACGCAAATGGCATCATAGGCAAAGCACCTGCTGCTTCGTCGCCTGCAAGTTCTTTGGATGATGACGAAGCTTCGGGTAGCGACGAAGCCCCATCCAAGAGCGACCCCGAGAAAGAGTCTGGAACCAAAGCCGATTTGCCTAAACCTTCTGAATCGGCGGATTCTGGGCTAGATGCTCCAGATGCTGTTTTGCCTACAACGAGCGCTGATGCCGCTAACTCCGCCTCCAGGTCTTCGGATAGCAAAGAAACGGAAGATTCTGATTCTGCTCCCATTCCCGACAAAGTTGAGGATGGAGCGTACTCTATTATTTCCGCCCTGGGCACAACACTCGAAGTTAGCGGAGCTGCTACCGATAATGGCGGCAATGTGCAAACGTGGAACGACAACCAATCCGCTGCGCAACGCTTTCACATTAAGGCGGAGGGCCAGGTTGAGTCGGGGGAGTGGTATTACTCCATTACGAACGTAAATTCCGGAAAGGCGCTCGACTGCGTTGCAGGTGGGGTGGAATCGGGCACCAATGTGCAGCAGTACTCGCCGAACGGTACGGGTGCACAGCAGTGGTTCCTTCGTCCCGTAACTTCTTCTTCTGGTGAAACCTATTTCCAAATTGTGAACGTTAGAAGTGGGCTTGTTCTTGACGTGTGGGGAGGAAACGCTCAGGCAGGTGCGAACGTTCAAATCTATACCGCAAACGGTACGGCTGCTCAGCACTGGTTTTTGAAGAAATGGATTCGCGAAGTCGCAGATGGCGCTTATACTATCGTGCCCGGTCTTGACTCTTCGTATGCAATTGATATTTCGGATGCGTCGGGCGATGATTGCGCGGCTGCTCAGATCTACGGATCAAACGGCACGTTGGCTCAAACGTTTGCAGTAAATTACGACGACTATAGCGGTTACTACACATTGACCAGCTATGCATCTGGCAAGAGACTTGACGTTACGGACGGATCGGCTCAAGAAGGCGCACTCGTTCAACAGTATGGCGCGAACGGCACGCGTGCGCAGCTGTGAAATATTGTGAAGAACGCTGACGGCTCGGTTACGTTCATCTCCGCCATTAATGGTCATGCGCTTGATGTTATGTAGGGTGCTGCTCAGAACGGTACTCGTCTCCGGCAGTGGACCAGCAATGGCTCTGCGGCTCAAAAGTTCTTCCTGAAAGAAGCGTCTCCTACATTCGGCGGCGGCTTTGTTGAAATTCGCAATGGCGCAAACACCTATGTTGCCATGGACATTCCAGGAGCCTCGAAGGATGCTGGCGTCGGCGCTCAGCTATACAATCAGAACCGAACCTTTGTGCAGAAATATATGGTTGAGTTTGACGCGAACGGCTCGTGCTACATCAGGAATATTGCATCTGGTTTGTACATGAGCGTCGATGAAAATGGGGCGGTAACCCAACAAGAAAAGAGCTCATCATATGTCCAGCTGTGGACGATAACCGCAACAAACGACGGCCACTTTGTAATAGCTCCTGCGGGACGCGAAGGCCGCCTTGGTGCAGCAAATTCCTCTTCGGGTGCAAAACTTTCCGTTGCCGAGCGCCTTGGTTTGGCTTCAACATGGAATTTTGTGAAAGCAGCATTGCTTGAAAGCGGTTTATACACCCTTGCAACTGCTGAGAATACGCAATACGTGCTGGACGTTTCGGGTGCTAGCCTTTCCTATGGTGGCAATGTTCAGGCTTGGGAATCCAACGGAACCAACGCGCAGAAGTTCTTCATTCAGCAAATAGGCGATAACCTGTACTCAATTACTAATGCGTGGTCGGCGCTTGCGCTTGATGTGGCGGGCGGTTCGGCTCAGGCTGGTACGAACGTTCAGCAGTATGGGTGGAACGACACCAATGCTCAGAAGTGGATTGCGAAATGAGATGAGCACGGAGGAGTTGTCTTCAAGAGTGCGGTCGGTAATTTTGCGTTATCGACTTCGGGTGCTTATTCTGGCAGCAATGCTCATCTCGAAACGTATGACGTCACTAGTAAGCATCAGCGTTTTGTTCTCTCTCAAACCTCATTTGCCTTTGCGAGTATGGCTGATCGCATTGATGTGCTCGATAACATTAATGGCTGGGGTCTGAACGTTTTCAAGAGTCTCAAGGGCGTTTCGGGGCAAACATGGAATGATTTGTGGAGTGCTATTGGGAATTATACGAGCAGCGGCACTTCCGTTGCATTCCTTATGATGGATTTAACTACAGGAGCGGGTGTTTCATACAATGCTGATAGCTACTTTGAGAGCGCCAGTACAATCAAAGGTCCATACATTGCAGCGCTGAATATGTACATGCCTTGGGTGCTTGAATCCTGGGCTGGTACCATGTATGAAACCATTCTCAACTCCACTAACGAGACGTATGCGGCGCTCCGCCAGGCATTCGAGGCTGAACCTATGTATAGATTGGCCAAGGAGACCCATGCATGGGATTTCAATTGGGATTCTTGGTACACCTACTACAGTCCACGTATGCTGGCAAAGCTATGGACGGGGATGGCTGATTATTTCATGAGTGATCGGCAAAATGCCTGGTGGTGTCGCGATATATATAGCTCGAACAACTGGATAACCTCTCGTCCGGAACTTTCATGGAAGGGCTGTACTATTTATGCGAAGTCTGGATGGCTGCATGGTGATCCGACGGTTCATAATGAAGGATGCCTTGTCATGGATGGAGATCATCCGTATCTCATGGTTGTTATGAGTATAGCGGAAGTTTCCAATAACGGTTGGAAAATGGCTCACCTCATGAGTGTGCTTGATCGAGCGCACTCGGAGATTATCTAGCTATAGCTGCTAATCAGGCTCTGTGGCATAAATGGCATTTTGCGGTTAGAAAGACGGGTGCATATGCGCCCGTCTTTTTGTCATGAGGTCGCTAATTAGCTGTTTTGCGAAACGGCATAGCTAACAAATGCTAAAAAAGCTAACGCATGCTAAAACAAACGAAAGCCATTGCTCTATAATGAATGAAGCGAATCAAAGGAGGCGGTTGTGGCCATTAATTTCGTTAATCCGTTCACTCCAGTAGTCGGGAAAGTCCCTTTGCATATGGCCGGGCGTGAGGGGGTGATTGCCGATGTTGAAGCGGCTCTTGCTGGCACAGGTAATGATCCGGCAATTATTAGCCTTTTAGTTGGCCCACGCGGTATAGGCAAAACAGCTCTGCTGTCTTATTTTGCCGACATTGCCGAATCTTCTGGATGGGTTACGGCGCGCGTAACATGCGTTAAGGGGATGCTTGACGACATTCTAATCAGGGCTCAGCGATCGGCGCAACATTTGGTTAACACTCAACCTTCCCGCAAGATTAAGGGAGCAGGGATAGCTAATCTCGTATCATTGGAGCAAGAAGATTCGCCTCATAAATTGGTGAATTGGCGCTCAAAAATGGACGATATCTTGAGCTCCCTGGCTGACTGCAATATCGGACTATTAGTAACGATAGATGAAGTTAACCCGAGCATTGAAGAAATGGTTACCCTTGTTGCGGCATTTCAGCACTTTCTTGACGAAGGCAAGAAAGTCGCTCTTATCATGGCGGGTCTTCCGTATGGGGTCACGTCGCTGCTCTCCGGTAAATCGACTTCGTTTCTGCGAAGAGCCGCCCGATATGAACTTCAAGCGTTGAGCGACTATGAGGTTGAGGAAGCGCTGGTAAGGACGATGAAAGATGGCGGCAAAACCTTTGAACCTGATGCTTTGGAAGCCGCAGTTAAGGCAATCAAAGGGTTCCCTTTTATGCTTCAGCTTGTGGGGTACCGTGTGTGGCGGATGGCCGAAAGCTCAAGCGTTATAGATATCTCAAGCGTCGATGCTGCAGCAAATATCGCTCGCAAGGAGTTGGAACAGAGGATATATGATGCTGTATGGTTTGAATTGAGCGAGGCCGATAAGTCATTCCTTCAGGCAATGACGGAAGATTCAGAAATAACGCGACAAGCAGATTTGCCTAGTAGACTTAATAAACCGAGTGGCCATGTTTCGAAGTATAAGAAACGTATGCTACAGCAGGGAGTTATCCGGGAGCGATCAAGGGGCTTGCTTGAATTTTGCCTCCCCGGATTCAAAGAGTATTTTGACGAACGCATCGCCGAAGAAAGAGGCGCTGCGTAGCTTGTGTCCTACGACGTCACAACTTGGAGCTCATACTGCTGCGCGCGCCTTTGAGCACCGTGTCCAGGATGAGGCCGCACGCGAAGGCGAGCAGGCCCACGAACACCAGGCCCACGGCCAGCAGCGCCGTCGGCAGCGGCATATTCTGTCGTGATTTTTGCTGCGATTTGCGAAGATTGTTCTAAGGATTATTGGATTAATATTCACTTCCGGAAAGGCGGTTGGTAATGAGTGTGGTGAAAAGAATCATTTGGGGTAGCGAAAGCCCAGATTATGCGATTGGCGGCTCGATGCTAGTCGATGTGTGTCTAGGTGCTTATTGTGGTTTTGATAGGCGCAAAAGCGTTGCTTCTTCTTTGGAACGTGCTCAAGCATGTCTCTTGGCGTGTAATGCCGATTACGGAAAGGCGGACGCTCTTATTGCGCACCTTCGAGGCATTGTTGAGGAAAAGCGCAAGATCCAACACTTGGAGTTGAGCGTAGGCGCGTGGGTTCAGATGCTTTCTTTTCCGATGTCTGTTCTTACTCTATTGATAAGCGTCATGAATGATGGCGCTTCAAGAATTGTCTATTGCTTTGCCGCTCTCGTCGTCTTGCTAATAATGGCTTATATTCCTGTTTGTCGTCGACGTGCAGAATGGGATAAGGCGTTTCGGGAGGGTAATTTAGCGACCATCGAACTTGCTATTGATGATTTACTTACTTTTAAAATCATGCACCAAAGTAAAGCTGCTAATTGACGGCTTGTTGCTGCAGTCTTATTTACTTAGGAAGATTTTATAGCTAGCAGCAAATCCTTTTAAGCGTCTCAACAATGCCTTTGTTCGTACGAATAATTCGTACGAACAAAGGCATTGTTGTTATAATGAAGCGCATAGAAGGAGGTAGGAAAATGAGTATATCGCTGCTGAGAATAACCTGCGAGCATTTATCAAATTTCAAAAACGGAGTTCTATCGCTAGACTTTTTTGCAGAGAAAAGGGTTCTTTCGGAAGAGGTCGAAGACGGTACGGTTTATAGATTGTTCGGAAGAATCTATAAACTGAATACAGTTGCGTTAGCGGGTATTAATGCCACGGGAAAGACAACCGTTTTGTCGCTATTGTCTAATCTGCTTACTGTGTATATTGGCAATGGCAGTCTCGATTACTCAATGCGTTTTAAGTCATACTTTGACTCGAGTCTTAGTGTTGAGTCGTATTTCTATCAAGAAGAAGAAAAAGCTATTTACAAGCTAATTTCGGTTATCAAAAAGGACGATCAGGCTCAGAGTCTCGTATTCGAAACAGAGCGGCTATATAAAAAGACTGCATCTTTCGATATTAATAAAAATAACCTGTTTGATTTCGCCGAAGAGAATTTAGTAATGGATCGTGCGCGAGAAAATACTCGATTCCTGAAGAGGGAGGACAGTATTTTCTCGATGATCATGAATGCGTATAGCCAAAACGCCAGCAACGTTCAAGACCTATGCTCCATTACTAATCATAACTTAATTTTTGCTGTTATGTTTGATCTGCTGATTCCATTTGCTCAATATCTTGATCCGTCGATAGAATTTATACGGCTTAAAGAACTCCCGGTTACGCAATCGTCTCGTACCGTGTTCGAAATTAAGTTTAAACAGCATGAGAATGTTTTGGCTGTTGAACCTCGAGATTTGGAATTATATTTGTCTTCAGGCACCATCAAGGGTATCAGCTGTTTTTCGGCTATTGCCATTGCCTTGTCGAGAGGTGGATATGTACTGATTGATGAAATAGAGAATCATCTTAATAAAACAATTGTAATTGGACTGATAAGCTTGTTCTCTAGCCGTATAAATGAAAAAGGAGCAACGCTTTTATTCTCAACACATTACAGTGAGATATTGGATAGCTTGGGAAGAAGTGATGGAATTTATTTGCTTGATAAAGAGGGTTCTATCGAGTTAAAGAAATTCTCCTCTGCTGCTGGATCAAGAGATCGCAAAGATAAGAAGAAAAGCGACCTCGTGCTAAGCGGCGTGTTGGCAAAGGCTCCTAGCTATCCTGCATATAGGCGCATGTTAACTCAAATGAACGCTTTCCTTTGGGGGGCGAAACGAAATGATTGATATTGACGATGGCGACTATGTTGCTTGTATTTGCGAAGGCCATTCCGAGATAACCATTATGAATTTGTTACTAGGCGACGACTCGCTTTGCTTCAAAAGGGAGAAGTTGTTGAATGGAGAGGTTTTATCAACGAGATACTATCGAGATTCGAATTTATTTTGCAATAGATATCTTACGATGGATTATGAGGGTGGAAGGGTCGTTGTCCTGGTAATTCAGGATAGGAAAGGAGTTAAATATTCAATTAAAAATCCGTATTCTGAAAAAGTTAGATTCATCACGTATGCGATTACTGCACCAGAGGTCGAAATGCTCATGATCCATTCGCTGGGGTATTATGAGGATTACAAGAAGCAAAAAACTAAACTGAAACCAAGCACATACCTTTCAAACAAGATAAAGACAAAACGGCAACAATCAAATCAAAAGAGTTCATACAGGATTTTTGGCTTAAACATGATTTAGCTTCTGCGATAAAAACGCATAAGCAAAAAGCACAAAAGCTAGGAAAGGATGAAATATTTCTCGCTGATCTTCTGGCGCAGAAGCGCTAGTGAATACGTGTTTGGCACAAAGCGCAGATTTGTGGCGCGTGATTGCATTCACGCCTTGCTGGAATACGTAATGCTTTCGTTTGAAATTGCGTGATTTTAACTATCGGCAGCAGAGTTGATTTTGTAGAGCTAACGAAGCGGCGTCGGGTTATAGGACAAATAGTGTGTCCAGTTTTGGGCGGTGACGCAGGTCAACGCCCATTTTTTATTGAATAAGTCAAATAAATCGACTTTTCCGCTCGGACAAAAAGTGTGTCTGTCGATTGGTGAATATGCAGGTCATGCCCGGAAAATCACGGTAAAAAGTCACCGATTTGCGGAGGTCGCCGTGAATAACGAGAAATGCCCGGCTTGCGTATGCGAAATGAAGAGAAACGGGCGCACGGGATCCGGCGCGCAGCGCTGGCGCTGCCGTGCGTGCGGGGCGAGCTCGACCCACGCCAACGACTCCGCCGCCAGGGACCTCCGATCCTTCGTCGGATGGCTGCTGTCGAAGGACACCCAGCTCGATATGCCGGGTCAGGGCCGGACCTTCAGGCGCAAGACGTCGCGGTTCTGGGGGATCTGGCCCATGCCCGAGGTCGTCGACGAGATTCATCGCGTGGTGTTCGTCGACGGCATCTGGATCGCCCGCGACCTGGTCGTTCTCATCGCGTGCTCGGAGCTGCGCGTTCTGTCTTGGCACCTCGCCCGCGCCGAGACGGCCTCGGCTTGGCGATCGCCGCTCTCGCGCATCGCGCCGCCTGACACGGTGGTCACGGACGGCGGCTCCGGGTTCGCCTCGGCGGCGGCGAAGGAGTGGCCGGAGACTAAGGTTCAAAGGTGCACTTTCCACGCGTTTTGCCAGGTAAGGAGGAAGACGACAACGAGGCCGAAGCTGCAGGCGGGGAAGGAGCCGTACGCGCTGGCGAAGGAATTGCTGCATATCGAGACCCTCCATCAAGCCGATTGGTGGGTCGAAAGGTACATGCAATGGTGCGAGTTCTGGGCGGACTTCCTCGAGGAGACGTCGATCGTCGGCGGACGCAGGGTCTACACGCATGGGAGAATCCGCGAGGCGAGGCCGGGGCTGACGCGCCTGGTGAACAAAGGCGTCTTGTTCACGTGCCTTGACCCGGGCTTGACGGCCGAAGGCCCGATGCCGGCGATGAACAACAGGATCGAGGGCGCCATCAACGCCCAGCTGAGGGCCGTTTTGAGGAACCATCGGGGGCCAGGCGCGCTCAAACGGGCGAAAGCCGTCTTCTGGTGGTGCTACCTGCACGTGGAGAGCCCGAAAAGCATGGCCGACACCTTGCGGGAGATGCCGACCGACGCCGATGTCGAAAGGCTGAGGGACGAATACGGGGTCAAGGCAGACGAGGTCGGCGCTCCGCAGAAATGGGGAGAGGGGCTTGTCTGGGACGAATTGCATCACGCGACAAGGTACCCGTACGCAACGGAGTGAATAAATGTTCCGGACACACTTTTTGTCCTATAAGCCGCGGCGTCTTGGTCAAGACGCCGCTTCGTTAATCATTTAGCTCATACAGGATTGAGCTGTGTAGATTCTATCTCTCGTACTTCTCATACGCGGCCATAACTTGCAGCTCGTACTGCTTGCGGTTGCCCTTGACCACCGTGTCCAGGATGAGCCCGCACGCGAAGCACAGCAGGCCCACGAACACCAGGCCCACCGCCAGAAGCGCCGTGGGGAGCTTGGGCACCAGGCCCGTGGCGGCGAACTGCGCGATGACCGGCACGCCGGCGACCAGGCCCAGCACCACGAACAGCAGCGCCACCCAGGAGAAAAGCGCCAGCGGCTTGTAGTCCTTGAACAGCGACATGATCATCATGAGCACCTTGAAGCCGTCGGAGAAGGTGGACAGCTTCGACTCCGAGCCCTCGGGGCGGTCGCGGTAGTCGATGGGCACCTCGGCGATGCGCCAGCGCTTGTCGACGGCGTGGATGGAAAGCTCGGTCTCGATCTCGAAGCCCGGCGAGAGCACGGGCATGGTCTTGGCGAACACCTTGTTGTAGGCGCGGTAGCCCGTCATGACGTCGGAGAACTCGAACCCGTAGATGGCCTTGATCAAAAAGCGCACCAGGTCGTTGCCGAAGCCGTGGAAGGCGCGGTCGTTCTCCTCGCCGTAGGTGCCGTTCGAGAGGCGGTCGCCCACCACCATGTCGGCCTCGTCGGCGAAAAGCGGCGCGAGCAGCGCCGGCGCGGCCTCGGCGGGGTAGGTGTCGTCGCCGTCGACCATGAGGTAGGCCTCGGCGTCGATGTCGCGCATCATCTGGCGCACGACGTTGCCCTTGCCCTGGCGGCGCTCCACCTTGACCGTGGCCCCGTGGGCGCGCGCGATGTCGCCGGTGCCGTCGGAGGAGTTGTTGTCGTAGACGTACACGGCCGCCTCGGGCAGCACGCGGCGGAAGTCGTCGACCACCTTGCCGATGGTGACGGCCTCGTTGTAGCAGGGTATGATGACGGCCACGCCTTTGCCCGTGAGGGCGGCCTTATCGGTTTCAGTCACCGGGCGCTCCTTCGTGAAAGTTGAATGCACAAGTACTAGGCATGCTACTCGAAACCGCGCGGTTTCGCTACGTGAATGCCGTGCTTTCCGCAGTATATGCGCGGATGGCGTGGGATTGTTGTGCCGATGGGGCAAGGGGTGCCATAATCGACGGGTTGCGCTGAGAGCGCTTTTCGTCTGCCGCGCGGGTCGTTCGGCCTGCTGCCGGTGCCGTGTTCCGGCATTCAAGGTTGGCGGCGCGTGCGTGACGGCATTTGGGAATGTACCGAGCCGGGCCTTGCTCGAAGGCCGGCGGATGCGGGATGCCCCCGCTTGCGATGGAGAGGAGCCCTGCGTGAAGAAGCTTATCGCGCAGCTTATGAAGTTCGGCGTGGTCGGCGTGATCGCGTTCGTCATCGACTACGGCCTACTGGCCCTGCTTACCGAGGCGTTCGGCGTGAACTACCTGTTCAGCGCCACTATCTCGTTCACGGTGTCGGTGGTGTTCAACTACGTCGCGTCGATGCGCTACGTGTTCACCCATAAAGAAGGCATGTCCCGTCGTCGCGAGTTCATCATCTTCGTGGTGCTGTCGGTGATCGTCCTTGGTATCAACAACGCGTGCATGTGGGCGGGCGTCGAGCTTCTGAGCGTGCATTACCTGATCACCAAGATCTTCGCCACCGCGGTGGTCATGGTGTGGAACTTCGTCACCCGCAAGATCTTCCTGGACGCCGGCGATGGGGCGCAGGGGCAGCAGGCTTAAAACGAAGCGGCGCGAGCCTCGACGATGCGACCCTGATCAAGGCTTTCGTCTGGCCGGTGAACCTGTCTTGCCGGACTTCGCGTTCTGCTCCGGCGTCTTGATCAAGGCTTTCGTCTGGCAGGTGAGCACGTCCGACGATGAGGTGCTCGTGACGCCGAACCACGATGCTGGAAACGACGAACCCGCCAGACATGACATCCAGCGGGTTCGAGGAGAATGCAAATGGTGCCCTAGGCAGGGTTCGAACCTGTGGCCTTCTGCTCCGGAGGCAGACGCTCTATCCAACTGAGCTACTAGGGCGTATTCATCTATTATACGCTACTGTCGCCCGAATGGGCCTGAAAAAGAAACGAGTGTGAACATGACCGAAACCATCACCATCGAGCGCATGGGCTATGGCGCCGAAGCCGTCGGGCATCTGTCCGACGGCAAGACCGTGTTCGTTGAGGGTGGCGCCCCGGGCGATGTGGCAAGCGTGGAAGTGGTCGAGGACAAGCCCACGTTCGCACGCGCCCGCATCGCCAAGCTCGAGCAGCCTGGCGCATGTCGCGTGATGCCGAAGTGGACCGAGCCCGCGGCAAGCGGCGCGGCCCCATGGCAGCACATCGCCTACGACGCGCAGCTTGAGGCCAAGCGTGCCAACGTGGTGGCGGCGCTTGCCCGCACGGGCGGCTTCGGCGACGCGGCAGCGGAGCTGGTGGCGCCGTGCCTTCCCTCCAAGCGCCAGTGGGGGTACCGCAACAAGCTGGAATTGGGCGCGCAATGGGATGCGAAGGGCACGTTCAACCTGGGCTTTCATCAGGAGGGCAGCCCTGATGTGTTGCAGGCGCTGTCCTGCCCGCTGGCCCATGACGCCATCGCCAAGGCGCCCAAGGCGCTGCGCGGGGCGCTTCGCTATCTGCAGGGCTCCGATGACCTGGGCATCTTCCGCGTGGGCGTGCGCACGAGCGTGCGCACCCGCGAGACTGAGATCGCGCTGTGGACGCGCCCGTCGGGCTTCCCGCGCGCGGCGGCCGCCAAGATGCTGAAAAGCTCGCTTAAGGCCACGAGCGTCGTGCGCGTCATCGCCGACCCCGGCAAGGCGCGCAAGATCAAGGGCCTTGAGGTGCTCGACGGCAAGGGCTGCTGGCAGGAGCAGCTGCTCGGCGCGCGCTACGTGGCGCATGCGCCGTCGTTTTTCCAGGTGAACACCGCGCAGGCTGAAAAGCTCATGGAGCAGGCCATCCGCATG
>OKRW01002764.1_pt1 | contig 12184 bp, 8 predicted proteins | sample 1601151 | NCBI WGS metagenome assembly OKRW01 (sample SAMEA3541471, study PRJEB24748) | human gut metagenome | biome: human gut; feature: human-associated habitat; material: faeces | place: China | collected 2012 | reverse complement strand
GAAAACATTGGAATTTCGTCAGTAGATGGAATCATTTTGGATCTCGGGGTATCCTCCTACCAACTGGACACGGCAGAGCGGGGCTTTACGTACCGTGAAGACGCACCACTTGACATGAGGATGGATCAGCGACAGGATATGACCGCGAAAGATATTGTGAACGGATACAGTGAAATGGAACTGTATCGCATCATCCGCGATTACGGAGAGGAAAAGTTTGCAAAAAATATCGCAAAACACATTGTAAAAGCAAGGCAGCAGAAGGAAATTGAAACAACTGGGGAGTTAATTCAAATCATAAAAGCAGCCATACCTATGAAAGTCCGAGCAGTAGGCGGACACCCGGCCAAAAAGACATTTCAGGCGATACGTATTGAACTGAACAGAGAACTGGAAGTACTTCGTGATTCACTTGACAGTATGATTGATTTCCTGAATGACGAAGGAAGGATCTGTGTAATCACGTTCCACTCACTGGAAGACATGATCGTGAAAAACAATTTCAGAAAAAATGAAAATCCATGTACCTGTCCACCGGATTTCCCAGTATGTGTATGTGGCAAGAAATCCAAAGGAAAAGTGATCACGAGAAAACCGATTCTGCCAAGTGAGACAGAAATGGAAGAGAATCCGAGATCTAAGAGTGCAAAACTCAGAATCTTTGAAAGAAGATATCTTTAATTAAGTATAGAAGTAGAAAGTTGTGAGATGTAGATGGAGAGGACGAACAGAGCAGTCACATCCAGAAAAAACAGAACAAATGCCAGAAATGCCCGTGGAATGTATGTGGATGGGAATGCGGTGCGAAGACTGCAGGAAGTTCCTGCGAGACCGTATCAGGCTCCTGGAGTGCAGACCGCGCGGCGAGTTCGTGAAAATATGCTGGAGAGACCGGCAGCTCAACCGAGACAGCTCAGTCGGGAAGCACAGAGAAACAGAGAAAAAGCAAAGAGCATGGGACGCGGTTTTGTGGTGTTCCTTGCAGTGGTAAGTGTTGCCGTACTTTTTTGCTGTGTCAATTATCTTCAGCTGAAATCGGAGCTGACAGGTAAGATAAAAACAGTTGCTTCTCTGGAAACAGAACTGTCACAGATTAAAGAAGACAACAATGCATATGAGAGTCAGGTAACTTCAGATGTGGACCTGAATACGATCAAGAAGCTTGCCATAGGGCGTCTGGGAATGAATTATCCGAAAGATGACCAGAAAAAGACTTATACTATGCCGAGTAACAGTTATGTAAGACAGTATCAGGAAGTTCCTGAGTCCAAGAGGTGATAGATCATTGAGCAATACCAATACGAGGAATCGAAGAAGACCTCAGAAAAAAATTAATCACAAAATGAGAGGAAAGCTAGTAGGACTATTCGCTGTAGTGCTGCTAGCTTTAGTTGGTTTACTGGGCAGAATTACTTATATTAATGCTACCAGTGGCAAAAAATACAAAAAACAGGTTCTGACACAGGCACAGCAGAAGTATCAGAGCAGTACTCTTCCAGCGAAAAGAGGAGATATTTATGACCGTAACGGTAATATTCTGGCGACAAGTCAGAAAGTGTATTCTGTGATCCTTGACTGCAAGACCGTCAACTCTGATGAAAAATATGTAGAACCGACAGTAAGAGCACTGACAGACGTGCTGGGACTTGATGAAGACAAGATTCGGTCGATCCTTTCCGCCGAGGATACGAAGAACAGCCAGTATCAGATCCTGAAGAAGCAGCTCTCCATGGATGAGAAAAAAGCTTTTGAAGATTATGAATCTCCGGCTGAAGACAGCGAGCTGTCAGATGCACAGAAAGCAGAGCGGGCAAATATAAAAGGGGTATGGTTTGAAGAAGATTATCTGAGAAGTTATCCGTTTAATGAGCTTGCAAATGATGCGATTGGATTTACACTTTCCAGAGATACGGCAGACGTAGGGCTGGAGAGTTACTATAACAGTACGTTGATGGGGACGGATGGCCGTCAGTATGGATATATCAATGACAATGCAGATGTGGAACAGACGATCATCGATCCGAAAGACGGACAGAGTATTGTAACAACCTTGGATGTGGGTGTACAGCAGATTGTTGAAAAATATGTTAATGGATTTAAAGAAGCCATGGGAGCAAAAAATATCGGTGTGATCGCAATGAAGCCATCTACCGGTGAGATCGTTGCCATGGATGGCGGGGACCGCTATGATCTGAATGATCCGCGAGATCTTTCCAGCAAGTGTTCCGAAGAAGAAATTGCGGCAATGAGTGATGAAGATACAGTGACAGCGTTGAATGCCATGTGGAGTAATTTCTGTGTTACTGAGACATATGAACCGGGATCTGTTGTGAAGCCGATCGTTATGGCGGGAGCACTGGAAAAAGGCAAGATTTCAGAAACAGATACTTTTGTCTGTGATGGTGGACAGACGTTTGGTGCGAATGGTGATACGTATATCAAGTGTGCGGTATGGCCGGATGCGCATGGTACAGAGGCACTGCGGGATGTTATTGCAAATTCCTGTAATGATGCGATGATGCAGATCGCAGCAAAAATGGGAACAGAACAGTTCCTGAAGGCACAGACATTGTTCAACTTTGGAAGCCGCACGGGAATCGATCTTCCAAATGAGGGATCAGGTGTTATTCATACGGCAGATACCATGGGTGAAACAGAACTTGCCTGTTCTGCATTTGGACAGGGATTTACCTGTACGATGATCCAGGAGATCAATGCAATGTGTTCTGTTATCAATGGAGGCTCCTATTATCAGCCTCATCTGGTAAGTGAGATCAAAGACAGCAGTGGTTCAACTGTAAAGAAATTTGATCCGATTCTTATGAAACAGACAGTTTCTTCAGAGATATCAGCAGATATCCGTTCTTACATGCAGGCCAGCGTGCAGGAAGGTACCAGTGGTACATCCAAGGTACAGGGTTACAGTTCCGGTGGTAAAACAGGTACTGCCGAAAAACTTCCGCGAGGAAATGGTAAATATCTGGTTTCATTTATTACATTTGCTCCGGTAGATGATCCGCAGATTCTGCTCTATGTAGTTGTGGATGAACCGAATACAGAGGACCAGGCCGACAGTAAATATCCGCAGTATATCGCGCAGGGAATTCTGTCAGAACTTCTTCCGTATCTGAATGTTATTCCGGATGAATCTGAAGACGGCAGTGTTCCTGAGACAGAACTCTGGGAAGGATTTAAAGGCCACCTGGTAGATGTATCCGGAAGTAGTGTGGATGAAAAGGGAAATCTGGTGGATGGCAGTGGAAACCGCGTGGATCTTGAAGGAAACCGTATTGATGAAAATGGCTATCTTTTAAATGACAACGGAGAACACAAGCTGGATGATAACGGACAGTATATCATGTCCACATATCTGATTACGTCTTCTTCGGATTCAGACACTACGTTGAAGGAAGCGATTTCAGATACCAATGTTCCTGCACCACCAGAAGAGGATGAATCGGACACTACAGAAAATAACGATATGGAAAGCGAAGGCATCACAAACGAAGAGGCCGGGCTGGATTAAATAAAGAGTCGTACACATCTCCTCTGGAGAACAGTCATATATTGTTAAGACTGTTTTTCAGAGGATTTTTTTATGAAAAAAAATTATACATTTCATAAAAGGAAAGTGTGGATCGTTTTCTTTTTGTGTATGCTGATGATCTTGTGTCTGATTGGCAGACTGATCTATCTTATGGGCTTTCGTTCGGATTATTATTATGAAAAAGCGGAGGATCTTCATGAACGGGAAAGAGACATTAAGGCCGCACGTGGTGAAATTGTGGACGCAAAGGGAAAAGTACTTGCTGCAAATAAAACAGTGTGTACGATTTCTGTAATTCACAGTCAGATAAAAGAGCCGGAAAAAGTGATCGCTCTTCTGACAGAAAAACTGGGGATATCTGAGCAGACTGTACGGAAAAAAGTAGAAAAAATTTCTTCCATAGAAAGAATACGTACAAATGTGGAGAAAGAAACAGGAGATGAAATTCGAAATGCAGGATTTGCGGGGATAAAAGTAGATGAAGATTACAGGCGTTATTATCCGATGGGGACACTCGCGTCGAAGGTGCTTGGGTTTACAGGCGGGGATAATCAGGGAATCATTGGACTGGAAGTGGAATATGATGATATTCTAAAGGGAAAACCTGGAAAAATCCTGACAACAACGGATGCGAGAGGGATTGAACTGGACGGAATCGGTGAAAACAGAGAAGAACCACAAAAAGGCTATACACTGAGAATAAGTCTGGATGCAGATATACAGAAATATGTACAGCAGGCGGCACAGAAAGTGATGGAAGAAAAACAGGCCGAAAGGGTTTCCATACTCCTTATGAACCCGCAGAATGGAGAAATTTATGCCTGTGTAAATGTTCCGGAATTTGATCTGAATGAGCCTTTTGATCTGAATTCAGGCATGGATGCAGAAGGGATGAGTGAAGAAAAAAAACAGGATCTTCTGAATCAGATGTGGAGAAATCCGTGTCTGAATGATACATATGAACCGGGATCGACTTTTAAGATCATTACGATGGCAGCCGGCCTTGCGGAAGGGGTAGTATCATTGAACGATTCTTTTTACTGCCCGGGATATAAGCTGGTGGAGGACCGGCGAATCCACTGTGCGAACCGAAGAGGCCATGGAGCACAGAATTTTGTGAAAGGTGCGGAAAATTCCTGCAATCCGGTGTTTATTGAGGTGGGATTACGGCTTGGTACGGATAAGTACTATCAGTATTTTCGACAGTTTGGACTGATGGAAAAGACCGGGATCGATCTTCCGGGAGAGGCGGGAACGATCATGCATCAGAAAGAAAATATGGGAGAAGTGGAACTTGCGACGGTATCGTTTGGACAGTCTTTTCAGATCACACCGATTCGTCTGGCAGCAACTGTGAGTTCCCTGATCAATGGTGGAACGCTGATCACTCCTCATTTTGGAGTGGCGATTGAGTCATCAGATGGAGAAACAGTAAAGGCACTGGAATATTCCAGTGGCAGAAAGATTCTGGATGGCAAGATCTCTGAAACTGTCCGGTATATCCTGGAGCAGGTAGTTGCGGAGGGATCCGGGCGCAATGCAGCAGTGGAGGGATATCGGATCGGCGGAAAGACTGCAACATCACAGACGCTTCCCAGAAGTGCAAATCGCTATATTTCTTCGTTTCTGGGATTCGCACCGGCAAATGATCCGAAAGTTCTTGCATTGTGTATTATCCATGATCCACAGGGAATTTATTATGGAGGAACGATCGCAGCTCCCGTTGTGAGAAGTATCTTCGAAAATATACTCCCGTATCTGGGAGTTGATAAATCAGACGAAAAGCCTTATAATCAAACGTAATAAAAAACGAAAGAATGATAAGAGGTGTGAGGATGAATATTCAAGTTGTATTCCCGGTACTGATCTCATTTGCGATCAGTGTGATCCTGGGACCAGTCATCATCCCGTTTCTGAGAAAACTCAAGATGGGACAGACAGAACGAGTGGAAGGTGTGCAGTCGCATCTGAAAAAGGCAGGAACTCCGACAATGGGTGGAGTGATCTTTCTGATCGCTGCAGTGGTTACTTCGCTGTTCTATGTAAAAGACTATCCGGCAATTATTCCGGTACTGTTTCTGACACTTGGATTTGGAATCATCGGTTTTCTGGATGATTATCTGAAAGTTGTACTGAAACGTTCAGACGGACTGCTGGCATGGCAGAAATTTGGACTGCAGGTCGTTGTGACCGGTATTTTTGTTTTTTATATCCTGAACTATACAAATATTGATCTTGCAATGCGTATCCCATTCTGGCCGGATCATTATCTGAACCTTGGATGGCTTGCGATTCCGGTGCTGTTTTTTGCTGTGATCGGTACTGTAAACGGTGTGAACTTTACAGATGGCCTGGATGGACTGGCTTCCAGCGTGACTTTGATCGTAGCGGTATTTTTTACCGTAGTTTCCATTGGAACAAAGAGCGGGATCGAACCTGTGACAGGAGCCGTTGTCGGTGGACTGATGGGATTCCTTCTGTTTAATGTATATCCGGCAAAAGTGTTTATGGGAGATACCGGTTCTCTGGCACTGGGCGGATTTGTGGCAGGTGCTGCATATATGATGCAGATGCCACTGTTTATTTTGCTGATCGGTCTGATTTATCTGGTAGAAGTACTTTCTGTCATGATTCAGGTAACTTATTTTAAAGCCACTCATGGCAAACGTATCTTTAAAATGGCGCCAATCCATCATCATTTTGAACTGTGTGGATGGTCAGAAACGAGAGTTGTAGCAGTATTTTCTGTAATTACTGCTGTTATGTGCCTGATCGCACTTCTGGCGTTATAAGATGTCCGGACAAAAAGGTCAAAATCCACATGAGCTTGCTCATAGGTAATAAGGAGGAAATTAAAATGAATTTACAGGGGAAAAAAGTGCTTGTATTTGGTTCCGGAAAAAGTGGAATCGGTGCAGCAGAGCTTCTGGCGAAAGTAGGGGCGCAACCTGTCATTTATGATGGAAATAAAGATTTTGATAAAGAGACTGTAATAAAAAAAGTTCCAGATTGCAACAATATTGAAGTATATGCAGGAGAACTTCCAGAAGAAGTGCAGAAGAGACTGGATCTGGCAGTGTTGAGTCCTGGTGTACCGACGGATATTCCGCTTGTAAAGAGCTTTTATGAACAGGGACTTCCGGTATGGGGTGAGGTAGAACTTGCGTATCGTACCGGCAAGGGAAGAGTACTGGCAATTACAGGAACAAATGGCAAAACAACTACAACAGCTCTTCTGGGAAAGATTATGAGTGATGCAGAAGATTCTGTTTTTGTAGTAGGAAATATTGGAACTCCATATACATCAAAGGCACTGGAAATGAAAGATAGCTCCACAACAGTGGCCGAGATCAGCAGTTTCCAGCTGGAAACGATCGAAGAGTTTGCGCCGAAGGTAAGTGCAATCCTGAATATTACGGAAGACCATCTGAACAGGCACCATACGATGGAAGAATATATCCGCGTCAAAGAACTGATCGTCAAAAATCAGACAGCAGAGGATTACTGTATCCTGAACTATGAAGATGAAGTGCTTCGTGAGTTTGGCAGACACATTGTTCCGAAAACTGTGTATTTTTCAAGCGTGAGAAAACTGAACGAGGGTATTTATCTGGATGGAGATCTGATCGTACTGAAAACAGCAGACGAAGAAATCCCTCTGGTACATACAGGAGAACTGAAACTTCTCGGACAGCACAATTTTGAGAATGTTATGGCGGCATCTGCAATGGCATATTATGCAGGTGTGTCTGTGGAAAATATCCGTAAGAGCATCTGTGCGTTCACAGCAGTAGAACACCGCATTGAATATGTCATGGAGAAAAATGGTGTTGCATATTATAATGATTCCAAGGGAACCAATCCTGATGCAGCAATAAAAGGAATCCAGGCAATGAACCGTCCGACGCTCCTGATCGGTGGTGGTTACGACAAAGGTTCCAGTTATGATGAGTGGCTGAATTCTTTTGACGGGAAGGTAAGATATCTGGTGCTGATCGGCCAGACGCGTGACAAGATCAAAGAGGCGGCAGAACGTCTTGGTGTCTGCCCATGCATTCTCTGTGAAAATCTTGAGGAGGCAGTAAAGATATGTGCCGAAAAAGCCAATCCTGGTGATGCGGTACTTCTTTCACCGGCATGTGCAAGCTGGGGACAGTTTGATAATTATGAACAGCGTGGAGACATGTTCAAAAAATATGTAAGAGCATTGTAATATAAGACCAGACTTCTGTGACGGAAGTCTGGTCTTTGCATATATTAACTGTAAGAGACTCTGTGGGAGTGGATCATTTGGATGAAATTCACGTGATTGGGGGAAACTGTCTTAAGGGCAGCATAACTGTGCAGGGATCAAAAAATACAGTACTTCCGATCATGGCTGCATCACTGCTTCAGAGGGAAATCTGTGTTCTGAGAGGCTGTCCGCGTATTCTTGATGTCTGTTATATGGAAGAAATCCTTCATATTCTGGGAGTCGTTACCTGGTGGAAGGGCCATGATCTGTATCTTGACTGCAGCAAAGTCTGTGGAATGGAAATTGCCTCGGAATATACAGGAAGAATGCGTTGTTCTGTGATTCTGCTGGGAGCACTTCTCGGCAGAAACCAAAGAGGTGTGATCGGTTATCCGGGTGGCTGCGTGATCGGAAAACGTCCGATAGATCTTCATCTGTATGCGCTGAAAAGTCTGGGTGCGATAATTTCAGAAAAAAACGGAAAAATTCAGGCAGATTGCAAAAAGCTGAAAGGGCAGGAGATAAATTTTCCTGACAGAAGTGTAGGGGCCACGGAACAGGCACTGCTTGCAGCTGTTCTGGCTGAAGGAGAGACCGTACTCAGAAATTGTGCAAGAGAACCTGAGATTACATGGCTTTGCAGATTTCTGCAAAAGATGGGAGCGCGGATCTGGCATGAGAAAGAAGGGTGCATCCGGGTTCAGGGAGTGACCTCTCTTCACGGGACAGAGATGCTGATACCGGCAGACCGGATCGTTACGGGAACATATCTTTGCGCGGCTGCAGCTTCGCGTGGATCAGTGACTGTGGAGAATGCACCTGAGGGAGAAATGGAGGCGTTCCTTGAAGTATATCGGAAAATGGGTGGACAATATGAATGGAAGAGTGGTAAACTAATAGCGAATGGAGCCGGAATACAATTTTCGGTTCCGTTTCTGGAAACAGAAGCTTATCCGGGATTCCCGACAGATCTTCAGTCACCACTGCTGGCAGTACTGACTACAGTTCCGGGAATAAGCCGCATAAGGGAGAATATATTTGAGAAGCGATTTAAGATATGCAGTGAACTTACAAAAATGGGGGCACACATAGAAGTCAGGGGAAGCGAAGTAAAGATCTGTGGAAGCAGACTAAAGGGATGCAGGCTGCGGGCAGAGGAACTGAGAGGTGGAGCAGCGCTAGTGATCGCGGCTCTTGCAGCAGATGGAGAATCTGTGATAGAGGGTGTTCCTTTTATCCGAAGAGGGTATGAAGACATTTGCAGAGATTTGAGGTACCTTCAGGCAGAAATCTATATGGAGGATATCTTATCGGTTTGAGTTAATATGAGTTCAGAGGATACAGGTATTAGTTTTTTATGAGAACATCCAATTACAGGAAATTTAAAATAACAAAAAAACAGGCGAAACTGGTCGGAGGAGCTGCTGCTGTTGCTGTTCTGGCCGGGATTATTTTTTTCTTTGCTTTTTTTTATGTGTCAAAGGTGGAAGTGATGGAAAGTAACCACTATACAAAAGAAGAACTGAAGGAAATGGTTCTTACAGGAGCTTTTTCTTCTAATTCTGTTCTGGCACCGATCACGTGTTCAAAAAATAATGTGCAGGGTGTGCCATATATTGAAGGATATTCCGTCAGCAGATCCGGTCGGAACTCGATCGTGATCAGTGTCCGTGAGAAAAGTGTAGTGGGTTGTATCCCATATCTTGACAGCTATGTGTATTTTGATCGAAATGGAATGTTTGTAGAAGGCGACAAGACCAGGGATGAGTCTGTCCCCTATTTTGAGGGTATTCAGGTAAAAAAAATTGTTATGAATGAAAAACTTCCGATTAAGGATGCTGTTCTAAATACTGCGGTTGCACTTTCTACGATTTTTGCAAAAAATGATCTCCAGCCAGATTATATCCAGCTGGAGGATGATTCCACCATAGACCTTATTTATGGAGACATCACGGTAAAACTTGGAAAAGATAAATATCTGGAAGATAAAATGTCCAGAATGGTTGCGATTCTTCCACAGATTACGGGTGAGAAGGGGATCCTTCATATGGAGAATATCACAGAAAGTTCTAAAACAGTGACTTTTGAAAAAGAGGAAGAGGAAGTAACTGCAGAGAACTGGACCGGAGGTTATGATGAAAATGGTGATTATACCGGTGATGGTGAATACGATGAAAATGGTAATTATGTAGGAGCAAAACCAAAGACGGCACTTGATTATGCAAAAGAAAACTGGGTAGGCGGTTATGACGAAGAAGGCGATTATACAGGTTCCGGTGAATATGATGAAAATCTGAACTATGTTGGATCGGAGCCGACGCAGGAACTTCTGGACAGCTTTGGAGACTGGACAGGCGGATATAATGAATCCGGTGGATTTGATGGTGTCAGCGAGTATGACAAAGATGGCAACTACGTGGGACCTATGTCGGATAATGACGGCACTTCTTCAGGTGATACTTCGGAGGAAGATTCAGAAGAAGACAGTTCTGATACGAATACAGATTCCTCGGATGAAGATACTGAGAGCTACAGTGATGAAGAGTCGGATGGCTGGGATCAGGGAGATACAGATGAGGAATCTTATGAGTGATGGAAATGGCGAATAATAGTGAAAAAAGTATAAAAAAACAAAAATAGTAGTTGATTAATTCGAAAAAAAAATATATGATATATCTATATGCAGCCTGATACGCTGATATCAGGTAAATAAAGGAGGAAGTACATTGTTAGAGATTATGTCAAATGAAGCTGAGTCCTCTGCAAAGATTATTGTAATCGGTGTAGGCGGGGCTGGTAATAATGCAGTTAACAGAATGGTGGAAGAAGCCATCGGAGGAGTTGAGTTTGTTGGTGTAAATACTGATAAACAGGCCCTGACACTTTGCAAAGCTCCAACAGTACTTCAGATTGGTGAAAAGATTACAAAAGGCCTTGGCGCCGGTGCACAGCCGGAAGTTGGACGTCAGGCAGCGGAGGAAAGCTCCGAGGAACTCAGACAGGCTATGCAGGGAGCAGATATGGTATTTGTCACCTGCGGTATGGGAGGCGGAACCGGAACAGGTGCTTCACCGGTTGTGGCAGGTATTGCAAAAGAGATGGGCATTCTGACGGTTGGTGTTGTTACCAAACCTTTCCGTTTTGAGTCCAGAACACGTATGAACAATGCACTGACCGGCATTGAGAATCTGAAGAAAAATGTAGATACACTGATCGTTATCCCGAATGACAAGCTGCTTGAGATTGTAGACCGCCGCACGACAATGCCGGAAGCACTCAAAAAGGCGGATGAAGTCCTGCAGCAGGCTGTTCAGGGTATTACCGATCTGATCAATCTGCCGGCACTGATCAACCTCGATTTTGCCGATGTTCAGACCGTCATGACAGACAAGGGTATCGCACATATCGGTATCGGTCAGGGTCGTGGTGATGACAAAGCACTGGAAGCTGTGAAACAGGCAGTTGCCAGTCCACTTCTTGAGACAACGATCGCAGGTGCATCTCATGTTATCATTAATGTATCTGGTGATATTACGCTGATGGATGCTTCTGATGCGGCAGAATTTGTGCAGGATCTTGCAGGAGAAGAAGCAAATATTATCTTCGGTGCTATGTATGATGATTCCAGAGCTGATGAAGCAACGATTACAGTTATCGCTACCGGTCTTCACAATGTAGAAGGAAGCGCTTCTAAGTTAAAATCAAGACTGGAGAACAGAACTACGCCGGCAGGAACCGTATATAACAGAGAATATGAAAGAGAGAGAGTTGCGCAGCCGGTGAGAACACAGTCTCATATTCAGCAGCACGCTAAGTCATCCCAGAAACTGGATGCTGGCATGGCATCTGCAAAGAGCAGTGCATCCGCTTCCGGACAGCAGGTTAGAAGAACGATGGGAGGAACAGCACCGACTCTTGAGACACCGAGAACACCTACGAGCAAGGTGAAGGAACAGTCCATCAAGATTCCGGATTTCTTTAAGAAATAAGTGTTTTTGTAAACAAAATAAAGACATAAGCAACAAAGAAGCTTACATTTTTATCAATAGATGAAGATGCAGGCTTCTTTGTTTGTTTTATCGCTGTCAGTTTCCGTCGAAAGAAACTGACAAAATCACGCCAGATTCTGACAAAATTCTAAAGGGCATATCTTTATAATAATAATTGCACATGGACCAAATCGATTTAGTTTCCAAAGGAAAAAGAAGGTGGAAAATGCAGTACGAACTGTACATAGATGTATTTTTCCTGATCAATGCCATTATGGATTGGATGCTCCTTAAGATAACAGGGAAAATCCTTTCGTGTAAAGTAGGAAAAATGCGTATCCTGTGGGGAGCATTTCTTGGAGCATTTTTGACGTGTATTGTCTGGAGTATTCCTGGTATTCCAGGAATTTTGAA
>OKRW01002763.1_pt1 | contig 12187 bp, 16 predicted proteins | sample 1601151 | NCBI WGS metagenome assembly OKRW01 (sample SAMEA3541471, study PRJEB24748) | human gut metagenome | biome: human gut; feature: human-associated habitat; material: faeces | place: China | collected 2012 | reverse complement strand
GACACCGGCAGGGAGCAGCGTCTCCGCCTGAGCCAGCTCTTGACCGGCGGCAAAGGAGAGCCACACTGGCTGGGTGAAGGTCAGCACTTTTCCTTCCGCCACAGAGACGAAAGCCTGAAGGGCATCGTTGAGCTGGGGATGGTCATAGGGGAGGATGTGAGCGGTCTGCGGGAAGCAGGCGGCGCAAGCATCCAAAAATTCCCGTTCTGTAACGACAAAAAACCGCTCCACTCCAGACAGCTGCAAACTCCGGCACAGCCAAGCGGCGGCAGGAGAGAACAGCAGATTCTGCAGCAGAAGCGGTTGAGAATCGCTGCCTGGTTCCCGGGCAACGAAGACAACAGCGCTGTCACAGTAATTCATTGGACTCGACCCCCTTGCATGAGTAATATCTAGGTTTTTCTATTATAACATCTTGACGGAAAAAATGCACATCCTTTTCTGTTTTTTTTCAGGAATTTCCCGTAAAAATTCCCGGATGGAATTGTGCAACCTGTCAAATGATGGCGCAGGAGAGGTTGAAATCCTGGGAAAAGGGGAGTTTACAACCTACCTGGCAGGCTGGTATAATAGCCCTAATCTGTTTCAAAAGACGATAAATCTACAAAGAGAAAGGCAATATACGTTATGATCGAGTTTTTCACACCAGAATTGACGGATCGGGCTTTGGTAGACTCCTATTTTCTCCCCTCCGGTTACCGCTGCTGTGAGTATGCGTTCACCAATATCTTCGCCTGGCGGGACGCCTTTCAGGAGGAGATCGCCACCTGCGCAGGCTACCTGACCGTCCGCTGTGCTGGCCCCCGCTATTTCTGGCCGGCTGGCAAGGGAGACATCCGTCCCATGCTTCAGGCGTTGGAGCTGGATGCCAAGGCACAGGGCAAGCCCTTGAGCTTCTACGCCCTGACCGAGGCGGAAAAAGAACGCCTGGAACAGCTTTACCCTGGGAAATTCACCTTTACCCTGGCGCGTGATGGCTTCGATTATTGCTATGACATCCACCGCCTGGCGGATCTGACCGGCAAAAAGCTCCACGCCAAGCGCAATCACATCCACCGGTTTGAGGAACGCTATCCAGATTGGACGGTGGAGGAGATCAGCGCAGAAAACCTGCCTGAGTGCATCCAGCTCAATGAGGAATGGGAAGCTGCCGCTGCTGCCGCCGGACATGAGGACTGGAACGCCCACCAGGGCTGTGAAGCCCTTCGCCGCTGTCTCATCCACCAGCAGGAGCTGGGGCTGGAAGGGCTGCTGCTTCGGGCAGACGGAAAGCCGGTGGCGTTCACCGCCGGCAAGAGCTTGGGCGGGGACACCTATGACGTGTTCTTTGAAAAGGCCCACAGTGAGATTCAGGGGGCCTATCCCATGATCAATCGGGAGTTTGCCCGATGGATCCGGAAAAATCATCCGGAGATCCGCTACCTGAATCGGGAGGACGACATGGGCGAGGAGAACCTGCGCAAGGCCAAGCTCAGCTATCATCCGGACTTGCTGCTGGAAAAGTACGTTGCCGAGCTGAAGGAAGGGGAGACCCTCCAGTGAGTGCCGGCATCACCCTCCGCTGCGCCACGCCTGCTGATGCCCCTCGAATGCAGGACTTATGGCGGCGTTGCTTTGGGGACGAGCAGGCGTATCTTGACCTGTGCTTTGACCAGGGCGATGCCGTGTCCCACGGGATGCTTTTGGAGGCGGAGGGGGCGGTGCAGTCCATGCTTTTGGTCTTTTCCCAGGAAATGACCCTGCCGGAAGGGGACAGCGTGCCCATGTGGTACGTCTACGCCTTCTGCACCCACCCAGACGGCCAGAGCCGTGGGTACGGACGGACGCTGCTGGCCTGGACAGAGGCGGAAGGGCGGAAAGCGGGCGCCAAAGCGGTGGTGATGGTGCCGGGGGAGCCGTCCCTGTTCCGGTTCTACGAAAGCCTGGGCTATGAAACTGCCTGCTTCACCTGGGAGACTAGGATTTCCCGGGAAAGCATCACACCGCCCCGTCAAGCAGCGAAACGGTGTGATGCAGCGACCTATCAAGTGTTGCGGGAAGCGTTTTTGCAGGGCGCCAGCCACGTCAGCTACCCGTTGGAGAGCTTGTGCTGGCAAAAAATGCTCTGCGATGCCAGCGGAGGCGGTCTGTTCCGCATTGGCGATGGCGTGGCCGCCGCCGAGTGTTGGGGCGGCAGCGTCATCTTAAAAGAGCTGCTCTCCTGCCAACAAGCGGAAGCCGCCCAGGCCGTCCTGACCGCCTTGCACGCAGACTGCGCCCTGGTGCGCACCGTCCTGCCTGGAACGCCCAAGCCCTTCGGGGTGGTGCAGTGGCTGGACAAAGAGACCCAGCGCCGTTGGAACCAAGGACAAAGCCGTTACCTGGCGCTGGCCTTTGATTAGATCACCGGTTGACCAAGATCAGACCGGCCACACAGAGCAGCATCCCCAGCACTTGGGTCAGGTGGAGCGTTTCCTTGTAAAGCAGTACCCCTATGACCAGCAGCACGCAGGCCAAGGCGATGTTGCACACCAAGGGACCAACGCTCACACTCCATCCAGCGCGGTAGAGCTGGATATAGCCAAATTCCAATCCCACTAGGCAAAGACCGAAAGCAAAGGACGTCCAGTTCACCTGCTTCCAGGCGGCGAACAGGTTTTTCTCCGGACTGGTCACAAAGAACAGCACCAGACAGCACGCCGCCGACACCAGATAGGTCACCACCAAGGTGGCGAAGGGCTGCACGTTGTCCGGCGTGCTCTTGGAGCAGATGTGATAGAAGGTGTTGGCGCCTACCACCAACAGAACTGGCCATATGTAATTCCACATCGAGAAAACCTCCTGAAAAAAGAAATCCGCAGACAAGGAAGCCTTGTTTGCGGTAGGTGCTCAAACGCATCCCAATGGGATGAGATTCAGTATAACAGGTTTTCCCTCCCTTGACAATCATAAGAAAGAAGGCTGCTTTGTGTATATCCGGATCGCAGAAGAAAAAGACCTGCCCGCCCTGCTGGACATCTACAACGATGAAGTGCTCCATGGCATCTCCACCCTGGACTTGAACCCAAGAACCATGGCGGAGTGGCGCGCATGGTTCGCCCACCACAACGTGGATAATCACCCTCTGTTGACCGCTGAGCTGGAAAATGGAAAGGCGGCGGGCTATGCCAGCCTATCTGAGTATCGGAGCAAAGAAGCCTATCGTTCCTCGGTGGAGCTGTCCATCTATGTGGCACGGGCACACCGAGGCAAGGGTGTGGCCACTGCCCTGATGGAGGCGATCCTGGATATGGCCAGAGCGGATGACCGCACCCACCTGGTGGTGTCCGTCATCACCGATGGCAACGAGGCCAGCCAGCGGCTCCACGACAAGTTTGGCTTCACCTTCTGCGGGATCATTCCGGAGGTGGGGATGAAGTTTGAGTGCTATCAGAACATCCGTAACTATGCCCTCCTGGTCTAATACCGCACATAGTTTTGAACGATACCTCCGCCCATGACCTGGTTCCGTGCTAAGGTCACATCCTCCACCCAAAATGTCCTGCTGCCATAGGCATCGGCAAATTGGGCGTCCTCATAGACCCCTCCTGAAATCGTGATGGCAGGCTCCGAATCGCCTGAGACGGTGATCTGATTGTCCGTCACAGTTAGGTGATGGGACTGGCTGGGGAGCTGGCTGAAGGCGGGCAAAGCCCCCTGGGCAGGGGCGTAATACGCATCATCCGGGTGGTCGGTGAGCGCCAGCAATGTGACGCCGCCGGCCACCTGTTTCATTTTGTTGTGGGAGAGGTCAGCGTGGGCGTAGTTCAGGGCGTAAACGCCCTCTCCGGACAGGTGGGAGAAGGTGTTGTGCTGGATGGCAATCTTGGTGTAACTGCGGCCGTAGACGGCGTTGTGACCGCCAATGCCCCGGCAGAGGCGGCGGAAGGTGCAGCCGTAGATGAGGACATCTCGGGTGATGGTGTCGTCAAAGGCAGGAAACCCAGGCGCCACCCAGCGGTTGTTCACGACATCCAGCTGGATGGCTTCCTTTTTGTCCCCCTTGCCGTGATATTCCGTGTCCAAATATCCTTGAAAGCTGCTGTCTACCACCGAACATCGTTCCACCCCGCACAGCTCCAGGTGATGCCCATTTATGCAGCCGGAGACAGTGACTCCAGCCAAGAGTACGTTCCGGCAGTGGCCGAACCGGAGGACGGAAAACCGATCCTCCTCCGAACAGGGGTCGAAACGCTCCAGCGGCACTTCCCACACTCCGCCGGTGAGCACCAGGTTGGAGTTGGCCTCATATCCGGTAAAGGAACTTCCCATCGGCGTGTTCCGCAGCAGAGCGGAACAGGCGCTGTCGCTCTTGCGCAGGTTCCCGCCCTGCATGGACAGCCATGTGTTTTGGTAGATGGGAAGGGGCTGTCCGCTGCCGTCAAGCTCATACACCCCCGGCGGCAGAGTCAGACGGAACAGGGTGTTTTTGTAGCGTTCCCGCTGCTGTACGGTGAACCGTTCGATCAGAGTCAGCGCCGATTCCAGCACCTGATAGTTGGAAGCGCCTGTTCCAGCCCCCTCCTGTAACCCTTCCACTGATAGATCCACCAGCTCCGTGAAGGAGAGTACCGCCCCCTGGGTCACAGCACCTGTCCCATCGAAATCACAAAAATCCGCTGCCGACAGAGTTTGGGGCGCATCATAGCAGACCGCCCCCGTGCAGACCACAGCGGCAGTACGCACCGTCCCAGACACCGCCTGGGCGGCTTTTTTTGTGCCTGCGGCGGTCAGGAGAGTGAAGAAAACCGCCGTCCCGACAAGGACAGCGGTCAAATGCGTCAGACGAGGATGGTTCATGACAGCGGCAGCTCCTTTGGCGAAATCTGCTTACAGTTTGCCACCTTTCACCAAAACATATGTCTTTAAAATCCCAACTTGCGTCTTTCCATCGGAAATTTCATTGTTGAGCACCATTGCAACGGCTTTTTCCAGGGGAACGGTCACCACCTCTAAAAACTCCCCTTCATCCAAGTGCTGCTCCCCAAAGGCGGTCACCCGACAGGCCCACAGATAAATCTGCTCCGTGCAGTAGGCGGGAGTGGCAAAGTATTTGCCCAGGGAAAGATATTCCTCCGCTTGGGTGCCCGTCTCCTCCTTCTGCTCCCGCTTGGCGGCTTCCAAGGGGATCTCTCCCGGCTCCAGTTTGCCGGCGGGCAGCTCCAGCAGGACGGTGCGGAAGGGATAGCGGAATTGGCGCACCATCAGCAGCTCATCCCGTTCGTTCAGGGCGGCGATGGCCACTCCGCCGGGGTGATTGATAACCTCACGAATGCTGTTATGTCCGTCCGGAAGCTGGATTTGGTCTACTTCCAGGTCAATGATGCGACCTTTAAAAACGTGCTTGCCGCTCAGGCGTTCTTCTTGCAGATTCATGGGATGATGATCTTGTCCTTTCTCAGTGGTGTGGCATGGAGTCCGGTCAGGAGGGCGTTCCCTCTAGGAAATAAGTGGCCTCGCAGTCAGCAGTACTCAGGGCAAAGGCCAGGGGATACATCTGGAAGGCTTTGCCCACATTGCGCTTGTCCTCATCGCCGGAGAAGCCCATGTGGTAGCGGATGGCGAAAGCCTCCTCTCGGGTCAGGCGCAGGTAGCCGTTGACGATATATACGCTCTTTTCCCCATGTCCGTAGGGCATGGGGTCGTCAAATTGATAGGTGGGCACTGATTTCCACTTGCCGTCTGAACCCTTCACGTTGCGGGTGCCTGGCCGGTAACAGCCGATCTTGCACAGGTCGTGGAGCAGAGCAACGATGGCCACCGTCTCCGCCGAGTACTCCATCCCGTACAGTTCCTGTACTCGTTCCCGTGCCAGGTAGTCCACCAGGCAGTGGTACACGTTGACGCTGTGCTCACACAGACCGCCCTCGTAGCTGCCGTGAAACCGAGCGGAGGAGGGGGCGGTGAAAAAGTCGCTCTTGTGCTCCAGATAGTCCAGCAGCTCCTCTGCGCCGGGGCGGGTGATATTGGCTCGGTAGATTTGGATGAATTCTTCTTTTGCAGACAGCATGGACGTTCCTCCTATCGTTCCGATTGGGTCAATGTATGTGCCAGTATATCATATTCTGCCCCCTGAGGGAACCGGTTTTTCCACTCACTTTCACAGAATCTGCGCTCCGTTCATAGTCTGACACAACGGCGATTTGCCGCAAGACGGAAGAACCGGGGGAGGAATGTGAAATGGGCGAATGGATCTCGCTGATCTGCGTGCTGCTGACGGCCAACGTGGACACCGTCCTGTTGGCCATGGGCTGGAGCCTGCGGCGCAGACAGTTTACATTAGGTGCAGTGGCAGTCATCGGGGTGGTCACCACAGCGGCCACTTGGCTGGCGCTGACGCTGGGGCATTGGGCGGCTGGATGTTTGGCGGCTCTGACGGCGAAAAAAGCAGGGGGCGGGCTGCTCATTGCCATGGGCGTGTGGATGATGATCGATGCCCTGCGGGAGGAACCACCCAAAACAACGCCTGTGCCGGTGGGATGGGGGGAGTGTCTGGCGCTCTCCCTGACTTTGGCCGGAAACAACATGGGGCTGGGCATCGGCGCCGGCTTGGCTGGCAGCAGTGCCTGGGCGGCAGCTTTGTGCAACTGCGTCATCACCGTTCTGGCGATCTTCCTAGGCGGTGCGCTGGGACGCTGCGCCCTGCGGGGGTGGCTGTACCAGTATGGAGCGATGCTCTCCGGCGCTGTCTTAGTGCTGTTGGGGGCGGTGGCGCCGTGGATTTGAAAACAACATGATTTTGTAGAAAACAGGCGCTCCTGCGTCTGTTTTCTGTGTAAACGCCGATTGCAAACCCAGCCAAAAGGGGGTACAATGATCTTGACTGGTTTCCAAACCCGGTCCAACCGGCCAGGGACAAGTACAGCCCTGTGCCGCTGTGTGGCGTGAAACAGCACCATACTCTAAATACCAAAATGGAGGCAACTACATATGAAACAACGAAACCAGATGGCAAGACTCTGCCTGGGCGCAGTCATCGCCGCCCTTTACACCGTCCTGACCTTGGCTCTGCCTGTCCTGTCCTTCGGCCCTATCCAATTCCGGCTGGCAGAGGGGATGACTGTGCTGGCGTGGCTCTGTCCGGAGGCCATCCCCGGCCTGACCTTGGGCTGTTTCCTCTCCAATCTCATCGGCTCTCCCTATGCTCTGGATTGGATCATGGGCACCCTGGCCACCCTCATCGCCGCCCTTTGGACGGCGCGCGTCCCCAAACGCTGGATGGCACCCATCCCGCCGGTGCTGTGCAATATGGTCATTGTTGGGGCGGAGACAAACGGCTTCGGCTCGGCCTTTTTCGCCGCCTGGGCATGGAACGGACTCACCGTAGGCATTGGAGAAGCGGCCGCCTGCGGCCTGGTGGGGACGCTGCTGCTGCGGGTGCTGCCCCGCATCCCCGCTCTGCGCAGTCTGATGCAGCCGGAGCGGCTGGGGGAAATCTGATCGACAGCCTGTCCGGTTTTTGACCCACCCTTTGTGATAGACTGAAGAAAATCAAAGGGCGAGGATCGGAGGAACAGGCGCGGAACCGGAAAAAATCCTTGACAAATCGCTGTTTTATGGTAAAATAGTTAGGTCTGCAAATAGATGCAGGCATCCCTTTCCTCTGCCAAAGAGCAGAGGACATATGTCCATAAGGAGGTGCAAAAACATGGCAAAACTCGGTGGTAAGTACGAAACGATTTTCGTCGTTGATTCTACTCTGACTGATGAGGCAACCGCAGCCATCGTGGAAAAGTTCAAGACCCTGGTGGAGCAGAATGCGACCCTGGGTGAAGTGAACGAATGGGGCAAGCGCCGTCTGGCCTATCCCATCAACCACAAGAACGAGGGTTATTACGTCCTGATGACCTTTGAGTCCAAGACTGATTTCCCCGCAGAACTGACCCGTATTTACAACATTACCGACGGCATTATCCGCGCTATCGTGGTCGAACAGCCCGAATAAGGAGGCGCTCTAGTGCTTAACAAGGTATTTCTGCAGGGTCGGCTGGTAGCAGACCCCGAATTGCGCCACACCCAGCAGGGGACGCCGGTGGCATCCTATCGCTTGGCTGTGGATCGGGGTTACAAGAGCAAAGACCCCAATGCCCAGAATGCAGACTTTATCAACGTCGTGTCCTGGCGCAATACAGCGGAGTTTGTCTCCCGCTACTTTACCAAAGGCCGTATGATGCTGGTGGAAGGCCGCCTGCAGATGCGTGACTACACGGATCGGGATGGTAATCGTCGGGTGGCGGCAGAGGTCGTGACAGACAACGTCTTTTTCTGCGACTCCCCCCGTCGAGACGGCCAGCCTTCCGGCGGCGCACCCTATGGCGCCCCCCAGGGCGGCTACGATCCCTATGGCGCAGCCCCTGCCGCCCCCGCAGGCGGTTCCGGCAACTATGCGCCCCCCGCGAACTTCGGCGCTCCCGACAGCGGCGGCTTCGCGGAACTGAGCGATAATGACGGCGAACTGCCGTTCTAAACGGATCACAGTTGGGTGATCCCATCTCAAATAAGGAGGTTTCTGTTATGGCTTATGATAGAGGTCCTCGCGGCCGTAAGCGCAGAAAGGTTTGTTCCTTCTGCGTGGACAAGGTCCAGCAGATCGATTATAAGGATACCGCAAAACTGCGCCGTTACATTTCCGAGCGCGGCAAGATCCTGCCCCGTCGTACCACCGGCACCTGTGCCATGCATCAGCGTCAGCTGACCGTCGCCATCAAGCGCGCCCGTCAGATTGCCCTGCTGCCCTATGTGGCTGACTGAGCAGATCGTTTTTCCGATCATCCCAAACCCGTCAATCCGTTTGATTGACGGGTTTTTTTGCGTGCTTAGGGAAAAGTGTGTCAAAACAAGATGGTGTACCATTGACAAATTTTCAGATATGAGGTATTATTTCAAGATACAAACAAAATTTGGAGAAAGGAAGAACAAAATGATTAAAAGAGGGAAATTCAAACGGACACTCGCTCTGCTGCTGGCAGTCTGCGTGCTGTGCTGCACACCGGCTCTGGCAGCGAAGAAGCCGTCCAAGGCGACAGTGAGGAAGGCGTATCAATCCTATATCACAAAGACGTTAAAAAAGAAAGAACTACGCGGGCAAAATTATGGGATTGCGTATTACGACATCAACAAAGATGGTATCCAGGAATTGATTGTAGAGTACGGTGCAGGGGTGCGTTGTGGATTCAAGTTCTATACGTATTACGGTAAAAAGGTAAAGAAAATGCACTCAAATTTGCTGGAAGGATGCTCCGGCGTCTATGGGGTAAAAGGGAAAAATAAAATTGTATTGTACGGGAATAACACCTACTTCGATCATTGGCTTACTACGTACACTATGGCAAAGAATAAGTTGAAGAAACGGCACACATATGAACAACGAGATGAGATTGTCAATTTTAAGACAGGAAGAATTAAATCATATTATTACATTGATGGGAAAAAATGCAGCAAGAAAACCTTTGAAAAAGGAGAGAAAGTAACACCAGTAGATATTTCATTTACCTGGAATAAGTGAAGAAAACCGCTGCTTATGCCCGAAGCAGCGGTTTTTTATATCGTCTGCCCTCTTGCATCGTTCCGGTAAAATGCGTAAAATACAGGTTGTATTCATAAAATTCAGAGAGAAGTCGAGAAAGCCTATGTATTCCAACTTCAAAACCTACCTGATCCTGTTCAGCGGCGTTTTTGCCCTGTCCACATCGGCCATCTTCGTCAAGCTGGCCGATGCCCCCTCTGGTGTCACCGCTTTTTACCGCCTGTTCCTAGCAGCCCTTGCCCTGTTCCCCTTCCTGTTGCTCCGGAAAGAAGCTCGGACAGAGGTGCGGGAGCTGAGCGGAGGACAGTGGGGAAAGATCATTGCGGCGGGGCTGTTTTTGGCGCTGCACTATGTCATGTGGTTCGAGTCCCTGCGCTTTACCTCCATTGCCAGCTCCACCGTGTTGGTTTCCCTTCAGCCGCTCTTTTCCTTGGCGCTGGAGCGTGTCTTTTTGCACAGCAAGCTGAAAGCCACCGCGATCAGCGGCTGTGCCATCGCCTTGGCGGGCTGCGTCATCATCGGAGCCGGAGACTTTCAGATCAGCGGCAGGGGGCTGGTGGGGGATGTGATCGCCTTTTGGGCGGCAGGGGTCATCGCCTGCTACTTCTTCATCGGGCAGACCGTTCGGCAGGAAGTCTCTACTGTCACCTACTCTGTCCTGAGCTATTGCGTCAGCGCCGTGGCGCTGGCTGGATATACGCTGACCCAGGGAGATTCCTTCGTGGGTTATACAGACGTGACCTGGCTGGCCTTTTTGGGATTGGCGCTGGTATCCACCATCGGGGGACAGTTTATCTTCAACCTCCTGCTCAACAAGCTCCCTGCCTCGGCGGTGACCATGAGTATTTTGGGCGAGCCCATCGGAACGTGCATTCTGGCCTATCTGTTCCTGCACGAGTCCATCTCCCTGCAGCAGCTGGTGGGCATCGTGGTCATCATCGGCGGCCTGAGCATCTATTTCGTCCTGCCGGAGCGGAACACCGCTTGTGGATGATCGCTGAAACGAAAAGGACTGCCCCATTCAGAGCAGATGGGGCAGTCCTTTTTTTGAGATTGGCAGCTTGCGTAGGAAAGTGCGGGACAAAAGTTCGGCATAATTGCAGAAAGGAACGGGCTATTTTTGGTCATTTTTATATCCCCCTAGGGGGCTTTGAAAAATTGGAGCGGATACTATAATGAAGATATCGAGAGTGCTGTTCCCTGAAAGCAGGCGAAAAATGCCCGATCACGGAACAGGAAAAGAGACAGAGGAGGAAATCAAAATGGCTTGTTTTTTGGTTCCGGCAGCAGAGGCCGCAGTGGTAACGGCTGCTGCTCAGGTGGTCAAAATGAAAGAAAAGAAGAAGGGAACTGCACATACGGCGGAAGAAACTGCGATCCCGTTCTCCCGTAAGCTCCAGTGGCTCTGCAATCTGCTGTGGGGCGGCGCTCTGCTGCTGGCCTTTGAACACCTGTGGCATGGGGAGGTTGTGCCCTGGTTCCCCTTCCTGACGGCTGCCAGTGATCCGGCAGAAACAGCGGTCATGCTTTCGGAGATGAGCACCGTTGGCGTCACCATGGCGGTGCTGGTCACGGCGGTATGGGTCGGCATGCTGGTGGTCTGCAATGTGCTGCTGAAACGAGCACGGAAGCAGGCCGGTGCGGCAAAGTAAGGAGGGCTTTTTATGACACTGTTGACAACGGTATTCGCCGCAGTGATCGCAACTGTGGTCTGGTATCAAAAAGCGCCCAATGACGAGTATAAAGTGAGCGTTCTCTGCTTCCTGTATTGGGGCGCCTCTCTCATGTGGCTGGTAGACGCCATCTTTGAATACGCAGAACTCCACGCAGAATATTTCACCCCTGCGCCGATGGATATGCTCAATGACTTCTTCCTTGGCCTGTCTGTTGTGGCACTGGGGCTGATCGTTTGGCTGGTGGTGCTGCTGATCAAAGATCCCAAAGGGGTTGTAAAGGCAACGCTGCTGAAGAAAAAGTAAATAGGATCCAACGTACACAATCATTGCATTGCTTCCCTCTATCACGTTGGCAAAGGACTGCTGCAAGACCATGCGCTTGCAGCAGTCTGTTTTTTACGCTTAAAGCCCTGTAAAATCAAAATCGGGGATAAATTGGTCGCTGGCGGCGCTCTGCTCCTGCACGAACCCATCCAGTCCCAGCAGCTCCATATACTCCGCCGCCTTTCGAGCTTCCCCCTTCCGCAGGCGGCGGTTGATCTCCGGATATTGCTCCGCCTTGCCCCAGGGAAGATACTGGCTCATCAAGGAGAACAACACCTGACCCGGTTCAAAATGCTCCGCCACCCAGTCCATCACATCCTTTGCCCCAGATAGTTGCCCAGGCAGCACCAGATGTCGGATGATAACCCCTTTCTTCAGCGTGCCGTCCGCAGCATATTCCACCGGCCCTACCTGCCGGAACATCTCCAAAATAGCCGCTGCAGCTACCTCCGGATAATCAGGCGCCGCAGAATACCGCTGTGCCACGTCAGCATTCAGATACTTCAAGTCCGGCAGATAAATGTCCACCTTGCCCTCCAATGCCCGCAGGGTTTCCAGCTTCTCATACCCGCCGGTATTCCACACCACCGGCACCGGCAGCGGCTCCCGCAGCACATCCAGGAGCACATGGGTGTAGTGGGTG
>OKRW01002761.1_pt1 | contig 12189 bp, 10 predicted proteins | sample 1601151 | NCBI WGS metagenome assembly OKRW01 (sample SAMEA3541471, study PRJEB24748) | human gut metagenome | biome: human gut; feature: human-associated habitat; material: faeces | place: China | collected 2012 | reverse complement strand
CAGTCTGCCGCCGAGCAAACGTCACTCGCGCCTCACGATAGTAAGGCGCGGTTGAGAGTTGTTACGAAACGTAGGGATTCATGGCGAAGCCATGTACACCGCACTTACATTGCGCAGCGCGTGCAGCTCTTCAAGATCGAGACTGCCAATGTGCGGGGTCGAGGGGCAGAGCCCCTCGCGTTCTCTTGGGGGTCAAAGGGGGCCATTCTCTCACGCGAGAGAATGGCCCCCTTTACTCGCTTCTTTGCGCGGCGCAAAGGACTTACGCCCCCACGCAGCGGGTCATACCAGCAAAGTTATTTAACTAATTCCTAAAGGAGTTTTAGTTAAAAAGTTTCGCGATAGAAATTTCCTGATATGTGCGCTCGATCGCTTCGGCGAACATCGGCGCGACGGTCAGGTACTTGATGCGGGACTTGGCGAGTTCCTCTTCGCCGGCAGGGGCGGGGATGGTGTCGAGCAGGGCGAGCTCTTCGATGCTGCTCGCGGCCAGGCGCTCGAGCGCGGGGCCGGAGAGAACGCCGTGGGACGCGCAGGCGTAGACCTTCTTCGCGCCGCCGACCTCAACGATGGCCTTGGCCGCGTTGCAGAGGGAACCGGCGGTGTCGACCATGTCGTCGAAGAGGATGCACTCCTTGCCCTCAACGTCGCCGATGACGTTCATGACCTCGCACTGGTTGGCCTTCTGGCGGCGCTTATCGACGATGGCGAGGTTCATGTGCAGCTTCTGGGCGAAGGTGCGGGCGCGGGCGACGGAGCCGACGTCGGGGGAGACGACGACCATGTCCTCGCACACGGAACCGAACTTCTTGGCGTAGTAGTCGACGAAGATGGGGTTGCCGAAGAGGTTATCCACGGGGATATCGAAGAAACCCTGGATCTGGTTGGCGTGCAGGTCCATCGTCAGCACACGGTCAACGCCCGCGGCGACGAGCATGTTGGCCACGAGCTTGGCGGAGATGGGGTCGCGGCTCTTGGCCTTGCGGTCCTGACGGGCATAGCCAAAGTAGGGCATGACGGCGGTGATGCGGCCGGCGGAAGCGCGGCGGCAGGCGTCGACCATGATGAGAAGCTCCATCAGACTGTCGTTGACGGGCTTGCAGGTGGACTGAACGAGGAACACGTCGCTGCCGCGCACGGTCTCGTACAGGGAGACGGAGGCCTCGCCGTCTGCGAAGCTCTTGACCTCGCTCTCGCCGAGCTTGGTGCCGATGATCTTGCAGATGTCCGCTGCCAGTTTGGGGTTTGCGTTGCCGGTGAAAATCTTGATGTCCTTACCGTGAGAGATCATGTTGATGTACTCCTCTGTTTATAAAAATTTTTCTGAAGTTACTTTTTCTCGTGCGCCGCGCGCCACTGTTCCGCCCAGCCGGGCTTGTTGACCTGACGCTCGCGCGCGATGGCGAGGGAATCGGCGGGCACCTCGTCGGTGATGGTGGAGCCGGCGGCGATGTAGCTGCCGTTTCCGACCGTGACGGGGGCGATGAGATTCGTGTTGCAGCCGATGAAAGCGTCGTCGCCGATCGTGCAGCGGAACTTTTTAAAGCCGTCGTAGTTCGTCGTGACCGTGCCGCAGCCGAAGTTGATGCGCTCGCCGCAATCGCTGTCGCCGACGTAGGTGAGGTGCGAGATCTTCGTGCCGTTGCCGATGACGCTGTTTTTGATCTCGACAAAGTCGCCGACTTTGACATGATCGCCGATCTTCGAGTTCGGGCGGACATAGGCAAAGGGACCGACAGTCGTGTGCGCGCCGACGGTGCTCTCATTGAGCTGCGAGGCGTTCACCTCGGTCTCGTCGCCGACCGTGCAGTCGCGGATCATGGCGTTCGGGCCGATGGTGCAGTTCTTGCCGATGACGGTCCGGCCGCGCAGGATCGTTCCCGGCAGGATGACCGTGCCGCTGCCGATCTTGACGCGGGGGTCAATGTAGGTATTGTTGGGGTCCATGATGGAAACGCCCGCGGCAAAGTGCTTGTCGGCGATCTTGCGGCGGCACATGTCCTGTGCGGATCTGAGCTCCTCGTCGTCGCCGACGGGCAAAAAGCCCTTCGTGATCTCCGCCCCCTTGGGGAAGGCGGCGAAGGCGCCGTGCTCCTTGAGCACCTTGCAGCACTCCTTCGCGTCCGCGGAGTAGACCGCGCCGCCGGAGAACACGCCCACGGGCAGCACCGCGCCGTTGACGATGAGCACGCTGCCCTTTTCATCCTTGAGGAGCGTTAAAAGCTCTTCCCCGTGTTTGGCACCGTCGACGTAGACAACATCGGCGTTTTCGGGGACGTAGGGGCGCATCATGTCGTGCGCCCGTTTGTCAGACACAATAAAAAACCGCTCAATGCCCCGCCCCATCAGTTCTTCGACCATCCACGTGAGAATGGGGCAGAACAAAATGGGCCTCAGCATCAGCGGTGCTTGTTCTTTTGTCAGGGTCATATCGTCCGGCATAAAGAGAACTGCCAACTTCTGATCCATCGGAGCTCATCTCCTTTCAATTCTACTCTCTCTTAACGACATTATAGCAAAGATGCCCGAAAAATCCACCGTTTCTCACAAAAAAAACAAAAAAATTTTGATTTGGCGGCTTTACTTTTGCATTTTCAAAATTTCGTTTCAAAAGACTGCATTTTAGGTTGAATTCGCAATATTTTTGCGGTACAATGATAAAACTTTCGCATGGAGGAGGTGCCGTCATGCTGAATATCGTGCTCGTCGAGCCAGAGATCCCGCAAAACTGCGGCAATATCGCGCGCACCTGCGCGGCGACGGGGGCGCATCTGCATCTCATCAAGCCCCTCGGGTTCGACATTTCCGACCGCGCCGTCAAGCGCGCGGGGCTGGACTACTGGTACCTTGTGGATATCAGCGTGTACGAAAATTTAGCCGACCTTTTTGCAAAGCATCCCGAGGCGGAACGCGACTGCTGGCTCGCCACGACCAAGGCTCCGCAGGACTACTGCCGGGCGGAATTCAAGGACGGCTGCTGGCTCTTTTTCGGAAAGGAGACCGCGGGCCTGCCGGAGCCTTTCCGCGTGGCGCACTATGAGCGCTGCATCCGCCTTCCGATGCGGAAGGAGGCGCGCAGCCTGAATCTATCAAACTCCGTGGCGATCCTGACGTATGAAGCGCTGCGGCAGACGGGCTTTCCCGGTCTCAAGCACGAGGGGGAAATGCTGGAAAAAACGTAAGATCCCAAATTCGTTTTAACTGCGTAACCAAATCGTATGTGTATATTATGAGGAGGAAACAACATGAATTATAACAAGAAGACTGTTCTCGATGTGGACGTGAGCGGCAAGAAGGTGCTGCTGCGCTGCGATTTCAACGTGCCCCAGGACAAGGAGACCGGCGAGATCACCTCGGATAAGCGCATCGTGGCCGCGCTGCCGACCATCCGGTATCTGCTCGACCACGGCGCGGCGGTCATCGCCTGCTCCCACCTAGGCAAGCCCGAGGCCAAGTTTGACAAGTGGGTGAAAAAGCAGACCGAAAAGGGCAAGGACCCCGCGACGCTGACCGAGGAGAAGTGGAAAAAGTCCCTCGACAAGCTGACGCTTGCGCCCGTCGCCAAGCGCCTGTCCGAGCTTTTGGGCAAGGATGTCATCTTCGCGCACGACGTCGTCGGTGAGGACGCCAAGGCCAAGGCCGCGGCGCTCAAGGGCGGCGAGATCATGCTGCTTGAAAACACCCGTTTTGAAGCGGGCGAGACCAAGAACGACCCCGAGCTCGCCAAGGCCCTTGCCTCGATGGCGGAGCTGTACGTCTCCGACGCGTTCGGCACGGTGCACCGCGCGCACGCGTCCACCGCGGGCGTGGCCGCCTATCTTCCCGCCGTGTCGGGCCTGCTCGTTGCCAAGGAGCTTGAGGTCATGGGCAAGGCGCTCGACGATCCCAAGCGCCCGTTCGTCGCCGTGCTCGGCGGCGCAAAGGTCAGCGACAAGATCGCCGTCATCAACAACCTTTTAGACAAGGCCGACACCGTCATCATCGGCGGCGGCATGGCCTACACGTTCGCCAAGGCGCAGGGCGGCGAGATCGGCAAGTCCCTGCTCGAGGAAGACAAGTGCGCCTACGCGCTCGAGATGATCGAAAAGGCCAAGCAGAAGGGCGTCAAGCTCCTGCTGCCGGTCGATACCGTCGCGGCGACGGAGTTTGCCGCCGACGCAGAGCCCCACGTCGTCGACGCGATGCACATCCCCGCGGATATGATGGGCATGGACATCGGCCCCAAGACCGTCGAGCTCTTCTGCGCGGCGACCAAGGGCGCGGGCACGATCGTGTGGAACGGCCCCATGGGCGTTTTTGAGTTCCCAACCTTTGCGACCGGCACGAAGGCCATGGCCAAGGCGCTCGCCGAGAGCGGCGCGGTCACGATCATCGGCGGCGGCGACAGCGCGGCGGCAGCCGAGCAGCTCGGCTTTGCCGACAAGATCACGCACATCTCCACCGGCGGCGGCGCGTCGCTCGAGTTCCTGGAAGGCAAGGAATTACCGGGCGTTGCGTGCCTTTTAGACAAGTGAGAAAAATCTCTATTGATTTTCATATATTCGCATAGATCTTAGATTTAGACAGTAACAGGAGAAAAGACCCAATATGAATCGCAGATACCGTAAAACCATCATCGCAGGCAATTGGAAAATGAACAAGACCCCCAGCGAGACCAAGGCCTTTGCCGAACAGTTCAAGGCCATCCTTCCCAAAACCAAATGGTGCGACATCGTCGTGTGCGTGCCCACGGTCGACCTTTCTGCCGCCGTGCGCGCGTTCAAGGACAGCCGCATCGCCGTCGGCGCAGAGAACGTCTACTTTGAAAAGAGCGGCGCCTACACCGGCGAGATTTCCGCCGACATGCTCGCCGACCTCGGCGTGCGCTATGTCATCGTCGGCCACAGCGAGCGCCGCGCGCTCTTCGGCGAGACGGACGAGATCGTCAACAAAAAGGTCCTCGCCGCGCTCGAGGCGGGGCTGAACCCCATCATCTGCGTGGGCGAGAGCCTTGCCCAGCGCGAGATGGGCGTGACGATGGAGCTCATCGCGCTGCAGGTCAAGTCCGCCCTCGCGGGCGTGAGCGCCGAGCAGATGCGCCGCTGCGTCATCGCCTATGAGCCCATCTGGGCCATCGGCACCGGCAAGACCGCCACGGGCGAGCAGGCGGCCGAGGTCTGCACCTATATCCGCTCGCTCATCCGCGCGCAGTACGGCGCGCGCATCGCCCGCAGCGTGACCATTCAGTACGGCGGCTCGATGAAGGGCTCGAACGCCCACGAGCTGCTCTCGCACGAGGACATCGACGGCGGCCTGATCGGCGGCGCTTCGCTCGACCCCAAGGCACTGATGGAGATCGTCCACGCTGCCAACCAGGAGTAAGGAGGAAAATCGATGAATAAGACTCCCACCACGCTGATCATCATGGACGGCTTCGGCCTGTCCAACGATACCGTCGGCAACGCGGTGCGCGCGGCCAACACCCCCGTGCTCGACGGCCTTTTTGCCGAGTATGCCCACACGACGCTCCAGGCCTCCGGTCTTGACGTGGGCCTGCCCGCGGGCCAGATGGGCAACAGCGAGGTCGGCCATACCAACATCGGCGGCGGCCGCGTCGTGTTCCAGGACCTGCCGCGCATCACCCGCTCCATTGAGGACGGCACGTTCTTTGAAAATCCCGCCTACAACAAGGCGATGGACGACTGCATTGAAAAGGGCTCTGCGCTGCACCTTTACGGTCTGCACTCCACCGGCGGCGTGCACTCCACGCTCGACCACCTCTACGCGCTTTTAAAGATGGCGCACATCAAGGGCTTAAAGCGCGTGTATATCCACGCGTTCCTCGACGGGCGCGACACGCCCCCGACCTCCGGCCGCGACTTTGTCGCAAAGACCATGGAAAAGTGCCGTGAGCTCGGCGTCGGCAAGATCGCGACCGTCATGGGCCGCTATTACGCGATGGACCGCGACAAGCGCTGGGACCGCCTCGAGAACGCCTATGACGCGCTCGTCTACGGCGAGGGCGTGCAGGATCCCGACCCCATTCACGCCATCGAGGAGAGCTATAAAAACGGCGTGACGGACGAATTCGTCGAGCCCATCGTCTGCGACAAGGACGGCATGATCTCCGACAACGATTCGGTCATCTTCTTCAACTACCGCCCCGACCGCGCCCGCGAGATCACGCGTGCGTTCGTCGACCCCGCGTTCGACGGCTTCAAGCGCGAGTTCTTCCCGCTCACCTACGTCTGCAACACCGAGTATGACGCGACCATGCCGAACGTGCTCGTCGCCTTCCCGCGCATCAGCGTGAAAAACGGCCTTGGCGAGTATCTGAGCAAGATGGGCATGACCCAGCTGCGCATCGCCGAGACCGAGAAGTACGCGCATGTCACGTTCTTCTTCAACGGCGGCGTCGAGGACCCGTATCCCGGCGAGGACCGCGTACTCGTCGCGTCCCCGAAGGTCGCGACCTACGACCTCCAGCCCGAGATGAGCGCCTACGAGGTCGCGAGCAAGTGCGTCGAGCGCATCGAGTCCGGCAAGTACGACGTCATCATTCTGAACTTTGCCAACTGCGACATGGTCGGCCACACGGGCGTGTTCGACGCCGCTGTCAAGGCCGTCGAAACGGTCGACGAGTGCGTCGGTCAGGTCGTGGAGGCGACGCTCAAGATGGGCGGCATCGCGATGATCACCGCCGACCACGGCAACGCCGAGCAAATGCTCCAGGCGGACGGCAAGAGCCCGATGACCGCGCACACGACGAACGTGGTGCCCTTCATCCTCTGCGGCGCGGGTACCGAGCTGCGTGAGGGCCGCCTCGCCGATATTGCGCCGACGATCCTCGACGTGATGGGCCTTGAGCAGCCCGCGGAAATGGACGGCAAGACGCTGATCGTCCGCTAAAAAATCGAATCTGCCATGTTTAGAAAAAGCTCTGACGGTACACACTACCGTCAGAGCTTTTTTGCTCGCAATTTTCGCACGAGCCGCAAAGCGGCGGAAAGGATGAAACATGGCAGGATCGAACGGCCGCGCAAAGCGGCACTTCTTCGGCGGGACGGGCTTATACATAGCCCTGTTCCTCGGTGTGACGGCGCTGGCCGTCGCGGGCTATTGGACGCTGCTGCCGAAAAATACGACGGACAAGGACGCGGAGAACGTCTCCTCACAGGTAGAACTCCCCGTGCAGGACGAAACGCCGCAGATGCCGGAGGCGGAGCTGCCGCAGGAGGCGGCAAAGCCGGCAGAGCCGGTGGAGGAGGCGCCCGAGGACCTCACCGTGATGGATGAGGCCACGGGCGTGGAGGACACCGTCCCCGCGATGGAGAGCGAGACGGACGCGCAGCCCGTCGCCCCGCGGCTCGTGGTCGTGCCGCTCGTGGGGGAGGAGGTCGCGGCGTTTTCGGTCGACGAGCTCACGTATAACGAGACGCTTGGCGACTGGCGCACGCACGACGGCATCGACATCGCCGCCGAGGTCGGCACGCAGGTGATCGCTGCGTGCAGCGGCGTTGTGACGGCGGTGCGCGACGACGATATGATGGGCACGCTCGTGACCATCGCGCACGACGACGGGTACGAGACGACGTACGCCAATCTCCGCAGCTCGCCGGGCGTCGGCGAGGGACAGTACGTCTCCGCGGGCGAGGTCATCGGCGCGGTGGGCAGCAGCTCGATCGCCGAGTTCTCGATGCCGGCGCATCTGCACTTTTCGGTCAGCAAAGATGGGGTACCCTGCGACCCAGCAGAATTTCTAAATTAAAAATAGAGGCCGCTCAGTCATGGCTGAGCGGCCTCTGTTTTTAGGGAGATCACAGCCCGCTGCGCGCATAAATCGCCCGCCAACGGCGGGCGATTTCCACACTTGCGGGCTGAGAGGTGTTTTTTGTCACGCACATGTCGCGACAAAAAACGATTTCAATTTATTTCGCGCCGTGCGCGGCGCGAAAATCTGCGATGCTTTTAATATTTGTGGGCGCAAAGTCTGCGACGCGTTTTGGCGTGATTTGCGGGAGTTACTTCTTTTTTGCTTTGGGGGTGGGAGAGAGTTCGTTGAGCAGGGTGAAGCCTAAGATCAGGGCGCCGCCGATGACTTGCATTGCGGTCATGCTCTCGCCGAGCAGGGTGACGGAGACGAGGACGGCGACGAGGGGGTCGATGTAGCTTAAAATCGCGGCCTCCTGTCCGGGCAGCTCCTTGAGCGACGAGAAGTACAGGCAATACGTGATGCCCGTGTGGACAAGGCCGACGATGAGAAGGTTCACCCAGCCGACGGCGTTCAGCGAGCTGAGTGTGATGCCATTTGTCGAGAGCACGTAGGGGATGAGCACGACGATTGCGGACAAAAACTGCAAAAACGTGCGGTGGATGCCCTCGACCTGATGGATGGACTTGTTGAGCAGGATGACGGTCGCGTAAAACACCGCCGCGCCGAGGCCGAAGAGAATGCCCTTGAGGTCATCCGACCCGCGCGTGTCGCCAATGCCGGTGATGAGCACAAGGCCGAGTGTGGACATCACAAAGCAGAGAAATTTCTTCCCTGTCAGCTTTTCATGGAAGAGGATGGGGCAGACGAGCGTGACGATGACGGGCGCGAAGTAATAGCTCAGTGTGGCGACGGAAACGCTCGTATAGCGGTAGGCCTCAAATAAAAGGATCCAGTTGATGCCCATCGCCGCACCGGAGAGAAGCAGCAGCGGCACCTCCTTTTTGATGCGCGCGAAGGGGATCTTCTGCCTGCTGACAAGTAAGTATACGCCGATCAGCAGCGCGGCCAGCACGGCGCGGTACAGCGCCAGCTCGCCGGACGAGACAGAAATATTGCGCACAAAAAGCCCCAGCGTGCCGAAGACGGTCATCGCTACGACAAGCAGGAGACGGGGGTCGGCCTTTTTCATAAAAATTCCTCGCGATCTGACAGAACATGCAAACGGTAGTTGCCGACTATCATAGCACGCGGACTTCCCGCCGTCAATCGGGAAAGTAAAAAGAGGGGGGCCGCCCAAAAGAAAACCTTTCGGACGGCCCGGAGGAGAGAGATGGGAGCGCTAACGCGTCAATACGCGGAGTAAAACAGCAAATTCGCCAAGCCCGAGCACGGACAGAAACGCCACGCCGCGCAGCTGCGGCTTCTTGACGCGAATCGGTGTGATGTACAGCACACCAAGCAGGAACAGCCCCAGCGCGTAAACGACCGCGCAGTTCAGGGCAAAGTGCAGCGAGAGCAGGTAGAAGAGCGGCGCGAGCACGGCACTCGCCGTGACCGGCACGCCGAGGTAGTAGGCGCGGTGCTCGCTCATCTGGTTCTGCCGCTCCTCCTCCGTCACGTTGAAGTAGGCGAGGCGGATGAGCGCGCAGAGCGCGAAAAACGACATCGTCGCAAGGAACCAGAGTCTATCGCAGTCCATGCTCCAGCCGATGGCGGCGGGCAGCACGCCGAAGCACACGAGGTCGTTGAGCGAGTCGATCTGGATACCGAAGCGCTTTTCCTGTTCGGTGCGGTCCTTTTTCGTGCGGGCGATGCGCCCGTCGAAGGCATCGAGCAGCCCCGCGAGCATCAGGCACAGCATGGCGTCGAGAGGCTCGTTTTGCGCGACGGAATAGAGGCCGCCAAGCCCCAGCAGCAGCGAGAGATAGGTTGCGATCACGGTGTAGTCGTAAACTCCGATCATAAAAAACCGTCCGATCCTTTTGGATTGCAGCACCATTATACCAGACGGCGGCGGGGAAGTATCGCTAAAATGCTGACAAGGTTATTGGCTGTGGTGTGAACGCTCGATGACGCGCGCAAAGCGCGCTTCGTCGTAGATGACCGGCACGGGGTAGACGGGGTTTGCCTCCTGCGCGGCCCAGGTGGCCATGAGAGGAATGTCCTCTTTGCGGATACAGTCGAAGTGGTCGGGGATGCCCATGCGGGCGTTCATCGCGCGGATTTCGGCGATGAACGCCTTGGCGCGCACCTCCTCCGTGTCGCCCTTGAGGCCAAGGAGCCCGGCAAGACGCGCAAGGCGCGGACAGGCCGCTTTGCCGTAGTCTTCGAGCACGAGAGGGAGAAGCACCGCGTTTGCAAGGCCATGGGGTACGCCGTAGAGCCCGCCGAGCGTATGCGCGATGGCGTGCACGTTACCGACGCTTGCGCGCGTGAACGCCGCGCCTGCGTCGAACGAGGCCTGCAGCATCGCCGCGCGGTCGGGGAGCGACGTGCCGTCGCGGTACGCGCGCTCCAAATGCGTGAAGATGGTCACGACGGCGTTTTCCGCGAGCAGGCGCGTCTGCTTCGTGTTGTAAAAGCGGCTCAGGTACGCCTCGACCGCGTGCGTCAGCGCGTCCATGCCGGTCTCCGCCGTGATGTGTGGAGGCAGCCCGACGGTCAGCGCGGGGTCTAAGATCGCGTAGCGTGGAATGAGGCAGAGGTCGGAGATCGCATACTTGTGGTGGTCACTGCCGGTGACAACGGCGGCGATGGTCGTCTCCGACCCCGTGCCCGCCGTCGTGGGCACGGCGATGAGCGGCGGAATGCGGCGGCGGACCTTTAAGAGTCCCACAAGCTGCGAAAGCGGCTTGTCCGGCCGCGCGAGGCGCGCCGCGGCGGCCTTGGCTGCGTCCATCGGCGAGCCGCCGCCGATGACGAGAAAGCAGTCGCAGCTATCAATCTTGTACTGCGCGGCGATCTTTTCGACCGTCTCGACCGACGGATTCGGCTCGACCGAGGAGAAGATGGAGAGCAGGATGTCCTGCTCGTCAAGTTTTTCCTGCAAGGCGCGGAAGTGCTCGTCCGCGCACTGGCGGCGGCTCGCGATGACGAACGGGCGGCGCAGGCCGTTTTCGCGCAGAATGTCTGCGGCGCAAAGAAGGCTCCCCTTGCCTGAAAAGACCTCCGGCGTGCGCCAGGGGAGAAAGCGCGCGCCGACGGCAAAGCAGCACTGAAACGCGCGGTAGAAAAACGTGCTTAGCATGTGTCCGTCCTCATTTCTTTCAGGAATGCACTCAGTATACCACGGAAAAACGCGCAAAAAAAGGGCCGCGCATTGGCCGACTCCGCATAAGAAAACATGCGCCGTAAAAGGCAAATTTGCACGGACTCCTTCGTTGCGCCGTCTTGCCATGCGACAGCATGCCTGCGCCGCCGCGCCTCGGCTCCGCACAAAATTTGCTCTTTTTCGGTGCGAAGCAGTTTTGCCAATGAATTTTTGAGATGAAATCGGTTGAAAAAATCTCCCCATACTGGCGTATGGGGAGATTTTTTCGGTTGTATTTCAGCCAAAAAGGCGCAGGCAAAACCGCATGTTTTCTTATGCGGAGTCGGCCTTCGCGCAGCCCTTCTATATGCTTTCTGAACGGCTTACTCCTCGTCGTCCTCGGTCTCGATGATGCCGTAGCCGCCGTTGTTGCGGCGATAAACGACGCAGATCGCATCGCCGAAATCGGTGTTGCGGAAGACGAAGAAGCTGTGGCCCAGCAGGTTCATCTGCAAAATAGCTTCCTCCACGCTCATGGGCTTGACGGTGAAGCGCTTGGTGCGCACGATGTCGAACGTGCCCTCCTCGTGGGCTTCGAACTCCTCGGGCAGCTCCGGCAACACAGCCTCGGCGCGCAGGTTCTTGGCAAGGCGGGTCTTGTTCTTGCGGATCTTGCGCTCGATCTGGGCTGTGGCCTCGTCGATCGCGCCGCGCATGTCGCCGTCCGGGTCCTCACATACCGCGCGGAACAGCGTGCCGTTGGCGCCGCGGAGCATGATCTCGGCGACACAGCGGTTCTTCTTCTCGACGGAGAAGGTGACAGAAGCCTCGGGCTCCTCCTTGAAAAACTTCTCGAGCTTGCCGACCTTTTTCTCGGCATAGGCCTTGACGGAATCGTTCAGGGAGACTTTTTTGCAGGTGTAGGTGAATTTCATAGTGTTGGCTCCTTTCGTTGGTGAGGAAGGAAAGAGAGGGCGAAGGGCTCTTCTGTTTCCTTTTCTATATCATAGCACAAATGAACGAAAATTTCAAATGAACGATATATGAATTGAGCATTCTTGTACATATTGACAAAATGTAGGGCGCACGACGCGAATTGACAAAAGGCGGCAGAATGCGGCAAAAGCTCCCATTGACGTTTTGGCGGACGGGCGGTATCATAAGCATCGGAAGCTTTCCAATATCCCACCCATTTGAGCCGCAGGCCATCTTGGCCGGCGGCTCCTTTTTATTTCACGCAAGAAAA
>OKRW01002759.1_pt1 | contig 12198 bp, 10 predicted proteins | sample 1601151 | NCBI WGS metagenome assembly OKRW01 (sample SAMEA3541471, study PRJEB24748) | human gut metagenome | biome: human gut; feature: human-associated habitat; material: faeces | place: China | collected 2012 | reverse complement strand
CTTTAATACTTTAAAAAGCATCTTTTTCGTCATTAATTCATCTTTCTTTTTTCCCCAATCCTTCCAGCTTTGATTTCTTCTTCAATGAACGGAAGCTTTTTATCCAGATCATAAAGCACTGATAATCCCAGGCAAACCAGGCAAATCACGGTCGGCATCCAAATGTAGAGCAGCTTGATGGCGTGAATTGCACTGGTTGGCTGTACAGCCAGAGATGCATCAAATTTTCCTGCATCCAATACGAATCCCAGGATGATCGTTCCCAGTGCAGATGACAGCTTATTTACAAAAGAGAACGCTGCATTTCCCATTCCGATTGCTGTCACACCGCTCTTCCAGGTTCCATAAGTAAGTGTATCCTGCAGAAAGCTTCCCGCAGGTGCCGCAATGAAACCAAATCCAATTCCCACAATTGCAGAAGCTGCAATAACAATCGTCTTTTCTAAAGTAATCTGCGGCAGAAACCATCCTACAGCACTGATTGCAAGCCCTATAGCCATGGTATTTCTTTTTCCGATTTTCGTCATAACTGGAAGAGCAAGAATAATACCCACTAATAAAACGATATATAACACAGAAGCCAATGTTCCCTGAAGACTGATATCCTCCATTACATATTGCGCAAAATATACTGTCGCGCTGGAAGCATAGCTCATTAGAAAATAGAATCCCAGGCACATAACCAGACATAGAATCCAGTATTTGTTGGTAAACAGAGATCTGATTGCTGTCCAAAACGGCACTTCTGCCTCCCGATGAACGGTTTCTTTTTTCTCTTTTTCCTGTTTAGTTAAAGTATCCTCTGTTTCCCGGCTTTCAGAATCGGAAACATTGTGGATCCGTTCCCTTGTCAGCAGAAAAGCTAGTACTGCTGCAGCTGCATAAAACACCAGATAAACCAGTATCGTCAGCGTAAATCCTCTTTGTGTGTATGTTTCTCCGCCACCAAAGAACTTACAGATTTTCATAAAGAAATTCGTAACCAGAATTGTAAAAACTGTATTGGAAATCATACTCATGACTCCTACGATTCCTCTTGACCTGGTATCCATGGTCATAAAACCAATCATGGAAGAATGTGCAATCGCATTGGCAGTAAAACAGACCGTTGAAGCAAGATTATATGTAATGAAAACATAAACATATTTCCAGGTCTCTGATAATCCCGGCGGCATCCAGAACAGAAAAAGCATACACATGGACAACGGCAGAATCATCCGCAAATACCACGGTCTTGCCTTTCCATATTTGCTTTTGGTCTTGTCAATGATACGTCCCATCAGGATATCCGATACTCCGTCAAAGCATTTGGAGATAGCCATGACCACGCCTACCTGCGTCAGACCAAGATATAATACATTAGAATAATAAATCAGCAAAAAAGCGGATACAATATATCCGGCAATATTGGTTCCTGCCCCGAAAAAATATCCAAGATAATCCGGAAATCTCAATTTTGCATCCGGAGATAAATCTCTTTTCTTTCTTATCATGATTTCTCCTTTACCACACTTTTCTTCCATATGTGCTACTATTGCACATTCAACCTTATCTTACTGATATCTTTGATTGGTTCTTCCATAAAAGCAATATCAAAATAATCAAGCGTCCTGATATCCCCATGAAAAAAACACTTCATTTCACCAATTCCCGGAAGATCTACCACTGTCCCATCCACTGAAGCTGTAGTAAACTTTCCCATCTTCTGATCTACTGTTACACCGGGAAAATTACCAACATGCTGATTCGAACCTGTCATCTGATTAAATAGCGTCGTCTTTCCACAATTCTGGTTACCAATTAAAGCAAAAATCACTGGACAGATCCCTCCTTTAATACTATCTTCTCTCCATCCTCTTTTCGAATCGTAATATCATATCCGCGAAGATGAATCTGTATGGGATCTCCCATCGGTGCCATTTTAAGCACTTTCACTTTTGTCCCTGGAATAAGGCCCATATCTAAAAAACGACAGCGCAGATTTCCCTCTCCGCCTACCGTCTCAATAACTCCTTCTTTTCCCACAGGTAATTGTGCTAAAGTCATATTTCTTCCTCCTATAGTTATCGTTAGTTTTAATTACTTCTATCTATAAATAATATATAAATTTGATATGAACATCCAAACTCTATTTTCAAACACACTCTAGTATAATCTTAATGAGAATGTTTTTCAATATTATCAAGCCAATTGAAAATATATTATCATCTCATATCTGATATAACTTTATTCACATTACCCAAACTGTCTCTTTTTTCATTATTTTTTTAATTTGCTATCGCTTTTTTTCTAAAAATATATTATAATATAATCAGATTAATTCATTTCATGTATTCTGAATAGGATTAATCACTATACTTTGCATAACGGGAAAAGGAAGAATGTTTTCAGCTGTTGGTCGCTGAAAGCATATCTTCCTTTTTCTGTTAATAGTATTTGCCGCAGGCAAGAAGAAACGCCCTCTGGAAAATAACAACACATATTTGTGACTTTAGTCGCGGCCAAAAATCTGCCGTAAAAGTTTTGTCGGATTGCTCAAAAAAATTTGCTTTTGGCAATCCAACTAACCTCATTCTCTACAGCGGCATCCCCTTGCCTGCAGCAAATCTCTATTCTTCTCTCAGCCATTTTGCCACATCAAGTGCATGATATGTAATAATCATCTGCGCTCCGGCTCTCTTCATTCCGATCATATTTTCCATAACGATTTTTTTCTCGTCAATCCAGCCGTTTGCAGCAGCAGCTTTTACCATTGAGTATTCGCCGCTTACATTGTATGCACAGAGTGGCATGTCTGTTTCCCAAGATGCTGTTTTTAAAATATCCAGGAAGGCGAGTGCTGGTTTGATAATGATGATATCTGCTCCTTCATCAATGTCATCCTGAATGTCGCGCATTGCTTCTCTTGGATTATGGTAATCCATCTGGTATGTTTTTCTGTCGCCAAATCCTGGTGCAGAATGGGCTGCGTCACGGAATGGTCCATAATATCCGGAAGCCATTTTTGCGCTGTAAGCCATGATTGGTGTCATCTTGCATCCTGCCTCATCTAAAGCTTCACGAATTGCTGCGATGTGACCGTCCATCATATTAGATGGTGCTACCATATCTGCTCCTGCCTGAGCGCATGTTACGGCAGTTTTTGCAAGTAAAGGAAGTGTCTCATCATTTAAAATGATACCATCTTTAATAAGTCCACAGTGTCCGTGAGAAGTATATTCACAAAGACAGATATCAGCGATTACAACTAATTCAGGAAATACTTTTTTAATATAGCGGATTGCTTCCTGAATGATTCCATGTTCGTTGTATGCTTCTGTTCCACATTCGTCCTTATGTGCAGGAATTCCGAATAAAAGAACTCCCTTTACTCCTGCCTCACGAATGCGGTCTAATTCCTCATCTATACGGTCGAGGGAATACTGATAAATTCCAGGCATAGAATCAATTGGATTCTTGATATCATTTCCTTCGATAACAAATAATGGGTAAATTAAATCGGATACACTTACCGATGTTTCGCGAACTAATGCACGTAAGTTTTCTGTTGCACGAAGACGTCTTCTTCTAATCATAATATATTCTCCTATCTGTATAAATACTATTAAAACATAACAACTATCCAGAACTTTACTAAACACAAAACATATTGCTTCTGTAATCTTAAGCCATATATCCAGTAAAATGACATAATCCCAAATAGTTACAAAAAGTACAATTTTAACGCTTATATTTTACCACACTGAATATAAAAAGCAACTTTACTGGAATGTGTTTGAAAAATGCTTTCTGTAAGATGTGCATTACAACTTGCGGGAGATTTTTCAAACACGCTCTAACCCTCTTCCCCAATCTGAATAAACTGAATCATCCCCGGACCTAAGTCCTCGGTTGGTCTGGCAATAAATCCATGCTTTTTATAAAATTCTTCTCTTCCTTTAGCGCACATCAGGTCGAACATCATTGTTGTTCCTTCGTAGCCTTCCTGAATGACAAATTTCTTCAAAGTCTCCAAAATAAGTCCACCGATACCTTCGCCCTGTACTTCTGGACGAATAATCAAGTCCTGTACATAGCAGATAATCGCTCCATCTCCTACGATTCTGCCCATGCCGACTGCCTTTCCGTCTTTAAATGCAACTAATGTATACATACTGTTGCTAAGTCCCTTTTTCGCCTGATCCCTTGTTAACTTTCTAAAATTAACGGACTGGCGAAGTTCGAGATAGGTATCTATGTCTAATTTGTCTTCTACTAATTCAATCATTTTTGTCCCTGCCTTATTATTTCTTCTATTTCTTTTTGGGTGAGAACTCTTTCTTCTGCAAATGCCTCTGCTGCCGCTGTTTTTAAAATATACCGCCGCTGCGATTCTTCTTTAAAGTTTGCCTTTACATACTCGCGGAGTTTCCCCATAAAAACTGCAATATCTGCATAATAATCCGGAACAGCTTTTTCTATTTGTTTGCGAATGTGCTTGGATACGGTCGGACTTCCTGTCCCACTGTTAATCCCAATGCTAATATCTCCCTTGCGGACAACCGATGGGAAAATGAAACTGGATTCTTCTTCAGAATCTGCTACGTTTACAAGGACATTATAAGCGTGACAAATTTCTGCAATATGGTGGTTTTCCTTACGATTACTTGTGGCTGCTACAACAAGAAAAGCTTTGCCAATTTCCTTTTCTAAAAAGGTATTTTTTCTGATTTTTAATAAATCTTCTGATAAATCTGCTGATAAACTTTCCAGTAAATTCTCTGAGATTTCCAAATCATAAGAAATGTTTTTTAGATTACTATTAGAACTATATCTTTTATCGAGATTGTTTTCCAACTCTGTATTAGAAATATTTCCACCTGTATCATATTTATTTTCATCTATATCCCATTCATTTTTATTACATCTGTTTTTATGAATATATTTAAAAACGCCTTCAAAAACATTTTCCTCAGGTAAAACTTCTTTGATTTCTCCACACACTTTTTCTGCCATTACTACAACATCTGCACCGTATTGAAGCAGCGTATATACCTTTCTCGCTGCAACTTTTCCACCGCCTGCAATAAGGCATCGTTTTCCATCGATTTGTGTAAATATCGGAAAATATGCCATTGCTACAGCTCGATTCCTACACGGGAACTTACACCCTGATCAAATGGATGTTTTACTTTCTGAATCTCGGAAACATAGTCTGCATGATCCATTAATTTCTGTGAAGGATTTCTTCCCGCAAGAACAACTTCTAAACCAACTGGTTTTTCTTCAAGATGTGTGATTAATTTCTCCTCGTCAAGAAGATTACTTTTTATCGCATATACACTTTCATCCATAACTAACATATCGTAGTCTTTCGCCATTTCAAAAAGCTTGTCTAACATTTCATTATTATAAATACGAAGTTCGTCAAGTTCCTGCTCATTCATCTGGAATGTAAACTTCTGCATTTCTCTTCCTCTTACTAAAGTGATCCCAGGAACTTTTTCGAGAATATTTCTTTCGCTGGAACTGTTATCTTTAAGGAACTGATAGAAAAGAACCTTCTTGCCGCTTCCTGCTGCACGGACCGTTAAACCAACACTGGTCGTTGTCTTTCCTTTGCCGTCTCCGCAGTAAATATGAACTAAGCCTTTTCCAGAAGTATCATCTTTTTTTCCAGCGCAACGAACCATCTCTTTCTTCTCTCCAAATAATACTTTATAAATTGCATCCATATCCAGACTGTTTCGAATTAAATCTGCGAGCTTATTATACTGTATTTCTTTGTATTCCGCTATACTAAGATGATTTTCTGCAGGATTAATTCCCTTTTCTTTCATAATATCCTGCACAAGAGCAAATACGAGGTCCTCATTATCAAAGATTCCATGCAGATAACTTCCCCATACACGGCCGTCTTTTGTCATATATGCATCGGTTCTTCCATCTTCAAGAGTAATCATTGGAATTGCTTCCCCAAGATTTTCTGTTGTTCCCATATGAATCTCATAACCCTCTACAGATAGATTATCAAGGTTATAAATATTGTGTTCTTCAGAAATATGTCCATGAATTCTCGTTCTTGTCTTCGCTTCTTTAAATATTGTTTTGGTATCGAGAAGTCCAAGTCCACGCATATCCCCGCCATGTTCTACTCCGTCCGGGTCATGCATTTCCTTACCAAGAAGCTGGAATCCTCCACAGATTCCGATAACTCTTGTTGTTCTTGCTGCGCGGATAATCGCACCTTCTAATCCGCTCTCGATAAGCCATTCCATATCTCCCATTGTATTTTTTGTTCCCGGAAGAAGAATCAGATCTGGGTCTCCAAGTTCTTTTTTATCGGTAACATAACGAAGAGAAACTCCATCAATTAATTCAAAAACACTGAAATCGGTAAAGTTAGATATATGAGGAAGACGGATAACGGCAACATCAATTCCCTCGGTAATTGTTTTCTGATTCAAGCGGTCAGATAAACTATCCTCATCGTCCACATCAATTTTTTCCATTGGAATAACACCAAGTACCGGTTTACCTGTCAAATCTTCAAGCATAGCCAGTCCTGGTTTTAAGATATCCACATCACCCCTGAATTTATTGATGACAATTCCACAAAAACGCTCCTGATCTTCCACAGGAAGTAACTTAATCGTTCCATATGCGGAAGCAAATACGCCGCCTCTGTCAATATCTGCAACAAGAATAACCGGCGCATCTGCCATTTTTGCCATTCCCATATTTACAATATCATTTTCAGCAAGATTGATTTCGGCTGGGGAACCTGCCCCTTCAATAACGATAATATCATTTTCTTCGGAGAGATGATTAAATGCCTTCATGACTTCCGGTGCAAGATTATCTTTCATTTTATAATATTCCTGCGCACTTAAATTATCATAAACCTCTCCGTTTACGATAACCTGGGAACCCATGCTGCTTGTTGGCTTTAAAAGGATTGGATTCATCCAGTGTGTCGGCTCTATCATTGCCGCTTCTGCCTGCATTGCCTGCGCGCGTCCAATTTCCAGTCCCTCTTTTGTAATGTAAGAATTCAATGCCATGTTCTGGGATTTAAAAGGAGCTACTTTATATCCATCCTGTTTAAATACTCTGCAAAGTCCCGCTGTAACAAAGGTTTTTCCTGAATTCGACATCGTTCCCTGTATCATAATTGCTTTTGCCATTATTCTTCCCCTTTCAAAATCATCCGTAATGCTTTTATGAGTTTTTCATTTTCCTCATGAGATTTTACCGCCACACGCCAGTAATCTTTTCCAAGATTCACATAATTGCTGCAGTTTCGAATCATGATTCCATAACTTTCTAATCGTCTATCTAAATCCGTAATTCCCGGTGTCTGGAAAAACAGATAATTTGCCGCTCCATCATACAAAATAACCGGCAGCTTAAAAAACTCTTTCTTCATATAGGAAAGTTCCTCTGCCACCGTCTCTATTACCCTTTCTTTGTATACATTATCGGAAAGTGCCGCCACACCCGCACACTGTGCAATATGACTTACTGACCATGCCTGTCCGGTGCGATTTACCTTTGCAATCACATCTTCACTTCCTGCAAGAATGTAGCCAAGCCGCACTCCCGGAATCGCATATAACTTTGTAAATGACTTTAAAATAATAAGGTTTTCATATTTTTCTATAAAAGGCTTTACTGTATATTCACTCTCATTTTGACAGATTTCTAAGAAACATTCATCAGCCATCACAAAGGTATTCGTCTCTTTTGCCCGTTCAAGAACACGAAGAATCAATTCTTTCTCTGTAAGAATTCCTGTCGGATTATTTGGATTGCAGATAACAACAAAATCCGTTTCTTCCGTTATCTGCTCTAAAATATCTTCTTTGATTACAAAATCATCACGCATAAAATAGTACTCCATCTGTGCACCTGCTGCGGACAATGCTTCCTCATACTCCACAAAAGCCGGAGCCGGAAGCAATACTTTTTTTGGATGTAAACCAAATGCCAGACGGTATAAAAGGTCAGCCCCTCCATTTCCACAGGTAATATGACTTTCTGGTACATTATCCTGCTTACTGATGGCTTCTTTTAAACGACTACAATCAGGGTCTGGATAATTTATTGTTCCATCAATCGCTTCTATCATTGCCCTGCGAATATGTTCCGGCAAGCCAAGCGGGCTGATATTTGCGGAAAAATCCAGGATATCTTCCTCCTGAATTCCCATCTCCTTCGCTTTCTTGTAAATGTTTCCTCCGTGTGAAATCTTCTTCATAACTTTAGCCTCAATTTTCTAAATCGTTGGTTATTATATATTAAGTGTTTAAAATAACTGCACATAAATCAAAAATGTAATCAGACAACATACCGCCATCGATAAAACTGCGCTGACATACAATAACTGATTGGTTCTTTTTATATCTTCATACTCTACTGGACGGATATCATCCCCTATCGTCGGTTTCACGACTGCTTTTCCAAAATAATTGTGGGTTCCCCCAAGCTGAATCTGCAATGCACCTGCCGCTACTGCTTCAGTCTGCGCACTGTTCGGGCTTAAATGTGCAAAACGATCCCTTTTAAATATTTTCACTGCTCCCTTAAAATCAAAACGTAAAATAAGTGAGGCGATCATCAGCATTACTGCGGCAAATCTCGCCGGAATAAAATTGCAGATATCATCCATTTTTGCAGAGAAAAACCCAATGTTTATCAATTCTTCATTCTTATATGCAACCATCGAATCTAACGTATTGACTGCCTTGTATGCAAAACCAAGCGGTGCGCCGCCGATTGCTATAAAAATCATTGGCGCAATAACACCATCTGCCGTATTCTCCGCGATAGTTTCCACATCTGCCTTTGCCACTTCGCTCTCATCGAGGTTCTCTGTATCACGTCCAACCAGATAAGAAACTTCCTTTCTTGCTCCGATAAGATCTCCCTCTTTTAACTTTTTATAGACCTTCATAGATTCTGTTTTTAAACTCTTTGTCGCAAGAATCTGATAAATAAAAAATGTCTCTAAACAGAAGCGAAGAACCGGATGAATCAGATTTGCCACATATAAAATTCCATAAACAACGGCAAATGTTCCTGCTACAATAAAAAACATTAAGAAGAAACCTGCTGTCTTTTCTACTCCTGCTTTTCTCTCGATTTCTTTTTCTCTCACTTCTTCATAGCTGCAGCCGTAAATCATATGCTGCATGCCCTTTTTTAACTTATCGATAAACCACCCGATAATCTGTACTGGATGAATCAGCCCATGTGGGTCTCCAAAGATTAAATCCAGTATAAATCCGAGTAACATCGCATAAATCAGTCTCATTATTCTGTTTCCTCTCTTATGCTTTTTACATACTCAAATTCTTTGATATTTTCTCTGCCATATCTACAAATCGCTCTGCAACTTCCCTGCAGTTATGAAAATAAAAATGCGGATATCCTGCCATGATATTTTCTTTTACATAAAGACCGTTCCAGCATTTTCCGGAATACTTTTTAATCTCGCAGGAATCGCCTCTTTTGTCTGCCTTTGAATAGTGAAACTCATGGGCGCGAATATTCGTATTTTTCTTAAAAAATGCAGTATCACAAAGCGCATTTAGTGTCACATAGCCAAACTGCATGGACAGACGCTTTGTCATATGCACATCGGTATCAATCAGGCCAAGCATATCCATCGAACTGTCATCCGTTTCCACTAAATGATTACAGACATACATAAAACCGCCGCACTCTGCAATAATCGGCTTGCCTGCTTTTGCTGCCTCGCAGATAGATTCTTTCATCGAAAGATTCTCTGCCAGCTCCTTTCGATACGTTTCCGGATAACCGCCGCCAAGATAAATCCCATCCGTATCCTCTGGAAGCTGCACATCATTTACCGGACTAAAATAGCAAAGTTCCGCTCCAAGCTGCTCCAAAATCTCCAAATTTTCTTTATAATAAAAACAAAATGCCTTATCTCGCGCAACCGCGATTTTCGCCCGCTTTTCCGCTGGAACTTCCGGTCTTTTTACCGCTGTAAGAGGTTCTGCCTTTTCCCCGATTTCTAAAAGTAGATCAAGGTCAATGCACTCCTCTGCCGTCTCGCCAAGAAGACTTAAAATCTCGTCAAGATTATCAATCTCTGCTGCAGTCATCAGTCCCAAATGCCTGCTGCCGATATAAATTCCTTCTTTTTGTGGAAAATATCCCACAACAGAAATTCCAAGTTTCTCTTCAATTTCCGGCTTCATCAACTGATACATTCCCTTACTGCATCGGTTTAAAATAACTCCAGCTACCGGATTGTCCTGATATTCTACCATTCCTTTTATAAGTGGAATCATCGTGTGAGACATTCCCTTCACATTAAATATCAAAATGGTCGGTGTTCCCGTCTCTTTTGAAACTGTCCATGTACTCTTCTCACAACTGATACCAACACCATCATAATAACCCATGACACCTTCTGTCACAGAAAAATCCACATCCTGGCTATCCTTTCCTACAAGATACCTTAAGTCCTCTCCTGTAGAAAAAAATGGGTCCAGATTCCGACAGTTCCTTCCTGTAATATGACTGTGCAACATAGGGTCAATGTAATCCGGCCCACATTTATAGGATTGAATATGAAGTTCCCGGTTCACAAGAGCCTTCAAAATACCACAGGTAATGCTGGTTTTTCCACAACCGCTATTTGCACCTGCAATCAAAACTCGCGGCATCGGTTTCACATTTTCCATATATTGATACACCTCCATATCACTTTCCCAAGACTTTTTACTTTCTTTATATTAGAGCACATTAGGTCTGTCGATAAGAATCATCTTAATCCCTGTCTGCCTGCAGGCTTCCACTTTCACATCAACGCCACCCGTTTTTCCACTGTCTTTCGAAACAAGCACTTCTGCCTCTGTTTCCCTAATAAGCCTCACATTATCCTCAACTGTAAAAGGAGGCATTTTCCCGAAAACATGCCCCTCTGGATAACCAGCTTTTGCACATCCTTCCAGAGATGAAACATTATCAAGCACACGGATAAAAAGGCGCTCTGCTCCATTTTCCACACCGGACATATATGCTGCCGCTGTGTTCACTCCTGTTGTAAGAAAAACATTTCCCTTCAACTCATTTAAAAGGGTAATCGCTTCCTGCACATCTTTTACATGAACAATGCCTTCATAATCATATTGGAGGTTTGTTCTCTCATATCGCTCATACGGAATATCTGCTGACTCTGCCACCTTTTTCACCGTCTCCGATACAATCTTTGCAAATGGATGAGAAGCATCAATAATCTTTTCACATGGATTCTCCTTAAGAAGTGCGAGAAAACCATCCTGATCAAGCCTTCCTACATGAACATCAATGTCATATTCAAGAAGCATTTCCTTTCCAAGTTCCGTAGCCACACTGGCAAGAATCCTTTCATTTGGATTCTCACCAAGCAGCTTCTCAATCACCTGTCTTGATTCTGTTGTCCCGGCAATCACCAAAACATTATATTTCATAATTACATCTCACTTTTAATAATCATTGTTGTGAAATATCCATACTCGCGGTCAGGAATCAGCGGACCAACATACTCGCCGTCCATTCCAACATTGCTGATAATCAATGCGTTATTCTCCATGCCGCGTTCAACCAATAGATCATACACTTCTTTCACATGACTTCCAACCTTCATAATAACAAGGTTATCAAAAACACCAAGAGTTTTCTCTACCTGATCAATTCCTTTCAGAGATGGTATTACACCAAAACCTTCATTTCCCTCTACGATAGAAATACCAGCCTTGCTTGCTCCAGCACAGAAAGATGGGATACCGGAAACCATTTCCACATCATATCCTTCTTTCAACAAACGTTTATGAACATATGCATAAGTACTGTAAATTCCAATATCACCAAGCGCGAGCATCGCGATTGATTTTCCTTCATCAAGTAACTTCATAATTTCTTCGGCAGCCGCCTGACGGCAAGCCTCACGCTTTGTCTTATCTTTTGCCATTGTAAATACGATTTCCTGAATCTTTTCCTCAGGAATCTTAACAGCACCTTTTGCAATATTTAAAGCGACACTATCTTCGCCTTCTTTTTTCACCGGTACTGCAACAATATCGCATTCTTCAATTAATCTTTTTGCTTTCAGAGTTAAAAGCTCTGGATCACCAGGGCCAACTCCGATTCCATATAATTTGCCTTTCATAATCTTCCTTTCCAGACGGATTTTGAGAAAGAAAA
>OKRW01002757.1_pt1 | contig 12200 bp, 10 predicted proteins | sample 1601151 | NCBI WGS metagenome assembly OKRW01 (sample SAMEA3541471, study PRJEB24748) | human gut metagenome | biome: human gut; feature: human-associated habitat; material: faeces | place: China | collected 2012 | reverse complement strand
GCTCAATCTCGTAGCCAAAACGTTGGACAGCGCCACCGATTCCCTGAACGCCAGTCTGAAAAGCATCCAAGAGAAAAACGCCGAAACCGCGTTGCAGGATCCGAAGGCCGATTCGGATGGCGCGGCAGCTGGACAATCGTCCAATAACCCATCCGGGCAATCGAACGGAGCCTCTTCGAACAGCACTTCTTCGAACGGCACCTCCGACACGAAATCGTCGGATGAATCCAAAAAGGAACTGCAACAGTCGATCGACAAGGCAGACAAACTGGTCGACAAACTCAGCAAGGACGATTCCCTGACCCTGACCGGGCGCAAACTGCTGTCCGCGCTGTCCAAGGCCGCGGACTCCGGACAGAAGCTCGTCGAAAGCAGCAACATCAAGGATTCCAAGTATTACAAGGCGGCCAAGGTCACGCTTGACGAAGCCATTGACATGGCTGACAACTGGGTGAACAGCCAGGCGGCCAAAGCGCAGTAGCATGCTCCCGCGTGTTGCTTCCGCAGCCACGTCTAAAGTTTCCTTCGGAAAGCATGACGTGAATACGACGTCGGATGTGTGGAAGCGTGTAAGGGGGGACGGATGGCAGACGCGGGGCAGGAATCATCGGAAGGCATTAGCGTATCGAAGCCGGTCGCCCGCGTGATGATGCTGGTCAACGCGGCGGTATGGGGGTCCGGCTACACCATGCTCAAGCATGTGCAGGAGAACATGCCGACACAGTGGATGATGTTCTTCCGCATGGCTTCGGCGGTACTGCTTATGGCCATCGTGTTTTTCCCACGTCTTCGCAGGATTCGCCTGCGCCGCTATATCGTTCCCGGTCTGATACTCGCGTTGACTTACTGGCTGGGATTCATCTTCCAGCTCAAAGGACTTGAAACCACGTCTCCCGGACGCAACAGCTTCTTCACCGACACCTATTGCGTGATGGTGCCGTTCGTGGTGTGGGCGTTCACGCGCAAACGCCCCAGCTGGCAGCATCTGGTGGCCGCGTTCGTCTGCGCGTTCGGCATTGGTCTGGTGTCGCTGAGCGGCGGCGGTGGCGCGGAACTCATGCATATGAGCTTCGGTGACGCCATGACTATCATCGGCGCGTTTTTCTTCGCGTTGAATCTGGTTTTGGTTGGTTTCATTGGCAAGGATTTCGACGCGATCGCGCTGATGCTTGCCGAATTCGTGTGGTGCGCCCTGCTGTTCGGTGCTGGCGCGGTGCTTACCGAAGGCGGACCGTCCATGGCTTGGGCGCGGTGGGACATCGTGCTGTGCATCGCCTACCTGGTGATCGGCTCCACGGTGATCGCCCAAGTGTTTCAAACCATCGCCATACAGAATCTGCCCACTTCCGAGGCGTCCGTGATCTTAAGCACGGAATGCATCTTCGCCATGCTGGTATCCGTGATTTTCACCGGCGAAACGCTGACCGTGCCGTCGTTATGCGGTTTCGCGCTGATTTTCGGTGCGATTCTGCTGTCCGAAATCCAACTGCCCTCCGCAAAACGACAGCGTGGCACAACGGAAGGCGATTAGAAGAACAGCGCCGCGATTCCCGCCGCGAAGCACATGAGCAGCACGGACGTGAGGAAGCTCGCCAGGAACGCTTTCTGTCCCTTCTTCGCGATGGCGCTGAAATTCACATTGATGCCGAGCGCCGCCATGGCCATGCCGAGCACGATGTAGGCGAAGTCCACCAGATTCGGTGCGATGGCACCGATGAACGGCACGAACGTGCCGATGATGGAAGCGCCGATGAAACCGAGCATGAACCACGGGAACGACACTTTGCGTTTGCCGTCGGCCGGCATTTCGGAATGGTTTTTATCCCACCAAACGGCGATGATGATGGCCGCGAACACCAGCATCAGCACGCGGGAAAGCTTCATGATGGTGGCGATGCCCACCGCGCCGAACGCGTCGCCGGCGGCCACGGCATGGGCGATTTCGTGCAGGGACGCGCCAGCGGTGATGCCCAACTGCGTCTTGCTCAGGCCCGTCAACGGCCCAAGGGCGATTTCCAGCAATGCGAAGATGGTGCCCATGATGGCGATGATGGCCACGGCCATCACCTCATTGTTGGCCTTCTCATCCTCTTTTTCCGGCGGCACCTTGATGGAGCCGGACAATCCCATGACGGCTGCCGCGCCACAGATGCCGGTACCGCCCGCCACGAGAATGGCGAGCTGCGGATCGACGCCAAGCTTGCGTGCGATGTTGTAGCACACCACGATGGTGAGCGTCACCACCACTGCCGCGATCGGCAGACACTTGATACCCTGCGTGAACAGCACCGTCAGATTGAGCTTGAAACCAAGCAGGATGATGCCCAGGCGAAGCAGCTTGTTCGAAATGAGCCCGGCCGCATCCTTCACACCGGCCTTATGTTCGGCGGAACGGTTCGAATACCATTTGCGGATCGGGAACTGCGCGACCATGCCGATGAGCAGAGCGATGATCAACGCGCCGAACAGGCTGAATCCCGGAAACTGCTTGAGCCACGAAGCCACCAGAGAGGCCGCCAACGTGACGATGCCAATGAACGCCATTTCCTTGGTGGCTATGCGAGTCCACCATTTCTTGCAAAAATCAATCACGAGCGTCAAGTGTTCCGGTTCATGCGGACAAGCCGGCCGGATGGGGAGACACGCGCGGGAATCCATATTTTGCAACATATCTCGAACGGGTTTGAGGTCTGTTTGCTTCAAGTCGGGTTTAAGTTGGTACGCTGGAGATGCAAGCCAAAAACACAGGCAGAATCAAGGAGGGTCAAGATGCAATTCGAAGCCTCGCGACTGGAAGGACTGGAACACCGCACCGACGCGCAGTCCGCACCGGAAGTGTTCTTCACGCCGATCATCACACCGGAAAGCCTCGTCGCCGCCTACCATGCGCTCGGACGCAAGCCGGAAGGCAAAACGGCCATCAAAGTCCATTCCGGCGAATCGGAAAAATCCAATAATCTCAATCCTTCGCTCGTCAAGGACCTCGTGCAGGAGATCGGCGGCACGCTCGTGGAATGCGCTACCGCATACGACGGCAATCGTGAAACCCCCGAAAAAAGCCTTGCCACGTTCAAAAAGCACGGATACGCCGATCTTGCGCCAATCCAGATCATGGACATGAGCGGCGAAATCGAGATCCCGGTGGCCAAGCACCGCCACATCGCCTACGACATCGTCGGCAAGCATATCGACGACTACGATTCCATTTTCGTGCTGTCGCATTTCAAAGGCCATCCGATGGGAGGCTTCGGCGGCGCGCTCAAGAACGTGTCCATCGGCATAGCCTCGTCGAACGGCAAACGCTGGATCCATTCCGCCGGCGTCACCAAGGACAAGTGGGTGGAAACTCCTCAGGATGCATTCCTCGAATCGATGGCCGAAGCCGATGAGGCCGTGATCAGCCACATGCATGGCAAGATGATGTATCTGAACGTCATGAACCGCCTGTCGGTGGATTGCGACTGCCTGGCCTCCCCGACGGAACCGGACATGCATGACATCGGCGTGCTGTCCTCGCTCGACCCGGTGGCACTCGACCAGGCATGCGTCGACCTCATCCACACCGCCCCCGACGGAGCGTCCGTCACCGAACGCATCGCCTCGCTCCACGGCGAACACATCCTCGAATACGCCGAGGAACTTGGCATCGGTTCGCGCGCGTACCGTCTGACCGTACTCGACTGACGGCGAACGCAATGGTCACGAAACCCGCGAAGCCTACGGAAGCCAGCATCGCAATCGCACGTATCGAAACGTTGCTTGCCGAACGCGATTGTGTGTTCGTCGCAATCGACGGGCCATGCACGTCTGGCAAAACCACGTTTGCCGCGATGCTCAACAGGCGTTTCGGCGGCAACGTGCTGCACATGGACGATTTCTTCCTCCGTCCCGAACAGCGCACGCCGGAACGTTTCGCCGAACCCGGCGGCAACGTGGACCGTGAACGGTTCGAAACGGAAGTGTTGGCACCGCTCGCCGCCGGACAAGCCGCGCAATACCGGCCATGGGATTGCCATACAGGCGATTTCGCCGTCGCGTACGCCGTCGAACCGGCCCAGCTGACCATTGTGGAAGGCAGCTACAGCATGCACCCCGCCTTGCGGGGGTATTACGATTGCATGATCTGTCTTGCGGTCGATCCTGCCGAACAGTTGCGTCGGCTCGAACGACGCAATCCACGCATGTTGCAACGATTCGTCGACGAGTGGATTCCGCTGGAAAACCGCTATTTCGAAGCGACCAATATCCAAGCCGTCGCCGATTTGCTGGTCGACACCGCGCTGCCGGACGGTGGGTCGGTCGTCGAGCCGGTATGACGTATACGCATATCCGAAGAGAAGGAAACATTAAGGAGAAAACAAATGTCTGATTCCGCAACCATGCCCGCGGCCGCCCTGCGCCGCACCGACCTGCCGAAACTGAGTCTCGGCACCAAGACAGCAGCCACCCTGCTCGCCATCGTCGCAGCGGTCGTGCTGCCGCAACTGTTCCACGTCATCGGCGCCGTCTCCGGACAGGGCACCATGCTGGGCGTCGCGTTCCTGCCGATGCATCTGCCGATCATCTTCGTCGGCCTGATCGCGGGCCCCGCCGTCGGCGCGATCGCCGGCGCCGCCGCTCCGCTCGTGAGCTTCCTGCTGTCCGGCATGCCGATGCTGGCGATGCTGCCGCTCATGATGGTCGAACTGTGCGCATACGGCCTGGTGGCCGGTCTGCTGCGCGGCATCAAGCTGCCGAGCCTGGCGAAGGTGGTCATCGCACAGCTCGCCGGACGTGTGGTGCTGACCGCAGCCACCGCGATCGCCGTGTTCGCGTTCGGTTCCAGCAAGGCCATCGCCGCCACATGGACGAGCGACCTGGCCGCCGGCCTGCCCGGTCTCGCGCTGCAGTGGGCGCTGATTCCGCTCGCCGCCTACTGGACCGAGTCGCTGATCGCCAAGCGCAACCACTGATATGACGTTTGCCCGGCCACGTTCTGGGCAAACGCGTGATATGCGGGAGCCGAGCCGTTAAGCTTGGCTCCCGTTACTTATAGGAGGACTACGTAGGAGTTTTACGAAGGGGAAGCGGTCATGGTCGCAGGAGTGTCCATCACCACTTTGCTGCTGGTGCTTGTCGCCGGAATCGGCGCGGGATTCGTCGGATACGCGGTCGGCGCGTCCTCGCTGATCTCCTATCCTGCGTTGCTGGCGTTCGGCATTCCGCCCGTGCTGTCCAACACCACGAACACGGTGGGCGTATGCGGCACCGGCATCGGCGGCCTGCTCTCCGCCCGCAAGGAGCTCAAGGGCCAGGGACGCCGTGTGGCTGTCTACGCTTGCATCGGCTTGGTCGGAGGCATCATCGGCGGCTTGCTGCTGTTGGAATTGCCCGCGAAGGTCTTCGAATTCGCCGTGCCGCCGCTCATCCTGTTCAGCGCGCTTATCATCGCGCTGAACCCGCGGAAGAAAGCGGCCGCACGCGACGCTGTCGCGCAGGCGTTGCCCCAATCGCAGCAAGGCGAGCGCGCGGCGCTGATCGCCAGTAGGACGGCCAATGGCAGTCTGCGCAACGACCCGTGGTGGCTGTGGGTTGGCGTGAGCTTCGTCGGCATCTATTCGGGATATTTCGGTGCCGCCGCCGGTACCCTCGCCCTGGCGATCCTCGACCTCGGCAAGATCGGCCCGTTCCACCAGATCAACGCGCTGAAGACCGTGGTCGGCTTCGGCGCGAACATCTCCGCCGCGATCATGTTCATCTGCCGTGGCTCCGTCTACTGGCCGTTCGCCATCGCCATGTGCCTGGGCTGCATCATCGGCAGTTCCATCGCCCCTCCGGTCACACGCCATATCCCCGAGAACATCATGCGCGCCGCCGCCGTGCTCACCGGCATCGTCCTCGCCGTCAAGCTTGGCTGTAGCACCTATTTCTAAAAGCCTTTGGTTCCGGAGTGTGGCGTGTGACCGTGCGGCTGCGCTCCGGAACGACAATTTCCGGTTCCTCGTGTGCCGAGATTCGTCTTGGCCTGGTGACTTGCGGCGGGTTTGTTCCCAAGCGGGTGTTCCGTAGGTGGTTTTTCGCTTCCGTAGGTGGTTGCCGGAGGAAAGGCGTTTGAGAAACGGCTTAAATTAAGCCATTCTCAGACACCAATACCAGAACCAACCACCTACGGAACCACAAAACCACCTACGGAATTGAGTCTGGCAACGGTGTTTGGCGCTTTTACTGAAGATGGTGAAAAACGGTATATGCCGCTTCGAGTGGCTCGATTATTTCGAATATCTGAAAAGAGTAGGAACCCCCATTAGATAAGTGTCGATAGTGCCCGCATGACGATATCTACATCCTTGTTTTCCAGCTCGCGAATGACGTGCAGATAGGTTTCCTGAGTTGTAGTCATGCTGGCATGGCCTAGACGGCGTGACACGCTGGCGATCGATACGCCGGCGAACAGCAGCAGCGATGCGTGTGTATGGCGTAGACCATGGACGGAAATAACTGGCACGTCCACGTTTCTGCAATGTTTTGCAAGCACGTCGTTGGCTGTTGAGTTGTAGACCTTGCCGTGCACGAAAATAGGTTTATCATGCGGAAGATCCTTGAGTAATCCAGACATTTGCATGATGAGTTGCCAGTCGAGTTGCACTTTACGCACGGACGATTCGTTTTTCGTGGGTACGAAACCGCCGCCGTTTTTATAATCCCAAGTTTTGTTGACGGAAAGCGTCTGGTGTGCGAAATCAAAGTCATCGGGTGTGAGCCCAAGCGCCTCAGAGAATCGGAGTCCGGTTTTCGCGATAAGGAGGATAAGCCAATCCCAGCTTGCCTCGGCCCCAAGATCAAGGTCCGCGAGCATGGCATGCAGCTCGAATTGGTTGAGATACTTCATTTTCTTAATGCGTGGCTGCTTGCCTTTGATGATGACTTTGCGCGTTGGATCACGGGGTATGAGTCCTTCGTCAACGGCATCGAGAATGGCGCCTTTGATCTGATGGTGAAAATCCATGGTGGTTTGGCGCTCATGATGCTGTGCATATCCGTTGATGAGCTGCTGGTATGCGGTTCGATCCATATCGGTGAGTCTGAGTTCAGGGATGAGCTTGCCGAGCCAGGATTGCGTAAGTCGATATTTGCCCATGGTCACGTCTCTGATGGCGCCTTCCTTGTACGTTTTCACCCACTGGGCGTAGTAGTCGCAGAACAGCGATTCTGATGTGATGGTTTCCTGCATGAGATGCGCCTTTCTAAAAATAGGGGATTGGCGCAGCCATCATACTTACGCTGATGAAGGGTGATGAGCGAATCCAGACGGTCGAAGAATGCACCGATTCGGCGCTGCTCCATCAGGGATGGCAGAGGCAAAAGGAGATCTGAATATTCTTGCGCGTTGATGCCGGGCTGCCCTGAACGCTGAGAAGTAAGCAAAACAAACTGCTTATACCGTTCAGTCAGTGTGCTCTGAAAGATGAAACCAGCATCTGCCTCATCTGAAACATGCGCTCGAATAAGGAAACCGGCATAATACGTTTTCCCGTCTGATGCCTTATACAGGTAGGTTTTACCTACGCTGGCCCCGGTTCGTGCAAATAATATATCGCCTTCTTTGAGTAGATACCTGTCATCAATCGGATTATTGATATCAGGCGAAGATAAATCATCCGTACGGAATTCACGAGTTTGATCATCTATATCAGTGATTCGAAGATACTTTTTCTCACCATCGAAATCCGAAGCAGCCGCATTCAAACCGTACTCGAATCCAGAAGCAACTTCCCCCAGCTTACGCTGTTCCCAAGCGGGGGTGCGGTATTCTTGTGAAAGATGTGCAGTCGCTCGTGGAGCCGCGCATTTTGCCGGCACCGCAATGAGGAGGGATAGATGAACAAGCAGCAGCTCGCTTCGAAAATCTGGGAGTCCGCCAATAAGATGCGTTCCAAGATTGAGGCGAACGAATACAAGGATTACATTCTTGGCTTCATCTTCTACAAATTCCTTTCAGAAAACGAGCTGATGCGCTTGAAGGACACCGATTTCACCGAGGATGACCTGCTGCTGCTTACGGAGGATAATCCGGACATTGTGGAAGGCGTACAGGATGAGTGCGGCTACTTCATCTCCTATGACAACCTGTTCTCCACATGGGTCAAAAAGGGCAACGATTTCGAGATTTCCAACGTGCGTGATGCGCTTTCGGCGTTCTCCCGCAACATCAATCCGGCGCGTAAGAGAGTGTTCGACGGTATTTTCGACACCCTGCAGACCGGACTTTCCAAGCTTGGCACTGATGCGAGAAGCCAGTCCAAGGCCGCGCGAGACCTGATTTATCTCATTAAGGACATTCCGATGGATAGCCGTCAGGATTATGACGTGCTTGGCTTCATTTACGAATATCTCATCAGCAATTTTGCCGCCAATGCGGGCAAGAAGGCCGGTGAATTCTACACACCGTCCGAGGTCTCCCAGCTGATGAGCGAAATCGTCGCATGGCATTTGCAGGGGCGCGAGCAGATCAAGATCTACGATCCAACATCCGGTTCCGGCTCTTTGCTGATTCATATTGGCCAGTCTGTGGCTCGGCGCAATGGCAATCCGAATTCCATCATGTATTATGCGCAGGAACTCAAAGAGAACACCTACAACCTGACGCGTATGAATCTGGTGATGCGCGGTATTCTTCCCGACAACATCGTCGCCCGCAACGGCGACACCTTGGAAGACGACTGGCCGTGGTTCGACACGTTGGAGAACAAGGAGGAAACATACAATCCGTTGTTCGTGGATGCGGTGGTCTCCAACCCTCCCTACTCGCAGAATTGGGATCCCACTGACAAGGAGATCGATCCACGCTTCAGCTATGGCATAGCACCGAAGTCCAAGGCGGATTACGCGTTCCTGCTCCATGACTTGTACCATCTGCGTGCCGATGGCATCATGACCATCGTTCTGCCGCACGGTGTGCTGTTCCGCGGCGGCGAGGAAGGCCAGATTCGTAAGAACCTGATTGAAAACCACCATATTCAGGCGATTATCGGCCTTCCGGCGAATATTTTCTTCGGTACGGGCATCCCCACCATCGTGATGGTGCTGCGCAAGAAACGCGATGACGACAGGGTGCTCATTGTTGACGCGTCGAAACATTTCATCAAGGACGGCAAGAACAACAAGCTACAGGCTTCTGACATCAAACGCATTGTCGACGTGGTGTCGAACAACCGCACGGTGCCCAAATTCAGCCGTTTGGTGTCCATTGACGAGATTCGCGCCAATGATTACAACCTCAACATTCCCCGGTATGTTGATTCGTCTGAGAATGCGGAGACATGGGATGTGTACGCTTCGATGTTCGGAGGCGTTCCGAAGAGCGAGGTCGAGCAGCTTGGGGAATATTGGAACGCCTGGCCGAGTCTGAAGGCTGAGCTGTTCCGCGATAATGGTGCCTGCTATGCCTGTGACCACGATGATATCGCCACTGTGGTGCGCAACAATGCCGACGTACAGACGTTCGTCGCTTCATATGCGCAGGCCATTTCCGGGCTTCCCTCCGACCTACGCTTCCGCTTGGTGGAGCATCCTGAACAGGTGGATGCGCTCGGGCAGGAAACGGCCATTGGTGAGGAACTGGATGCGATGGTTGCCGATACCGCGCTGATCGACCCGTATGACGCCTATCAGAAGCTTGATGATGCTTGGGGCGGCATCTCCATTGATTTGGAAGTGCTGGGTTCCGAAGGCTTCGATGCGGTAAGAGCCGTGGACCCGAACATGGTCATCAAGAAAAAAGGCGGCAAGGATGTGGAAGTGCAGGATGGCTGGATTGGCCGCGTTCTGCCCTTCGACTTGGTTCAGCGTGAGCTGCTGCACGATGATTTGGCTGCGATCGAGGCGGACGAACGCCGTGTACAGGACATTGATTCCGAGATTGAAACCATTTTGGAAGGTTTCGATGAGGATGACAAGCAGAATAGCGATGCGATCAATCAGGACGGTGACGCTTTCGTTGCCGCCGAACTGAAGAAAGCGGTCAAGGCGATCGGCAAGAATCCGGCTTCTGATTTTGAGCGCGGCTTGATGCGGGCCCAAAAGCTGTTCGATGAGTCAAAGAAACTGAAGTCCGGTATCAAAACCAAGCGAAGCGCGTTGGAAGAGAAGACCTGCGATGCGATCAAGGCGTTGAGTGATGACGAAGCCAGAAGGTTGCTGGAAGCCAAGTGGATTACACCATTGCAGAAGCAGCTGGAGGCATTGCCGAATGCTGTGATCGACGAGTTCATCGGCAAAGTGAACGCGTTGAAGAACAAGTACGCCACCACATATGCCGATGTATGCGGCCAAATCGATGAAGCGGAGAAGGAATTGGCCGGAATGCTGGGCGATTTGACCGGCAATGCCCGCGATCTGGCGGGCTTGGAAGAGCTCAAAGCACTGCTCGGGGGTGAATGATATGGCCGAACAGCATGAAAAAGCGTTGGTTCCGCAGATTCGTTTCACTGGTTTCACTGACCCTTGGGAACAGCGTAAGCTGGGGGAACTGTTTGAGGAGCATTCCGAAAAAGATCGAGATGACTTGCCTGCTCTTACAATCATTCAGGGCGGAGGCACAGTTCATCGTGACGAGTCTAATAGGAATCTCCAGTTTGATAGAAACAGTCTTTCAAACTACAAAGTTGTTGATACAGGAGATTTTATTGTCCATCTTCGTTCGTTTGAAGGAGGACTCGAAAAGGCTACATGCTGCGGTTTGGTTAGTCCCGCTTATCATATCTTCCGTGGCAAAAACGTCGATTCTGATTTCTATTATCTCTATTTCAGATCAAAGCGTTTTATCGATGCGGATTTGAAGCCGCATGTTTATGGGATTCGCGATGGGCGAAGCATTGACATCGAAGGGATGAAAACGATATTTATCCCATGGACGAATCTAGCCGAGCAGCGCCGAATCGGCGCGTTCTTCGATCGTCTGGATTCGCTCATCACCCTTCATCAGCGTAAGTATGACAAGCTTTGCGTGCTGAAAAAATCCATGCTCGACAAAATGTTCCCTAAAGGGGGTTCGCTGTATCCGGAGATTCGTTTCGCCGGTTTCACTGACCCTTGGGAACAGCGTAAGCTGGGGGAACTAACCGAAAGCTATTCAGGAGGTACGCCCGCTGCTGGAGAATCTGAGTTTTACGGTGGGTCTATTCCTTTTATCAGGTCTGCTGAAATTGCAGCTGAATCGACTGAACTCTTTCTTACGGAAAAAGGATATGAATCATCCTCTGCGAGAATGGTCAAACCCGGCGATGTGCTGTATGCATTGTACGGAGCGACAAGTGGCGAGGTGGCTGTATCGAGGCAAAAAGGTGCCATCAACCAAGCTATTCTCGCCATACTCCCTCGCGACGATTGTGATGCAAGATACATCACTGCTTGGCTGAGGAAGCAAAAAGGTTACATTGTCACAACCTATTTGCAAGGTGGTCAAGGGAATCTATCGGGGGTGATAGTTAAGAACCTTGAAGTATTCATCCCGTCCTTACCTGAGCAACAAAAAATCGGCTTTATGCTGAGTCACCTTGACTCGCTCATCACCCTTCATCAGCGTAAGCTCGAATTACTCCGGAATATCAAGAAATCCATGCTCGACAAGATGTTTGTATAGGGGTGTTCATGGCAATAATCACGTTATTTCACGGTTCTCCGTACGAATCCGTGACCCCCGAATACGGTTTAGGCAACGACAAACACGACTACGGGCGTGGTTTCTATCTGACCGCGAATGTGGAACTGGCCAAGGAATGGGCCGTGTGCCGGCCGGATGAGTCCAATGGCTGGGTCCACCAGTACGAACTGGACACGAATGGGCTGCGCATCCTGGATTTTCAGGAACATAGCGTGCTTACCTGGCTGGCTGAGCTGATGAAGCATCGTGATGCCGCTGATTCCAAGCGTTATCGCGTGCTGGCTGCGAAGTTCATCGCCAAATACGGCATCGATGCCAGCGGCTATGACGTCATCAAAGGCTGGCGTGCGAACGCCTCGTATTTTTATATCGCCAAAGAATTCGTCCGCGACAATGTGGACGTCGATATCTTGGAGGAACTGCTGTCGCTTGGAGGTCTGGGCATCCAGTATTGCGTCAAGACCGCAAAGGCGTACAGGCAACTGCGCGAAGTCCCGAACGGCCTGCTTTCCGTCAGCTACAGCGAATTCAACGACAAATACAATCAGAGGGATGTTGA
>OKRW01002745.1_pt1 | contig 12258 bp, 10 predicted proteins | sample 1601151 | NCBI WGS metagenome assembly OKRW01 (sample SAMEA3541471, study PRJEB24748) | human gut metagenome | biome: human gut; feature: human-associated habitat; material: faeces | place: China | collected 2012 | reverse complement strand
CCAGCGTCCCCTCGAAGGTGTTGGAGACGGTGTGGGCTTTGTACTGCTTCCGCTCGTCCGTTTTGATGCCCAGCGACTGCGCTGCTGCCTGGAAGGCGTAATAGGCGCCCAGACTGGTCCAGTGATGGTCGGTGCGGTAGAACACTCCTTCCTCCTTGTGCTCGTTCAAGGCTTCGGACACAGAGATGACATCCATGCCCTTTGGCAGCTTCTTCTGCACCTTTTTCCAATCTTTCATCTGGTCGCGCACAGGTGCGTGCTTGGGCAGGTAATCCTTTAAGACCGTAACAGCGTTGGGCACCACCATCATGTGCATTTTCACATCGCTGTAGCGCTTATAAAAATTCTGAATCGCCTTGATATTTCGCTGGACGGAATCCTTGTCCGGCACAGTTGGTTTTTCCATGAGATAATCGTTCTTGCACAGATAGACGCCGCTGCGCTCCTTCTGTCCCATCAGCCGATGCTCCTGGAAATCCAGAGCCGTCCACCAATCCCGACCGGCAAACTGGTCAGCCAGATAATTTTCCAGATCTCGGAACAGCGAGCCGTCCTTGACTCCTTCCCAAGTGATCTGAGGCTTCTGAGCCAACATTCGGTTCTCATTTTCAGAAAATTTCTTATCCTTCCCTGTCAGGTTCCCGATGGCCGCAGCCAGGATGGCCACAGCCAGAAGGACGCCCAGCAGGCGGCAGACTTTCTTTCGCTCCAGCACTGCCCGTTCCCGACGGGTCAGGCGTTTCTGGGGATTTTTTTCGTTTTTCATCCTCGGCTCACCCCCTTAGAACTGGAAATAGAGGAAGGTACTATAGGTGGCACTGATCATGCTGGCCACGCAGGACACCAACAGCAGGCCATACACTGCCACGCTGACCGCCTTAGTGCCCACGCCTTTGCCGCCGGCAAAGTTCGCCCCCACCAGCTTAGGCCACGGTGTGCAGCCGATGATGGCGATGAGCAGCAGCGGCCAGTTGGCGCCCAAGTAGTACAGGGCGGTGCCGTCCACAAATCCGGCGGCAGAGTGGAACATCTGCCCAATCCAGTGGAGGGCGCTGCCCAGAGATGGCGCAGCAAAAAAGACCCAGCCGAAGTTGACGATGAGCATGGTCACCAGCCAATTCACCCAATCGGGTATCTTTTCCCGCAGGCTGCGCAGGGGGAACTTCTCCAACACCTGCGCCAAGCCATGCAGCAGCCCCCAGAACACGAATGTCCAGGCCGCTCCGTGCCAGATGCCGGTCAGCAGCCAGACAATGAGCAGGTTGCGCAAAATTTTCGTGGTGCGCACTCGGCTTCCCCCCAGGGGGAAATACACATAATCTCGGAACCACTTGCCCAAGGAGATGTGCCACCGCCGCCAGAACTCGGTAATGCTTTTGGACAGATAGGGATAGTCGAAGTTTTTGTCGATGTCAAAGCCGAACATCCGTCCCAGGCCAATGGCCATGTCAGAGTAGCCGCTGAAATCGAAGTAGAGCTGCAAGGTATAGCCAATGGCGCCCAACCAGGCAGTAACCACAGACATGGTGCCGGACTGGCCGGAAATGCTCGCATAGAGAACGCCTAAGTTGTCCGCAATGAGCACCTTTTTGAACAGGCCGGTCAGGAACAGCGTTGCCCCGCCGCAGATCTGGTCCAAGGACACCGTTCGCTCCCGCAGCTGCGCTTCCATGTCTTTGTAGGCCACGATGGGGCCGGAGACCAGCTTGGGAAAGAAGGTGACATAGGTGGCAAAGAGGACAAAGTTCCGCTGGACGGGCACATTCTGCCGGTACACATCAAAAACGTAGCTGAGCACCTGGAAGGTATAAAAGGAAATCCCCACCGGCAGCGCCACCTTGGCGGCAGTCAGGGCAACGCCAGGGATGTGGTTGAGGTTTTCCACCAAAAATCCGCTGTATTTGAAGAAGCCCAGCAGGAACAAGTTCATGACCACCACGGCGATCATGACCCACTTGGCCGCTTTGGGCTTCCCCCGCTGATGCAGGTCGTCCAATTCCAGGCCAGCGCAGTAGTTGAACACCACGCTGAATAGCATGAGCACCAGGTACTGCGGCGTCTCCCAGGCGTAAAAGATCAGACTGCACAGGATGAGCACCGGATTTTTCAGGGGCTTGGGGACGAGATAATAGAGCACCAAGGTCATGGGCAGGAACACGAAAAGGAACATCAAACTGCTGAATACCATGCTCTCCCCTCCTTACAACGCCTGCAAAAAGGCGCTCTGCGCCTTTGCCGCCTGCTCATTTACCACGAAAAGGATATAGTTCCCCTCCACATCTACGACACTCTTTTCCAGCAGGGCGTACTGCTCCACCCCGTACCCTTCAAAGCTGTTCTTCTGGGTTTCCAAGCGGGCGTCAATAGCAGCCTTCACAGTCTCCTGCTGACTTACGTCCTTGAGCTGGACGATGAGCAATTCTTCTGCATCCATATTGGTGACAGGGTAGTACAGGGTGATCCCCTCATAATCCGCCGGATTCAGCCCATACAGCCGCTTGATCATCTGGGCATCGGATTCCTGCATGGCTTTGGTGTCCAAGGTTTTGGTCACCGCTGCTGTCACGTCCTTTAGTTTTGCGTCACTGATGCGATCCTCTCCCTGGAGCCGACAGAGGTAGCACCCCATCAGCACCACGGATACGATCATCACCACCGGCACCAGCCAGCGCCGAAGTTTTCCTTGTTCCATGTTTTTCCCTTTCTCCCACTTGGTCAGCCATATTGCCGCATGGCTCGGATCATATTCGCACCCCAATGGGCATAAAACTCCTGCCGCACATGGATGCCGTCATACTGCCATAGGTCAGCGTACTGCTCACAGATCTCCGTGTTGTCCACATAAGGGTACTCCTTCTCTGCGCAAAACGCCTTGATGGCCACGTTGAAATCAGGAATCTGCCGCCACAGCTTGGAGCGCTCAAAAGCCGGATCCCGAGCGGGCAGGATGGAACTAATATAAACGGTGGTGTTGGGCAACTCTTTGTGGAGCTTCTGTATCACCTGATCCAGCGCCGTGATATACTCCTCTTTGGTTTTCCAATATCCAATACTGATGTCATTCAGTCCGTAGCACAGGAACAGCTGAGGGGGATTGAGCGCCTTCAGGGTGTCCATCTGACCTTCGATATCGGCGATGGTAGCGCCGCCAGTGGCCAAAACCCGACTGTGATCCAAGAACTTGAAGTAATAGAAGCCCACTGCACGGGAGTCCCCCATAATGACCACATCCTTGAGCTGATCCCAAACCGAGGATTCATCCACCTGGCCAGTTTGGATCTGCTCCTGTTGGTGCTCCCGCTCCCGCTCCTGGAGGATCGTCTCCACCTCGGTCACATCCTGTTTCTCCAGCTTCTTCAGGTAGCTCACCCCTTCTGCTGTCTCCTGCGCCGCAGCAGCGGCCGCATTCCCTTGGAGAATGCCAAGCCCCGTGGCCAAGGCCCAGGTGACGAGACAGAGAATGAGGAGCATCAGCCCCATCAGCGTATATTTTTGCATTTTTGACATAACCATTCTCCTATCTATTTCCCGTGTCATGACTGCACCACAGCATAATCAACGCTCTGCTACAAATTGTACCCTATTCCCGCCCTTCTGTCCATCCAAAACACAGGTATCTATCGGAAAAACACGACTGAATTTTTGGTTCATTGTGACCAACACATCAGCATTTCGCCCGATTCTCTGTTACACTTTTTAACTTTTTTTCATCATTTGACCCTTGACACCATGACCCTGTTTTTTTATGATAGCTTTACTTTTATAATGCCCTGTATTTTTGCAGGATGCCCTATCGCAATCCTCTCAAAATGGAGACTTTTCTATGTATCACAGCACGCTCTCCCCTCAAGAGCGGTTCCTTCTCCGCTCCCTCATCGCCAACCTGGAGGAAAACGGCCGTCTGGCTCAGACTCGAACCGCCACCCAGCACGGCTCCACCACGGTGTTCGCCCACTGTGTCAAGGTGGCCTGCTTCAGCCTCTTTCTGGCCAACAAGCTCCATCTGACTGTAGATGTCCGCGCTCTCCTTCGCGGTGCGCTCCTGCACGACTACTTTCTGTACGACTGGCACGAGAAGAATGCCGGACACCGGTTCCACGGGTTTACCCACCCAGGTACGGCACTAAAAAACGCCCAGGAGGATTTTAGGCTCACTCCCGTAGAACAAAACATCATTGCCCGCCATATGTTCCCTCTCTGTCCCATCCCCCCTCGCTGCCGAGAAGCGTGGCTGGTGTGCGTGGCAGACAAATACTGCGCTCTGTTGGAGACGGTGGCGCCGCTGCTGAAACCCTTCTTCTCCCGTGCACGCTCCTGACCTTCCCCCAAAACCCTTGCCTTCCGGCAAGGGTTTTTTTCTGGTTTCGGTATAAGCAGCGGCAGGTTGGCAGATGATTGGGTATGACGACCCCCTGCATCCGGCATGATCCCCCGTTTATTTCTTTCCTATCTCCCCTCTTTTTTTCCTTTTTTCAGTGTGGTAAAATACAGTTGTTTTGTGTACTGCTTGGAGGGATGGAAATGAAAAAAAGGATCCTGGCGCTGCTGCTCCTCTTGCTCTGTTACCTGCTCGTTGGCAGCATCGCCCCCTACCCCAATCAGCCCAGCCCCTCTGCCCAGACCCAGGACAGTTTTCAGGCTTCGGACTGCTACGGAGTGAGCACCGGCAGCGACCGTGCCGCCATCATTGATGACAACCAGGCCGCCTTGGAGCTGCGACTACAGATGATTGCCCACGCCCAAGAACAGCTCATTTTGTCCACCTTCGACTTCCGCTCCGACCAGGCGGGCACCGACCTGCTGGCCGCCCTGCTGGACGCAGGGGAACGGGGGGTGCAAGTGCGCCTGCTGGTGGACGGATTCAGTGCCTTCCTGCGCATGGAGCGCAACCCGCTGTTCTACGCCCTGTCCAGTCACCCCAACATCGAAATTCGGGTATACAACCCCATCCAGCTCTGGAAGCCCTGGAATCTCATGGGACGGCTCCACGACAAGTACCTCATCGCTGACCACACCGCCTACCTATTGGGAGGACGCAACTGTTTTAACTCCTTCCTAGGCAGCTACGGCGGAGGGCAGAACCGAGATCGGGATGTGCTGGTATACAACGCAGGGAACGTTTCGGACAGTTCCCTATATCAGGTAGAGGACTACTACCGCAGCATCTCCGCCTTGGACTGCTGCAAGCTGTTCCACGATGACGAAGATCTGGCAGCGCGTTCCTCCGTCCAGGAGGCACGGGAGACGCTACACCAGCGGCTGGCAGAGCTGAAAGCCCTCTATCCCGCCTGCTATGCCGCCCCATGCGACTACCGCACCGCCACCCTGCCCACCCGTAAGATCACCCTGCTGTCCAACCCCACTCAGGTGGCGGTCAAGGAGCCGGTGCTGTTCTATGAGCTGATGGAGCTGTGCAAGAGCGCCAAGAAACAGGTCATCCTTCACACCCCCTATGTCATTGCCAACGACTGGATGACGAAGCAGCTGGGAAAGATCGGCTCCAAAGGGCAGATCCTGCTCAACTCTGCCGCCACCAACGGCAACCCCTTCGCCTCCAGCGACTACGTCCGGCACAAGCAGGAACTGGTGGACACAGGGCTGGAGATCCACGAGTATATCGGCAAGATCTCCTACCACGGCAAGAGCATCGCCATTGATGACCGCCTGGCCATTGTTGGCTCCTTCAATATGGATATGCGCAGCACCTATCTGGACACGGAACTGATGCTGGTCATAGACAGTCCAGAGGTCACCCAAGCGCTGAAAGCCTCCATGGACGCCCTGGATGCGCAGGCTGCCGTGGTAGCCGATGCAGAGCACTACCGTTCCCTTCCCAACGGGATGGCGGAGCCTAGCCTGTCCACAGGCAAACAGGTGGTGCAGTTTTTCACCGGCTGGGCGTTGGAGCTGGGACGATTCTTGCTTTGACCCTGCGCATGAAAAATAGCCTGAGCAGATCGGCATTTGCTGACCTGCTCAGGCTATCGCCTTTTTCATGTGCCCTGACCGGTGCCTTTCTGGCTGCCGCCCGCCAGCTTTTGCGCTCCATGTGCGTGGGAGATGGCTTGAACGAAATTGTCGGGCAGAAAGAGCGGGCAAGTCCCTTTTCGCAGTGGACATTGTGTGATAAAATAACTGCAATCAGGAAGCGCTTTTAAAGACGAGGACAAGACACATGGCGAAACGAAAACAGAATTTAACCGGTCTCTATATCTCCCCCCGCCTTCGGGACAGCTTGGCTCCCATCGGGCGCTGTGCCCTGACCACAGTGGTGGCGCCTATGGGCTACGGGAAGACTACAGCCATCAACTGGTATCTGGCAGAGCAGGCCAAGGGGGACGCAGCAGTGCAGACCATTCGGGTGAGCATTTATTCCGACAACCTGTCGGTCTTTTGGAAGAGCGTCCAAAAAGCCTTTGCCTTTGCCGGTCTATCCTTTCTGGAACAGTACCCTTGTCCCGACGACACCGCCAGCGCCAGTCTGCTGGTGGACGACCTCTGTCTCACCCTGACCGGTTCCGTCACATACTACCTCTTTATCGACGACTTCCACCTGATGACCGATGGGCGCATCGTGGACTTCTTCTGTATCCTGGCCAACCGCCTGCCGGAAAACGTCCATGTCATCGTGGCCAGCCGAGACCGGTTCCTCCCCCGCGGCGAGGTGGTGCGTTTGGGTGGGAAGCTCCATCAGATCACCGCAGAGCACCTGCGTCTGAACCATCGGGAACTGGCCACTTATGCACACCGCTGTGGAATTCCCTTGCAGGAAGCGGACATCGCCGCCCTGCTCCACTCCAGTGAAGGATGGTTCTCTGCGGTCTATTTGAACCTGTGCTTTTTGGCGGAGCAGGGAACGCTGCCAGATAAGCAGTCGGACATTTATGAGATGTTCTTCAACGCCCTCATCGACCCGCTCCCTCCCCAACGGCAGGAGTTTTTGGCGGTCATGGGGTTGGCCGATGAGTTTTCCGCCGAGATGGCACGGTTCATCACAGAAGACCCAGAGACTGACCAGATCCTAGCCGCTTTGACCGAGCAAAACGCCTTTGTGACCCGTCTGTCCGACGGCGTGACCTTCCGGTTCCACCACATGATGAAGGCTTGTGCGGAGCAGGCGTTTGCTCAGCTGGCACCGGCCAAGCAGAACGCTTACCGCAGCCGTTACGGCGATTGGTACCAAGCCCACCAGCAATATCTGCACGCCCTGGACGCCTATCAGGCGTGCGGCAACTATGACGCCGCCCTCCAGGTCATCCAGGCGGATGCTGGGATCCTTTTGGCTGCGCTGAAGCCGGAGACGGTGCTGGCGTTTTTGGAGCGGTGTCCGGAAGCGGTGCTGAAAGAACATCCGCTGACCATTCTGGTGCTCATGCGCCGGATGTTCACCTGGCGGCAGATCCCCAAGATGATGGCCCTGAAAGGGCTGCTGGAGGACGCCATCCGCACCCATCCGGAGTGGTCGGAGGAGGAACGGGGCAACCTGCTGGGGGAACGGGACTTGATCCTGAGCTTCCTGAGGTACAACGACATCACCGAGATGAGCCGCCTCCACCGCAGCGCCAGCGCACAGATGTCCCGCCCTGCGGTGAGTATCCGCAACGAGGGGAGCTGGACTTTCGGCTCGCCGTCTGTGCTGATGATGTTCCATCGGACGCCAGGGACGCTGGAGAAAGAGCTGGCAGAGATGAACGACTGTATGCCCCACTACTACAAGCTGACCCAGGGGCACGGTCAGGGGGCAGAGCTGGTGATGAGCAGCGAAGCGGCCTTTTTGCAGGGGCGTTTTGCAGATACCAGCATCCTGTTGGAACGTGCCTACGCCCGCATTGCCGAAAACGGTCAGGAGAACATCGCTCTCTGCTGCGACTTTTTGGAGCGGCGGCTCTCCCTCTGTGCGGACACCCAGGAGCGGTATTCTTTTGCGCAAAAGCGGAAAGAGCTGATGCAGAGCCATAACACCATGTGGCTGCACATCTTTGAGAGCATCTGCGCCTACTATTCCGCCCTGGTGGGACAGCCGGAGCAGGTGCCTGCCCTGTTCCGGACGCATCAGCTGGCTGCCGTCAACTTCCTGGCGCCCTGCCGTCCCATGATGGAACTGATCGAAAATCAGGTATATTTGGCACAGGGCGCCTACGCCAAGGTCATCGGCCGGAGCGAAGGGCTGCTGCACCTGTGCCAGGGGATGCACTATGCGCTGGCGGAACTGCATATCCGCATCCAGACCGCTGCTGCCTACGCCATGCTGGACAAGGGGACAGAGGCAAAGCCACTGTTGGCGCAGGCGTTGCAGGCGGCAGGAGCGGACGGATTTTTCCTCCCCTTTGTGGAAAACTACCGCTATCTGCACGACCTGCTGTCCACCCTGCCCCAGACGGAACAGGTAACCCAGATCACCGCTTTGGGCGAAGCCTATGAAGCCCGCTGCGCCCAGCTGCGGGCGCAGGGCGCTCGCCCTGCTGCGTTGGGAGAGCTGACCCGTCGGGAGATGGAGATCACCCAGCTGATGACACAGCATCTGACCAATAAGGAGATCGCCCAGCAGCTGTTTTTGTCAGAGGGGACGGTCAAGCAGTATATGAATCAGATCTATTCCAAGCTGCAAATCACGGGCGACACCCGCACCAAGCGCAGACGGCTGCTGGATCTGGTAGAGCAGAAACCCTAACCTTTGGTTACTATCTTTCAAAAGAAATCCACCGTACACTACAGTTGTACGGTGGATTTCTTTCTGCCAAACGCGGATTGCGGACAGAGAGGAGGAGGGACAGTTGCGCCGAAGTTACATTGCAGCGGTGCGTGCGTTGGAGGATCACATCCTGCAAGTGGACTATGTGTCCGGCAGCCGACTGCTGTTGGATATGAAGCCCTACTTGGATAAGATCCGGTTTCGACCGCTGGCCAGACCAGAGATTTGGAATCGTGTCAGCACGAACGGGATCTTTGTCCAATTTGAAACCGTAGAACTGAGCCATGACGAGATCTTAGCCATGGCGGAACAAGACTGAACCCAGGAATTTCAGAAAAGGAGAAAACATATGAAAAAACAATGGATGATTTTGACGGTCGCTCTGACCCTGAGTCTGCTCACCGCCTGCGGCGAGAAGGAACCCGCTCCGGCATCCTCCGCCTCGTCAGGCACTCAGCCCGCCACCAGCCAGGCAGAGCCGGCAGACAAATCGGAAGCCACCCCTGACACCTCCACCCAGACCCCTGGCAAGACCAAGACGCCCACCCAGAAGCCGGAAAAGCAGGACGGCCAGACCACCAGGCAGATTCCGGTGCTCATGGGCGGCGCACTGCCCTTCACCAATATGCAGAACCTGAAGACAGAGAACCATGACGATGGCGGCTACTACTATGAGGACATGACCCAGGACAGCACCACGGTCATCATCAACAGCGCCTATCCCACCACCCAGGCCGAGGAGCAGAGCTTGGAAGAATACGCCGTGGCCACCGCCACTGCCCTGGCGCAGTCGGACAACTGCAAGGTTCAGTCCTGCAAGCAGAACAGCACATACACAGCCAACCTGACCTATCCGGTCTATGTGGTCACCTTCACCTCCGGCGCAAATGAAGATATGCGGATGTGGACGGTGTTCATGACCGCAACGGATACCGATACTTACCTATACGCCTTTTCTTCCACCATGGATGCAGCAGACGAGCTAGCACAGACCTACCAGGATGTGTTCTCCAACCTGCGCCTGGAGGATGTGAGCTGATCTGTCTGCCGGATAGAGGAGGAAACAGACCATGAACCACTGGAAACGAACCATGGGCACCTTGTGCCTGACCGGTCTGCTCTGCCTGAGCTTGGCCGCTTGCGGCGGAAAGGCACCGACCGCCAGCAAATCTGCCCCGTCCAGCGCCCCTGACACCTCGGAGCCGGTCGCCGGAGCGGACTGGACCACCTGGGGCATCATCAACGACCAAAAGACCCTCATCCAGATGGGGGCGGAAAAGGAAGTCTATGTCTGCACCTATGACGACCGTGTGGACTTGAACGAGACCGTCGGCGGCAGCGCCCCACCCTGTATACCCAGCTGACCTATCCGAAAAAGGTGGAATCCGCGGCGAAGGCGTATGAGGGCATCTCCTTTGTGGATCGGAACGGCGATGGACAGAGCGATGCCACGCTGACCCTGAAACAGGGGGAAAAGACGACCACCTGGGTGTGGTACTGGGAGGACAAAGAAGGCTTTGTGTATCAGAGCGAACCCAACCAGGCACATCCTGAGATCAGTCCTTATGTGGGGCTTTGGTGGTATGAGCAGGCGCATCGTTGGCTGCACATTTACGATGACGCCACCTGGTCTTTTGTCAATTCGGAGGATGAGGTCATTGAGTCCGGCACCGCACAGGCGGACAAGGACGGTGTGACCCTGCGCTATGACGGCAGCGGGGACACTCTGCGGCTGGACAATGCGGAAAACGGTGCCCTGCTGGACAGCACCAAGAACGGCGAATTGACTTCCACAGAGCAGATTTCAGCAGAAAAATAGGAACCATTTAGGAGAAAATACGGAATATGAAAAAGATCACAGCACTGGTGCTGGCGCTCACGCTGGCACTGTCCCTCACCGCCTGTGGCGGCAGCTCGGACACGGGCGCCGATTCCACCCCCAACGACACCACCGACACCTCCGCCAGCAGCGCCCCTTCCATGCGTGCGGAAGACCTGGCCGGCGGCTGGGTGGATGACGATGGGAACACCCTGGTCATCGACACGGAGGACGGCACCTATGGCTACCGCACCTATTACGGCAGAGTGGGCAGGGGGGACTATACCGAGGACGCTGGCAAGCCCATGCTGGACTATGACAACTTCAACTATGACCTCCTGTCCGTAGACGGCGGCCTGACCCTGCGGCAGAACGGTTCTTCCGACCGAGAGGGGCTGGACGGTGCGCACTTTGGCCAGGGCGAGAGCGAGCTGTACGAGTGGCCCATCGACGAGCTGGACGGCGTGTGGCAGGACGCTCTGGGGGAAACCCTGGTCATTGACTCTGGACGGATGGAATATTTGGCCTACAGCAAGGACGGCATGACCAGCGGCACTCTGGCCGACCAGGTGGACGGCAAGGGCATCTACCTGTTCCTCAATGGCTATGCCTATGTGTGCCTCTCCGATGACCACAACAGCTTCACCCTGTTCTTCGAGTCCAGCGACTCCCAGTCGCCGGACGACACCTACGAAGGGGTCTTTTATCGGGACGGGGACGCCGCCTCCTACGCAGATTTGAGCACTGCGGCATTCTCTGAGAACAGCAGCGGCCATCTGACCTACTATGACGGCGTGAGCCTGTTCTATCTGCCTGACGGATACACCGTGGGTGACGACGGCAAGGCCTATAACGCTGACGGCAAGGTGTTCGGCGCTGGCTGGGAAGCGGAAATCTATGACCCCGCCGCCGACTGGGGCAAAAACTGGGCGGACAACTGGGGCTAATCTGATACCGATCGGTTTCAGCGCAAAATAGAACCCATCCCATTCGTGGTGTGTGCGAATGGGATGGGTTTTCATTTTGGCAAAGAGAAGCGACACTCCATCAACCGGCCTTCCGATCCATCCGCCAAGCATACACTCCCTGCCAGAGCAGCATAAACCAGAGCCAGAAGGCGAAGGGCATCCAGCCCAGTCCGTGGACATCCAGCTGGCTGGTGGGCGTATAGGCGGCGATACACCAGGGGACGAGGACGGGAGCCAAGGTGCCAGCGAAGCTCATATCTCTGGCAAAAGCCTGATTTCCCAAGGTCTGATAGGCGTCCTTCCGGACGGCGTGGGTGAGAACGATGGCGATGGTCTGATTGCAGCCGATGGCGGCGGTGACAAAACCGGTGACCAGGGTTTTCTGGTAGGTTTTCAGATGACCGCCGCCGGTGCGTCCGCCCAGGCGGGCAGTCAGGTCGGTGCCCTCCACAATGCCTGCGATGGCACAGCTGGAGGTGACGATGACGATGCTGGTGACCATGCTGGACAGGCCGCCGCCGTGGAGGATCGTGGAGAGGGGTTCCGTCTCCGGCAGATGATACCCAAAGACCAGGGTTTTGGCCAGCTCCAACGCCGGCATTCTCTGGAAGAACACCGCCAGCAGACAAGCCAAGATCACACTCACCGCCATGGCCAGCTTCACCGGCTTGCGCATCAAACAGAGGACAAAGACCACCACTGTAGGCAGCAGCACCACCGGACTCAAGTTGAACCCAGCCTCCAGCTGTTCCCCTAAACCGGTGGAGGCTGCGGACAGG
>OKRW01002743.1_pt1 | contig 12259 bp, 13 predicted proteins | sample 1601151 | NCBI WGS metagenome assembly OKRW01 (sample SAMEA3541471, study PRJEB24748) | human gut metagenome | biome: human gut; feature: human-associated habitat; material: faeces | place: China | collected 2012 | reverse complement strand
CAGTAGGTAGAAAACCATGTTCTTTTTTAATTTATCCATCATATCATCATCCTTTCAAATTCCGATTTGTCCCTCACAAGCAAAAGTATTATACCACATCTTTACGAATTTTTCTACCACTTCGACTACCCTAAAACACCTGCACCATATTCAGTTCGACAAACTGGAATTTATGTCAATGCGAACTCAATCTCATCAAGTTTATTTGTTGCGTTCTTTCTCCCTGTCTCCTTAAAGCCTATTCGACGATAGAGTCTCTCAGCATTTATATTATTCTCAAGGATCCACAGCGTAGGGGTATCTGTACATTGGCCTACTGCGTATAGTAACAATTTCGTTCCATAACCCATGTTTTGCATATCTGGAAGAATATAAAGATCCTCTATTAAACCCTTTGTTACAGAAACAACCCCTATTGGTTTTTCTTCTACAAGCATATAGAGCTTTGTTCCGTTGTTCATCTTGTTTCTCAAATACTCCCGTTGCCGATCTGGCGTGTGTGTTTCTATGAAATCAGGAGTACAAAATGCACGATGCGATTCCTTCCAGGATATTGAATGGATGGTTGCGGCTTGAAGAAGATTTGTTTCATCTACAGGTACTATCATACTTACCTCCTCAACTTCCGATTTGTCTATCTCTTTTTGATCGGGTGCCGGATGACGGTCCTCCACTTTTCAGGTGCGACCTTTCTGGCATCCGACAGGTAGATTTCGTGATGCAGCCTTGTTTCGCTCAGGTCATTCTCGTAGCCGTGTTCCGCCAGATAGGCGTCCATCAGCGCAACCGATGCAGGCTCCTGGTCAAAAGGCCCCAGGTGCATCATCTGCACGCAAAGTCCCTCCTCGATGGTCAGAAACTCCGCCGTTGAGCAGTCCAGCTTTTTCTTCTTCGCCGCCGTTTCCACAGCCCACACAAAGTCCTTCCGGGTCACAAAATCCGGCAGGCGGATCACGGAGATCCAGTGGAATGCAGATTTGTCGGCATAATCGATGCCGTCTTTCCCATCCTGCCACCAGAAGCCCTCCAATGGCGGGACGACATATTCAAAGAAGCCCTCCATTTTGTAATCGGTCTTGCAGCTCATTTTCAGTGTGTACGCAACCGCATACAGCACGCCGATGGCCTGCTGGTAGGCGCCGCCCGCCTCGTTGGGGTCGCCGCTGCCTCTGACTGCGATATAGTTTGCCTTCGGCACGGTTATAATTTCCGGCCGGTTCTTCGGCATATAGAATTCCTTGTATTCTTTCTTGAAATCAAAAGCCATGGTTTTCTCTCCGTATTATGTTTTTGAGGGATGCGCCGTGATGGCCACCTTGATGACGCCGTCCAGACGGTTTTCAAAGATGCGGTAGGCCTCCTCAATCTCGCTCAGCGGGAAGGGGTGGGTAATAAGCGGCGTGGTGTCCAGCAGGGCGGCATTGACTGCAAGGAGAAATAAATGCTCACAGCCCTGCAAAATACATTTTACCACGCCTCCTGAAAAATCGCAACGGAGTAAAAAACACGGTGCCGCCCAGTAAAGGGTGACACCGAAATTTTTTTGGAAAAAGGTGTTGACGCTGACGTAATGCAATTGATGCACACCGCGCCCATCAAGGACTACGGCGAGTTCAGATTCTTCCCGGTGTTCAGCGGAAAGTGAGAATGAGGAGCGCTGACGCATGGAATACACGAAATTAGGCAAGACCGATATGGAAATTTCCAAGGTCTGCGTGGGCTGCATGAGCTTTGGCAAGGCCCTAAAAAGAATGTCAGCCGGGGTAAGGTCGTGATCGCCTCCAAGGTTTATTTCAACCCCGGCAGACTGTCCCGGGAAGCCATTCACCGGGAGATCGACGGCCATAAAGAATAATAAATATTAAATCGAAAACAATTTTTTTCGTTGACAATTCTGCATAAATATAGTAACATAACTATACAGAGAACCACAGCTGCAACAGACGGAAATTCGCTGGAAAGGTGAGGGAATCCATCATGAAAAGCATCATCTGGAAAATCGAACTGGCCGCCGCAGTGCTCCTGGCGGTCTCGGCCCTGGTGTGGGGCCTGCGCCCCGGCGTGTGGAACTACGGCGGCTTTTACCGCATGGCCGCCGGGGAACAAGGCAGGACCTATACCCGCCCGGGCTGCTCCACGGTGGAGGTGACGGAGGACAACCGCCTGCGCATTCGGTCCCCCGCGGGGCAGACGGCGGAGTTTACCCTGTCCCTGGCGGAAAACGGCTCCTATCGGGCGGCGGAAATGGCCATGGACGGCGTGGTCCGCAACGTCACCTACAACACCGCCACCGGAACGTTCATGACAGCGGGCGACAGCTGGTCCATCAGCACCCTGGTCCAGGAGAAGGCCGGGTTCAGCCCGGGCCTGACCGATAACGCGCTGTACAGCATGGCCCTGGGCAATCACCAGACCCGCATCGCCGGGCGGCCCGGGGAATTTCTCACGGCGGGGCTGTTCCTACTGCTGGGCCTGGTGCTCCCCCTGCTGCTGAAGCCCGCCATCGCCCTGGACAAATTCCTGCTGGGCTTTTTCTATGACAACACGGAAAAGCTCCAGGCCACGGACCTGGCCCGGGGCATCATGCTCCTGCTGGGGCTGGTCGTATCTGTCATCGGCGCCATCTGGTGGTGCATCCTTTTGTTCGGATAAAGATCGGGGCGGACGCCGGCGTCCGCCCTTTTTTTGCGGCCTGCCTGCCCCGGGGAAATCTTTTCCCCGGGGCGCAAATTACACTGGTAATTTCCCCCGGAGTGTGCTATAGTACAAACGTATCCGTATTTTTGAAACGAATACAGATCGGAATAATCCGACAGAAATAAACAAAATGTAATCTGAAAGACAGGAGAATGTAAATATGAACGCTTTTTCTTCCTTCCTGCTGGGCCTGGTGCAGGGTGTGGCGGAGTTTTTGCCCATTTCCAGCTCCGGACATCTGTCCATCGCGCAGAACCTGCTGCACATCGACGCGGAGGTGCCGGAATTTTTTGACGTGCTGCTGCACCTGGGCACCTTAGGGGCGGTGTTCGTGGCCTATTGGAAGGACATCAAGGACATGATCGCCGAGTTCTTCCGGGGCATCGGGGACCTGGCCCACCGGTCCACCCCCAAGCCCCTGCCGCCGGCCCGGAGACTGATTCTGCTGATCATCCTGGGCACCCTGCCGCTGTTTGCGGTGCTGCCCATCAAGGACAAGGTCCTGGGCCTGAGCAATAACATGCTGTTCATCGGCGGGGCCCTGATCGTCACGGGCTTCCTGTTATTCGCCAGCGACCGGGTGAAGAAGGGGAGGAAGAACGAGCGAACGGCATCGCTGCTGGATGCGGTGGCGGTGGGCGTGAGCCAGGCCGTCGCCACGGTGCCGGGCATCTCCCGGTCCGGCATGACCATCACCTCCGGGTGCTTCGTGGGCTTCGATCGGAAGTTCGCGGTGCGGTTTTCCTTCCTGCTGTCCATTCCGGCGGTGCTGGGGGCCAACATCCTGAGCCTGAAGGACGCCGTGGAGGCAGGCGTGGACTGGAGCCAGGTGCCGGTGTATCTGATCGGCGTGGCCACGGCGGCGGTGTCCGGGTATCTGTGCATCGGCCTGCTGCGGCGCATTGCCAACAAGGGAAAATTCGGCGCGTTTGCCTATTACTGCTGGGCCGTGGGTCTGCTGACCATCGTGGTGCAGCTCATTAAATAAGAGAAAGGAACCACTATGGCGTCCGGACAGAAGAAAAAAACCACAACCAAAAAGACGGCTCCGCAGAAATCCGCCCTCCCGCCGATCCGGCGGGAGGTAGGCGGCGGCGTGTGCCTGCTGCTGGCCTTGTGCGTGGTGGTCAGCTATTTCCAGGCGGACGCCATTGTGCTGAACCTGCTGGGGAACCTGCTGAAGGGCCTGGCGGGTTACGGCTATTGGCTGGCGGCCCCGGCCCTGGCCCTGGCGGGGGTGAACCTGCTGGCCCACCGGGGGCGTCCGGTGGTGCTGCGGACGGTCTGCGCCCTGGTGCTGCCGGTGCTGCTGGGGGCCATCCTGCACCTGTTCTTGTATAGGGGAGAGGCCGTCACCGGCCTGGCCCCGGCCATGAAGGGCCTGTGGGCCAGCGGCCTGCTGCTGCAAAGCGGCGGCGCACTGGCCGGTGGACTGGCCATGGGCATGAAGCGGCTGGTGGGCACGGTGGTGTCCGTGATCGTGCTGCTTCTGCTGCTGGCGGCGGCGGTATTCGCGGCGCTGCGGGTGTCCCCCCGGGAGCTGGTGCAGCGGGCCCGTGACCGGGTCCCCTATGAGCCGGAGCCGGAGCGCCCGGCCCGGCCGGAAAAGCCCCGGCGGCAGCGTGTGCCTGTGGACGTGCCCCTGGACGATGAGCCGGTGCGGCCCAAGCCCGAACCCAAGCCGGAGCCCAAACCTGAGCCCCAGGAGATTCCCGATGAACCTCTGCCCCGGAAGAAGGGGAAGGGCTTCTTCTCTCGCAGAGGGGAGGACGTGATGACCCCGGACCAGGTGCTGCGGCCCCAGGAGCCGGAGCCTGCGCCGGAGGTGCCGCCTGCGGCCCAGCCGGAACCGGAGCCTGCCCCCCAGCCGGAGAAAAAGTCTCGCCGGAGCCAGGAATCCGCCGCCCGGGAGGTGGAGCAGCACGCCCAGGAGGTGAGCCAGGCCATCGAGGAGGAGCTGGCGGAGCCAGAGGAGGCGTATCAGTATCCCCCGGTGACCCTGTTGGACCAGAACAACGACGACAACTATACCGAGGTGGGGGCGGAGCTGCGGAACAACTCCCGCCGCCTGGCCCAGACCATCACCAGCTTCGGCGTGGACGCCAAGCCCGGGGACGTGGTCCACGGGCCCAGCGTCACCCGGTACGAATTTACCCTGGACCAGGGGGTGAAGCTGTCCAAGCTCACCAACCTGGCCGACGACATCGCCCTGGCCCTGGGCAGCGGCGGCGTGCGCATTGCGCCCATCCCCAACAAAAGCTCCGTGGTGGGCATCGAGGTGCCCAACCGGGTGGTGACGGCGGTGCGCATCCGGGACGTCATCGACTCCCGGGCCTTTGCCGAGCATAAGTCCCGGGTGGCCTTCGCCGTGGGCAAGGACATCGGCGGCAACTGCATCGTGGGGGACATCGCCAGACTGCCCCATGTGCTGATCGCCGGCACCACCGGCTCCGGTAAGTCCGTGTGCACCAACTCGCTGATCGTGAGCCTGCTGTACAAATCCACCCCGGAGGAGGTCCGGTTCATCATGGTGGACCCCAAAATGGTGGAGCTGGCCCCCTACAACGGCATCCCGCACCTGCTGATCCCCGTGGTGACGGACCCTAAAAAGGCCGCCGGGGCCCTGCAGTGGGCGGTGTATGAGATGATGAAGCGCTATAAGCTGTTCTCGGAGAACGGCGTGAAGGACCTGGCAGGGTTCAACGCCCTGGCCCAACGCAATGAGGAGCTGAAGAAAATGCCCACCGTGGTGGTGGTCATCGACGAGCTGGCGGACCTGATGCTGGTGGCGGCCAAGGAGGTGGAGGAATCCATCTGCCGGGTGGCCCAGATGGGTCGCGCCGCCGGGATGCACCTGGTCATCGCCACCCAGCGGCCCTCCTCCGACGTGATCACCGGCCTGATGAAGGCCAATATCCCCAGCCGCATTGCCTTCGCCGTGGCCTCGTCTCTGGAGTCCCGGATCATCCTGGACACCACCGGCGCGGAGAAGCTGGTGGGCAAGGGCGACATGCTGTATGCCCCCCTGGGGGCCGGAAAGCCCACCCGGGTCCAGGGCTGCTTCATCACCCCGGAGGAGATCGAGCGGGTGGTGGACTATGTGAAGCAGAGCGGCGAGGCGGAGTATTCCCAGGACGTGATGGACAAGATCGAGCAGGCGGTGAAGGAGAAGGAAAAGGGCGGCGGCAAGTCCGCCGGTGCGCCGGAGCCCGCCGGGGAGAGTCCCGACGACGAGCTGCTCAGCGCCGCCGTGGATGTGGTGCTGGAAACGGGGCAGGCCTCCGTGTCCATGCTGCAGCGGCGGCTGAAGCTGGGCTATGCCCGGGCGGCCCGGCTGGTGGACCAGATGGAGGAGCGGGGCTATGTGGGCCCCTTCGAGGGCTCCAAGCCCCGGCAGCTGCTGATCGACAAGGCCAAGTGGCAGGAGCTGAAAATGGCCAAGGCCCCGGCCCCGGAGCCGGAGATCGACCGCAATGGCTCCATCCGGGACGTGTTCGAAAGCCGGGACGCCCTGGACTGAGAAATATAACAAAACGAGGAGAATACACACGGAATATCGCGCGCTGCCCCACGGCGGGGAGAGGATCAGCGTCATCGGCATGGGCTCCTCCGTCATCGGCGGCGGAAACCGGCAGCAGCTGCGGCAGGTGCTGGGCTTTTTGGAGGCCCCGGCGGAGCAGCGGGACTATTCCGCCATCAACGATGCCCTGGCCCAGATGGACGCCGACGGCACCCTGTCCCGGCTGTCCGTGAAGTATTTCGGCATGGACATCTCCAAGGAGCAGTGACCTGCCCTCACAGAATCCAAAGATGCCTCGCAGAGTTTGCCGCCCGCAGGCGGCAAAGCAAATGAAATCATTTTCGGCCGGGGCGTGTACCTGGCCGAAAATTCTGCTCAGGCTGCAAGTGTGGAATTGGTTCGCCATCGGCGAACCAATTATGCGCGCAGCAGACTGCAAGTCTTTTGCGCAAAAAGAGCTTTGCTCTTTTTGCGCAAGTATCAGAATACGCTCAGGTCCAGCCGGGCGGACAGCAGCTCCAGCGCCCGGATACCGGCCAGGCTGTTGCCCTTTTCGTCCAGGGCCGGGCTGAACAGGCCAACCCCCATGCGGCCGGGGACCACCGCCATGATGCCGCCGCCTACGCCGCTTTTGGCCGGGACTCCCACCCGGATGGCGAAGTCTCCGGACCCGTCGTACATGCCGCAGGTCATCAGGTTGGCGTTGACGAACCGGCCATAGGCCGCCGGGAACAGGCGCTGGCCGTCCGGCAGCTGACCGTGGCAGGCCAGCACGCAGCCGATGCGGGCCAGGTCCGCCGCGCTGACCCGGATGGAGCAGGCCCGGAAATAGCAGTCCAGCAGCTCCTCCACGTCCCCGTGGATCAGGCCGTGGGCCTTCAGCAGATAGGCCAGGGCCCGGTTTTTGGAGCCGGTGGCCTTTTCGGAGTGATAGACCTCCTCGTCCAGGTCGATCTTCTCGTTGGCGGCCAGGCGGCGGATAAAGCCCAACAGCCGGGCAAACCGCTGGTCATAGGTCTCGCCCCCCACCAGCTGGCACATGAGGATGGCCCCGGCGTTGACCATGGGGTTCAGGTGCTTGGCCAGCAGGGCGTTGTCCGCCACGTTGATGGCGTCAAAGGGCTTGCCGGTGGCCTCCACCCCCACATGGGCCCGGACGGTCTCCCGGCCGTTGTCCTGCAGGGCCAGCAGAAGCAAAAGGGGCTTCATGACGCTCTGGATGGTGAAGCAGCGGCGGCTGTCGCCGGCCTCCACCATGTTGCCGTCCTTGTCGAACACGGCGATGCCCAGGCGGTCCGGGTCCTGCCGGGCCAGCTCCGGGATATAGGAGGCCAGGGCCCCCTGCCCGGTGTACGGGCGGCACTCCTGTAGGATCTGTTGCAGCAATTCTTCCATATCGGCTCCTTCACCCGCGCGAAGGCGGGATTTTTTGATACAACAAGTAATTTTTTTGTCGGATATTACGATCAGTAGTCGACTTTCATCAGGCACAGGCCCTCCGGCGGGGCGGTGGGGCCCGCCAGGCGGCGATCCCGGGCCTCCAGCAGGGCGGGCATATCCTCCGGCTGCCGGGTCCCCCGGCCCACCTCCAGCAGCGTGCCCACCAGGATGCGCACCATATTCTGCAAAAAGCCGGTGCCGTGGAAGGTGAACACGATGCGGTCCTTCTGCCGCACCACGGTGATGCTGTCCACCAGCCGGACGGTGGATTTTTTCATCCGGGGATTGCCGCAGAAGCTGGCGAAGTCGTGCTGTCCCTGCAGCAGGGCCGCCGCCTGCTGCATCCGCTCCAGGTCCGGGTGAAAGTCCAGCAGGGTGACGTATTTCCGGTCGAACACCGGCTTCACCGGCCCGTCGAAGCACACATAGCGATAGGTTTTGCCCAGGGCCTTATACCGGGCGTGGAACCGGGGGGCGGCCTCCTTCACCTCCCGGACGGCGATGGCGTCGGGGAGATAGCGGTTCATATAGTCCCGGATCTCCTCCGGGGACAGGTCCACGTCCAGCTGGGCGTTGGCCGCCATGGCCCGGGCATGGACTCCGGCGTCGGTGCGTCCGGCGCCGATGATCTCCACGGGACTGCCCTGGAGCCGGGTCAGCACGCTCTCCAGCTTCCCCTGGATGGTGTCCCGCCCCGGCTGGCGCTCCCAGCCGAAAAAGCGGGTGCCGTCATAGGCGATGATGAATTTATAGTTGCGCAGCATATGGAATCACTCCGTCATGATCTTCAGGATCACCCGGTCCGTCTCCTTCATGCCCTGAGAGGCCAGGATGCCCACGTTGCGGATGGTCTCCTCCACGTCCCGGCCCACGATGCCGTCGCCGGGCTGGAAGCTGTTGCCCCGCAGGTACATGTTATAGCCCAGAATGCCGGTTTCCACACCCATAGCGATCTTGCTGGCGCAGCTGGCCTTGGCCCCGTCGCAGATGCACCCGGAGATCATGGCCGCGGCGTTGGTGATGGTGTGGCAGATGCCCTCATAGTCCGCGCCCCGAAGCCATGCAATGCCGCAGCCTGCCCCCACGCCGGCAGACACCGCCCCGCAGTAGGCGGACAGGCGGCCGATGCCGGTTTTCTGGTGGATGGTGATCAGGTCCGACAGGCACACCGCCCGCAGGATGGTCTCCCGGTCCCGGCCCGTCTGCACGCCGTAGCGCCACACGGGAACAGAGGCGGTGATGCCCTGGTTGCCGGAGCCGGAGCAGATCACCACCGGCATCTCGCAGCCGTTCATCCGGGCGTCGGACCCGGCGGCGGCCCAGGCCCGGGCCTCCGTCTCCACGTCGCCGCCGGACAGCAGCAGCGTGGAGCCGATGTTGGCCCCCCAGTCCCCCCGCAGGCCCTCCCGGGCGATGGCGGTGTTGCATTCGAGCTGCCGGCCCACGGATTCCTCGATGCGGGAGACGTCCACCGTCTCGGCAAAGGTCAGGATATCCCGGACATTCAGCACGCTCTTGTCCTGCAAATTGTCCTCGGCGGAGTCGGAGTGGGGCTTTTCCAGCAGGACCTCCCCGTCCCGCTCCACATAGATGATATTGGTGTGGTTGTTGGCCACATGGACCACGGCCCGGTGTCCGTCGCCGGTCCAGCCGGTGAGCCGGATGTCCAGCATCCGGGGGGTGGGCGGGCAGTCGATACGGATCTCCGTCCGGTCCAGATAGTCCCCGATGGCGGGGGCGTCTGCCTCCGTCACATGGGCAATGACCTGAAGCCGGGCCTCCGGATCCCCGGCCACCATGCCCACGGCGATGGCCGCCGGAAGGCCCCGGCGGCCCCCGGTGTTGGGCACCACCACGGATTTGACATTTTTCAGGATGTTGCCGCTGACCTCCGCCAGAATACGGCAGGGCCTCTGCCCCAGCACCTGGCGCAGCCGGGCCGCGCAGTAGGCCACGGCGATGGGCTCCGTGCAGCCGGTGGCCAGTTGAAGCTCCTCACGCAGGATGGTACAGAATGCCTCCTCTTTTCTCTCGTCCAACATGATCGCAATTCCCTTTCGTCCCATATATTTTCCCGGCATACGCCGGTGAATTCCCGTTTTGTCTCACGCCTGGGGCACGTCGTCCTCGCTGTCGATCCAGTCCTGCACGTCCACCACCTGAAACTCCGTGGGGGTGCGGCGGATCACCACCCGCTCCAGGCCCGCGTTGATGATGTGGCGGCGGCACATGGGGCAGGAGGTGGCGTCCGGCAGCAGCTCCCCGGTCTGGGCGTTGCGGCCCACCAGGTACAGGGTGCCGCCCACCATGTCCCGGCGGCTGGCGGAGATGATGGCGTTGGCCTCGGCGTGGACGCTGCGGCACAGCTCGTACCGCTCCCCCCGGGGAACCTGCAGCCGCTCCCGGGTGCAGTAGCCCATGTCCACGCAGTTGCGCCGCCCCCGGGGCGCGCCGTTGTAGCCGGTGGAGATGATCTCGTCGTTTTTCACGATGATGGCCCCGTACACCCGGCGCAGACAGGTGGCCCGTTCCAGCACCGTCTGGGCGATGTTCAGATAATAGTTTTCCTTGCTGATGCGCTGCATGATGCTTCCTCCCGGTGGTTTTTCCTGTATTGTCCCCCATTATATACGATTTTGTCCGCCGGGGCAACAGAATCTTCCGAAAAAAACGTTGACGGAGGGGGCGGGCTGTGGTATCATGAACAAACTGAAAACTCTGTGAGGGAGTAGCAAGCGGATTCTTTGTCCGCAGCACGTCAACATACTGGCCGCCTGGCGGCCTGGCTTGCTTTAATTTGCGAGACTCATGTATCACTGCCGCGGGATGCATGGGACTCGTCTGTCTGTTCGCCTTCGAGCCCAGACATGGCCCCCGGCCATGTCCGGGTTTTTTCATGGAATTTTCACGAAAAAAGGAGAAACGAACATGCAGTGGAATATCCTGTTCTTTTTCAACAGCGTGCTGCTGGGGGTGGGGCTGGCTATGGACGCGTTTTCCGTGTCCCTGGCCAACGGACTCAACGAGCCCCGCATGTCCCGGCGGCGGATGCTGGGCATTGCCGGGGTGTTTGCCGCCTTCCAGGCCCTGATGCCCATGACGGGGTGGGTCTGCGTCCACACCATCGTGCAGTATTTCCGGGCCTTTGAAAAGCTGATCCCCTGGATCGCCCTGGCCCTGCTGGGCTTCATCGGCGGGAAAATGCTCATCGAGGGCATCCGGGGCGGCGGCGGAGACGAGGACACCGCCCCCAGACTGGGCCTGGGCGCCCTGCTGGTGCAGGGGGTGGCCACGTCCATCGACGCTCTATCCGTGGGCTTCACCATTGCCGAGTATGACTGGCTCATGGCCCTGGTCTGTTCCCTGATCATTGCGGCGGTGACGCTGTGCATCTGTCTGGGGGGCCTGGTGCTGGGGCGGAAATTCGGCATGCGCCTTGCCGGCCGGGCCCAGATCCTGGGCGGGGCCATCCTGATCTTCATCGGACTGGAAATCTTTATCAGCAGTATGCTGTAAAAACTAAGGAGGAACAACACAATGCTCGTACCCATTCTTCTGTTCATCGTGGGTCTGGTGCTGCTGATCAAGGGCGGCGACTGGTTCGTGGACGGGGCCACGGGGCTGGCCCACCGGTTCCATGTGCCGGAAATTCTCATCGGCGCCACGGTGGTCTCCATCGGCACCACCCTGCCGGAGGTGATGGTGTCCGCCACCTCCGCCGTCAGCGGCCACGGCGAGATCGCCTATGGCAACGCCATCGGCTCGGTGATCTGCAACACCGCCCTGATCGCGGCCCTGACCATCGCCATCCGCCCCTCGGAGGCGGACCGCAGGAGCCTGCGGACCCCGGTGATCTTCTTCTTCATCGCCGCCGTGTTCTATGCCGCCATCGCCTATACCAACGGGGCCTTCACCCGGCTGGCGGGCATTGTGCTGCTGGTGATGTTCGCGGTGTACATGGTCCTCACCGTGCGCCAGAGCTTCCGGGACACCGTGCAGGCCGGCGGCGCGGACGAGGCCATTGACGGCACCCCCTCCATGGGCAAGGACATCCTGCTGCTGGTCATCGGCGCGGCCTTCATCGCCGTGGGAGCCAACCTGCTGGTGAACAACGGCACCCTCATTGCCCAGGGGCTGGGCGTGCCGGAGTCCGTCATTGCCCTGACCTTCGTGGCCCTGGGCACCTCCCTGCCGGAGCTGGTCACCGCCATTACCTCCCTGGTAAAGGGCCACAGCGCCCTGTCTCTGGGCAACATCGTGGGGGCGAACCTGTTTAACCTGGTGCTGGTCAGCGGTCTGTCCACCACCCTGTCCCCCTTCCAGGTGCCCCAGGAAAAGACCATCGCCGGGTACAACGCCTCCCTGGTGGTGGATATCCCCCTGATGATGCTGGTGATGCTGCTGCTGACGGTGCCCGCCCTGGCCAGGGGCAGGCTGTCCCGCTGGCAGGGCATCGTGCTGCTGGTGCTGTACGCCGGCTTCTGCGCGTTCCAGTTCTGCTTCTGAGTTCTGAATAAGCAAGCGCACCCCCGGCGGGATTCCGCCGGGGGTGCGTCAGTGTATCAAAATGCCTCGCAGCGTTTGCCGCCCGCAGGCGGCAAA
>OKRW01002723.1_pt1 | contig 12327 bp, 18 predicted proteins | sample 1601151 | NCBI WGS metagenome assembly OKRW01 (sample SAMEA3541471, study PRJEB24748) | human gut metagenome | biome: human gut; feature: human-associated habitat; material: faeces | place: China | collected 2012 | reverse complement strand
AAACAGGGGTTGGAACGGTCGATCAGACTGCACCAGCCCCTGTTTTTTGCTTTTCGGCGGTCAAACAGGCGCAATACTTTTCGTGTTTCTTTACAGCGCAAAGAAGTTGGCAAAACAGCAACCGACGGGATTTGAATATGAAAAAGGCAGCAGGTGTCGCAGAAAACTGACAGCAATGCCTTGTAAATTGCGGAAACTTGTGCTATAATGTTTGGTGATACTTTATGCCTATTTGCAGGAATATCGTTGGAGGTGGCACATGGCACAGGAAAATTGGCAGAAATATAAGCTGTTAAAGCTCCTTGAACTTTTGCGCCAAGAGACAGATGAACAGAATCCTCTACCCACCAGTGCAATTTGCAATCGGCTGGCAGAGATGGGCATTTCGTGTGAGCGCAGGACGCTGACGAAGGACATCGCTGTTCTTAATGAACTTGGGTATGAAGTCATGTGGAACTGGGTCGGAAAAGAAAAGGGATACTACATTGAGGATCGTAGTTTCAGTGTTCCCGAATTGAAGATACTGATCGACGCAGTACAGGCAGCCAGCTTCATTACGGATAAGAAAACGGCAGAGCTGATCGACAAGATCGCTGAGCTGGGCGGCACTCATAAAGCCGATATTTTGAAAAGCAACATGGTCTGCTTCAACACCCGCAAGCACAGCAACGAATCTATATACTATAATGTAGGATTTTTAGAAGATGCCATCCAGCAGCATAAAAAGGTCATCTTCTACTACTACGATTTGAATGAAAACGGCGAAAAGGTTTACCGACGCGAGCATCACCACTATGTTGTGGAACCCATTGCACTGGTGTTCAACGAAGATAACTATTACCTCATGATCTACAGCGCAAGGCACGATGGTACCGCCAACTACCGCGTGGACAGAATGGATCATGTGGAGGTTATCGATGAAGCCATCTCAGAGAAGGCACTGGCACTGCGCGACGGACTTGACTGCTATACCGAGCAGGTGTTCAAAATGTACGGAGGCCAGCCGGTGGATGTTGTTTTGGAATTCGATGCTAAGCTGATCGGCGTAGTGTACGATAAATTCGGTGAAGACACCAAAATGATTAGGTCTGGCGAGAATAAATGCATTGCAACTGTCAAAGTACAGATCAGCCCTGTGTTTTGGGGGTGGCTGTTCCAATTCGCAGACCAGATGCGAATTATTTCCCCCGAACCGATCATCCAGCAGTACCAAGAGCAGTTGAGCAAAGCTCGGCGGGAGGCGTGATATGGGAACGGCCAAGCGCCCATGTACTACGCAGAAGGTACGCACCCAGCGATCATCGATAAGGAAATGTTCGAGATGGTGCGCGTGGAGATGCAGCGACGCAAAGATGAAAAAGTCACAGCGGTCGGCAGCAGCAGATTCACCAGCAAGTACCCATTTAGCGGTCTGCTGGTATGTGGTGAATGCGGACATAAACTCCGCAGGCATGTGCGGACAGTCGGAACTGGAATGAAAGTTCCCGCGTGGGGCTGCAGCAACAGGATCAGTAACGGCAGAGCGGCATGTGACTCGCACCATGTGAACGAAGATACCCTGCAGCACACCTACACGGCAGCGATCAGAGACATGATCGAGGATGCAGAAGGAATCATGGCAGCGGTCAAGGAAAGTGCGGGACTGGTCATGGAGCCGGAAAACAGAGCGGCGCTGGATCGTATCGAGCAGGAGATCATCGATCTGCAGAACGCGGTGCTGGAACTGCATAAGGCCAAGCAGCAGCGCAGCGTTACCGCAGCGGACTACGCAGCGCAGATCAAAGAGTACAGCCAGAAGATGCAGGAGCTGGAAGCGCAGCAGGCAGAACTGCAGACCACAGAAAACCGATACAGTGAGGTCAAGATGTGGCTGGATAGCTTCGCAGAACACATCCAAAGCGGTGACATCATGAACGCAGATGACAGCATGATCATGAAGCAGCTGGTGGAACAGATTATCGTCGGAGATGACGGCATCGAGGTACACTTCAAATGCGGCATTGTCGCAAGCCACGAATATATGTAACACAAATGCCCTCGGCAGCCAGAATGGTTGTCGGGGGCATTTTTTGCTGTCGCAAATAAACGACATCAATTTAGATTAATGTCACTAATTGCGTCGGAAATATTGAAATAGCGCAAGTTTTTGCTATAATATATCGTAAGAAATTATAATTACTCGAAAACACTGAAAGGAGCCATCGTATGACCGCAGCAAACCCCAAATACCCCATGCTGGTCAACAGCAAGGAGAATCGTGAGCTTTTCTACAATGACGACTGCGATAAATATGACTATCTTACTGCGGTTGCTTGTGGCGCCATCGGTGGTGTGGTTGATATTTTCTTGGTTGGTGCGCCCGGCGATAGCGTTCTCGGAAAGTGGACGGACGCACAAACAGATAACGCGGTAATCTCCTTCGCAAAAAAGATGGGATGGAAACCGAAAGCTGGGAATGCAAATAATGCGAACAGTGCAATCGGTTTTTTGGAAAGAAACTTCAAAGTAAACTATGATCAGAGAAAACCCGGAGATGTCGGCAATCTTTTCAACATTGCGCCTGGCACGCATCATATGATGTCGCTGGCGCACTCACCCGACATTGTGGGTCTATTCTTCTCGATTCTAAATCAGTTCACATCCACATCCTCGTTTATAGCAGATGGCCAGCTCATTACAGTAAAATCAGATACTTTCGAGTTGCAGGGCGGTAATTTCTTGATGAAAATTATGTGCGGAATCGGCAACTGGATCGGGCATCTTTTATCAGATGTCGCTGGCAGCTCTGGCGCTCATGGCAGAGGCACCGGTATTGTCATGCCTTTTTATGAGTTGTTCGGACTCTGCAAATTTGGCAGTTTCGGCAGCGAAAAGAAGGAATTGGCCGAAGTGGCTATGCAGGCATTTACTAGTGGCTATGATTTTAGATTCGGAATGGCACAGGCGATTCCTGTCACCATTACAGAACTGACTATCAGACTGATTTGGGCAATCAGACGGAAGTTCCAGATGAAACTTCCGCTGAGAGACTGCATCCCCACTGAGAAACATAAGAGCCTTCGGATAATGCTTCTCATCGGTCATGGTACGCTGTGTGTTATGGATGTTGTAGACGCAGGAGTCCGATCTGGCGGCAATTACTTGGCGTTCTTCACCCGACTGAACTTGGTAGCATGGTATCGCCTTGTATCGCTCGTACTGAAAGAAGTTCTGCGGCAGATCGGCATCGTCGACTGTCTGGATGAAACCATCGCAGCGCTACAGCGCGTCAAACTTGCACTGCAGGAGTACCTTGCAGAACTTGAAAAGATAGATATAGGGCGCTTCAAAGAAGAAACGGCAATGTTCCAGAGTCTTGAAGCTGATCTGGAGAATTTGAGCGAAGAAGAACTGCATGTGGTAATCATAAACACATTTGAATCGCTTGGCATCAGCCGTCCTTGGGAAGGTGATTTCGATGACTTCATGTCGGACAGTAATAACAGGCTGGTGTTCGAATAATGTTCAAATGCGATAAATGCGGCGAGTGTTGCCGTAACCTACACCTATCAGAGATATACGCGGACTTGGACAGAGGCGATGGTGTTTGCAAATATCTACAGGGTAACCTCTGTAGCATTTATGAAACACGCCCGCTCAAGTGCCGTGTTGATGATGCTTATGATGCGTTATTTGCTGGCACAATGACCAAAGAGCAATATTACCAACTCAATTATGAGAGTTGTCATTTACTAAAAAGAAAGAAGGAACAGTAATGCCATTACCGTTATTCTTAGGCATAGCTGCCGCTGTTGCAGCAGCAGGTGGTATCGGCACCGGCGTCCACGGAGCCGTCAAAATGAAAGGTGCCAATGACACCGTAAAATCTGCTGGTGAACGCCATAATAAGAACATCCAGCGCTTCGAATCCTGCAATAGCAGAACCGCTGGTAGCATGGATGCACTGGGAAAACTGGAACTTGATATTCTTGCAAGCTTCCAGCAGTTTTCTGATATGTTCGAGCAAATCCAGAATCGTCCCAGCTTCAAAGAATTTGCATGCGATTCTGTAGATTTGCCTCATTACGACAAAGAAGAAATTTCCAAGGTTTCCGTTGGCGCAGGCGTTCTGATGGGCGGTATTGGTGGTGCGGCACTTGGAACCGCAGGCGGATTCGCCGCTGCTGGCGCAACAACCGCTGCCGTCATGGCATTAGGCACCGCATCAACCGGCACCGCGATTGCATCCTTATCTGGCGTAGCAGCCACTAACGCAACACTAGCTGCTCTTGGCGGTGGTGCGATTGCTGCAGGTGGCGGTGGTATCGCATTAGGCACGACTATGCTCGGCATTACGACTTTGGGCGTCGGTCTGCTTGTTGGCGGCGTGATATTCAGCATTACAGGATCCACGCTGTCGCATAAGGCTGAAAAAGCATATGAAGAAATGCTTGCAGCAGAAAAAGAGATTAACAAAATTTGCGCTTACCTGAATGAACTCAACATGGTGGCAACGCGTTACCACGGTGTCATGCAGACTGTCGACGGCGTCTATAGACGGCATCTTAATGCATTGGATGCAATCATCAACATTAACAAGAAGGTTGACTGGCTGGAGTTCACTCCGCAGGAGCGACTGGTAACACAGAATACGGTACTGCTTGTTCAGCTGCTGTATAAGATGTGCCAAGTTAAGGTTGTGCTGAAAGCCGATGCTGAAGGTGAACTCAACAGTGTAAATAAAACTGCAGTTGAGGAAAATATCCATGCTGCCAATACACTGATCGCAGAACGAGGCTTTGAGGTCAACAAAGCAAAGAAGGTTGCAGAATGGGTATTTGATGAGCAGGAGTCTTATGGGCTTGCGGTCGCTGCGCTTCTGTACTATTTTGCAGGGTGTGACAACAGCGTGTCGGACGAAGAAGCGGCAATTATTGAAGAAAACATCGCACCGATCATTGACGCAGAAGTGGCTACAGAAGAAATGCTGGCAGAAGTAGCTGCAATCAAGGGAACCAATCCGTTTACATTCTCGCATCTTAAAAAATATCTGGCACATATCGATGTAGCTGCGCTCGATGAGTTTGGTGCATTGGTCGAACAGGTCATTGGCGCAAGCGGCGGTATAAGCAGTGATGAAAAAGAAGCCAAAGCAAAATTCGAAGACTATTTAAAGGAACGCAAAAAAGTATAATACATAAGAAACAAAGGATTTTCGGGTGAATGCTATGAGAAAAACAAGTACGATTTTCAATATTTTCTCTTGCACTGCTTCTGATGATCTCAATGGTATTTTCGCCAATGATCGCATATGCGACAGAGGCTGCCAGTGAGCGGAAGCATTATATGGGTTCCGTAGTCAATGCAGGACACGACACTGGATTTTCGGAAAACAATAAGATCACAGAAAAGGATCCGCATTTCGGATGGGACATTGGTAGCTTTTATGTGGATGGATATACGCGTGTTACCGAAGACAAAGATGGCAACCCTGTTTTTTGAAAACAGTTGGTGATACCGTCACCCTGTGGTTTGAGCTGGAGCAGGATATCAATAAGCTGGACGGCGATGATATGCTCAGCATTTGCGGTGATACCAATGGTTACGATGAATACTTCGGTATTGAGAAAACTGACATGGGGCGCGGCACTTTGATCATCAGACACACTGATTACCAAAACCACACGGCAGATCCCGTGATTTATACGGATTATCTGGCAGCGACTGCCACGAAGGGTGCTGCAGTTGAGGTAAAGCTCTGTGAAGAAGGCGACTATGAGGTTGCTCTCGATTATGAAATTCGTGAGGATAATCTCGATATTTTTGGTTGGAATCCGTTCCCGTCCTATCATAATTATCGCATTTATTTCCGTTTTTCTGTCCGCAACGGCAACTGCATGGTTTATCCCTTCGATGTGGTCACAGGAGCAGAGCTGACGAACAGTTCGATTACTGAAAACGGATTCTATCTTGATCTTGCAAAGTCCCGATACCTCAACATTGACATCAAGTAAAGAGGTACGCAAGGAAGGCGCAGAAGGACTGACAGAAGATGTGCGGTTTAATAAACCGGCAAAAGACGGTGAGCAGTACACCGACGAAGGTATATACACGATCACAGTCAGCAATGTTTATACAAACCAGACTACCACGAAGGTCATTTATGTAGGCACAGATGATGTGCTAAAAGCTCATGTTACAACAGGCCTATCGATCGCAGATGTGGAATATCAGCTATCGGTGGGAGCAACGGTGGCAGAAGACGGCACATTGATTCCCGCCCCCGATCAAACGATCCCGCCGGTGGATGAAACGGACAAAACCGAAACCACAGACCCTATCGACGATGATAATGATAAAGAGGGCGATTCCGACAAGACGGATACTCCCACTGACAATACACCAACAGATCCCGCTCCTGTGCAGATGTGGCCGTTTGTTGTGGGGGGCGTAGTCTTGGCAGCAATCATCATCGTAATCGTGAGTATTCGCAGACGCAAAAAAGCAATTCCTGCTGATGAAGGAATAGAAGATGCAGAAGCTGACGATAATGGGGGTAGTGAAGAATGAAAAGACTGATTGCCCTAATTCTCGTTTGTGCTTTGCTGGTTGGATGCACTCCGCAGGTAGACAACGACGGCGCTGAACCTACCACCAGTACGACAGAGACGCAGCAGACCGTGGAATACATATTCACGGAGGAAGGCATGCCCGAGTTTACCGACCTTGATGATTCCGCTCTGTTGACATATATGGAAGATTCCATTTACACGAATCTTATAACTGAGAGCTGGACAACGAAATGTATTTCGTTGAGAATGTCAGCGCAGTATACATTTCCAAGGAATACTTAGAGGAAGTAGCATACAACTCACAGGAGAACATATACTTCGGATACACGCTCTCTGAACTGGATGCATACTTCCAAGGAACACGATATGTGTTTACTCTGGGCGATGACGGACAGACCATCGTAACTGAGTTCCAAGAGTACGATGACACATACGAGCAGATACTGAAAAATGTGGCTATCGGCACCGGTGTTATCCTAATTTGCGTGACTGTGTCAGTTGTGAGTGGTGGCCTTGGAGCACCGGCGGTCAGTATGATTTTTGCTGCATCAGCAAAAACAGGAACCATTATGGGATTGTCTTCGGGATTGTTCAGCGGCGTCTCCGCGGGCGTAGTAACTGGCATGGAGACTGGCGATTTTGATGAAGCAATGAAGGCAGCGGCACTTGCTGGCAGTGAAGGCTTCAAGTGGGGCGCAATCACCGGTTCTGTTGCCGGTGGCGCAGGAGAAGCAATTGCGCTAAAGGGTGCAACACTGAACGGACTGACCATGAATGAAGCTGCATTGATTCAGAAGCAGTCTGGATATCCGCTGGATGTAATCAAGCAGTTCTCAAGCATGGAGCAATACCAGATTTGCCAAGCAGCAGGTCTTTCACCGCATATGGTGAGCGGTAATATTGCGCTGATCAGAAATATTGATTTAAATTTCGTCGATGATATGGGGCGTACCAACTTGCAGCGGATGCAACAAGGTTTAGCCGCGCTCGATCCTACCGGACAGGCATACGAATTGCACCATATTGGACAGCATGCAAATTCCACTCTGGCTATTCTCACAAAGGCAGAACACATGCAAGAAGGAAATAACAAAATCTGGCATGTGCTTGGCGAGGCCACAGAGGTACACGGAGCCGGTAATACATGGGATCTGCAGCGCCAGCAGTTCTGGAAGCAACTCGCAAAGATGATGACAGGAGGCGTATGATAATGGCAGATATTGTTAAGCTGATGCAGAAGCAGCCGGACTTCTACGCCATGAAGGGTGCATCAGAAGAAGAAATAAGAATGGCTGAACAGACACTGGGGCTTTGCTTTGCAGCAGACTATCATAAATACATTGCAGCATACGGTGTTGCGTCTTTTGCTGGACATGAACTGACTGGTATATGCAAATCCAAGAGGCTTAGCGTCATAGATGTTACGATCGATGAACGCAATAATATTCCCGTTCCCACTGACTGGTATGTACTGGAGCAGGCCAACATCGACGGCATTGTGATTTGGCAGGACAGTAACGGTACGGTGTACCAAACAGCGCCAAACACAAAAGCGAAAAAAATGTGTGAATCGCTGGCAGAGTACATTGAATATGGAAGCCGTAATGCGAAAGAAATATGACATACCCGAAATAAGTATTTACAGGTTTTTGAAGCCAGAGTGCCGAGAACAAATAAAGCCGCAAGACCGGCATAACAGACCGTATACAAAGAAAGACACAGAATACTGGGCGAAGTTTGAACGAAAAAAGACAGACTAAGCGAAAAGAACCAGCAACCCCGATAGCCAGACGGCTATCGGGGTTGTTTTTTGCAACAGATGTCTTGAATTTGCGACAACTGACCGCAAATCGCAAAATGCTGTTTTAGTGCTATAATAGATTTACAAAGTCCGTTTTATGGGACACATGTGCGAGTAGAATATAGACATAAACATCAAAGCAATAAAAAAAGATGGATCGGAGTGAGAATATGAACTACATTGTTTTGGATTTGGAATGGAATCAGCCCGTTAGTGCGAAAAGCATGGTGAGAACGCCTGTGTCCTTATACGGAGAAATCATCCAGATCGGTGCGGTAAAGCTGGACGAAAACTATCATATTCTCGATACATTTAAGATTATGGTGGCTCCGAAACATTATCGTAAGATGCATAAAAAGGTCACTAAGCTCACCAAGATCACCACCGAAGATCTGCAATATGGTTTCCCGTTCCCCGTTGCTTTCGGTCATTTCAAAAAGTGGTGTGGAGATGAATTTGCATTTCTGACATGGGGACCCGATGACATCGGCATCTCAATGACAACATGGTGCTGCACAAACTGGATACAGCTTGGATTCCCTGCACATACAACATCCAAGTAATTTTTGATGATCAGATCACAAAGGAAAAGCGGCAAGTGTCCCTGTCCTACGCGATGGAAAAGATCGGAGAGCCAGCGCTGGAAGCACATGATGCACTTCACGATGCAAGAAACACTGTCTGCGTTTGCCTGCATTTGGATATGGTGAAGGGGCTGGCAGAGTATGCTGAACTCCAGAAGCAGATGACCTACTACAGGGAGTTGCATATGGATCGTAGCGAATCTACGAAGACCTATGCAACAAAAGAAGAAGCGCTCTCCGACCCGGAACTGACACAGTTCTATTGCCCCAAATGTGGCGGCATTGTTACCTGCGGAGATATTGTCAAGCAGAACTCAAACAAGTCCATTGCCATCGGTAAATGTGAAAACGGTGATGAACTGTTTGTGAGATTTAAGTTTACCCGCTGGGACGACGGCAGGCTCAGCGTGGCGCGCATTCTTTACGAAATGGACGATGATAACAGAAGCTATTATCTGGAGAAAAAACAGCAGGCAGAAGAAGCTGCAGAATCGCATCTGCGATATCTTGCACTAGCTGTTTGATTGGAGGAAAAGACTATGGCTAACAAAGGCAGAAGTGAACGGGGTTTATTCGGCACCGTGCATCACTACGATGAGCATGGTAAGAAAGTAGGTCGCAGCGAACCCGGTCTTTTTGGTGGTTACACCAATTACGATGCCAACGGCAAGAAGATTGGCCACTCCGACCCCGGCCTGTTTGGTGGATATAATCATTACGATAACAATGGACACAAAACCGGTCATTCAGATCCCAGCTTGTTCGGCGGCTATCACCACAGAGATTCCAGCGGCAAAAGCACTGGTTCCAGCGACCCCGGAATGTTCGGGTCATATCACCACAGCGACAGCCAAGGCTGCTATGTGGCAACATGCGTGTACGGATCCTATGATTGTCCGCAGGTCTGGACGCTGCGTCGTTTCAGAGACAACACGCTGGCAGAGACTATGCTGGGTAGATCGTTTATCCGTACATACTACGCAATCAGCCCCACGATCGTAAAGTGGTTTGGCAAGACCGAATGGTTTAAGAAGATGTGGCATGGCGTACTGGACAACATGGTGCAGCGCCTCAATGATAACGGTGTGGAGGATACACCGTACAACGATAAGGATTGGAGGAAATGATATGTGGTTACTTTGCATCCTCGTTCTTCCGTTCGCAATTTTGGCAGAGTTGATAAAGTGAGAAAGGTTAAGTGAGATAGATGGCATTCAAGATTGGATTTGCAGCTGACACCGGCGAAAAGAAGCCCGTCGCAGCTACATACACTGTGCCGCAGCAGGCGGCAGCACCACGCAAGTCTGTGGTGCAGATTTACTTCGCGGACAGACACATGACGCTGGCATATTACAACGATCAGTTCGACCTGCATCGTGGTGACATGGTCTATGTGGACGGCAAGCTGGAAAGCATGCTCGGTCGCGTCACAGAGGTCAATTATAATTTCAAGATTAAGGTGTCGGACTACAAGCGCGTCATCGCTGTGGTGGACACTACCGTGCATGGCCAGTTCTTCATGGCAGGCAGCCACTTCGTGACATTCGATCGTGAAGCGCTGCCGAGCAGCAAGGCGGTAACATGGTTTAAGGCACCGGCAAAGGAAGACGATGAGTTCGTCAGCGGCAGCGACGATACCACATTCCGTCTGGATGACCTCAAGGGTATGAATGTCACCGCAGCGATCGCAGAGCGCGGCCATGAATACTACATAGAAAACAAGGTCAGATACATCAGTATCGACGGCACCAAGGGCTACGCTATCGTCGAAGGCAGTGAAGCATACGAAGTGGAGTTTGAGTACCACAACGGTGAGATCAGCCAGCTGATTTGCTCCTGCTTCTGCAGCTACAACTGCAAGCACGAATTTGCGGCCATGCTGCAGCTGCGCGAAACGCTGGAGCTGATCGAGAAGAACTACGGCGACGAATATGAGCGCACCGGCTACTTCGCAGCAGTGAACAAGGGTACGCTGTTCGCATTCGCCATCGACGGCAAAGACAACGGAAGCTTCACACTGTAAGGAGGGACAGATAATGTCAAGGCCAAGAAAGGAAACTGTAACATGCCCGAAATGCGGCAAAGAGTCCGATATAACCATATGGGATACACTGAATGCTGAAATGAATCCGAAAGAAAAGCAGCAGCTGTTAGATGGCACCATTTTTCGTTTTATGTGTGAGTGCGGCTACACCGCTGGCATCGACGCAGGAATGCTGTATCATAACATGACCAGACACACGATTGTCTACTATGTCAGTGAAGAATCGGTGGAACAGACCGAGAATATGTTCGCTGACATCAGAAAACACGGTGAATTTGAAATGGCTGATTATAAATACCGCATTGTAACATCCCAAAATGCCCTGCGGGAAAAAGCCGCTATCCTTGAAAATGATTTGGATGATCGCGTGATGGAACTGGTGAAGCTGTTCTACTATGTGCATGTACACGAACAGCACCCAGAAGAAGAAATTGATGAAGTTCTGTTTTTTACGGAAGGCGGCCAATGGCTGCTACAGTTCTTAGGATCCGCTTCTATGACAGCAGAGCTGCCGGTCGAATTCTACGAGAAAATCCGCGATCAGTACGCAGCGCGGTTGGAAGAAGCGGGTAATGAAGGCCTGCATATCAATGCACGATGGGCGGTGCGGTTCCTTGGATACGACGAAGATTAACCTCTACGACCGTATACTACTGACAGATGGACGCACAGCTTCTGTTGTCGAGATTTTCGGGGAAGGCACAGACTTCATCGTGGATATAGACTTGGATGGTGACTGGGATACGATAGCAATCCGAGATAAAGATATAGCAGAACGACTGGAGGTGGCTGAATGATTGTAGATGAAAAGATGGCAGGAGCCGCCATTTTATGCGGTGAGCCACTTATAGGTTACTCACCTACAGATATCCGGCAATGGCTGCAGGAAAACGGTCACACGGATGCTGCGATCGCAGAAGCAATGGCCGCTGTGGGACAAAAAGTTGGCTGGTTGCATCATGAACTCAATGACCCCGATAACGATGACGCGCAGATTTCAAAATACGACAAAGAATTCGACGCGTGGTGGGATATGGAGAAAGAGCTGGTCGCAGAGATTATCCACAGGTTGGAGGAACAGAATCGAACTGCAGACACCAATCATACCACAGAAGGAAAAGGATGGCATTACATCATAGAGCCATTCATGGAACAAAACGGATTCCGCGATGGTGCAGGATGGTGGATAAGGAAGTGATCGCATGAACGACAGAGACAAAATGCTTTACTACGAAGTCCACATAGAAGATATGCTCCATGTGTTGCAGGAACGGATGGCAGAGTTCGGTGACGGAAAAGGGCTGTCAGAATTCGAGCAGGGACGGCAGATGGCATACTGGCAAATGA
>OKRW01002719.1_pt1 | contig 12348 bp, 14 predicted proteins | sample 1601151 | NCBI WGS metagenome assembly OKRW01 (sample SAMEA3541471, study PRJEB24748) | human gut metagenome | biome: human gut; feature: human-associated habitat; material: faeces | place: China | collected 2012 | reverse complement strand
CCCTCGTGCCTGCACGTCGCCGTGGACGACTTCTCGCGCGTCCTCTACGCCGAGCAGCTGCCCGACGAGAGGAAGGAGACGGCCTGCGCGTTCGTGGCCAGGGCGCCCGCCTTCTTCGAGGGCCTGGGCGTCCGGGTCGAGCGCGTGACGACCGACAACAGGTCGGCCTACAGGTCGTCGGCGTTCGTGGGGGAGCTGGCGTCGCGGGTGATCGCCCACAAGTTCATGAACCCCTTCAGTCCCTGGCAGAACGGCAAGGTCGAGCGGATGAACCGAACGCTCGCCCAGGAGTGGCAGTACGCTCGAGCACTACAATTGGGAGCGTCCGCACAGCGCGTGCGGGGGACTTCCGCCGATGTCACGCATACTCGGCGTAAACAACGTCATGGCACATAACAGCTAGCCCTCCCGCATGAGGACATGGCGGACGCGGTGGGACTCGCCACGGAACTGGACGAGCCTCCCGTGGTGGACGATGCGGTCGATCACGGCGGCGGCCATCTGGTCGTCCCCGAACACCGACCCCCCACCTGCTGAACTCCAGGTTCGTGGTGATTACCACCGACTGCCTCTCGTAGGCGTCGGCGAAGACCTGGAAGAGCAGTCTCGCCCTGTCCGCGTCGAGTGAGAGAAACCCGAGCTCGTCGATGACGAGCAGGCGAGCCCTGCCGATAAGCGCAGCCCACCCGGCAGGGCTTCCCGTCGTCGCGGGCGCGCCTCAGGCGCATCGCGAGCGAGGACGCCGCGAAGAGGCGCGCCTCGAGCCTCCTCTCGCACGTCAGCGCGCAGAGGGCCGACGCCATGTGCGTCTTGCCGGTGCCGACGTCGCCCATGAGCGCAGGGAGCGACTCGCACCCCATGCCCTCCGGCCACGACACGGCCGACCGGTCGTGGGGCGGTGCGGACTCCTAGTCGGACCTATTCGGTCCACCTATTTGTCCGCACTCCCCCATCGGAAAAGCCGCCGCTATGGTCGTCACTTACGATTCAACGACCATCTCCTGTCATCTTTATGGCGATATAAAGTCTTATGTCATCATATACTTACGAAAACAGTGGACTACCTAGAACGCCCTTACTATCATCACTCGCGTCATCGGAGACGTCATGGCATCTAATAACGACGCACGGCCCGACCTGCTCTACTCACAGGTAGAAAACAATCTCCGTCAGCAGATCATCTCCGGAGAGCTCGGCGTGGGAGAGAAGATTCCGACCGAGCTCGAGCTCTGCGAACGCTATTCGGTGAGCCGCATTACAGTCCGAAGAGCCGTCCAGAATCTCGTGGATGAGGGTCTTATATACCGGCTGCGCGGAAAGGGCTCCTTTGTCTCCGTCCCCAAGCGAGTCATCCGAAAAGGATCGCCTAACAATTTTGGCTACCACGCCTTTTCTGATATCGGTGGCAAGAGTCACAGGCGGGTCCTGGAGCGGTCCTCCCTCGAAGCCACCCCTGCCCTCGCAAACGCACTGGACATAAAGGTCGGCGATACCGTTCTAATGGCAAAAAGGCTCGTGTTCGAAGACTCCATTCCCATCGCGCTCGACTCCGTCTATGTCTCGGAGAGGTCTTTCCCGAGCTTTCTTGACGACCTAAGCGAGGATATGAGCCTCTATGGCCTCTTGTCGGAAAACTACGGCATACAGCTGGGGGTCGAGGAGCTTATCATAGACGTTTCAACCGCGCGCGAGGATGAGGCCAAGCTCCTCTCTTGCATCATCGGTTCGCCCATCTACGTGCTATCCAAGATAACCAAGGACAGCAAGGGCAATCCCCTTCACTATTCAAAATCCCTGCTCAGGGGAGACAGAGCGTCATTCCGCTTCGTGATTTCGCCGGAGGGAAAAATCCTTACCGAAGCATAAGCACGCAAAAGAGGCCGCAAGCGGAGTTCGAGCTCCGCTTGCGGCCCTCAGCTTTTTGTTTCTCGAGAAGGGACGTTGCTCACTCTTGCGCGATCCTCCGCCCAAGGGCGTCAGTTGCCTTGAGAATGTCCATGACTTCCGCGTCGCAGAGCCTCACGGGGCTCGCACCCCAAGACTCGGCCTGCATTGCCGCCTGCGCAACCTTGCGAAGATCGTCATCGCTGGGCGCAAGCGAGAGCTCCGAGAAGGTCGTCGGAACGCCGCAGTCCCTGCAGAAGCGCGCCACTCGCTCGACTTCCTCACTCGGGTAGTCCTCGGCAATCATGAGGCTCAGCGTCGAGAAACCCACCCTCTCGCCATGCATGGATTTCTCGCCATCGGGAAGCACCGTCATCGCGTTGCCCAGACCGTGGGCAAGAGAGCACCCGACATTCTCGAAACCAATGCCGCTCATGAGGATGTTTGCCTCAATCACGTTCTCAAGCGCCGGCGTAACAGTGCTCTGCTCGCATGCCTTGACGGCAGCGCGACCATCCCTCTCGAGCGTTTCCATGCACGCGCGAGCAATCGCGCGACCTGCCGCAGTGCCAACCGCCTGCTCGCTTTGGCACCAAACGTAGTTGGCATGACCAGTCTTCCAGTTGGACTCGCCCTCATAGTAGGTCGAGAGGGCGTCCCCTATCCCCGCCGAGAGAAATCTCGTTGGGGCGCCTGCGATGACCTTGGAGTCCACCAGAACGAGATCGGGATTCTTCACATGGAGGACAATCTCGTTCATCTCCCCTTCATCGCTATAGAGGATGGACATGGCACTCGTGGGAGCGTCCGTCGCCGCAATCGTCGGGCACACGACGAGCGCCGCGCCACTTTGAGCGGCAACCATTTTGGCCACGTCGATGACTTTCCCGCCACCCACGGCAACGATGACGTCAAACTCACCCCCAGCTTCATTGCTAAGCCTTGATATGCTCTTGCGGCTTATCTCGCCCTCAAATGTCAGGGTCTGATACGTGCATCCATCCAAAGAGGGGTAGGCACCATAGAGTCCCTCCCCCAGCATCTGGCACACGAAGCTGTCCACAAGGAACAGGTGGTTTTTGCCAAACATCGACGCATACCGGCCTACTCGCCCAATAACATCAACGCCCTGCAGATAGTGGCCAACAGAACACCAAGTTCTCATTTCGCGCCCCTTTCTTCTGGCCCGGTTATCAGGCCTGCGGCTTGCTCCCAGCCGAACGGCCCCACCGTCTCCGGCGGGGCCGTTCATATCCCTTGTTTGACGGCGGAAATCTTACGCAACCATGTCGACGATGCGGACGCCCTCGCCGAACAGGCCTTCCCAATCAGACTTGAAGGTCTTAAGCGTGCCCTCGGTCATGGGGTGGACCGCCAGGGCCTCAAGCATCTCAAGGTCGACGGTGACGTTATCGGCACCGGCCTCGATGGCCTCTTGGAGCGAGAGCGGAGTCTTGAGGGAGGCCGCGCTGACCACGCAGTCGATGTTGTGGGCAACGAAGGCCTGCTTGATGCGGCGCACGACTTCGATGCCATCCCCGCCGTTCTTGTCGAGCCTGCTCACGTAGACGGCAACGTATGAGGCGCCCGCCATGGCCGCGAGCATCGCCTGGTTGAAGGTGTAGACGGCAGTGCAAGAGGTGGCAATGCCGGCATTCTTGAGCTCGCGAATTGCCTTGAAGCCCTCCGGACATGCCGGAATCTTCACGAAGGTGTTGCCCGGAACAGCCTTGACCATTGCCTTGGCGTCCTCCACGAGCTCCTCTGCAGTGTCTCCCATGGCCTCAAGGAAGAAAGGAGTTTCCTCACCGATGACGCCACGGATGTCCAGCGCATTCTGCACGAAGGACTTGCCGGTACCCTTGAGGCAGTTGACGGCAATGGAGGGGTTCATGCTGAAGCAGTTAACGGGATAGATGCTACTGGCGGTCTTCACCATTTCAAAGTCGCCGGTATCGAGACAAAATTCAAGCACTAGATTCTCCTAACCGAGGATTCCGACGGCCCCAAGCGCGACGCCAAGGACCATGATTGCGATGATTTGTGCGAGGACGTTCACGCCCTTCTTGTTGAGGACGTACAGGATGCCGAACGCCGCCACCGGAAGGAGCTTCGGGAAGATGGAGTCGAGCGTGTCCTGAAGCGAGAACGCGGTGCCGCTGATATCAAAGGCGATGGGAGTCGTGATGGCGACGTTTGTCGCAATCATGCCGCCTATGACCATGAGACCGACGATGGAGAGCGCGCAGGTAAGCTTCTGCATGGTGCTGGGATCGGAAACTTTGGAGATGATGTTCTCGCCCAGGCCGTAGCCATACTTCACGCCAAGGCAGCGCAGAGCAATGTTGACCGCGTTGAAGATAAGCAGAAACAGAAGCGGGCCGAAGGGAGAACCCGCCATGCACAGACCGCCCGCGATGCCGGTGGCGATGATGCGCAGGGTACCGCCGATGAGGGAGTCGCCGATGCCCGCAAGGGGTCCCATGAGGGCGACCTTCATTGAGCTGATCGAGGAGGTGTCGAACTCCTCGTTGTTGGCGTTCTCCTCCTCCATGGCGCAGACGATACCGCCGATGAGGGGTTGCATGGTCGTGTGGCAGTTGTAGAACTCGAGGTGACGCTGATAGGCGGCAATCCTGTCCTCGGGCCGGTCATAGAGCTTCTTGATTGCAGGGATCATCGACCAGCAGAAGGCCATGTGCTGCTGGCGCTCGAAGTGCCATGCGTGAGACGTCGAGAAGGACCTGAGGAAGAGGCTCCTGAGTTCCTTCTTGCCAAGCTTCTTCGTTGCATCGCTAGAACTCATTGTCGTCCTCGCCTTCCGTCATCAAAGCCGAGCCCTGGCTGGGCATAAAGATGTGTGCCATAAAGAGAATCCCGACTATCACAACCGCGAAACAAACAATGCCCAGGACCGGAACGCCAAGATACGCCGCGAGGACAAAGCCCAGCAGGAGGAAGACCGCGGTCTCCTTAGAGGCAATCATGGTCACAAGCTGGGCAAAGCCGAGCGCAGGGAGAATGCCGGTCGCGATGGTGATGCCAGCGGTGAGCCACGCCGGAATCGAAGCGACAAAGGCGGATACCGCGTCGCCGCCGAACATGAACGCCACAAAACCAATGACACCAAAAGTCACGTCAAAGAGAAAACCGTTGGCAAGAAACACCGCGGAGATGCCCTTATCATTGTCCTCGGCGGCAAACTTGTCTGCCGTTCGAGCCATAAGCGGGGTAATCACGCCATAGAAGAGGTTCACCACAAAGGCAGAGAGAATCGCCGCAGGCATCGCGATGGTGACCGCCGTGTCGATGCCGTTGCCCGTGCTGATGGCAAAGGCGGTGCCCAGCACCGAGCCGACGATCATGTCAGGCGGAATGGATGCGCCGATAGCCTGCATGCCCATAAAGACGAGCTCCAGCTGGAAGCCGATGATCACTCCCTGAGACACGTCGCCCAGCGCAATGCCGACGAGCATGCCAAGGACCAAGGGTCTGCCCAACATCGCCGTGCCGACGAAGTAGTCGGCCTTTCCCACAAAGATAATCAGAGCGATAAGAAACGCTTGAAAAGCCATTGCCCCTCCTTCAACTTACTGTCCGTCACAATCAGAGGTCCTTCTCGGAAAGAACAACCTTCTTGTCCTTTGCTACCTGCCTCACCTCGACTTCCACGCCATCGCGGACGAGGCCGCGGACGACCTCTACCTCTTCATCGGTTAGATGCACCGCACTGCCGAAGCTGCGGGTCGTCTCGGAGCTCTTTACGGTGCCGCCCAGATTCAGCGAGGAAATGCCACACTCGCGGACCAGCCTCTCGGCATCCGCAATGCTGCCGGTAACGATGAGCAGGCGATATTTGTCGGTCACGCCGCTTTTGATTGCCTTGATGGAGTCGTCGACGCCCTTGATAACCAGCTTTATGCCCACCGGCTTTGCCAGTCGCATCGTCTTCATGCGGACCTCGTTGGATGCCACTTCGTCAGAGACGATAAGAATGGCATCGGCTCCCAGGGCATGGCTCCAGGAGAATGCGACCTGGCCGTGGAGCAACCTGTGGTCCACCCTGCATAGCTTGATCATCTTTTTTCCTTTCCTTGGTTGATGCACGCCTGACTAAATCGTTTGAAGGCACTTCTCGAACAGGGCTTTTGTCTCGGCTAGATACCCTGCCGGATCTTGGAAGCTCATTGGGTGCACGTACTCAAGCGAGAAGCCCCCTTTGTAACCGGCTTTCTTGAACGAAGCCAGAATGCCCCGCATGGCCAGGTTGCCGTGGCCCCAAGGCATATGTCCCGTAGGAGTACCGTCCACGAAATGGCAGTGCGCGATGTCGCTGCCGAACGCGCTGAACCAATCGTCGACAGTCTCGCCCGCGTCGCTCATGGCGCCAAGGTCAAGCGTGAGCTTCAGGCTGTCGCTATTCACTGCATCCTTGATGTTGGCAATCTGCGCTATCGTTGGCGCGATCTGGGAGGATTTACTCCAGATGCTCTCAAGCACGAGAGTGACCCCCCGAGCATGCGCGTAGACCGAGAGCTCTCTCAGCATGTCGATGCTTCGTACGCGCGCTTCGTCGACCTTCTCGTCAAAGTAATTCCAGCCGGGGGTCACAAGAACCTTCGGGCAGCCAATGGCCTCAGCAAGATCAATCACCCTGCGGAAGTAGGAGCGCGTATTGCCAACGAGGAGTTCGCCGCGAGCCGCCATGTTATTGGGCTTTGGATTGTTCTGCTCGCCACAGAGGCACTTGATCTGAACTCCGTACTCACGCATGAGAGCCTTGAGCTTTGAAGGATCCTCCGAGAACTGCCCGTTGATAAGAAAGTGCTGGGGACAAAGCCAGATCTCTGCATTATGCAGACCTGTTTTGGCGCAGGACTCAAAGAACTTCTCGAGGCCGAAGTACCTGAACGAGATGTTCATCGGGTAAAGGGACTGGACATCCATGTCAGAAATCCTCGCCACAGTCCTGGCCGACATCGAGCAGGTCGTTGCAGACCATGATGGAGTCCTTGCAAGAGTCGACTGCCGCCCTTACGGCTGCGAGGTCGGGATTTGCGTCAGAGAGAATCTCGACGAGCAGGGGCATGTTCATGCCGCAGACGAGCGTAAAGTCATTCTCGGCAAGGGCGGCCATGAACTCGTTGTTCACGCTGCCGCCAAAGAGATCGGTAACGACGAGCATCTCCTCGCCGGGAACCTTACGCGCCAGCACGTCTTTGACCTGCTGGGCTAAGGTGATGTCCGGGTCAACGTATGCGCAGAGCGTTGTCAGGTCCGGCAATTCCCCCAAAATGATGCCAAGGGTATCTTTCATTCCCTCAGCAAGACGACCGTGCGATGCCAGAACTACCTGCATATCGGGACTCCAAACTTTGTTATCCGCTGTAATATTGTCATTGCCGATTATATGACGTGATATAACAAATGCAAGACAAAGAGAACATTTCTGCTTGCAGCCCCGCGAACGGTCGCGAATGACCGGTGGATGGGTTTAAGCCCGACGCAGCACCTGAAGTAGCTGCCGTCTGAAGCCTGCAGACTGCCCGTGAAGTCAGAGTTGCACGGAGGAGCAGAACCGCATACGGACGAAGGACGCTGTGCCAGCGCCATCTCTAGCGAACCGACGCCGGCTGCAGCTAGGCGCGCCCCCACACCCCAGCAGATCACACCCGGGCAAATGCAAAAAGCAAACTGCGAAAAGTGCTGCCCATTCTCATGTAACCGTTTCGGTTACATGCTATACTTGCCCAAACAAATACAATGTAACGTAATTGGTTACAGCCAATGATAGTTCTCTACAGCGATAAGAAACTTGAAGGGATATGCACCGACGAAGGCAAATGCAGGCGGTTTAGGTCAGATCTGGTCAACGGGGTCAAGCTAAGGCACAACGCCCTTGAAGTTGCGGAATCACTAGAAGATCTCGCTCGGATTGACCCTTTAGGAAGGTGGCACAGGCTAACGGGAAACCGTGATGGCCAGTGGTCGGGACGGCTTACGGGAAACTACCGGATCATCGTCGAACCCGTCCCGGGAGGGATGCGGGTCGTCGCAGTGGAGCAGGCAGTGAAGGTTCTCTCGATTGAGGACTACCACTAACAGAAGGAGAAGAAAATGAGCGCCAGTTATGCCGTCGCGCCCGGCATGTACCTGCAGGAATGGATTGAAGAGGCGTCCGTTACCCAGCAGAAGGCCGCCGATCGCCTGGGACTATCCCGCAAAACGGTCAACGGCATTATTAAGGGAACCCAGCCCGTTTCGCAGGAGACCGCCATCAAACTGGAGAGGGTCACCTCCATCCCCAGGGACGCGTGGCTGCGCTTCGAGGCAAAGTACCGCGAGGACCTCGCTCGCCTCGAGGACGAGAAAAACCTCGCGAGTTCCGCGTCGATCATACCGGCAGAGCTCGCATCTTTTATGCGCGCTCACGGAATAACCGACGCAACGAGGAGAAACCCCGGCAAGCTCGTCTCCGACTTCCTTGCCATGGCCGGCTTCGGAAGCGTCGAGGCGTACGAGAGCGGCGCCGCGAATATGCTCTCGTCGGTCGCCACCCTTAAGGAGTCAGGAAAGCAAGTCGACCCCGCAAGCATGATGGCTTGGATTGCCCTGGGGAAGCAGGCCGAGTCGGCGATGGTCGACGGGCTCGTCGCATATGAGCCGGGCGCACTGAGGGCCAGCTTGGCCGAGCTCAGGGCTCGGGCAGCAGCAACCGACCCGGACACGCTCCGCGACATCGCGCAGATACTTGCCAGAAGCGGGGTTATCCTGCAGTTCGTTGAGGCACCAGCCAAATTCCCCCTTCACGGAGTCACGAGGTGGACCGCCGACGGCAACCCCGTCATCCAGCTGACGGGTCGCCGAAAGAAGGACGGCTACATCATCTGGACGCTCTTCCACGAGCTCGGCCACATTCTCAACGATGACAATACCGGGATGACGGTCAACTTCATCGAGGGTCGAGGCGCCCGCGCCCCAAAGAGCGACGCCGAGAAGCGCGCGAACGCCTTCGCCAAGGAAACGCTTCTGGGCCCAGGGGGACTCGCGCCCTACCACGGCCTCAGCGATTCGTCGAGCATTAAGGCCGCCGCACAGGCAAGGGGCGCGTGCCCCGGCGTCGTCGTCAACCTCATGCATCGCAACCACACACTCGATTACAAATGGTGCAACGACCTTCTGGTGGACATGGACATCCCGTTCGTCGGCTAAGCCGCGGCGCATCGCCTAGTCGCTCATCCCAGCCCCTACCCCTCCACGCTCACAACCCCGCCGTCTACTCGAAGGCGCAGGGTGGAGAACTCGCGGGCCTTCGCGCGGTGCGCGGCGGCGAAGACCGTCCTTCCCGGCAAGGCGGCTATGTTGGCCAGGACGTCGGCCTCGGTCTTTCCGTCGAGTGCGCTCGTGACCTCGTCGAGCACCATAACGGGCGCGCCGGAGCACACGGCGCGCGCGATGGCCAGGCGCTGGAGCTGTCTCTGGGAGAGCCCCTGCCCGTGCTCGCCGATCGCCGTGTCGAGCCCCAGCGGGAGCTCCTCCACGAAATCCCACGCGCACGCCGCCTCGCACGCGCGCCTGACCTGATCGTCATTTGCGTCGGGAGCCGCAAAGGCCACGTTCTCGCGCACCGTTCCCGCAAATAGGAAGTTGTCCTGCGGCACATACGCGAACACCTCTGCCGGCACCTGGGACGCGGCGCACGACGCGCCCTCCTCAAGCTCGTACGCAAAGCCATCGGCGTTGTAGGCACCCAGCGCCAGCTTGAACAACGTGGATTTGCCAGAGCCGGAAGGCCCCTCGACCATCACGAAGGATCCCTTGGGCACAAACGCATCCGAGCAGGTCGGGCTCGGGGCCTTATTATCCGAGGCCTCCTCGCACGCGTCCTCCTCTCCCCCGGCGGGAACGGCGCCCTCGTCGCCGTACGCAAACACCAGGCCGCGCATCCGCACGCCCACAAAGCGCCGGTAGAACTCCGCTGCCGAAAGCCCCAGACCGTCCTCGGAGCGCGGCAGCCCCGCGACCTCCATCAGGCGCCCCGCCGGCGCAAGCGTCTGGTACAGCTGCGGCATCATGCCCGACAAGCTGGAGACTGGCGCTTGGATGCGCCCCACCAGCTGCAGCACCGCCATGAGCGTGCCGTAGCTCATGGAGCCGCCCACGAGCTCAAGCGCACACCACGTGAGCGCCACGACATACAATGCGTTGAAGAAAAACGAGAAGCTCGCGTTTGCGGCAATCGAGTACCCGCGGCGGCGCATCTGCGCGTCGAAGTGGTCTTCCTGCAGCGCATCTGCCCGCGCGCCTATCCTTCCCACGCCAATGGTGTGCAGACGTCTTCGATATTCTCGCTCGTTATGGCAAAAATCACGTCTCCAGGGTTTGCCTTTTTCGATTTAACGTATTGCTCTTCAGATCATCGTTGTGTGCTCAGCCGCACTCCACGAAGAGCCGCTCGGCAACGTCGAGAAGGGCTGGCGCCAAAAGAGCCCAACGGCCGTTACGGCTTCGTTAGAAACGCGCCCCACCATGGATGGTGAACCCGAAAGGTAAGACGCGCGGGCACGGTGAATCGGCCCGCGCGCCCGGAAGAGAAAGGATAAACCCATGGGTTACATGCTCGAGACGCGCGGGCTCACCAAGCGCTTCGGCCGCGGCGACCAGGCGCAGGACGCCGTGGCCGACGTGAACCTTCATATCCGCGAGGGCGAGGTGTACGGGCTGCTCGGCCCCAACGGCGCCGGCAAGTCGACAACGCTTAAGATGATCTGCGGGATGCTGCGGCCGACGGCCGGGGAGATCCTCTTTGCCGGGCACGCTTGGCGCCGCGAGGACCTCTACGCAATCGGCAGCCTCATCGAGGAGGCGCCGCTCTACCCCAACCTCACCGCGCGCGAGAACCTGCGCGTGCGCACCACGCTGCTGGGCCTTCCCGAGAGCCGCATAGATGAGGTGCTCGCCGCCGTGGACCTCGCGGACACCGGGAAGAAGCGCGCCGGGCGCTTCTCGATGGGCATGCGGCAGCGCCTGGGGCTCGCGCTGGCGCTGATCGCCCGGCCACGCCTGCTCGTGCTCGACGAGCCCACCAACGGCCTCGACCCCATCGGCATCGAGGAGCTGCGCGACCAGATCCGCGGCTTCGCGGCGGCGGGTACGACGGTGATCGTTTCGAGCCACATCCTCTCCGAGGTGCAGCAGATGGCGGACACCATCGGCATCATCTGCGGGGGGCGCCTCGCCTACGAGGATGCGCTTCGGCCCGGGCAGGACCTCGAGGAACTCTTCATGAGCTTCTGCCGGGAAGGGCGACGAGCACGCGGGGAGGTGGCGGCATGACGGGCGAGAAAGGCGGCCTGCTCGCGGGCCTGCGCGCCGAGGCCCTGAAGTCGCGCCACGCGGCACCGGTTCGCCTGGCCGTGCTCATGGCGCTGCCGATGCCGCTGCTCGGCGCGATGCCCTACCGGGGCGTGCAGATCTTCAGCGCGTGGAACTACTGGTACGCGCTCTTCCTGCCTGTGTCTCTCTCGCTCGTGGTGGCGTGCGTCGCGCGGGCGGACGCTCGCACGCGGATGCGGGGGCTTCTGGGCCTGGGCTTCCCGCTCGGGCGCGCCTGGTGGGCCAAGGCGCTCTGGTGCCTCGCGCTCTGCACGCTCTCGAACCTCGTGGTCTTCGGCATCTACCTCGCGGGATCGGCGTTCTCCTCGCAGGGCCTCACGGCCGCGGGCACGCTCACGATGCTCCTCTGCGCGCTCGCCAACACGGTGACCGCGGCGTGGATGATCCCCGCAGGGCTCTTCCTCACGGCGCGGCTCGGCATGCTCGCGGGCATCTTCTGCCCGCTCGCCGCGCAGCTCGTGGGTGGGTTCGCCTGGTCGCTGATGCCGCTGCCGCAGCTCTTTCCGCCGTCGGCGAGCATGGTCATCCCCACGAGCTTCATCCCCGTGCTGCCGAGCGGCGAGCCACTCGCGGCGGACATGGCGCTCGGCGGGGCGCTCACGGCAGACGGCATGCTCACGCTGGCGGGCCTTGCGGTCAGTGCGCTCGCGTTCGCCGCGCTCACGGCGGCGGGCGCGGCCTGGTTTGCGCACTCCGAGGAGAGGTGATGGCCATGACACGACTCTCCGATCCGACGCCGCGCATGACTCTCCCGCGGGCCCTGCTTTCCGAGGCCCTGCGCCTGGCGCGCTCCCCGCTCTCGGCGGTGCACCTCGCCTGCGGCCTGGCAGCCGGTCTTGCCTGCGGCGAGTACTTCTCCGTAACCCGATGGGACCCGGCGCTGGGCGCGGACGCCTGCGCCCAGTTCCTCGGCGCCCTCATGCCGCTCATGTCCGCCATCGTCTGCGGGCTCGCCGTGGACGAGGAGCGCGCTGCCGGGCGCCTCGCCAACCTCACGGCGGTCCCCTCGCGCGGGCGCGCCGTCGCGGCGAAGCTACTCGCCCTTGCGGCGCTCGGCGCGGGCGCGCT
>OKRW01002716.1_pt1 | contig 12354 bp, 8 predicted proteins | sample 1601151 | NCBI WGS metagenome assembly OKRW01 (sample SAMEA3541471, study PRJEB24748) | human gut metagenome | biome: human gut; feature: human-associated habitat; material: faeces | place: China | collected 2012 | reverse complement strand
CACGCCACCTGCCGGGAAACCGGCGCACTGGCCGCCGCGGCCAACGTGCGCCGCCTCTGGCTGACCCACTACAGCGCCGCCGTGACCGACCCCGCGCCGGGCCTGGCCGCCGCGCGCACCGCGTACCCCGCCGCCGTGGCCGGGTATGACGGCCTGACCGAAGAACTGGAATTTGACAGAGAGCCATGACCGAGAAACGAAAAAATCTGCTGTTTATCGCTGTAATTCTGGCGCTGGCCGCGGTGCTGTGGCTGGCCGCCCACCACGGCGGCACGGGCCGCACGGCGGTGCTGCGCTACGGCGACCCGCAGGTCGAGCAGCGCATTGATCTGCGTAAAAACGCCGAATATGACATTGACACCGGCCTGTACACGATCCACCTGCGGGTGGAAAACGGCGGCATCGCCTTTGTAGACAGCCCCTGCCCCGACCACCTGTGCGAGGGCTTCGGCACCCTGAAAAACGAGGGCGACTGGGCCGCGTGCATGCCGGCGAAGGCAAGTTTGACGATAGAATAAGAAAAAATAAGAGATAAAAGATAAAAACAAAATCCGTAGGGGCGGATTCCATATCCGCCCGTCAGCAGGCAGACGACCGGCGGGCGCATATAGAATGCGCCCCTACGGCGGCAGAAAATTTTGAGCGGAGCGCAGCGACGCGAACCACCAATTTTATTATCTTTTATCTATTCTCTAAAAAAAGGAGCAGCCATGAATCCAACCTTCAAGCAAGTAACCAAGACCCGCTACGTCCAGCTGGTTTCTGAGCTGGCGCAGGAGATTTTCGTCCAGCATTACACCAAGCTGACGCCCAAGGTCGCCGCTGCACTGGCCGATAAGTACCAGAGCGACATCCTGACCGACGACGAGATCCACAGCGGCGTCATCAACTACTTCTTAATTTACCTCGGCACCGAGCCGGTGGGCTATTTCGCGCTCGACCTCGGCCCCGCGGGTGCCATGTGCCTGAGCCGCCTTTTCTTAAAGGAAAAGGCCCGCGGGCAGGGTATTGGCCGCAGCATTGTGGCCTATGCGCAGAAGCTGGCCGAGGGCGATGGCCGCAGCCGCCTGTATATGCGGGTGTGGGCACGCGACCTGAAGGCCGAGGGCTTTGCCAAAAAGTGCCGCTTCCGCAAGGCCGAGACAGCCCCCGTGGAGGTCCTGCCCGGCACCACGCTGGACATCACGACCTGGGAGAAGCTGTGGCGGTAAAGCTGTAGGGACCGATGCTTGCATCGGCCCGCGGGGCGTCGAGGACGCCGCCCCCTACAGCGCGGTAAACGCAAAATCTGGAGATACACCATGAAATTTCTGCACCTTGCAGACCTGCACCTGGGCAAACGGGTCAACGGGTTTGATATGCTGGAGGATCAGCGGTTCATCCTTGAACAAATTCTGACCCTCTGTGAAAAACACGGCGTCGAGGCCGTCGTCATCGCGGGCGACATCTACGACACGCCGGTGCCGCCCGCCGCGGCCTGCACGCTGCTGGACTGGTTCCTGACCCAGCTGGCCACCCGCCGCATCCCGGTGCTGGCCGTCTCCGGCAACCACGACAGCGCCGAGCGGCTCGACTTTGCCAGCAGTCTGCTGGCCGAACAAAATGTACACATTGCCGGGCGTTTCACCGGCTGCCCCAAGCAGGTCGTACTCAATGACCGCCACGGCCCCATCGAGTTCACGCTGCTGCCCTTTGTGCGGGCGGCCACGGTGCGCCACTACCTGCCCGACGCCGACATCACCGACTACGACTCCGCCGTCGGCGCGGCGCTGGCTGTCTGTGAGCCCGCCGCCCCGCGCCGGGTGCTCGTCGCCCACCAGATGGTGGTCTCCGGCGTCTGCCCGCCGCAGCTCTCCGGCAGCGAGACCGCGCCCCTGACCGTCGGCACGGTGGATTCCATTGATGCAGCGCGGTTTGCGGGCTTCTGCTATGCAGCGCTCGGCCATATCCACCGCGCCCAGCGCGTCGGCATCGACGCCGTGCGCTACGCGGGTGCGCCGCTCTGCTACCATCTGGACGAGTGCGGGATGCAGAAATCCGTCACCCTCGTGCGGGTCGGCAAGCGCGGCGTGGAAAAAATCGAGCAGCTGCCGCTGACGCCCCGCCGCGCCATGCGCCACCTGACCGGCCCGCTGGCCCGGCTGACCGCCCGGCCAACCGACACCGAGGACTACATCTGGGCGACCCTGACCGACCCGACGCCGCTGCCCGACGCCATGGCGCAGCTGCGCGCCGCCTATCCCAACGCCATGCGGCTCGATTACCTGCCCCAAGGTGAGGTCGCGCACCCGCTGGACATGACCCAGGCCGTGCGCGGCAAGCCCTTTGTCGAGCTGTTCCAGGACTTTTTCACCAAGATGAACGGACGCCCCCTGACAGTGGAGGAGACCGTGGCTGTGAAAAGATTGCGCGAGGAGGCGTCAAAAAGCGAATGAAACCCCAAAAGCTGATCCTGACCGCCTTCGGCCCCTACGCGGGCCGCACCGAGCTGGACTTCTCGGCGTTCGGCGGCAGCGGACTGTTTCTGATCGGCGGCGACACCGGCGCGGGCAAGACCGCCCTGTTTGACGCCATCACGTTTGCGCTCTACGGCGAGACCTCCGGGGAAAACCGAAAAACCACGATGCTGCGCAGTGATTTTGCCGCCCCCGATGCCGAGACGAGCGTCGAGCTGGCCTTTACCCACCGCGGGCGCAGCTACACCGTGCGCCGCTGGCCCGACCAGCAGCGCGCCGCCAAGCGCGGCACCGGCATGGTCAAGGTGCCCGCCAAGGCCGAGCTGATCCGTGAGCCGGACGAGCCGGTCAGCGGTGCGTCAGCCGTGACCGACGCCGTGGTCAAGCTGCTGGGCATCGACGCCAAACAGTTTGCCCAGGTGTCGATGCTGGCGCAGAACGACTTTACCCGGCTGCTCAACGCGCCGTCCGCGGACCGCGCCGCCATCCTGCGCCGCATTTTTGACACCGCCGACCACCAGCGCCTGGGTCAGGCCGCCGTCGAGCACGCCCGTAAGGCCGACGAGGAATGTAAGCGTCTGGACGATGTACTTTTGATGCACGTCGGCACGCTGATTGGTGACGGCGCCGACGAGGAGACCGCCGCCGACCTGGCCGAAATGCAGGCCGAGCGCGACCCGTTTGCCGCAGGGGCTGCCGCCGAGCTGGGCAGGCTGCTGCTGGAGGCCGACGACGCCAACGAAAAACGACAGACCAGCGTTATGAACGAGCTGGACGAGAAGATCGCCCGCGGTGACGCCGGCCTGAAAATTGCCGAGGAACGCGCCGCCCGCCGCCGCCAGCTGGCCGGGCTGGTGGCCGAGGAGCAACGCGCCGCCGATGTGGAGCACCAGACCGACCTCATTATGACCGATCTGGAAAAGCGCACGGCGAACGTGAAGGAGAATATTGCCAAAAACGAGGCGGACCGCGCCGCGCTGAGCCAGGCCGAGGCCGACCTGCTCAAGACCGACCACCGCATTGAGCTGGCCGAGGGGCTTTCCGCCGACTGCAGGCAGCTCTTGCAAAATCTGGCGGACGCCGACAAGGCCGACGAGGACGCCGCCGCGCGTCAGGCAGAGTATGTGGCCGCACAGGCTGCACTGGACAGCGCCGAGGAAGAATACAGCACGATGCAGCGCCAATTAAACGCCAACCGCGCGGGCCTGCTGGCCAAGGACCTGCAAAAGGGTAAGCCCTGCCCGGTCTGCGGCTCCACCAAGCACCCGAAGATCGCCGCGCTGCCCAAGGACCACATCACCGAAAAGCAGCTGGAGGAGCGGGAGAAGGCACTGACGGCCCAGCGCCGCAGCACTGCCGCGGCCAGCCGCACCGCCGGTGATGCCGCCGCCCACGCGCATGAGCTGCGGGCGGCTTTGCAGCGGGACGCGGATGGATTTTTCGCGCGCCGCGGGGACCGTTACACCGGCAAGCCCGCCGCCGAGCTGACGCCCGACGAGCTGAAAATCGCACTGACCGCCCAGCAGACCAGCCTGACCGAGGGTCTGCGCGGCCTGCAGGCCGACCACCTGAAGCTGAAGCAAAAGACGGACCGCGCCCGCAGCCTGGCCAAGCAGGCCGACCTTTTGAACGGCCAGCTGGCAGACCTGGAAAAGCAGCGCTTTGCGGCCACCCGCCGCGCTGCCAACGCCAAGGCCGGGCACGCTGCCGCCAGCGCCCGCGTGCAGCAGATGCGCGAGACGATGCCCAAGCGCGACAACCCCGACGCACTGACCCAGCTGCAGGACGCGCTGGCCCGCCTGCGCAGGGACCGCGCTGCCGCCATGGCCGCCCGGGACGCCGCCGTACACCGTCTGCACACGAACCGTGCCGCCATCGACGCGCTGCAAAAGACGATGCGGGAGAGCGCCGCCGCTCGCGAGAAGCGTGCTATGTGGGACAATCTGTCCAAAACGATCAACGGCAATTTGACCGGGAAAATCAAACTTCCGTTTGAACAGTACGTACAAGCGTTCTATTTTGACGGCGTGGTCGAGGCCGCGAACCTGCGCTTCACCCGCATGACCGACGGTCAGTACCGATTGCTGCGCCGCAAGAGCGAGGCCGTCGGCGGCAAGACCGCGCTGGACCTCGACGTGTTCGACGCCTACACCGGCAAGACCCGCCCCGTGGGCAGCCTGTCCGGCGGCGAGAGCTTCATGGCCGCGCTGAGCCTGGCACTGGGCATCAGCGACACGATCCAGCAGAACGCGGGCGGCGTCGTCATTGAGACGCTGTTCATCGACGAGGGCTTCGGCTCGCTGGACTCCGACAGTCTGGAAAAGGCCGTGGACACGCTGGCCGGGCTGGCCGGGGGCGATAAGCTCATCGGCGTCATCTCCCACGTCGAGGCGCTGCAGGACCGCCTGACGAGACAGATCCACGTGACCAAAACACGGGCGGGCAGTAAGGCGGAAATTGAGATTTCTTAAAGGCTCCCCTTTGAGGGGAGCTCTGCCCGCAGGCGGTGAGGGGTGGCCGGGTGTAGACCTGTAAAGTGTGTGTCTCCCGCCCACCCCTCCGCCCCGCGGGCACCTCCCCTCAAAGGGGAGGCTTTTTAGCTTGCACTTATTTATAAAAAGTATAAAAATATGACAAAATCAACGCTGCAACAACAACTGGAAACCCTATCCGCGGCGCGTTACCCGCTGCACATGCCCGGGCATAAGCGGCGGGTGCCGCCCGCACCGGGGCTGGGCTGCTATGCCTGGGACCTGACCGAGATCGACGGCGCGGACGACCTGCACGACGCGGACGGCATTCTGGCCGACGCCATGGCCCGCACGGCGGCGCTGTACGGTGCGCGGCGGTGCTGGTACCTCGTCGGCGGGTCCACCGTCGGCCTGCTGGCGGGCATCCGCGCACTGGCACCGTTCGGCAGCACGGTCATTGCGGCGCGCAACTGCCACAAGGCCGTCTACCACGCGATGGAACTGGGGCAGCTGAAGGCCCGCTGGCTCACGCCGCCCGTGGACCCGCAGTTTGGCATCTACGGCAGTGTGCGCCCCGCCGATGTGGCCGCCGCGCTGGACGCTGCGCCCGACGCCCGCTGCGTGATCCTGACCAGCCCGACTTATGAGGGCGTTTTGAGCGATATACGTACTATCGCGGAAATCTGCCACGCCCGCGGCGTGCCGCTGCTGGTGGACGAGGCCCACGGTGCGCACTACCTGCCCTTTGCCGCCCGGTACGGCTGGCGCGGCGGGGCCGTAGCCGCAGGGGCCGATCTGGTCGTGCAGAGCGCCCACAAGACGCTGCCCAGCCTGACCCAGACCGCGTTTTTGCAGCTGAACGGCGATCTGGCAGACCCTGCCGAGGTCGAGCGCCAGCTGGACGTGTTCGAGACGAGCTCGCCGAGCTACCCGCTCATGGTCAGTCTGGACGGCTGCACCCGCTGGCTGGCCGACGAGGGAGAGGCCGCCTTTGCCGCGTGGCGCGCCCGGCTGGATGCCTTTGACGCGGCGGTGCGGGATCTGAAAAATACAAAAATACTGTGCTGCGGCGCGGACGCACTGGCGGCGCATTCTGACTTTTTTGCGCATGACAGCGGCAAAATTTTGCTGCAAATCGGCGCGGCGGGGGCAGCTTGCCTGCGGGCCGACGGCTTTGAGCCCGAGATGGTCTGCGGCCCGAACGTGCTGGCCATGACCAGCCCCTGCGACGACGCCGACGCACTGGAACGGCTGGCCGATGTGCTGCACGCCTGGGACAAAACGGCGGCCCCGCCCGCGGCCCCGCGGCATATTCTGCCCGCCCCCGGCGCGGCCCGCTGCACGATTGCCGAGGCGCTGCTGCGCCCCGCGCGGGCCGTAAGGATGCGGGATGCGGTGGGGGAGACCGCCGCGGAGTATCTCTGGGCCTATCCCCCCGGCGTGCCGCTGGTGGCACCGGGCGAGGAAGTGACGGCAGAGCTGGTGACGGCCTGCCGTGCATTGGAGCAGGCCGGAACCGCGCTGAAGCATACAGGCGGCAGCGGGGCGGAGGAGATTGCGGTTTTGTAATTTGTAAAGGGAGGCAGCGGCAAAGCCCGTCGGAACCCTTCCGGCCTGCGCTGCGCGCGGCCACCTCCCCTGATGGGGAGGCTTTATTCGGGCATGCGCCCGCGAAAGGCTCCCCATCAGGGGAGCTGGCCGCGAAGCTGGCCTGAGGGGTTCCGACGGGCCTCGCGCAGACTATCGTTTTTCCTCCGCCCCTATTGACAAACCCCGGATTTCCGTGTACAATAATAATAATTCTAAAATGTATAAAGGGGTGACTGTTTTATGAAGCACATCCAGACTCTCGAGACCCGCGACATGGCTAAGAGCCTGCTGAACGGCGGCTGCGGCGAGTGCCAGACTTCCTGCCAGAGCGCCTGCAAGACCAGCTGCGGCATTGCCAACCAGCCTTGCGAGAAGACCGACAAGTAATTTTTGCTGGCTTTGATGCCGGGATGCCGTGTGGCAGCCCGGCATTTTCTATGATACAAAAGGGTGCGGCGGGCGCATATAGAATGCGCCCCTACAAGGGGAATGCCGTAGGGGCGGATTCCATATCCGCCCGTGGCTGTCCGCCGCATTGCACCATAACAAAACGGAGAAAACCATGATCCATCAATACAAATTAAGCGGTTACAACATTGTGCTGGATGTCTACAGCGGCAGCGTGCATGCGGTGGATGACGTCGCCTATGACGCCATTGCCCTGATCGACCAAGGCAGCAGCCGGGAGCAGGCTGCTGCAGCCCTCGCCAAAAAGTACGCGGACCGCGCCGATGTGACCGCCGCCGACATCAGCGACGTGCTCGACGACATCGACGAGCTGACCGCCGCGGGCCAGTTGTTTGCGCCCGACGCCTACGCTGACCACGCCTTTGACTTCAAAAACCGCTCCAACGTTGTCAAGGCGCTCTGCCTGCACGTCGCCCACACCTGCAACCTGAATTGCAGCTACTGCTTCGCCGCGCAGGGCAAGTTCCACGGCGAGGCCGGTCTCATGAGCTTCGAGACCGGCAAGCGCGCGCTGGATTTCCTCATCGAAAACTCCGGCACCCGCCGCAACCTCGAGGTCGATTTCTTCGGCGGCGAACCGCTGATGAACTTTGAGGTCTGCAAGCAGCTGGTTGCCTATGCACGCAGCATCGAGAAAAAGTACAACAAAAACTTCCGCTTCACGATGACGACCAACGGCATCGGCATCACGGACGAGGTCATCGACTGGTGCAATAAAGAATGCCACAACGTTGTTTTGTCGCTGGATGGCCGCAAGGAGGTCAATGACCGCTTCCGCGTCGACCTGGCGGGCAACGGCAGCTATGACCGCATCGTGCCCAAGTTCCAGAAGCTCGTCAAGGCGCGCGGCGGCCAGGGCTACTATATGCGCGGCACGTTTACGCATCACAACGTTGATTTTACGAAGGACCTGTTCCACATGGCCGACGACCTCGGCTTTACCGAGCTGTCCATGGAGCCGGTTGTCGCCCCGCCGGACTCCCCCGAGGCCCTGACCGAGGAGGACCTGCCCAAGCTGTTCGACCAGTATGAGCTGCTGGCCAACGACATGCTGCGCCGCCAGAAGGCCGGCAAGCCGATCACGTTCTATCATTATATTTTGGACCTCAAGCACGGCCCCTGCATCTACAAGCGCATTTCGGGCTGCGGCTCCGGCACCGAGTACATGGCCGTGACCCCCTGGGGCGACCTGTACCCCTGCCACCAGTTTGTCGGCGACCCGGCGTACAAGCTGGGCAACGTCTGGGACGGCGTGACCAACACCGCCCTGCGCGACGAGTTCAAGCTGTGCAACGTCTATGCCCGCCCCGACTGCAAGGACTGCTGGGCACGCCTGTACTGCGCGGGCGGCTGCGCGGCCAACGCCCTGCACGCTACCGGCGACATCCATGGCACTTATGAGTACGGCTGCAAGGTGTTCCGCAAGCGGATGGAGTGCGCCCTGATGATGCAGGTCGCCCAGCGCCTTGACCCCGAGCTGGCGAAGAACGCCGTCCGGTTTGAGAGTGACTGCGACGGCTGCGGGGCGACGGAGTCGAGCGCCGCCTGCGGCGGATGCAGCGAGACGGAGGAAGCGCAGCGGTCGCAGAAAACGAGCCTGTAAAGGCGAAGTTTGATGCGGTAACCGCAAGAGTAGGGCAACGACGGCGCGTGCGAAAAGTAAATAGCCATTGAGTATGCCGCTCTGTAGGGGCCGGACATGTCCGGCCCCTACCGCGTCACAATGGCAAACGGCAGCTGCGGAGGGGTCAAGACCCCTCCCTACAGATCGGGGTCCACGGGTGCTTTGTAGGGAACGGTCTTGACCGTTCCGGGGATGTGTGCCGTTATTGCATGGTAAAACATTGTTGAGGCGTAGGGGCCGGGCATGCCCGGCCCGCAGCTTACCGGCAAGCACCTGCTTGCGGTTTATGTTGCGGGCCGGACATGTCCGGCCCCTACAGGAATATAAAAGATAAACGCCTGTCAGCTGTTTATCTGCCAATCGCCGCGCACTTCTCCTTCAGCCAGACCTTCTCGTCCTCGTTCAGGCGGGGGCTGAGCATCTCGTAGACGTGGGCGTGGTAGTCGTTCAGCCAGTTGATCTGGTCGCGGCTCAGCTCGTCCACAAGGACCGGCTCGGTGGAGATGGGCACCAGCGTCAAAGGCGTAAAGCCCAGCCAGTGGCCGTACTGGTTCTCGCCCAGGTCGATGCACTCCAGCTCGTTCTCAATGCGGATGCCGACCTCGTCGGTCTCGTAGATGCCCGGCTCGTCGGTGATGGTCATGCCGGGCTTAAAAATCACGGGGTTGTTCGGGCGCAGGCTCTGCGGGCCCTCGTGCACGCCGGAGATAAAGCCGACGCCGTGGCCGGTGCCGCAGCGGTAGTTGACCTTGTGCGCCCAGACCGGGCCGCGGGCAAAGGTATCCAGTGCAAAGCCGGTGCAGTAGTCCAGGAACACCGCACGGGCCATGTCGATGTGGCTCTGCAGCACCCAGGTGTAATAGCGGCGCTCGTTGTCGGTCAGCGGGCCGACGGGGTAGGTGCGGGTGATGTCGGTGGTGCCGCAGTCGTACTGGCCGCCGTTGTCCACCAGCAGGAAGCCGCGCGGCTCGATGACGCTGTTCACGTCGCCCTCGGCGTGGTAGTGCATCATGGCGGCGTTGGCGCCGTAGGCCGCAATCGTGGAGAAGCTGTCCTCAAAGTAGCCGGGCATCTCGGCGCGGCGCTTCTGCAGCATCGTGTCGATGTCGATCTCGGTCAGCTGCTTACCCTCGGCCAGCGCCTTTTCCAGATCCATCTGGAACCGCACCACGGCGACGCCGTCGCGGATATGGCACTCGCGGATGTTCTTCAGCTCGGTCTCGTTCTTGATGCCCTTCAGGGCAAAAATCGGGTCGGCACCGGCCACGGTCTTGTGGGCGGTCAGGGCCTCGTACAGGGCGTAGTTGGTGGCCTTCTCGTCCACCAGGAACACCTCGTCGGCGGGCAGGGCGTGGACGGCGTCGATAATTTCCTCGTAGCCGCGCAGCGTCACGCCGTTCTCGGCCAGCGTGGCGGCGTCGGCGTCGGACAGGCGGCCCGGCGCGATAAACAGCGTGCAGGCGTCCATCGTGACCAGCGCGTAGGCGACGGCCAGCGGGGTGCAGGGCAGGTCGCGGGCGCGCAGGTTCAGCAGCCAGCCCACGCAGTCCAGACCGGTCACGGCCAGCGCGGTGGCACCGGCCTTCTGCAGCTCGGCACGCACCATGGCGATGCGGTCCGCGGCAGTCGCGCCGGTCTGGGCCGGGGTCAGCAGCTCACAGGGGGTGTCGGGCAGGGCCGGGCGCTCGCCGGTGGCGTTCCAGATCGGGCTGGCCACGTCCTGACTCTTGAGGGAGGCACCCTTCTTGGCCAATGCGTCGATGTACTCCTTGGCAATCGTGGCGGGCACGCAGCTGCCGTCCAGCAGCAGGGTCTGGCCGTCCGCAAAGTGGCTCCCGAGGTACTCGGCCACGGTGGGCACGCCTGCGGAGCCCGCGTGCATGCACTCGATCTCGCTGCCGGCCAGCTGCTTGTCGGCCTGCACGTAGAAGCGGCCATCGCACCACAGGGCGCTGCGGTCTTGAGTCACAACGAGGGTCGAGTTCTCGCCGATGAAGCCGGAGAACCACGGCAGAGCGTTATAATAGCCGGGCAGGTACTCGCTGCAATGGGGGTCGCTGGTCATGATGAGCACGCCGTCCGCGCCCGCCGCTTTGGCAGCGGCACGCAGCGCGGCGATTTTTTCATTGGTAGTCAAAATGGATCGCTCCTTTTTGTAAGAAAATTCTGGGTTAAATATATCATACCACCTTTGGGGAAAATATTAAATAGCAAATTTGGCAGAGCTGTAGGGGCCGGGCATGCCCGGCCCTCAGCCTTCCCATAAGCGCGCAGTTTCCGGTGTGCCCCGGGCCGGGCATGTCCGGCCCCTACGGGGAGGCGGTAATCCCATAAATTTTGCAAAAAATTCAAAATTTCCCGCGCAAAATGGCGCAAAACCCCTTGACGTGTTTGTTATAATAGTATTAGCAGTTAGTGTAATAGATTGCCAACCAACTGAACATCTGAACATATCTTGAATAGAGGTACCCAACTATGGCTGAAAAGAAAACCAAAATCGACATTTTCTCCGGCTTCCTCGGCGCCGGCAAGACCACCCTTATCAAAAAGCTCATCAAGGAGGCCTTCGCCGGTGAGCAGATCGTCCTGATCGAGAACGAATTCGGCGAGATCGGCATCGACGGCGGCTTCATGCGCGAGGCCGGCATTCAGGTCAATGAGCTGAACTCCGGCTGCATCTGCTGCAGCCTGGTCGGTGATTTCCGCGAGGCACTGAAGAAGGTCGTCGAGACCTACCACCCGGACCGCATCCTCATTGAGCCGTCGGGCGTCGGCAAGCTGTCCGACGTGACCCGCGCCGTCGAGGGCGTCGCCGAGGATCTGCCCGTCATCCTGAACAGCTTTGTCACCGTCGCCGACGTGAACAAGGTCAAGATGTATATGAAGAACTTCGGTGAGTTCTATGACGACCAGGTCAGCCATGCGTCCTGCATCATCCTGAGCCGCACCGGCAACGCCAGTGAGGAGAAGGTCGCTGCCGCCGTTGCCCTGCTGGCCGAGAAGAACCCCACCGCCACCATCGTCACCACCGACTGGACCGTCCTGACCGGCGCACAGATCGTCTCCGTCATGGACGGCAAGCGCGACCTCGTCGCCGAGCTGCTGACCGAGGCCCGCGCCGCCAACGTGGCCCATGCCGACGAGGATGAGCACGAGCACCACCATCATCACCATCACGACCACGATGAGGACGAGCACGACCACGACTGCTGCTGCCATCATCATCACGACGAGGACGACGATGAGGACGAGCACGAGCATCATCATCACGACCATGATGACGATGACCACGACCACGACTGCTGCCATCACCACGACGACGAGGACGAGCACGAGCATCACCATGAGCACCACTACGACGAGCACGGTGTCTGCTCCTGCGGGCATCATCACCACCACGACCACGACGCCGACGAGGTGTTCACGAGCTGGGGCAAGGAGACGGCCCACAAATACAGCCGTGAGGATCTGGACAAGGCCCTGCACGCGCTGGACGAGGGCGCTTACGGCATGATCCTGCGCGCCAAGGGCATTGTGGACGGCGGCGACACCTGGTACGAGTTCGACATGGTCCCCGGCGAGCACGAGATCCGCCCCTGCGGCCCCGACGTCACCGGCAAGCTCTGCGTCATCGGCTCCCAGCTGAAGGAGCATGAGATCGCGGAATTGTTCCACGTTTGATAAGAATGCCTTCCCCCTTGGGGGAAGGTGCCCGAGGCCCCGACCGAGGGCGGATGAGGGGCGA
>OKRW01002703.1_pt1 | contig 12409 bp, 12 predicted proteins | sample 1601151 | NCBI WGS metagenome assembly OKRW01 (sample SAMEA3541471, study PRJEB24748) | human gut metagenome | biome: human gut; feature: human-associated habitat; material: faeces | place: China | collected 2012 | reverse complement strand
GGACGGAATAATAAATATAGGGAATACTATGAGGAAAGAGGTGTTTCATATTTAAATTTAGATTTAAGTAGAGACGAAGATTTTCAACAATTACCACAACATGGAGTGGACGGAGTAATTTTGTTAGCCGGTTTATTACCTGCAAATGCTCCCGTAAATTTAGATATTGATGAAAATGCTGCAGATTATTTTGAAATTAATACAAAGGGAACTATTCGAGTATTAGAATACTGTAGAAAAAATAATATAAATCGTGTAATTTCAACTTCCTCCTATGCAGATGTAAGAAATGCATGGTCAGCTGATAGAGCAATTACCGAAGAGGAACCCCGTAGTTTTGTTTATAGAGGAGATCATGCAGTATATGTAATGTCCAAAAATGCTGCATGTGATGTAATGGAGTATTATAATCAGCAACATGGCATGAAAAATGCGTGGTTTAGATTTCCACCGGTATATGGTGTTGGTCCGCATGGTTCCTTATTTATAAATGGTAAGCTAGTAAAATCGGGATTGCAGATTTTTATGGATAAGGCACGAAAAGGAGAAGATATTACGATTTTTGGAGATAAAAATTTGAGTCGGGATGTTGTTTATGTTAAAGATGTTGCACATGCCTTTTATTTAGCGATAAAAAGCTCTCAAACACAGGGACTATATAATATGACGTCAGGAAGAGGTGTAACTCTTCAGAAACAGGCGGAAGTTATTGCAGAAGTTTTTGCACAATCAAGAGAACGTAAGTCCAAGATTGTATATAAGCCGGAAGTTCCTAACAATACACCTTCATACTTATTTTCTATGGAAAAAGCTAAAAGGGATTTTGGATTTGTTCCTCAATTTGGCAATTTTAAAGATATGATGTTCGATATGAAGCAAGATATAGATCAGAGGAAATATTATGAATTATTCCATTATGAAGTCTAATAGGACTATTTAAAATTAGGACAGGGATTATAGTAAAATGATAAAAAAGAAAAATTTTTTGCTTTCAATAGCATATGGCATTGTTATATTAAGTATATGTATTTTCAGTAATATGGTGACAGTTTTTGCGGATTCCAACTATCAAGATGAAGAAGCTGGTAAAGAAAATAGTTGGCGCTATGAAGATGGGGTTCTCAATGTTAAAGAATCAGCATCTAGTTCCAAACGTATGATGCGTTCAGCCAATCAAAACGCAGCCATTGCACGAGGGATAGATGTAAGCGAACATAATGGGAAAATTGATTGGGAAAAAGTGAAGTCTTCAGGAATTGATTTTGCTATTATCCGGTGTGGCTATGGAATGGATTTACCAAAGCAAGATGATAAATATTGGCAATACAATGTTACAGAGTGCGAAAGATTAGGAATCCCATACGGAGTATACATATATTCTTATGCAGACAGTACTGATAGAGCAGCGAGTGAAGCTGATCATGTACTTAGACTATTAAAGGGACATACGCCATCATACCCAGTGTATTATGATTTAGAAGAATCACGTCTAGAAAGTACAAATAATAGAGCTCTATTAGCTAAAATGGCAAAAGTTTTTTGTAATAAAGTGTCTTCAGTTGGATATCCTGTGGGAATATATGCTAATTTAAATTGGTGGAATAATTATCTTACTGATCCTATATTCGATAATAGTAATTGGGATAAATGGGTTGCACAATATCACTCGTCGTGCACATATGCTAAAGATTTTCACCTTTGGCAGTATACTTCAAAAGGATCGGTCAGCGGGATATCGGGACGAGTTGATATGAATTATGAATATGGGATAAAACCAAAACCACAGATTAGTAGTATGAAAAATGGAAGTGTAATATTAACTTGGCCAAAGGTATCTGGAGCGATCAAATATGCAATTGCAATGAAGACTGATGATGGGTACCAAACATACACTTTAGATTGCAATGAAAACAAATATGCTATTTCGGGTTTAGAAAATGGGAAGACATATTATTTTTTAGTCCAAGCATACATTAATAATAAATGGACTCCTTTTACGAGCAATGATTTAGTAGAATGTTTTTTTATTGAATCACCTAATGTCACTGTTCCGACGGTAGGAGACGGGAGCGTGACTTTAAGCTGGGATAAGGTAGAAGGTGCAACAAAATATGCAATTGCAGAGTATATAGATGGAGGATATAAGACCTATACTCTAGACTGTAAGGAAACAAAATACACGATTGAAGACCTGGCAAATAATTACACACATAAATTCCTTGTACAAGCGAATGTAGGAGGGAAATGGTCTCTTTGCTCAACAGATCTATTAGTAAGTGTACGATTATAAATATGAACGAGGAGGATATCATGCAGTTCAGAGATTTAAAACAACAATATCAGGTATTGAAAAAAGACATGGATGCTGCCATGGTAGAGGTTGCAACAAATTGTAACTTTATCAACGGACAGCAGGTGAAGGATTTAGAAAAAGAACTGGCGGAGTATGTCGGTGTGAAGCATTGCGTGACTTGTGCTAATGGTACGGATGCGCTGACTATGGCTATGATGGCCTGGGGGATCAAAGAAGGCGATGCGGTGTTTGTTCCGGATTTCACGTTTTTCTCTTCGGGTGAAATCGTATCGCATGCAGGCGCAACACCGGTGTTTGTAGATGTAGATCTGGATACCTTTAATATTTCAGAAGAATCCTTAGAAGCTGCAATAGAGAAGGTCATAGCAGAGGGTAAATTACAGCCTAAGGCTGTTGTTGCAGTTGATTTATTCGGACTTCCTGCAGATTTTGCAGCAGTTCGTGAGGTTGCAGACAAATATGGCTTAAAAGTGCTGGAAGATGGTGCACAGGGATTTGGTGGCAATATCAATGGTAAGGTGGCCTGCAGTTTTGGCGACATCAGTACGACTTCTTTCTTCCCGGCAAAACCGTTAGGTTGTTATGGTGATGGGGGAGCTGTTTTTACGGATGATGATGAGGTTGCCAAGCTGTTAGAATCTATTCGCGTACACGGAAAAGGTGAAATGAAGTACGATAATGTCCGGATCGGATTGAACTCCAGATTAGATACGATTCAGGCTGCCATTCTTTCGGTCAAGCTAAAAGCTTTTGCAGAATATGAATTGGCTGATATCAATGAAGTAGCAGATAAGTATACTGCTCGGCTTGCTTCTTTGTCAGATAGAATTAAAACTCCTGTTGTTCCGGAGGGGTATTATTCCAGCTGGGCGCAGTATACGATTCAGCTAGAAGATCGCAAGACGCGGGACGCTTTGCAGGTTGCACTGAAAGAAAAGAGCATCCCTAGTATGGTATACTATCCGAAACCGATGCATAAGCAGGAAGCTTTCGCAGGACAGGTTTATGACGATAGTGAGTTTACTAATACGCTCCATCTTTGTGATACTGTATTGTCATTGCCGATGCATCCATATTTAACGGATGGGGATATCAATGAAGTAGTTGGAGAGATTAAGAGGTTTTTTGAATAGCAGGAACAGAATTTGGCAGACGTGGTATAGAGCTGAGGAGAAGTTCAATGGATGAATATTCGAGAATATTGATTGAAAAATATTGTAGAGAATATCCGGAAACGAAAAAGGCGAGGATCCTTAGTCAATTAATAGAGAAGTCTTATGATTTTGCGTGTGAGCCTTCTGATTCTGATGCTATAGAGCTGGAAAAAATCATAGAGGGTGAGCGCGATCCGGAGCTGCGGGATGCGTTGGAAGAACTGGATGAGTTCTTGTTTGGATGGTAGGCAGCGACGGAAAGCAAGGGTAAAATAGAAAATCGAAAACAACACTTTCGCAGTATGACCGCCTTCGGATGATTCAAAGCCAATCGGAAAGGAAGGTGGTATAAATGAAGGCAAAAATACAACACGAAATCCAGGAATACTGCAGCCTGCTGAGATTGAATGCAATCGGTGAGTACCTCGAAGAGGCAATCACAAGCGTAACGGATTATGAAGGATTTCTGCACCAGCTTCTCCGTATGGAAGTGGATGCCGAAGAAAAGCGTGCAAGGGAATGCAAAATCAAAGCGGCTAAATTTCCTTATCGAAAATATATCGAAGATTTGGAAATGAATCTTCTAGCAGAATTTGCATCCTCTCGTTAAGGGCATCCCAGAAATCAACCATTATTACTTCAAATCCTACATTTGAGAGATGGGACGAAATCTTTGGAGATGCCGCCATTACAAGTGCAATCGTTGATAGGCTTACATACAAAGCTTATCTGATTGATATGGAAGGCGATTCTTACAGGCTCTGTGAAACTCTGCGGAACAACGGAGCTGACTTCGAGACAGTAGTAAAATAGTAACTGCACCTGTGGCAGTAATGCTGCAGGTGCCAAACTTGGTCTAAAGTGACCTAGTTTTCAATGCGCGGTTGACCGAATTTTCGGTTGACAAATACACCTATTTAACCAAGTGGCGGTTAAGGTGTTGGAAGTAGATTAGGAGGATTCTATGAAACTGAAGAAAGAGTTTTTGGATTTTTATAAAACTATTAGAATCGATTCGGAAACGAATGCTTTAAAAGAAAAGAGAGAAGTTTTGCAAGGAGACATTGAAGATAAATTACCAGGTATTTTGGGTAATCATAGTATTTCTCTTAACAAAAGTGATATTCGAATAATTGATCAGGGGAGCTATAAGTACAATACTACAATAAAAGATGATGTGGTAGATCGCGATGTGGCTGTGATGATTCCATTAAATACAGAGGAGAATGGTGATCCAAGAAAGGTAAAAGGATATCTAAGGGATGCAATAACAATATTCTCACGCACAGTTACTGTGAAGGAACCATGTGTGCGAGCTTCGTATTATGAGGATGGGAACGAGTGGCTTCACATAGATCTACCTCTATATGCACAAGATGGTGATAATATATTTTTAGCAAGAGGTAAATCAAATAGTGATACTTACTCTTGGGAGAGTGCTGACCCTGATGGACTAAACGAATATTTATGTGGGAAAATAAATGGGAATGCACAGATGCGTCGTATTATATGTTTTATAAAGAAGTGGCGCAATGAAAAGTATTCCGGTTCGGTCAGTGATCATGAGGTTCCGCCCAGCATAGGATTGACATTATTGGCTTGTGATTGTTTTTGTGCTCAGTCGACTGACAATGAAGATGACGATTTGCTTTCGCTTCAGAAAACAATGAAAGCTATTCTGAATAAATTTTCTGTTAGTACAAATTGGAACGGCGAAATTGTCTCAGCAACACTTAGTTGTTATTTGCCTGTAATGCCTTACACAGATGTCTTTGGAAAAATGAAAGACGGTAGCAGTTCGTATATGCTTACATTTTACAAGAGGTTGTCGAAGGCAGTTGACAATCTGACAAATGCTGTAAATGTGGAGTTAGCTCATGATGCAGGTGGATATGTTCAGAAAGTATTAGGATCTGAGTTTACAGTACCTGCGAAAGAAGCTGTTGCTGCAGCAGCACAAAATAGACGGGAGCATAGTTTTGGCTGATAGCATGATAGTGAGAGAAATCCTTGAAACTTACGAAGAAGTATTGATTGATAGTGAAATAGTAGATGATTTGATATTTATGATTTCTCTATTTGGGAAGCATTTTCTGTTTATAGCTCCGACCATAGATAATCCGGGCACTTACGCAAATGTGTATTTGTATAACGATGACGGATTGGATTTTCCACACATAATGCTAAGGGAAAAAAGCTTTCCAGACATACAGTGTATACCTGAAGGCAAGTATAGGTGGGTTTGCTTGTATGAGCAGGATAGTATTGTCAATACGATCGTGTCGTATGAGGACAAAGTAATTGATGCTCTTGATCGACTCATTGAACTACTTTCTATGACGACACTGGAGAAAGAAAAAGAATTTCAGAAAGAATTTATGTTTTACTGGAATAGCAATTCCGTTGATACTATGGATCACGCCGTATTTTTGTCTCAGGAAAATGCGTTTGCAGAGATGAATATATATTTTGGACAAAGTAAAGCACGTATTGTTGAAAAGGGACTTTATTTATCAGATATAAATTCCAGAGTAAAGGATAAACGTAAATGGGTTCCTCATATTGAGAACAATGTGTATTTCATACCAATATCGGACTGTCGTGAAATATTACCGCCCCATCGAGGATATGCGTGGAGTGCAAAGGATGTTAAATCTATTGTTTATGCAAAGCAAATTGAGCATATAAGTGATGAAACATACCGATTTCTTAGGACAACTATTCCACAAACGCAAAATGTCATTCTTGTTTTTGGAATGAAAACGGAGCAAGTTAATGCTGTTTTTGCGCTTAAGTTGAAGTGCAACAATTTGGTTAGATGTTCCTTGTTGGAAAAAATCTTGAATAATACAGTGTCTGTGGAACTATTATACACACATAGAGAGGACTATTTATATCTGAATGAACAGATCGGCAATGATGTGGGATTGTTGAAGAAAAAGGTATTGCTTATAGGCGCTGGCTCATTGGGAAGCTATGTGGCTTTTGAACTTGCAAAAAATGGTGTATCTGCGCTTAAGGTATATGATGAAGACAAGCTTGAAAATGAGAATGTTCTTCGCTGGGCATATGGAGGTTTTGGAACGGGAATAAATAAAGCTGAACACATTGCACTTCTGCTCAACATTCTGCATCCGGAAATAAAAGTTGAAGCTGTGGGTGCAAATATTGACAACAAAAAACTTGCAGAAGAGGTTTCGCAAGTTGATTTGATTATTTTTACAGTCGGAAACAGTGACGTACAACTCAGACTCAATAGAGATTTGCACGAAATGAAGTGTTCTGTGCCAGTAGTATATGCATGGATTGAAGCAGGAGGGACTTATAGTCATATACTTGTTGTTGATTATAGGAAACCGGGGTGCTTTGAATGTTTGTATACGAGTAAAGCAGGAATACTAACCAATAACAGAGCCAGAAAAGACATTAACGATAGTTCTGATAATTATATAGTCAGAAATGGATGCGGTGGAACAAGGGCGGCATATGGAACAGCGGTTCTTTTGAGGACAACGGCTGCGATATTAGAAGTAATCCAGAAAATAAGTGATCAATATTTAGTAAAGAATACCTTGATCGATATTTCGCCGGAGAAATCATGTGAATCAAAAATAGAATTTCCATTGGAGGCATGTAATTGTTGTGGAAATAAGAAGAACGAGTAATAAATGTATTAAACTGACACTTCCGAATGGAAAGGCAGTCGATGTCCTCAGTACGGTTTTAGATGAGATTTTTAGATGGATACAGAATGAAGATACGAAACCTGAAAGTGGTGGCTATATTGTAGGTTATCAACATGAGAAAACAGGAAATATATCATTGGAGTCTGTATCTACTCCGTACCTTTTGGATAGAAAAAGCCGTGTACGATTTGATATATGTGATCCGCAGCATAATTTGTTTCTTAAAAAGGCATATAGGAGAAAGAGTTATTATATGGGGGTTTGGCATACCCACCCTCAAGGGGTGCCAACTCCTTCAAGCATCGATTGGGATGATTGGAATGCAACTATGAAGGCTGATAAAACGGGTTGTCAATATGTTTTCTTCATTATTGCAGGAACTGATGAATGGAGGCTATGGGTTGGAGATTTTCAAACCATGGAAATTACTGAGGCAAAAGAATTTATGAAAGATGCGGATGGCATATACAAAAAAGAAGGCTTAGAGGAAGATGAAAAAAATAATTGATTGTATAAAGAGTAATATGCGACAAATTATTGAAATTGTGGTTTTGGCAATAGTAATTTTTATACCGCGCTGTGTTAATTTGAGTGATATATTCAAGGATTATTTGGAAAACAATCCATTATCGCCAGATAATATACCGTGGTATATAGCAATATCGTATGGAAGCCACATCGCGTCTCTTATATTATTTTTTGCAGTGCTGATAGCAATAAGAAAATGCAATAGTGATTTTGTGATGAATCGCAAATTTGTATATCACGATTATTGTTATGCATGGTATTGGCTTTGTTCTAAAATTCTTGGGGTAAAAAAATGTGATTTAGTACTTGTGCCAATATTTATGCAATTCAAGCTTGTTATCAGAAGCACCTTTGACGATTTCCCGCTGAATGAAGATGAGTATCCTGTTGTAGATAACGAGCCAGAAAGTAGAGTAACTGAATGGAATATGGATAATGCAGGAAATGAAATTAACTTGATTTTGGAAGATACATATATTATTGAGAAAACTCAACTTCCAGTTTCTAAGAGAAATTTGAGAACAATAAAAATCAGCAGAAATGCCGGAAATGGAAGGCATTTTAGCCAAAAATTTATTGAAACAACAATGAATGTAGTGAGAAAACTTGATGAAACCTCGATTGTAAATCTTTATACTACCACTAATCCAATGAATACAAAGCACATTGCAAAGCGTGTTTTTGCTTTAGGCGGTCGGGGTAACATAGCCCATTTGTATGTGTTTCAACAAGGACAAGATGAGAAAAGAACGTTTCAGTCAAAAGCTTACAAAGTATATTAAAAGGCATGCTACCGAGGCTCGTTGTTCGATTGATAACACCCCACCGATAACAAATTGATAACAGAAATCAGAAAACGGGGGTGCGGACAAAAATCTGGACTCCCATAGGGCTCTCGAAAGGAGCCTTTTTGTGTATTCATATGAGAAAAAATCTATTGCATTAAAAGTATTTCATCAAACTAATTCTGTTTCTGAAACAATACGAATTTTGGGTTACCCAACCAGAGGGCGTAAGCGGTAAACCAGTGGTTGGTGATAGTCTAATAAACGGACAAAGTTTTTGAAATGAATCCTATGTAGTATAATATGCATAAAGGAGGATTCCGAAATGTCCAAAATATGAATGTCAACTAGAAAGTGAGCCACGTGCTCGTTTGATTTTGAGCCACTTGTGCTCATTTGAAAGTGAGCCACCTAAGCACCGTTCTTCGAATGATCCAGACGGTAGGAGTCCCCGTTCATATCAAGGACATAGGATCTGAATGTAAGACGGTCTACCAGAGCTGCCACCATGGCGGTGTTTTCGAAAAGATTTGTCCATTCCGAAAACGCCAGATTGGTAGTAACGATAGTGCTTCCGCGCTCACTTCTGTCAGCAATAACTTTAAATAACAGTTCTGACTGGAAACGGTCAAAACTTACATATCCCATTTCATCGATTATCAGCAGATCGACTTTCTGAATCCTTTTCTCCAGTTTGCCGAGAGCATAGTTGTCCTTCGCTTCTGATAATTCGATTGATAATGAAGCGGCGTTCTTGAATAGAACGCTCTTACCGCCGGCACAGGCCTTGAGACCTATGCCTATTGCCATGTGAGTTTTCCCTCTGCCGGGATTACCGATCATAACAAGATTTTTCTTCTCATCAATGAACCTGCAGCTGGCAAGTTCACTAATGAATAAATCAGATATCTGACCATCATAGCGGCTGAGATCCAGTTCATCAATAGTCTTAGTGAATGGAAAGTTCGCCTGTTTTAATCTGCGGCGATTGTTGTTTTCCTGACGCTGCTCGTATTCAGTACGCATAAGTTCAAGCAGCAATTCTCCGAATGTACTGTTAGGATCGATCAGGACTGTGTCAAGGGAAGTTCGCAAAAAGGGCTCCTGAAAAATAAAGTTAAGCAGCAATGAGTAGCGTTGCCTGAATGGATTCCTGGCTGAGGTATGCTCTGGAGACAGACCAGTCCTCGGCATACTCCATCAGATATGTTGTTACCAAACGGACATAGGACGCCTCGTTTGGGAAGATTCCAACCACACTTGTGCGTCTGCGAATCTCACGATTCAATCGTTCAATCATGTTTGAGGATGAAATTTTCCGGGCGTCCAGCTTTGGAAATGCGTAAAATATCAGAGAATCTTCTAGGCCGTTTTCAAGACACTGAACCGCCTTTGGGAAGCGTTTGGCATAGGTGTCCATCACATCATAAGCCCGCTTTCTGGCTAGTTCCGCAGTGGGAGCCAACCAGATTTCCTTCAGCACGCAGGCAAAGGATTTCTTCTCTTTCTGCGGTACATAGGCCAGGATATTCCGCATGAAATGCACCTTGCAGCGCTGCCAGGAGGCTCCGGGGAAGGATGCTCGGATTGCCGAAACCAACCCGGAGTGAGCATCTGAAATGATCAGCTTGGGTGTGGCAAGACCACGATCCTTCAAGCTCTGAAACAACAAACCATACGAGTCCCTGGATTCCTCGGCCATAGTTTCCACAGCGATGATGTCTCTGTGGCCATTTTCATCCACACCACACACGATCAGTACTGCCATACTGACAATTCTGCCATCTACACGAACCTTTTCGTACAGTGCATCCACCCACAAAACGGGGTACACAGTATTGGAAAGAGACCGATTCCGAAACTCATTGACCTGCTCGTTGAGCCCTTTGGTCATCTCGCTGACCTGACTTCTGGACAAATTTTCAATGCCGAGACTCTGTGCCAGCTTCTCCATTTTCCGAGTGGAAACGCCCTGTACAAATGCCTCCTGAACGACCTGAATGAGTGCAGCCTCACTGCGCTTGCGTTCCGTGTATATCCCGTCGCTTAAGACCCATTGTCACGGAAAAATAGAGCCGCCTCCACGGGACTTGAGAGCCACTTTCACGATGCATAGAACCATATATATTTATCCTCCTCATATAATCAAGTGTTTTTTATTGAAAATTCAAGGTTTTTCAACCTTTCATATCTCAGTGAATAAGCCACAGCTATGAGCATTTCGATGTATCAGGTACTGAAATAGCGGTTGAATGGTATACGAAATAAAACGTCATTGATTTTCGCTTTACTGGCCTTGTGTATACCCTTCCCTCTATGGCAGCTAACCTCCTATATCCACCAGGATCATCTCTGTCTCCAGAGGTCCTAACTTCCTTCGTCCTGCCTGCCCATAACCAGGGTGTCAGCTATGCTCCTTAACGGGGTCATATGCCCCATGGTGACTATTTCTGCCGACTACTGGCTCATTCTTTGTATTTTTGATTACTGACCTGCTTCCTGTACCAGCACCGTAAACAGTGGACGTTATCTGTTACATTCTGCTTTGTTCAGTGACTGTCCTATTGACAGTCTCCACTATAGTTACTTATTTTGCTTATGCTGCCTGCAGATAAATCTTCGGCCTTTTGATATCATTTATCATCTTCTTTGGATCATATGCCACACCTTTTGTTAGTATGGCATAAAAGATACGAAGTGCTTTTGCTGCGACCGCCATAAGCGACTGCATCTTCTTTAACGGATTTATCCTTCTGGTTGTGTAATATATATGCAGTTCTTTAAACTCCGCATTTTTCGACACAAGTGACATCGCAACCTCAAAGAGCAGATATCTAAGCCTCTTTCGGCCTCGTCTGCTTATCCTTGTCTCTCCCTTGTGCTTGCCTGAACTGTTCTCAACCAGTGCTAATCCTGCAAGTTTCTGCAATTCTTTTGGATTATTGAAGCGGCTGATATCTCCCACTTCCGCCAGAAATCCTGACACTGTCTTGATCCCTACACCCTTAATCTCCAACAGCTTTTCTGCCATCGGAATCTGTTTTACCAGCTCTTCGATCAGAGCCATTACTTCCTGAAGACGTACATTCCTAGATTCGTAATCTTCTAAAAGCATACGGATCTCCATTCTTGCAGATACTGCACCTTCCTTACTTCCGACACTGTGCTCGGCAGCTTCCATCAGGGTCTTTGCCCTCGCTTTTCCAACTGCTCTCATCTTTGCATCCCGCCAGATCTGGTTCACTCCATCAATACCCAACGTCAAGATATCTTCTGGAAGCGGTGCCACTTTAAGAATCATCATTCCACTTTTAGCATCTGGTTTCCCATATACCGTCTTATATTCAGGAAAATATATATTGAACCAACGACTGATCCTGTTCTGAATTCTCGTAAGCTCTGCCTGTAATTGAAATCTTATGTTCGATGCTGTTCTAAGGTCAGCATAAACACCTTCCGGAAGATATGGGATCATATACCGTCCCTCTCTAACTAATCCTGCGATAACTTTCGGATCCTTACGGTCATTCTTAGTCGGATGATTATCGTCGAGTTCTTTTGATTTTTTTACATGATGAGGATTCACAAGAACTGGCCTCATTTCATTATCCTGAAGAAATTTTCCAAGATTAAACCAATAATGTCCTGTTGGTTCCATACCTGGAACAACTTTATCCTTTTCATGCATTTCTTTCATAGCCTGAATCCACGCCTTAAATGACATGAATCCAGCTTCTGTGTTACTAAACTTAAATGGCTTCTTTGAATACTCAATTCCTCTATAATCAAAAGCTCTTGCATAATGTGTTTCACTTCCAATATCAATTCCAAGTACCAAAGTATTTTCTGTAATAGCTTCAATTTTTGCATTCTGTGTGCTAGACTTCATTGTAGATACCTCTCTGCTCAATAAGATTTTTACTAACCTGCCAGTCAGTAGTC
>OKRW01002700.1_pt1 | contig 12425 bp, 8 predicted proteins | sample 1601151 | NCBI WGS metagenome assembly OKRW01 (sample SAMEA3541471, study PRJEB24748) | human gut metagenome | biome: human gut; feature: human-associated habitat; material: faeces | place: China | collected 2012 | reverse complement strand
AACATCATCGTCACGGGCGGCTGCGGCTTCATCGGCAGCAACTTCGTGCACTACGTGGTCAACAACCACCCCGGGGTGCACGTGACCGTCCTGGACAAGCTGACCTACGCCGGCAACCCCGAGAACATCGCGGGCCTGCCCTCCGACCGCGTGGAGCTCGTCGTGGGCGACATCTGCGACGCCGAGCTGCTGGACAGGATCGTCCCGGGCCACGACGCCATCGTGCACTACGCCGCAGAGAGCCACAACGACAACTCCATCGCCGACCCCGAGCCCTTCCTGCGCACCAACGTGGAGGGCACCTTCCGCCTGCTGGAGGCCGTCCGCAAGTACGGCATCCGCTACCACCACGTCTCCACCGACGAGGTCTACGGCGACCTGGCGCTCGACGACCCGGCGAAGTTCACCGAGGAGACGCCGTACCACCCGAGCAGCCCGTACTCGAGCACCAAGGCGAGCTCCGACATGCTCGTGCGCGCCTGGACCCGCACCTACGGCCTGCGCACCACAATCTCGAACTGCTCGAACAACTACGGTCCCTACCAGCACGTGGAGAAGTTCATCCCCCGCCAGATCACCAACGTCATCGACGGCGAGCGCCCGAAGCTCTACGGCAGGGGCGAGAACGTCCGCGACTGGATCCACACCGAGGACCACTCCTCCGCCGTGTGGGACATCCTCACGAGGGGCCGCATGGGGGAGACCTACCTCATCGGCGCGGACGGCGAGCAGAACAACATCACGGTCCTGCGCATGATCCTCGAGGCCATGGGCAAGGACCCGGACGACTTCGACTGGGTGCGCGACCGCCCCGGCCACGACCGCCGCTACGCCATCGACTCGACCAAGCTGCGGCGCGAGCTGGGCTGGCGCCCGACGCACAACAACTTCGAGGAAGGCCTGGAGCAGACCATCGAGTGGTACCGCGATAACGAGGACTGGTGGCGCCCGGCCAAGGCCGCCACGGAGGCGCGCTACAGGGCTCAGGGACAGTAGGGCCGTCCGTCCTTCTCGCATGTGAGTAACGAACACATCCATCGCTCACAATTCTCACTGATAGTATGAGTGACGAGTGCTAATCTGTTAGTGATGTTACTGACAGCGTGAGTGAGGTGCAGCATGGTGGACTTTAATCTGGAACAGATAGTCGCTCGTCTGCGCAGGCAGGGCACTGATGACTCCGAGGTGGAGGTCAAGGAATGTGCCGCCTCGCTCTCTAAGGACATCTGGGAGACGGTCAGCGCCTTTGCCAACACCTCTGGCGGCCTCATCGTTCTGGGCATTAGCGAGAGAAACGGCTTTGCCCCCGTTGCTGACTTCGACATCAACCGTGTGCGCGAACAATTCGTGGCTGGCATGGGGGATGGCGGCTCGCGGGGCAAGCTCGTTAACCCGCCTCGGTATTCCATCTCGCGTGCGTTTCTCGACTCATGCCCCGTTCTTGTCATTGAGATTGAGGAGCTGCCCCCTGAGTCAAAGCCCTGCTATCTGCTTGACCGCGGCCCCAGGGCTAGCTATAAGCGCGTCGACGACAAGGACATTCTCCTCTCTGATAACGAGCCGTTCTCGGTCGCCATTGCGTCGGAGCGAACTGCCTTTGACCGTTCGCCCGTCGAGGGCGCTATTCCGTCTGACCTTGACGATGCCCTGGTCCAGGGAACCTTCGCTCGTGCTCTGAGCCTGACCCCACGGGTGCTCAAGGGGGCAGGGGACACCGCGACGAAGCTCAAGCGTCTCAACTTCACGAGTGAGGATGGCTCTGTCACTAAGGCGGGGCTGCTCGTTGCGGGCGTTTATCCCCAACAGTTCTATCCCCGGCTGGTCGTTGACGTTGCCGTTCACGCTGGGACCGAGAAGGGAGCGTCTGGCGCGTTGCGCTTTCGTGACCGAACGATCTGCGACGGCACCCTGGGCGAGATGGTCGTGGACGCGGTCGCAGCCACTGCCAAGAACCTGAGGCGTCGCTCCGTGGTGGTTGGCGCCGGGCGTATCGATGAGCTCGAGGTTCCCGAGGAGGTCATTCGAGAGGCCGTTGCCAACGCCTTGGTCCACCGCGATTACAACCCTCGCTATGACGGCCAGGCTGTCTCTGTCGACATCTACGACGACCGTATCGAGATTCTTAACCCTGGCGGCTTATGTGGCACGAAGACGCAGCTCAACCTTGCCGACGGTTCCTCCTGCTGCCGCAACGCCACTCTCATGAGGCTCATGTCCCTCGTTCCGCTGCCCGACGGCGCAGGCTCTCCGGCCGAGGGCAATGGCTCGGGCATTCCCATGATGCTTAGGGAGTGCCGCGAGCGCGGCCTTCCCGAGCCTGAGTTTTGCCCCCGGCTCGACAGTTTCAAGGTGATTCTATACAGGCCGGTGGATTCTGGCACCTCCGATCGGCGCATGTCGTCTCGGCTGCAATTGACTGCTACACCGGGCAGGGATTGTGTGCTCGAGATCATCGGTGACCGTGGGGAGATGTCTGCCAGCGATCTGGTGAGGGAGACGGGGCTGTCCATGAACCAGGTGCGCTACCGCATCAAGCCACTTCTGGAGGCCGGTCTCATCGAGGCCACGGCGCCCAAGACGAGCAGGCTGCGCAAGTATCGATTGGCGCAGAGGCGCTAGTGCGTCCGGGTTTGGTGCGGTGACGGCGTCTTAGGGTACCGCTGGGCCTTCTCGCGCGGATCTTTGAAAAATGAATTTAGTTGCGTCACAACGCCGTAAGCAGGGGAGATGCCCGCGGGCGCCCCGCAATATTGCGTGGGCGCAAAAACCGTTGACCGACCTCGGCAATAATGTCCCTAGAATGGACTAATATTCTAGTGCCATGCGCGGGAGGCTCCTTAGGTGCGAGCCCCCTTCTTTACTCGCGTGCTCCTCTCGCGCATGGTGCCTTTTGGCCCCCTATGGGCCTTTTTCTTTAATGTCCCGCTTGTTCGATACCATCCTCCCAACTAAAGCTTGGGAGGTCATCGTGGGCAAGACGGTCAAGAAGGTTCACCAGCAGGGGCGCATCCACAAGCACGCCAGCATCGATGTGACGCCGGAGACGTCCGCGCAAATCCACGCGCGCGTCTACAAGGGCATCAGGGTGGTTTGCCCCGGCTGTGGCGCCAAGGTTGTCCTGGCCTCGCTTGCGAGCGATAGCCGTCCCTTCTCCTGCCCTTCCTGCGGCGGCATGCTATCCGAGGCCACCTATGACGCCTGCGCCCGCGAGCTTGCCGCACAAAACGACGAGGCTAAGGCCGTTGACGACGCAGCCAAAGTCCTCGAAGGTCAGCTGGAGCAGGCGGGGCTCGTCCGCAAGCTTTATCTCAAGGCCCGCCTCGCCCTGGGCCGGCGAAGGGTCGAGGAGGCCCGCGAGCGCTATGCGCAAGGTCGCGCGCTCTGCTTTCGCCTTGCCCAATGTCGCTACTACGTGAGCCAGTGGTTCCGCGCAACGGGAACGCGCCTTGAGTCTGCCCCGGACGTCAAGGGCGAGGGGCGCTATGCCCTCAAGGCCCGCTATGAGGGCGGCTCCTTTTCGGTGGCGCCCGCGGACACCCGGGCCTTGTCCCGTGGCGTGGTGGGCGAGTGGGCGCTGTTTGAGGCGCTGCGCGCTCGCGCCCGTGACACCTCTTCGCCACTGTTTGGGGCTCAGCTTGCGGCGAACCTCTTTCTGCCCGTGGCCTCGCGTTCGCTGCCGCGTCGCTCGGGCGTGCTGGCCCCGCTGTGGCGCCAGGTCGACGCGGTGCTCTTTAGCGAGGTGGGAGCCTTTGTCTTTGAGGCCAAGAGCAAGCGTGCGGCGGTGAGGGTCACGAAGAACTTTGGGGACATCGACCTGCGCGACCGCAAGGACAAGCATCGCTCGGAGCTATGGGCCCTGAAGCAGTGCGCCATGCACGCAGACTCGCTCGAGGAGGTGGCAGACGACCTTACGCTTGACGACATCTACGAGGTAACGGTGTTTGTGGAGCCTCTTTCCTTCGAGAGCGCCGAGGTCGGGTTTAGCGCGGACAATGTGTTTGTTGGTGCCCTTGACTGCGAGGGCGTGGAGGACTTCGCTGCGGCGATCGAGCGCAAGGTGGCCGAGCTGCGCGAGCGGGGCGTGAGCGTTATGAGTGCCGAGCACTGCGAGGAGCTGGCGCGCGACCTTACCCTGCGCTATGGCGACCTGGGGCGCGGCAAGATGCACCGGCACATCGCGCGCCTGCGCGAGATTTCGTTTGGCGGCACCGTCGGCGCGGGCCACCAGGTGTTCACCTCTGGCTCGATGTGCCGCTAGCGTCGATTTGAGCGATTTGGTGAGCTTCACGGTACTTGGCGTCGATTTAGTAAGCTTCACGGCGATTTGAGCGATATTATCGATTTGAGCGATTTGTCATTCCGAAGGAAAGGAGGGCTTCGTGATTAATCCTTTTAGGCCCACGGCTGGCGCTGAGCCCCCTAGCCTTATCGGCCGCGACAAGGTGGTCGTCGATTTCATCGAGGGTCTTCAGGGCGGCGTTGGAGCCCCTGGTAGGCTCATGAAGATTACTGGCCCCCGCGGCTCGGGCAAGACGGTCCTTCTCACCGAGCTGGGCGAGAAGGCCGCCAACCTTGGCTGGAAGGTCGTGAACGTCGCTGCTGGCGCAGACCTTATCCCCGATCTCGTGTATGAGCTCGAGCCACCCGTCTCAATCGAAGGGGCCAACCTGGCCGCCAATGCCATGCTAGCCTCGGCCGACGTGACGGTGGTGCGCAAGGAGCCCAACCTCCGAGCTCTCATGAAGAACGCCGCAGCCGCCTCGAACGGCCTGCTCGTCACCGTTGACGAGGTTCAGGATGCCTCGACCGAGGATATGCAGCGCATCGCGCACTCCGTACAGCTTCTCATTCGTGAGAAGGTCGACATCGCCTTTGTGTTTGCTGGCCTGCCCTCCGGCGTCCTTGACGTTGTCAACGGCAAGGCCCTTACCTTCCTGCGCCGCGCGGTGGGGGAGAGCCTTGGCCTCATCAACCAGGTAGAGGTGGGCATTTCGCTTACGGACAGCTTTGCCGCGACGGGGCTTGAGCTGGCTGGCGACCAGGTTGCCCAGATGGCACGCGCCACGAAAGGCTACGCCTACCTCATTCAGCTCGTTGGCTACTACGTTTGGCAGAGGGCGGACGCGCACCGCGAGAAGGACGTGGCGGTGAGCTCGGGCGACGTAGAGCTTGGCGTCGACATTGCCATGCAGCGCTTCCATGAGGATGTGCACGAGCCGGCCCTTGCCGGGCTAACCAAGGGTGCCATCGAATACCTGCTTGCCATGTGCGATGACGAGCGCGCCTCGAAGACGTCTGACGTTGCCGCGCGCATGGAGCGCACCACAAGCGCAACCTCGTCGTTTAGACGCTCGCTGCTTCAGCGCCAGGTCATCGAGGTGCCCATGCGCGGCTACGTTGCGTTTGCCATTCCCTTCCTGAGGGACTATCTCATCGATAACAGGGAAGAGCTGCTCGACAGGTTCTAGGTAGCTTTCGTCTTGGTGCGTGCGGCGCAGACCGTCTACCCTGCAAAGAACGATGCGTCTGCCTCGCGCCAGGGGCGCAGGAGGGTGGGGTCGTCCTTTACGTGGGCATGCGCCGGCACCTCGTTCCACTTGACGGTGTAGCCGGCGCCGTGGCTGCAGAAGACGGAGTCGGGCGTGTTGGGCAGGTCTGCCTCGGGCTCGTAGGCCGCCTGCTCGATGACCTTCTCGGTATCATGGCAGGGTTCGTAGGCCGCAAGCTCAAGCGTGAGGCTGCCGCGGCCGCTCGTGTAGGCCGCCACGTCTATCGCATAGTCTCCCAACTCGCTGGCCGGCAGCTCGCCTGCGATCGTGGCCGTCTCACCCGTCGCATCGGGCGAGCCAAAGCGCGCGTGCATGCGCGTGAGGTCTGCCAGGGCGCGGCCGATCTTGTTTGCCGGAATGGCGAGCTCAAAGTGGTACCACGGCTCGAGCAGCACGCAGTGGCCCTGCTCCCGCGCGCACATGAGCGCCTGGCGCACTGCCCGGTAGGTGGCCTGCCTAAAGTCGCCGCCTTCGGTGTGCTTGGCGTGCGCACGTCCCGCGCACAGCGTGATGCGCACGTCGGTAAGGGGCGCGCCCGTGAGGGTGCCTAGGTGGTCGCGCTCCATGGCGTTGGTGAGGATGAGGCGCTGCCAGTTGCGGTCGAGCTCGTCCTCGCTGCAGCGCGTGCCAAACAAGACGCCGCTACCGCGCTCGCCCGGCTCCAGCAGCAGATGCGCCTCGGCATAGTGGCGCAGCGGCTCAAAGTGGCCAATGCCCATCTGCGGCGCGTCGATCGTCTCCTTATAGAGGATGCGCCCGGGGCCAAAGCTCACGGCAAGGCTATAGTGTCGCTGCAACAGCTCGCGCACGACCTCGAGCTGAACGGCGCCCATGAGCTGCAACCTTACCTGCTGCACCCGCTCGTCCCAGGTAACGCCCAGCATTGGGTCCTCCTCGGCCAGCTCGCGCAGGGCCACGAGCACCGCGTGGTTGTCTGCGCCCTCGCCAGGCTCCACGCCGTAGGCCAGGACAGGTGCCAGCATGGGCGGCTCGCCCGCGGGCTCGGCGCCCAGCACGTCTCCCGGGCGCACATGGCTAAGGCCCATGACCGCACAGGTACGCCCGGCCGCGACCTCGCTTACGAGCTCGTAACGCTCGCCGGTATAGATGCGCAGCTGGTTGGCCTTCTCGGCCCATACCTTGCCGGCATCGATGCCCTCTAGCTGCTGCTTTGCACGCAGCGTGCCGCCCGTGACCTTGAGCCAGCAGAGATGCTCGCCGCCCTCGTGGCTCACGCGGTACACTCGTGCGGCAAACGCGGTGGGCCAGCTGGGCTGCGGGCCTAGGACAACCAGGGCGTCGAGCAGCTCGGTGACGCCCTGGTTCTTGAGCGCCGAGCCAAACAGAACGGGGAAGACGCGCCGCTTGCCCACAAGTTGCACGAGGGTGGCGGGTGCGAGCACGCCCGTCTCGAGATATTCGTCGAGGGCCGTCTCGTCGGTTGCGGCGGCTGCCTCGAGGGCGTCGCTGGCGTTGGCGCATGTACTGTCCCCGCGCATGAGCCCGTCCGCATCGATGAGCTCGCCGCCGTCTGCGGCAAGGTGGGCGCGCAGGCTTGCGAGCACCTCCGCGCGCGTCTGGGGCGTGTCGCCGTCTGGCAGCAGGTCCATCTTGTTGGCAAAGACAAAGGTGGGGATGGCGCGTCGCGCAAGGAGGCGCCAGAGGGTCTCGGTGTGGCCTTGCACGCCGTCGTTTGCGCCCACTACCAGCACGGCGCAGTCGACGGCCGAAAGCACGCGCTCCGCCTCGGCCGAGAAGTCGACGTGGCCGGGCGCGTCGACGATCGTGACGCTGCGGCCCGCATGCTCGAGCTCGGCCTGGGCGGCAAAGATCGTGATGCCGCGCTCGCGCTCCATCTCGTTGGTGTCGAGCGCGGAGTCTCCGTGGTCCACGCGACCCAGCCTGCGCGTGCGGCCGGCATCGTAGAGCAGGGCCTCCGCGAGCGTGGTCTTTCCTGCGTCGACGTGTGCGAGCAACCCTACGATCACGTGGCCTCCCGGGGATGAGCTGACGGTGCTCCACTAGTGTATCTGGGTTGAACGGCGTCTTCTTGCGCGCGAACGCTTAAGCGATGAGTCAAAGGGACTGTCCCTATGTCTCACATTTGACAACGCGCTCACGCATCGTCGTGCCCGCTCATGCGGTTCTGCATCGATACGGTCTTATTTCTCGCATAGAGATGTTTAAAAATTCGAATATTTGCGAAAAATGCGTATGAAAGCGTGTTAATATGCATTTCGTTGTGAATGCAGAGTTGCGCGCATCGTCGCTGCGCCTTGTGTATGCAACGAGAGTATAACGGCCAGAAAGGCAACCAGGTGAAGAAGCGCTTCAACAGGCAGGACGCCATTCGCGAGATCGTTCGCGACAAGTCCATCAAGACCCAGCGCGCGCTCGTCGAGGAGCTCGAGAAGCTCGGCTTCGTGTGCACGCAGGCCACCATCTCGCGCGACATCGCCGACATGGGGCTGCGCAAGCTCCCCGAGGGCGTCTACGTGCTCTCTGAGGACCTGCACCTGCAGACCATGGTGTCGACGCTGGTCACGAACGTTGTTCGCGCCAACAACATCGTGGTGATCCACAGCCAGGCCGGCACCGCCCAGGGCGTCGCCGCCGCCATTGACGATGCTAGCCTACCCGACATCGCCGGCTGCATCGCCGGGGACGACACGATCATGGTCGTCTGCATGACCGATGCCGAGGCCGCCTCGCTCGAGCAGCTCGTCAACAAGCTGCGAGGCGTGCGCGAGTAGGCATTTGCCCCTCTCGCGCTTCTCGCATTAGCCGGTCGCCGCGCGCGCCCGCGCCCGCACCACCCCAAACCGTTAGCAAGCCTTGATATTAAGGAGACCCACATGTCCGAAAAGGGTAAGGTCGTTCTCGCGTATTCCGGTGGCCTCGACACCTCGTGCCTGCTCAAGTACCTGCAGGACGACGGCTACGATGTGGTCTCCTGCATCGCCGCCCTGGGCCAGCCGTCCGAGGAGCGCTCCGACATCGACGCGGTGAACGAGAAGGCCAAGAAGCTTGGTGCCGTCGCCGCCTATGACGTTGACATCCGCGACGAGTTCGCCGAGGACTTCATCGCCAAGGCCATCTTTGCCAACGGCATGTACGAGAACAAGTACCCGCTGCTCAGCGCCCTGTCGCGCCCGGCCATCTGTCGCCACCTCGTGAAGGTTGCCCAGGCCGAGGGCGCCGTGGCCATCGCCCACGGCTGCACCGGCAAGGGCAACGACCAGGTGCGCTTTGAGCTCGAGTGCAAGGCCCTCGACCCCACCCTCGAGATCCTGGGCCCGGTGCGCAGCTGGGAGCTCACGACCCGCTCCAGCGAGATTGAGTATGCCCAGTCGCGCGGCATCCCCGTGGACGCCACCAAGGAGAACCCCTACTCGATCGACGAGAACGTGTGGGGCCGCGCCATCGAGTGCGGCGTGCTCGAGGACCCGTGGAACGAGGCCCCCAAGGGCGCCTGGTCCATCACTGTTGACCCCGAGGACGCCCCGGACGAGGCCCGCGACGTGGTCCTGGGCTTCGAGGGCGGCCTGCCCGTTTCCATCGACGGCCAGCGCATGAAGCTCTACGACCTCATCGCCGCGCTCAACAAGATCGTGGGCAGCCACGGCTTTGGTCGCATCGACATGATCGAGGACCGTCTCGTGGGCCTCAAGAGCCGCGAGTGCTACGAGCAGCCGGGCGCGCTGGCCATCATCATGGCGCACAAGCAGCTCGAGTGCCTGTGCCTGCCGGGCGACGTGCTGCACACCAAGCTGCAGCTCGAGCACGACTGGAGCCGCCAGGTCTACAACGGCCTGTGGTACTCGCCGCTCAAGGACGCGCTCGACGCGTTCTTTGCGAGCACGCAGAAGACCGTGACCGGCGAGGTTCGTCTGCACCTCTACAAGGGCAGCTGCACCGTCACCGGTTCGCGTGCCGACAGCTCCATGTACGACTTTGGCCTGGCCACCTACGACAAGGGTGACACCTTTGACCGCACGGCCGCCAAGGGCTTCATGGACCTGTTTGGCCTGCCCAACCGCGTGTGGGCCGAGCGCCGCGTCGAGCGCGAGCGCGCCGCGGGCGTGGCTGCCGCCGCGCAGATTGCCGCGATGGGCGTGCACGAGGCCGAGGCCGCTGGCACCGGCGAGGCCGGCGCCGAGGGCGTTGCGGGCAAGTAGCGCCTGAGACATTGGTTGATAGGGGCCGTCTTCTGCTTATGCGGGAGGCGGCCCTTTTGTGTGGAGCGCGGCTGGTTGCCTTATGCGAGGTGCCTGGCGCGAGGCGAAGCAGGTGGCCTCGCGGCATGAAAATGCCGGGCGGAGGTGGCTCCGGCCCGGCGCTGGCTGTGCTGTTGGGCGATGTGCGGCGAATCTGCCGGCGCCGCGAGGCGCTAGACGAGGCCCGCGGCGCGCAGAGAGGCCTCAAGGGCACGCAGGTCATCGCTGTTGGGGTGGCTGCGGGCCTCCTCGAAGTTCTTGATGAACAGCTGGGCGCGCTTGGCCTCGGGGCTCGCGGGCTCGGCCGCGGCAAGCATGGCATGGTAGCGCTCGAGCGCCGCCTCGGCAATCTTGCCCTGGCACATGAACGAGCCGATGACCTCGCAGTTCTTGCTCAGGCCCTCGCGAATGCGGCTCAGGATAGTGTTGAAGTAGGCCTCGTCCTGGCCATAGCCGCACGTGCCAAAGAGGAACACGCGCGCCCCGTCGAGCGAGTGGATAAACGCCATGACGTCGTCGGTGGCGCTGCCCTTGTCGGTCCAGGTGCCCACGAACACGACGCTGGCCTTGCCCGCGGCCTTAGGCGCGTTCTCGGCGCTGCCAAAGTAGGTGCAGTCCTGCTCGCCCATGAGCTTGCGGATGCGTTTGGCAACGAGCTCGGTGTTGCCCGTCTTGCTGGAGAAGACGACTGAGAAATCCATGCCTGACTCCCGAATGCGCGGTTTTACGTACCTATTTTGGGGTTATACCCGCTTTTATGGGTCATGTTGCACAGCGTTGGCCCGTGCTTGTAAGGATTGCGATACGGGTGGAGTGGGCGAGGGGCGGCGTATGCGTGGGGTGCGAGACCGGTGCGACCGCGCGGTGCGTCGAGCCGGCGCGCCCCTGTTACAGCAGCGCCAGGAAGTTGCGCGCGCACAGGGCCATGACGACCACGAGGGTGAGCGCGTAGAGGACGTCGGTGCCGCGGCTCGAGATGCGCGCGGCGACGCGCTTGCCCGCGACCGAGCCTGCGACCGCCATCGTGGCCATCGCAACGAGCATGAGTGGGCTAAACTCGGGAACGCTGGCCGACGCGATGGTGTAGGCGAGGCTTGCCACCTGCGAAAACGCGATGATGAGGATGGACTCGCGGGCGGCGTCGCGCGTCTCGCGCGAGAACAGCAGGGTGAGGATCACCAGGTTGAAGGGGCCTCCGCCAATGCCGAGAAACGCCCACATGGCACCCGTGACGGCGCCGATGAGCGCGCTCGCCGCGGTGCCCGTGATGTGCAGCGTGCGCACGCGCGAGCGAAGCAGCGTGTACATGACCGTTGCGGCCGAGAGCGCGAACAGGACCGCCGCCTGGACTGCGCCTACGGTCTCGGGCGTGCCCAGAGAGCCGCGGATGGCATTGAAGGCTACCTTGCCGGCCACGCCGCCGAGCGCCGCGCCAATGGAGAGCGGGATGGCCGTGGGCGGGTAGGGGGTGCGGGCGCGCTCGGGGTGGCGCCGTGTGCCCCACGCCTGCTGGGCGAGCGTCGAGAGCGACATCGTGAGCACCGTGAGACTCGACAGGAAGCTCGTGGTGGCCATGCCCATGACGCCCAGCGAGTCGACGATGGGCTTGATGATCACGCCGCCGCCGATTCCGCACAGGGGGCCCAGCGTTGAGGCAAGGAAGCACACGACGCAAATGATGAGGAAGCTGGCGAGGTTCGACGCGATGATCATGGGGGCTCCGGGCTGCTTGGGGTGCGTTGCGTTGAAATGCGGGGTGGGGCGTGGCGTTGCATGGGTGGTGCGTACGGCTCGTGTGGCGCGGTGGCCTTGCGGCCGATGCGTGCGGCTCGTGTGATGCGGTGGCCTTGCGGCAGGGCGCGTGCGATGGGGTGTGCGTCCTCGTTGCTGGTGCGTTGACCGCGCGGTGCCCACGAGAAGAAAAAGGGCGCCTACCAGGTGGCAGACGCCCGCGGTGAGTGTGTTGTGGGCGATGCGGCCGCCCGTGTGTGGCCTAGGCGTGGCGCTGCCGCCCCGTGCCCTTCTCGGCCAAGGGAGCTGGCTACTCCTTGACGCCGTACTGCTCGTAGTAGGCGTCGATGCGGGCCTTGAGCTCGTCGTCGATGACGACCTTGCCCTCGACCTCGTGGTTGTGGAGCACCTCGACGACCTCGGCCATGCTCACGATGGAGGCAACGGGGAAGCCGTACTTGGCCTCGATCTCCTTCTGGGCGGTGGTGACGCCACCCTTGCCAACCTCCATGCGGTTGAGGCTCACGATGAGACCGCGGATCTCGACGTTGGCCGCGGCGGTGACCTTGGGGTAGGTCTCGTCGATGGACTTGCCCGAGGTGGTGACGTCCTCGACCATCACGACGCGGTCGCCGTCGTGCAGCTCGGCGCCCAGCAGGTTGCCCTTGTCGGCACCGTGGTCCTTGGCCTCCTTGCGGTCGGAGCAGTAGCGGACCTCCTTGCCGTAGAGCTCGTGGTAGGCGATGGCGGTGACGACGGACAGGGGGATGCCCTTGTAGGCCGGGCCAAAGAGGACGTCGAAGTCGTCGCCAAAGTTGTCGTGGATGGCGCGGGCGTAGTACTCGCCGAGCTTCTTGAGCTGGTAGCCCGTGACGTAGGCGCCGGCGTTCATGAAGAACGGGGACTTGCGGCCGCTCTTGAGCGTGAA
>OKRW01002699.1_pt1 | contig 12427 bp, 9 predicted proteins | sample 1601151 | NCBI WGS metagenome assembly OKRW01 (sample SAMEA3541471, study PRJEB24748) | human gut metagenome | biome: human gut; feature: human-associated habitat; material: faeces | place: China | collected 2012 | reverse complement strand
GGCAGAGCCCCAAAGCCTTATGCCGCAGCATTTTTCGTGAGCGTTGCGAGCGTCCAAAGGCGCAAAGGGAAGCGTGTGCCCTGTGGGCACTTGCCACCGGAGGTGGCAAAGCGACCCGGAGCGCACCGGAGGGAAGCGTCAGCCCTGTGGGCTGTTGCGCGCAGCGCAAAGCGACCCGCAGGTGTGAGCAAATACAAGGGCTGCGCGCGGCCAGCGCGCAGAACGCCGATATTTGCGAGGGCAGGGAAGCGCGAATGATTGAGCAACCGGGACGCAAGAAACGCGGCTCTTTCCAAAACCAGGTTTTTTTCAACGGTCTGAGGGAGGGCAAAGGCCCTCCCTCCTTTTTTGCGCCCTCACATTGCCTTTGCCCCGCGTCTGTGCTACACTGTGCGTAGTGTAATCCGGCAGGGAGGTCTTTTTTTTGGAACGCGATCTGACCCGCGGCAGCATTCGCAAGGGACTGGTTCTTTTCAGCCTTCCGCTGATTGCGGGTAACCTGCTTCAGCAGTGCTACAATATTGTGGATACCTGGGTAGTGGGACGCTTCCTGGGCAGCGTGGCGCTGGCCGCCGTAGGCAGCGCCTTTTCGCTGATGACGCTGCTCACCAGCCTGCTTCTGGGCCTGTGCATGGGCAGCGGGGTGGTCATGAGCCAGCTTTACGGCCAGGGGGACCGCGAGGGCCTGCGCCGTGCCATGGGCAACGCCTTCGTGGGGATTGCGCTGGCGGCGCTGGCGCTGGCGGCGGCGGCTTTTGCCCTGCTGGACAGCCTGATGGTGTGGATGCGGGTGCCTGCCGAGGCCGTGGAAGATCTGCGCGGTTACCTGCAAATCATATTCTGGGGCATTGGCTTTACATTTCTGTATAACTTTTTTGCCACCGCTCTGCGCAGCGTGGGAAATTCCGCGGCAGCGCTGTGGTTTTTGCTGTTAGCTACGGTGATGAATATCGCGCTGGATTTGTGGTTTGTCACAGGCCTGGGCTGGGGGGTGGAGGGCGCCGCCCTTGCGACGGTGATCGCCCAGGCGGCAAGCGCGGCCGGGATCGTCGTGTATTCTCTCCTGAAAATGGGGGACCTGCGCCCCGGCATTCGCCACCTGAGGCCGGACGGGCCGCTTATCAGGCGCATCGCGGTGGTTTCCGTACTCACGGGCGCGCAGCAGTCCATCATGAATTTCGGTATTCTGATGATCCAAAGCCTGGTCAACAGCTTTGGCGTAAACGTGATGGCCGCCTTCGCGGCAGGCGTGAAAATCGACGCGTTCGCCTACGCGCCCGCACAGGACTTTGCCAACGGGTTCGCCACTTTTGTGGCGCAGAATGCCGGCGCCGGCCGCGCCGACCGGGTGCGGCGGGGCCTTCGGGAAGCGGCCATGATGTCCCTGGGCTTCTGTGCGCTGGTATCGGCGGTGGTGGGGATCTTTGCCGTGCCGCTGCTGAGCATCTTCATTGATCCCTCGCACTCGCAGGGCGATGTCATGGCGGTGGGCGTGCATTACCTGCGCACAGAGGGCCTGTGTTATGTGGGCATCGGCCTTTTGTTTCTGCTCTATGCCACCTACCGCGGCCTGGAGCGGGCGGGCATGAGCATCGTGCTGACCGTGATTTCGCTGGGCCTGCGCGTGGTGCTGGCCTACTGGCTGGCTCCCTCATGGGGGCTGGACGCGGTATGGTGGGCCATTCCCATCGGGTGGGCGGTGGCGGATGCGACAGGTCTGATGGCCTTAAAACATTCCATGACATCGCTAAGAACCCGTTAAAAACAGGGCGGAGTGGAAAGCAGAGGGCGCAGGCATTTCATTTTACCCCATGATATGCTATAATGATACACTGCGATTGAAATCCCTTTGATGATTTGTACCGCTTTGTGGATACGGAGGATGGATGTATGCGAATCCTGGTGGTTGGTGACGGCAAAGTAGGTCATACGCTGGCGGAACATCTCGCACGAGAGGGGCATGACGTGGTCATTGTGGACCGCAGCGAGGAAGTCCTCCAGCGCAGCGAGGATACGCTGGATGTGCTGTGCGTGCGTGGCAACGGGGCCAACGCCGCCACTTTGGTGGACGCGGGGGCGGACAAGGCGGATATCATCATTGCCGCCACCGCCAGCGACGAAACCAACATGCTTTGCTGCCTGGTGGCCAAAAAGCTGGGAACCAAGTACTCCATCGCCCGCATCCGTGACCCTGAATACAACGACAGCCTGACGCTTCTGCAGCGCGAGATGGGCATCGACATGCCGGTCAATCCCGAGCGTGCCACCGCGCTGGAAATCAGCCGGCTGCTGCGCTTTCCCTTTGCCAGCAACATCGAATCCTTTGCCAAGGGGCGGGTGGAGATGGTGGAGTTCCGCGCGCAGGAGCACGATGTGGTGGTGGGCCACGCGCTGAAGGACCTTCCGCGCAAACTTAACGGCCTGCCCCAGGTGCTTTATGCCGCGGTGGAGCGCGAGGGAAATGTGGTGATTCCCAACGGCGATTTTATCATCCGCGCCGGTGACCGGGTGCATGTGGCCGCCGATATGGTAACCATTACCTCCTACTTCCGCTACCTGGGCAAAAACTCCCTGCGTGTGAAAAACGTGATGCTGCTGGGCGGCGGTCGCATCAGCTACTATCTGGCCAAGATGATCGTTCCCATGGGCATTCACGTGTCGATGATTGAAATCAACGAAAAAAAGGCCAATGACCTCAGTGAATCCCTGCCCGATGTCAATGTGATCTATGGCGACGGCACCGATCAGGAGCTGCTGGAGCAGGAGGGCCTTCAGCAGATGGACGCCTTTGTGGCCCTGTGCGACCGGGACGAGGAAAACCTGATGACCGGACTTTTTGCCGTCAAGGAAGGCGTACCCAAGGTGATTGTGAAGAACAACCGCGTGGCCTATGCCGATATCATCAGCGCCATGGGTCTGGACAGCATTATCAGCCCCAAGGCCATCACCTGCGCCAACATTCTGCGCTACGTGCGCGGCAGGGGCAACGCCTACGGCACCAAGCTGGAACGCCTCTACCGCCTGGTCAATGGCAAGGCGGAGGCGCTGGAATTCATCCCCAAGGGCACGGACCCCTATATCGGCATTCCGCTGCGCAAGCTCAACATCCGCCGCGGCACGCTGGTAGCGGTCATTGTCAGGCAGGGCAAGGTGATCGTGCCTTTCGGCAACGACCACATCGAAGCCGGCGACCGTGTGGTGGTGATTGCCTGTGAAAGCGGCATCAGCGATTTGAACGAGGTTATCCGCAAATGAACAAACGACTGGTCCTGCGCCTGCTGGGCGCGATTCTGCTGATCGAGGCGCTGGCCATGGCGCCCTCGCTGGCCATTTCGCTCCTTTACGGCGACGGCGACGCCCTCGCCCTGCTGAGCAGCATGGCCCTGCTGGCGGCGCTGGGCTTCCCCGCCTGGCGGTTTGCGCATCCCAGAGAGCAAAACCTGCGCGCCCGCGAGGGCTTTCTGGTGGTGGCCCTCTCCTGGGTGCTGCTCAGCGCCTTTGGCGCGCTGCCCTTTGTGATCTCCGGCCTGATTCCCAACTATATCGACGCCTTTTTCGAGGCGGTATCCGGCTTTACCACCACGGGCGCCACGTTGATGGGCAACTTTGACGGGCTGCCCCGCGGCGTGATGTTCTGGCGCAGCTTCACCCACTGGATCGGCGGCATGGGCGTGCTGGTGCTCACCCTGGCGCTGCTGCCGCAGATGACGGGACGCTCCTCGCACCTGGTACGGGCGGAAAGCCCCGGTCCCAGCCTGAGCAAGATCGTACCCAAGATGGGCGATACGGCCAAGATCCTCTACCTGATTTACGGCGCGCTGACCATGATCGAGCTGGCGGCGCTCATCATCGCGGGGATGTCGCCCTATGACGCGGCCATCCATGCCATGGGCACGGCGGGCACGGGCGGCTTCAGCAACTACGGCAGCAGCATCGGCGCGTTTGACAGCGCCGTAATTGACGCGATCATCACTTTCTTCATGGTGCTGTTCGGCATCAACTTCGCGCTGTTCTACCGCGTGCTGGTGGGCGGCTGGCGCGACGCGCTTCGCAGCGAGGAGCTGCACTGGTATCTGGCCCTGTTTGCCGGCTCGACGCTGTTTGTGTCGCTGATGATCCTGCCTCAGTACGGCACTTTTCTCAATGCCCTGCGCTACGGCAGCTTTCAGGTGGCCACCATCATGTCCACCACGGGCTACGCCACGGCGGATTTCAACCTGTGGCCTCAGGCGGTCAAGGCGCTCATCGTGGTGCTGATGTTCATCGGCTCGTGCGCGGGCTCCACGGCAGGCGGCATCAAGGTGGTACGGGTGGGAATCCTGTGCAAGCTGGGCTGTCGTGAGGTGCGCCGCACGTTTCAGCCGCGCAAGGTGCAGGTGGTGCGCTTTGAGGGCAAGGGCGTGGAGGAAAACCGTCTCACCCAGGTATCGGCGTTTTTCTTCGTCTATGTGCTGCTGGTACTGGCGGGGATGTTCCTTGTGTCGCTGGAAGGGTTGTACGACCTGGAAACCAACTTTACCGCCGTGCTCACCTGCATCAGCAACGTGGGCCCCGGCCTGGGACATGTGGGCCCGGTTGAGAACTTCTCAGGCTACGGCCCCTTTGCCAAGGTGGTGCTGAGCCTGCTGATGCTGGCCGGCAGGCTGGAGTTGTTCCCCATATTGGTGCTGTTCCATCCATCTGCGTGGCGCAAGGGATAAACCCGTCCGGATGCGAAGGCGGCCCGGTTCTCTCCCGCTGGGGGAAGAGGGGCCGCCTTTTTTTGTCACATGTTTGTAAAAATCGCTTGCCGCAGGCCAACTTTATTTTCCAACAGGCTATACTTTCCTTGGGTTTTCATGTACAATAAGCTAGGGTAAATTCGTAACATTTCCAGCCCAAAGAGAAAGGAGAGGATGAAACTGAAACGGATCATCTGCCTTTTCATGATGTTTTTCCTGTTGTGTCCGCTCTATGCCTTTGCGGACGATTCCGGCGTGCTGGCCGAGGGTGAACTGAATGAGTGGGTCGTCAAGGTACTGCGCGACAGCGCTGCCGGGCAGCCTATCAACGCGCCGGTGGGGGAGGAATCCCACACGGAGGACGGCTACGCCTTTATCTATGACTTCGCTACCCTGTATTACGACAAGCCCGTGCTGGATCAGGACAGCGTGCTCCTGGCCGTGTCCGTGACGGACGAGGCGTATCCCGGCCCGCGCGGCATTAAGCTGGGCGACGCGCAGAGCGTTTTGATCGATACCTATGGCTGGCAGAATCCCACGCTGGTGGGCGACGGGATTTTTGCCGCCTTCTACCGCCTCAACAGCCTTCCCCAGTCCGCCTACTGGAGCTGGGCGCAGCTGGACGGCGCCGGCGCAATCACGGGCGTGCAGTGCGCCATCCATGTGCAGGTGTCCGACGGGCGCTATACCGATGCGGGCGTGGTGTACTCTCTGGAGGGTGGCGTGGTGACGGCCATCCGCGTCTATGGGCTGAGCAGCTTCATCAGCGCCGATGAGGTGCGCGGCAACCTGGAGGCGGTCGAAAGCGTGCAGACGGCAGCCAGCGGGGACGCCGTGGACGACGTGCCGGACGTAACGCTGAGCGCTGCGACCGTGGCGGCCAATCAGGCGCAGCCCTTTGGGCTGAAGGACCTGTCTTTTTCGGGAATGGATTATGCAACGCTGACGTTGGAGGGGGCGAAGGCGGCGCTGGGTGAGCCCGCTGGCCAGACCGCCGCGGAGGATGCGGCGGGCGGCACCTACCTGAACCTGACCTGGAGCGGCGTGGAGCTGATTTGGCTGGAGGAGGCGGCAGGCGGCCGTGCGCAGTCCCTGCGGGTTTCAAACGCCCAGACGGAGGGACCCCGCGGGCTGAAAGCGGGCATGACCTTTGAGGAGGCGTCCTCGCTGTTCCTCAGCGAGGGCAAGCCGGGTGTGCTCTACGGCCAGCCAGGGGATACGGACTACGGCGAAGCAGTCAACGAAGGAACCCAGACGCTGCTGACCTACTATACAGCCGCAGAATCTGCACAGAGCGCCGGAAGCTATGTGCTGCAGCTTGTCTTTGAAAACGGCGCGCTCAAGGAGTGGGTGCTTTCCACCTCCGAGATGCGCTGGACCCTGTAACCCTTTGGACCCCGATGCTGGGAGGAACGGCCATGAAGATTGATCTCACCTGTCCTGTTGAGCTCTGGCAATATGCCATGCCCACCGAAGATGACGCCGACTGCACCTTTGTCATGAACAACCTCAGCGACAAGGTCGTGGTGTCCGTCCAGGTGACCCTCAAATGCTTTGACAAGGAGGATATGCTTCTCTTTTCACAGACGGAGCGCATCCAGGGCCTCAAGGCCGGGGTGGGCGAACGGTTCAGCATCATGCTGCTGCCCTCCCAGTGGCGAGACGTGGAGGGCGTTGATCTGGTGATCGAAAAGGTCTGGTTCGACGATTCCACCATCTGGCGGAGGGGCAACGCGCCCTTGACGTATTACAAATCCAACGCCCTGCCGGGCGGCCGCGCGCTGGACCAGCTGCGCTTTGTGGCCGGCAAGGACGCGGTGGGGTATCCCTGCGTGCAGGATCAGGTATGGCTGTGTGTATGCGGCCGTGCCAACGCGCTGGAAAGCGACCGCTGCTGCCGCTGCGAGCGGCGGCGCGACGCGGTGTTTGCCAGCTACAGCCCGGAAAATGTAGCCCATGTCATCGCCGCTCATGAGCAGAAGCTGGCCATGGCGGCCCGCAAGGCCCGCGAGGAAAACAATCTGGTCATCGAAAAGCAGGAGGTCCAGCGCGCCTCCAAACGCCGCCGCCGCCGCATGACGGTCTGGATTGCGAGCCTGTCGGCGGCCGCGGTGGCGCTGGCTGCCGTGATCGTTCTGTGGGTTGTGCCCGCGGTGCGTTACCAGTCGGCCGTGGGGCTGATGAACGGCGGGCAATTCGACGAGGCGCGGGCGGCTTTCAGCGCGATGGGCGATTACGGTGACGCGAAGGAGCAGCTGGCCGCGTGCGATTATCAGGAGGCCCTTTCCCTGCTGGAGACGGGCGGTGTGGATGCGCTTGTGCAGGCGGAGGCGGACTTTGCCGCCCTGGGCGATTATCAGGACAGCGCGGAAAGGCTCAAGCAGGCCACCTACGCGCTGGGACAGGCCTATCTGGAAGAGGGCAGCTATGAACTGGCTGCCGACCGTTTCCTCTCCCTGGGCGATTATCAGGACAGCGCGGAGAAGGTCAAGCAGGCCACTTACCAGCAGGCACAGGCGCTTTACGACAGCGGCAACTATGCCGTAGCACGCGTGCTGTTCCAGGGCCTGGCGGACTACAGCGATGCCGCCGACCGCGCCCAGGCCTGCACGTATCAGGAGGGCAAAGCCCTCTACGATGCGGGCGACTATGCGGGGGCCTCAGCGGCGCTTGCTCCGCTGGGTGAATACGAGGACGCGGTGCAGCTGGTGAATCAGTCCAACTACGCCCTGGCGGAGGAGAAGCTGGCCCAGGGACTGGGCGAGGAAGCGGGCCGCCTGTTTCTGGCGGCCGGGGATTATTCCGACGCAGCCGCCCGCGGAAACGACTGCATCTATCAGGCGGCGCTGGCCGCCAAGGAAGCCGGCGACTACGACAAGGCCACCGAGCTGTTTACCCTGATTATCGGTTATCTGGACAGCGAAGGGCAGATTCAGGACTGCCTCTATCAGCAGGCGGCGGCGCTGAGGGACGGAGGAGACTACGCCGGCGCCATCGCCCTGTTGGAGATGGGCGGCACGCCCCGCAGCGAGGACGCGCAGCAGCTCTATTACGAATGCAACTATGAGCTGGCCATGGACGCCATCGAGGCGGAGGATCTGGAGCGCGCTCAGACCCTGCTGGAAAACGTGGACAACTACAAGGACAGCGAAAAACAGCTCAACGCCGTTCGCTACGAACTGGCCGAAGCCGCCCTCGCGGCGGAAAACTATGCGGACGCGCGCATCCTTTATAACGCGCTGGGCTCCTATAAGGACAGCGAAACCAAGCTTAAGCAGTGCAGCTACGCCATTGCCAGCGCGGCGCTCGCGGCAGGGGACTATGCCGCGGCAATCTCCGGCTTCGAGGCCCTGGGAAATTATCAGGACAGCCCCGCCATGTTTGAGGAGGCGGCCTATCAGCAGGCCCTTGCGTTAAAGGCGGCGGGAGATACCCAGGGCGCGGCGGAGGTGCTGGCGGAACTGCCCGACAGCGACCGCGCCAAGGCCGAGCTGATCTCCATCCAGTTGGATCATGGCGCCGAACTGGAGGCGGCGGGTGATTACGCGGCGGCGGCAGAGGTGTACGCGGCCATTGAGGACAGCGAGGAGGCACAGGAGCGCTACAACGCCTGCCTGTACACCCAGGCCGAGCAGCTGCGTGACGCGGGCGACCTGACCGCCGCGGGTGCGGCCTTCGAGGCCCTGGGCGACTACCGCGACGCCGCTGAACAGAGCGAGTCCTGCTACGAAACCTACTTTGGCAACGTTGCGCAGACCGCTCGTGATGCCATGGAGCAGCAGGACTATCCCGCGGTGATCGCCGCCCTGGAGGGGTTCTCCATGGATGACCTCACAGGCAGTTACGCCGATCTGCCGGAAATCTACAATGAGGCCTGCTATCAGTACGCGGAGCAGCTGTACCGTGAGGGCAAGCCCTATGAAGCCCTGCCCTATTACCAGCGCGTGGGCGACTACCGCGATACGGCTGAAAGCAAGCTGGAACGGCGAGCCTATCTGATTCTGGGCGAATGGACCTCCACCACCGGCAAGACCGCCACCTTCCGGACGGATGGCACCTGCGACCTGATGGGTGAGACGCTCCATTTCTATGTGAGCAACTTCAGCCTCTACACCGGCGAGACCGAGGACGATATGACGATCACGCACAAGCTCAGCAGCATTGACAAAACCTCCATGAGTCTGCGTGACATCCGAGATGGACAGGATGTGGTGTATAAATTCTCCCGCGTGGGGGAATGGACTTTGCCGGAGGAAACCGCTGCGCCTGAAACGACGCCTGCCCCGCCTGCAGAGGCGGGTGCGGAGGTTACGCCCGCGCCGGAAGATGAGGACGGCTCGGAAACTGCTTCCGTCCCGGAAGGGGAATCAGGCGAGGAGGTAACGACTCCGCCCGCTACGGAGGCCGTGAATGACGCGGACGAATAACCCCGCCCATGCGCGCGAAGACACGTATCCCCGCAAGCTGGAAATTGGCGTGCTCTACGGATTTCGGGCGCTGATGGTGCTGGCGGTGGTGAACTACCACATCTGGCAGCAGAGCTGGCTTTCCCAGCGCGTGAGCCTGCTGGGACTGTCGACGGATTTTGACTTCTTCACCCGTTCGAGCTACCTGTTTGTGGACGGGATGATCCTGCTCAGCGGCTTTCTGCTCTATCTGCCCTATGCGCGGCAGACGCTGGAGGGCACCCCAGTCCCGAAAACCGGGCGGTTTTACCTCAACCGCCTTTTGCGCATTGTGCCCAGCTACCTGGCGGCCGTGCTGCTGGCGCTGGTATGTTTCGCGTTGCCCCAGGGGGCTTACGTTACCTCCGGCGCCATGGCCAAGGATGTTGCGGCTCACCTTACGTTCACCTTCCTGTTCTGGCCGGAAACGTACCTCTATACGCCCCTCAACGCGGCCCTGTGGACGATCGCGGTAGAAATGCAGTTCTACCTGCTCTTTCCCTTCCTCGCCCGGGCAGCGCAGAAAAAACCGGCCATCACGCTGCCGGTCATGGCGGTGTTGGGCTGGGGATGGCGGCTTGGCGTGGCGCATTTTGCCCAGGATACAGGCATGCTTATCAACCAGATGCCCGCGTATCTGGACGTATATGCCCTGGGTATGCTGGGGGCAATGGCCTATCTGCGCATGCGGCGCGCCTGGGAGCACATGCGGCCTGCCCGGCGGCGCGCGCTCAGCTGGGCGTGCGCGGCGGGATTTGCAGTGGGCGTAGCCGTGGTGCTGGCCATTCTTCGGGCGCAATCGACGGCCAGCGCGGCCGGGCAGCGGGCGTTGCATCTGTCGCAGATGGAGATGCGCCTGCCCCTGACGCTGGTTTTGCTGGGAGCCATGCTGTGCGCGGCGCATATGCCCCGCGTTTTGCAAAAGGTGCTGGATAACCGGCTCATGCGCTTTTTATCGGCCATATCCATGAACCTCTACATCTGGCATCAGATTCTCTCCGTGCAGATGCGCGTGGCCTGGTTCCCGGACGCGAACACCTTGCACATCACCCCCGTGCAGCAGCGGGCTTATTCGCTGCTGTGTTTCAGTGTGGCCATACTTGTGGCGATGGCCGCCACCTATGGGCTGGAACAGCCCGCGGCCAGGGCGGTCAACGCCTGGATCAAACGATTGGGAAGGAAGCGAAACCATGAAGGACCCCAGATTGGAAACCCTTGCCCGCCAGCTGATTCGCTATTCGTGCGCCCTCAAGCCGGGCGAGCGCGTGCTGATCGAGAATTTCGGCGTAGAGCCGGAGGCGGTGACGGCACTGATTCGTGAGGCATATGCGGCAGGCGCAGAGCCGATCGTCATTTTGCGTGACATGAGGGTTCAGCGCGCGCTGATGCTGGGCGCAACGGCTGAGAAATGGGATGAAGAAGCCCGTGTGGATGCCGACCGCATGCGCGCCGTAGACGCCTATATCGGCCTGCGGGCGGGTACAAACGCCTACGAGCAGGCCGATGTGCCGCCGGAGAAGCAGCGCCTGTACATGCAGCATTACAGCCAGCCTGTGCACAGCCTGATCCGTGTGCCGGATACGCGCTGGGTCGTGCTGCGCTATCCCACCCCGGCCATGGCCCAGCAGGCGGGCATGAGCACCGAGGCGTTTGAGGACTTCTACTTTGACGTGTGCACGCTGGATTATAACAAGATGAGCCATGCCATGGATGCATTGGCCGCCCGCATGGAGCGCACCAATGAAGTACACATCAAGGGACCCGGCACGGACTTGCGCTTTTCCATCGCCGGAATGCCGGCGATCAAGTGCGATGGCAAGCTCAACATCCCCGATGGAGAAATCTACACCGCGCCCGTGCGCGACAGCGTGAACGGGGTGCTCCAATACAACACGCCCAGCCTCTATCAGGGGAATGTGTTTGAACGCACGCGCCTGACCTTCCGGGACGGAAAGATCATGGAAGCGACCAGCACCGATACCGTGCGCAGCAATCAGATTTTCGACACCGACGAAGGTGCGCGCTATATTGGGGAGTTTGCCATCGGCGTCAATCCCTATATTACCCGCGCCATCAAGGATACCCTGTTTGATGAAAAGATTGCCGGCAGCTTCCACTTCACTCCCGGCAACTGTTATGACGAGTGCCCCAACGGCAATCACAGCGCCATCCATTGGGATCTGGTGTGCATCCAGACGCCTGAATATGGCGGCGGGGAAATGTATTTTGACGGCGAGCTGATCCGAAAGGACGGGCTGTTTGTGCCGGAGGACCTGCAGGCCCTCAACCCTGAAAATCTCAAATAAGCAAAGAACCGCCCCCGGCCAGGATGCGCCGGGGGCGGTTGTATAAGCTTAGCGGCAGAACTTTTCAATATAGGCGTCCAGACATTTCTGGATGACGTCGCGCGCCGCGTCTTTCCCGCGAAGCTCGTCCACCACGGTTTCCTTTCCCTCCAGGTTTTTATAGACGGAGAAAAAATGGCTGATTTCCGTGAACAGGTGCGCGGGAAGCTCGCTCACATCGTGGTAGGAGTTGTAGGACGGGTCCTGAAACGGGATGGCGATGATCTTCTCGTCCAGGCGGCCCTGGTCCAGCATGGTGATCACCCCGATGGGATAGCAGCGCACCAGGCTCAGGGGCTGGATGACCTCACTGGAGAGCACCAGCACATCCAGAGGGTCGTTATCATCTGCGTAAGTGCGGGGGATCAGGCCATAATTGGTGGGATAATGCGTGGAGGTATAGAGGATGCGGTCCAGAATCAGATGGCCCGTTTCCTTGTCCAGCTCGTATTTCTTTTTGCTCCCTTTTTCGATTTCGATTACAGCGATAAAATCGTCCTTGGTAATGCGGGAAGGGGAAATATCATGCCAGATATTGCTCACGTCAGTCACCAGCCTCTCGGATCGTTGTCAGTGGTATTGTAACAAGCATGACGGGATTTGTAAAGCCATTCACCGGCGTGTTGTGGTATACTGGAACTGATCCCAATGCAAGGAGGCGTTTCAAATGACCAGAAGGACAAAAACGATGATCCTTTCGATATGCCTGATTGCGGCGCTGATGTTGACCGCATGCCAGACCCATGTAGACAGCGATCCCTGGCCTGCCAGTGATGGCGTGACGGCTACGGACGCACCTGAAACAACACAGGATGCCGGCGGCACACAGGACAGCGTGCAGACCCTGCCCACCGAGGTGCCGCAGCCGGAAGGTGAACCCGGGTTGAATGGCTGATATACGACGGACCCCGCCGCA
>OKRW01002677.1_pt1 | contig 12499 bp, 10 predicted proteins | sample 1601151 | NCBI WGS metagenome assembly OKRW01 (sample SAMEA3541471, study PRJEB24748) | human gut metagenome | biome: human gut; feature: human-associated habitat; material: faeces | place: China | collected 2012 | reverse complement strand
CCGCACCTCGCTCGCCGTATCGGCACTTAGAATTATGCGGTATTGCCTTATAAAACCCATATCAAAGCGCCCCTCTGTTCCTATCACAGAGAGGCGCTTTTCTTCATTTCAATTTTATCAGGTTGCCTCCCGGCGGGCAAAGTAGGAGCCTACTGCGGTGATCTGCTTGGGCAGGTCAGGGCGGTAGAGGGGGGAATCCGGGTAAAAGCTGTTGATCACAACACCATTATCCCCTGCTTGCGCGGTGGAATGAATGTACTCTCCATTGCCAAGATAGAGCGCCACATGGCCGGGGAAATACACCAGATCTCCCACGCGCATATCCGAAACATGGGCCGGATGGATGGGGTAGCCCTCTTTCAGCTCGGAATCCCGCCAGATGGAAATACCGCACAGCAGGTATGCCATGCTGCACAGGCCGGAGCAATCAATGCCCGCCGGGGTTTTGCCGCCCCAGCGGTAGGGCGTGCCAAGGTAGCGCTTGGCTGCCTGGGCAATGGCTGCACGCAGCTTTTCCTGGTCCTGCTCGCAGGGCTGGGTGTACAGCGGGGCCAGCGCGTCCGCACGCAGGTAACCGGTGCGTCCATCCGGCAGCGTTACAGCCTGCCAGCCGTCTTCCGGCTCCCCCTGCACGGCCACGCGGGCGCCCAAGGGCAGGCCAGCAGCCACGCAGGCCCCCTGCACACGGGGTTCCGCCAGCACATCAGCCCAGCGGGCTATGACCACCATCTGCGGCTGAACCAGCCATTCTTCCGCCTTGGGGCCAGTCAGCAAAGCATCCTGTGCTACCCAGCCGGTATAGCCGTAAAAGGTGCGTACCGGTACCATGTGCTGTTCGGCTTCGCCGGTAATTTCCACCGGCATGCCCAGCAAAAGCTCATCCACCAGACGGGATTGCTGCGGGTTCTGCGCCCAGAGGGCCGGGTTTGTGGTAAGCGGCGCTATGGCCACGTTGATTACTGCCTGCATTGTTATTTCCTCACTGTGTTATCTCAGTCCCAGTTTTCGCCCGCGCGGTGGCAGGCAACCATACGGCCATCCCATTCCCGCAGCTCCGGAACCTCGGTGCGGCAGCGCTCCGTTGCGTAAGGGCAGCGGGTATGGAAGCAGCAGCCGGACGGCAGGTTGACCGGGCTGGGCACTTCGCCCATCAGCACACGGCGGTGCTGGTTGCGGCGGTGTGGATCCGCCTGCGGGATGGCATCCATCAAAAAGGCGGTATAGGGGTGCATGGGGCGGCTGTAGAGCTCCTCCTTGGTGGCAACCTCGCACACATGGCCCAGGAACATTACGCAGACGCGGTCCGCAATAAAGTTGATGACAGAAAGATCATGCCCGATGAAGAGATAGGTCAGGCCGTACTGCTTTTGCAGGTCCTTGAGCAGGTTCAACACCTGGCTCTGCACCGAAACATCCAATGCGGAGACCGGTTCATCGCAAACGATCAGGTCCGGCTGCAGCGCAATGGCGCGGGCAATGCCGATGCGCTGGCGCTGGCCGCCGCTGAACTGGTGCGGGTAACGGTTCAAAAACTCTGCCGGTACACCAACAGCCTGCATCAATTCCAGCACGCGGTGGGTGGTTTCGGCTTTGGTTTTGCATACATGATAGGTTTCCAGCGGTTCGGCAATGATATCCCGCACCTTCATGCGCGGGTCAAGGCTGGCATACGGGTCCTGGAAGACCATCTGCATCCGGCGGCGCAGGGGGGCAAATTCCTTATCCTTCATGGCGGTGATGTTCTGCCCCTCAAAGGTCACGCTGCCCCTGGTTGCGGGCAGCATGCGGATCAGGGTGCGTCCCAGGGTGCTTTTGCCGCAGCCGCTCTCCCCCACCAGGGCCAGCGTTTCGCCGCGGTACAGGGTCAGATCCACATTGGTCAGGGCATGGACGGCCTGGTCTTTTTTGCTGGTTTCAAAGTTTTTATAAATACCTTTTGCCTGCAAAAGAACTTCGTGTTTTACCTCGCTCATTGATGTTCCTCCTCACAGCGGAAGCAGCGCACCTGATGATCCGGTGCAACGGGATGCAACTGCGCTTTTTCCGTGCGGCATTGGTCGGTGGCATATTCGCAGCGGTTGCTGAACGGGCAGCCCTGCGACAGGTGCAGCAGGTTGGGCACCACACCGGGGATGGTGTGCAGCCGCTCGGCGTTCTGGCCAATGCGCGGGATGGAATCCAGCAGGCCCTTGGTATAGGGGTGCATGGTATGGTCAAACAGCTCAAAGGTTTCGGCCTGTTCCATGATCTTGCCTGCGTACATGACATACACATAGTCACAGATTTCCGCCACAACGCCCATGTTATGGGTGATGATCAGCACACTCATGCCGGTTTCGTCCCGCAGCTCCTTCATCAGGCGCAGGATCTGGGCTTCAATTGTCACATCCAGTGCGGTGGTGGGTTCATCGGCAATCAGCAGCTTGGGCTTGCATACCATAGCCATGGCAATCATCACGCGCTGGCGCAGGCCGCCGGAAAGCTCGTGCGGGTAGCAGTCATAGCGCTTTTCCGCTTCGGGGATGCCAACACGCTGGAACATTTCCACTACGCGCTGCTTGGCTTCCGCCTTGCTCATGGTCGGGTTATGCACCAGCAGCGTTTCGCGCACCTGGCGGCCCACCTTGAGCACCGGGTTCAGGCTGGTCATCGGCTCCTGAAAGATCATCGAAATATCATTGCCGCAGATCTTGCGCAGCTCTTTATCCGAAAGTCTGGTCAGGTCCTGATCTTCAAACCGGATGCTGCCGCCCGCCACGCGGCCGGGGTATTTCAGCAGGCCCATAATGGATTTGGCGGTCATGCTTTTGCCGCAGCCGCTCTCCCCCACCAGGCCGATGATCTTGCCCTTGGGAATATCCAGGTCCAGGCCATCCACCGCCGGGGCCACGCCTTTTTCGGTAAAGAAATAGGAGTTCAGGCCGCGGATTTCCAGAACATTATTATTATTTTCCATCTTTTACTTCTCCCCCGCCGTTACTGGTTCTTCATGTAGGGGTCCAGCACATCGCGCAGACCGTCACCCAAAAAGTTGAACGCCAGCACCACGATCATAATGGCAATGCAGGGTGCCAGGGCCAGCCAGGGCTGGGTGAACAAAAACTGCTTGGACTGGTTGACCATCAGGCCCCAGGATGCTGCCGGGGGCTGTGCGCCGATGCCCAAAAAGCTCAGCGAGCTTTCAGACAGAATGGCAGAGGGAACATTCAGGGTAAACAGAACGATCAATGAGGGAATGCAGTTGGGCAGGATATGCTTGAGCATGATTTTGCCGTTGCTGACGCCGATCGAACGGGCAGCCTCAACATATTCGCTCTCCTTCAGGCTCAGGGTCTGGCTGCGCACCACGCGGGCCACACTGGCCCAGCTGGTGAGGGAAAGCGCGATAAACAGGTTGACGGTGGACTGGCCCAGGGTGTACATAACCACCATGGCCAGCAGCAGGGACGGGATGGACAGCATGATATCCGCCAGGCGCATGATGACATAATCCACCCAGCCGCCAAAGTAACCGGCCAGCAGGCCAAAGAAGATGCCCACCACCAGCGAAATGATGCTGGGCAGAATGCCGATGGTAAGCGAGAGGCGCGAGCCATACAGAATACGGGAGAACACATCGCGGCCCAGTTCATCCGTGCCAAACCAGTGGGCAGCGCTGGGGCCCTGCAAACGGCTGATCAGGTCCTGCTCAGCCTCACCATAGGGGGCCAGAACGGGAGCAAAAATAGCCATCAGGATGACAACCAGAATCAGCACAGCCGAAAAGGCGGCCAGCTTGTTCTGGCGGCACATGCGCAGCAGCTGTTCTTTCAGGCCGTCCTCTTCGCCGATCTGGCTTTCCAATTCCTGCGGCTGGGCATTTTTCAACATTTCGTCTGCCATGGCTTATGCCTCCTTTCTGATGCGCGGGTCCAGCACAGAATACAGCAGGTCCGCAATCAGGTTGCCTGCAATGACCAGCACGGTGGTAAACAGCACGGTCCCCTGCAGCACCGGCATATCACGGTTCTGGATTGCTGTGGTGGCAAGGCGGCCGATGCCGGGAATGGCAAAAATGCTCTCGGTGATAACCGCGCCGGACAGCATGCCGGAAAACTGCAATGCCATCATGGTAATGACCGGCAGCATGGAGTTTTTGAGCGCATGGCCCAGAATAACCGCCTGCTTGCGCAGGCCTTTGGCACGGGCAGTATCAATATAATCCGCCTGCATCACTTCCAGCAGGCTGGAGCGCGTCATACGGGCAATGCTGCCTGCGCTGTTCCAGCCCAGGGCAATGGCGGGCAGAATCATGGAGAGGAAGGTACCATCCAGCGTAAGCGGGAATGCCTTGATTTTGAAGGCAAACAGGTATTGCAGCAGCAGCGCCACCATGAAAATAGGCATGGAAACGCCAGCCAGCGAAACGCCCATGAACAGGTGGTCCACAAGGCTGTTCTGCCTGATGGCTGCTATAATACCGGTGCCAAGGCCCAGCACCCAGGCGAACAGCGCCGCCAGCAGGGCCAGTTCCAGCGTGTAGGGGAACGCCTCTATGATCATATCGGTAACAGCGCGGTTATATTTATAACTGATGCCCAGGTCCCCATGGATCGCCCCGGCCAGATAGTCAAAGAACCGCACGATCACCGGCTTATCCAGCCCCATCACTTCAGTCAGGCGGTCAATGGTGGCCTGGTCCACATGTTCACCCAGCAGCATAGCCGCCGCATTGCCGGGAACAATGCGCAGCATGATGAAGATGAGCAGTACCACGCCGATCAGCACCGGAATGGTGCCCAAAATGCGCTTTATCACGCTTTTCACACGGAGTCACTCCCCTTTTGTCCCTCACAGCCGCTGTTTCCAAACTGCCAATCGGTCAAAACCATGCTCTGCGCAGGTGAACATCATTTTCCCCGCAGGCGTTGCTTCGGCACAGCGCTTTTATAAAAAGCGCTAAGTTTTCAGGTTCGTGGGCGCACAATGTGCGCCCCTACGGTTCCTGCCAGGCAGAATGCAGTTTTACCTTATGGACAGTCTGTTTGAGCGACTGTATATTTTTACACTTTTATGCTGTAAAATATACAAGCATTAAAATTATAACATAAAAAATGCAGGCTGCAACCTGTGGTCGCAGCCTGCATTGCATTATTTGTAACTTTTTTTGTCCAAAAATTACTTCAAGGTAACGTTGATATACTGGGTATCGTTATAACCGGCCCAGTGCGGGGTGAAGGAGGCGATCCGGTCGCCCTTAACAAACAGGTGGGAACGGCTGAACATGGGTACCCATGCAGCGTCCTCTTCCACGATCTGCTTTTCCAGCGCGGCGTACTCGGTCAGGCGTTCGGTGTCGTCCACAATGCCGCGGGCGGCAGCAACACGGCTCATAACGTCGGTGTTAAAGTAGTTCAGGCTGCGCACATTGCTCTTTTCGGGGGTACCGAAGAACGTGTAAATGAAGTTATCCGGGTCGTTATAGTCGGCCGTCCAGGAGCTGACAAAGCTGACCATATCGCCGCTCTTGCGCAGATCCAGCCAGCTGGCGGGGTCATAGCTCTTGATCTCGGCGTTAATCCCGATTTGCTGCAGGTACTGCTGCACGATCTGGATAACCAGCAGAGTGGAATCGCTGCTGGAGTTATCGGCAGCAATCTCCATGGTAAAGCCATCCGCGTAACCGGCTTCGGCCAGCAGGCTCTTGGCCTGTTCGGGGTCGTACTTCAGCCAACCCTCGTTGTCCTCGGTGTAGCCGATCAGGCCTTTGGGGTAAATGCCGTCCACCAGGCTGCCATCGCCGTTATACACGGTATCCAGGATAGTCTGGCGGTCAATGGCCATCTGGATGGCCTTGCGGACCTTGACATCGTTCAGCGGCTCCACATTCTCGTTCAGAGCCATGTAGGTGGTGCCCAGACGGTTGGAGGTTACGATATCATCGGCATACTGGGTCTTGTAGGTAGAGTTGACAACGGCAGCGTCAATGTAATCGCAGTCCAGGATATCCAGCTCACCGTTCTGGAACATCATGCTCATGGTGGAAGAATCCGGCACGATGGAAATTTCCACATGCTGCACGCTGGGCTTTTCGCCCCAGTAGTTGGGGTTGGCATCCAGCACAATGCTGCTGTCGCGGGTCCAGCTGGTGACCACATACGGGCCAGAGCCGATGGTCTTGGAGCAGTCCATACCAAACTGGTCGCCTGCTTCCTCCACGTTCTTCTCGCTCATGATGGAGCAGGAAGCGGTTGCCAGCTCATACAGGAAACCGGCAAACGGATCCGACAGGGTAATGGTAAAGTGGGTGTCATCAATCACCTGAATGCCTTCCAGGTCGGTGGCGGTGCCATCCATCACAGCTTCCGCACCGGCAATGGCAGAGGCATAATCCGTCTGCACGCTGTCCGGCAGGGCCAGCATACGGGTAAAGGTATACTTGACATCGTTGGCGGTCAGCGGGGTGCCGTCAGAGAACGTAACACCGCTGCGCAGGGTGAAATCATAGGTCCGGCCGTCGTCCGAAACGGTGTAGTCTTCCACCAGGCTCTTCTCCAGCTCAGTGGAGCCGTCCGCATTGGTTTTGATCTCAAACAGGCGGTCAAAGATATTCAGCGGCACCATGTAGTCGTTGTTGGTCTTGTGCACATCCATCGTCTGGATATCGGTGTTCATGGCAACGTGCAGCGAACCATCTGCTGCAGCCCCGGTGGAAGCGGCAGCTTCGGTGGAAGATGCCCCGGTATCGGAGGATGTATCAGCGGAGGAAGCCGCCGGGGTGGTGGATGCGGAGCTGCCGCAGGCAGCCAGCATGCTGGCCAGCAGTGCAGTGCTCAGCGCAGCGCAGGCAAATTTTTTCATAATTCTTTCCCTCTCTTACATTGGCGCAGCCATTCTGCCGCGCCCCTGATTGTTTTGGGGCTGAACCCCCGGCCCCAGGCGGTTAAAACGCACAATGTTACCGCCTGAACCCGCAGAAGTGCAAAAAAGGGCAGCTGTATTGGTAGCTGCCCCTTTGCATCTCATGTTGGTTATAATACCACAAATCCTATCAGATTGCAAGCGCAAATTCTGCTGGCCGTGGTTCCCCAACCCGGAACAGCTTAAACGTTGTTCGGGCTGTTTTTCAGGATAACGTCATGGCTGCCGCCTTCCACAATGGAGGTGGAAGAAACGACCGTCAGGCGGGCTTTCTGCTGCAGTTCCGGGATGGACAGCGCACCACAGTTGCACATGGTGGAGCGCACCTTGTACAGCGTGGTCTGCACGCCATCGGCCAGCGGGCCGGCATACGGAACGTAAGAATCAACGCCCTCCTCAAAGCTCAGCTTCTGGGCACCGCCAAGGTCATAGCGCTGCCAGTTGCGGGCACGGTTGGAACCTTCGCCCCAGTATTCCTTCACATAGTTGCCGCCAACGCGCAGCTTGTTCGTGGGGGATTCATCAAAGCGGGCAAAGTAACGGCCCAGCATAACAAAGTCAGCACCCATTGCCAATGCCAGGGTGATGTGGTAGTCATGCACAATGCCGCCATCGGAGCAGATAGGGATATAGATGCCGGTCTGCTCATAGTATTCATCGCGGGCTTTGGCAACCTCGATAACGGCGGTTGCCTGGCCGCGGCCAATGCCCTTGGTTTCGCGGGTGATGCAGATGGAGCCGCCGCCAATGCCGATCTTGACAAAGTCTGCACCGGCTTTTGCCAGGAACAGGAAGCCCTCGCGGTCCACCACGTTGCCTGCACCGACCTTTACCTTGTCGCCGTAATGCTCACGGATCCAGGCGATGGTACGGGACTGCCATTCGCTGTAACCTTCGGAAGAGTCGATGCAGAGCACATCCACGCCGGCATCCACCAGGGCGGGCACGCGCTCGGCATAGTCGCGGGTATTGATGCCGGCGCCGACAACATAGCTCTTGTTGGCATCCAGCAGCTCATTGGCATGTTCCTTGTGGGAATCATAATCTTTGCGGAAAACCATATACTGCAGGTTGCCCTGCTCGTCTACCAGCGGCAGAGAGTTGATCTTGTTATCCCAGATGATATCGTTGCAGTCATGCAGGCTGGTGTTGGCCGGTGCGGTAACCAGCTTGTCCAGCGGGGTCATGAACTCAGTCACTTTCAGATCGGTGCTCATGCGGGACAGGCGGTAGTCACGGGATGCCACAATGCCCAGCAGCTTGCCGTGGGGGGTGCCGTCAGCCGTGATGGCAACGGTGGAATGGCCGGTACGGGTTTTCAGGTCCAACACATCAGCCAGGGTAGCCTCCGGCGGTAGGTTGGAATCAGAGGTAACAAAGCCCTTTTTGTAAGCCTTGACACGGCGAACCATATCAGCCTCGGACTGAACGGACTGGGAGCCGTAAATGAAAGAAACGCCGCCCTGCTTGGCAAGGGCAATGGCGAGCTTCTCACCGGAAACGGACTGCATGATAGCCGAAACCATGGGGATGTTCATGGTCAGGGGGCAGGCTTCTTCGCCCTTGCGGTACTTGACCAGCGGGGTTTTGAGGCTGACAGCCGTGGGGATGCACTCCGAAGAGGAATAGCCGGGGACGAGCAGATACTCGCCGAAGGTACGGGACGGTTCACTAAAATAATACGCCATTTCGCAATTCTCCTTTACCCTTTTCGTTGCCTGATTTGCTTATTGGTTATTGTACCACATTCGCGTACAATATGCAAAATTTGTTGCATTAAATCTTTTTTTGGCCTTTTGGGCAAAAGTTGTATAAACTGCACCATGGCCAGGCGCAAGAGTATGACTAATCAAAACATTTTGCACATCGGCACCCGTCCGCCGTTTGGAACGGGCTCCAAACGCGTTCCGGCATGCCGCACATGTGATGCTCTTTTCCCCGCTCATTCCTCAAAGTTCAGGGTAATATCCCCCAGCGCGGCATCCAGAATCACAGCGTTGGCTGCTTTGCTGTTGGCGCTGTAAGGGCTTGCCTGCTTGGCGCCGCTTACCGTAATGCTGCCCAGGCCGCATGCAGCCTGCACGCTGTAACCGTCTGCCTTTTCCCCCAGGGTCAGGGCAATATTGCCCAGCTGGTCGGTTACCTGCACCTGGCTGGCCCCCACCAGGCGGCTGATCGTCACATCGCCCTGGGCGTTTTCAATCGTCACGCGCTCTGCCTGCACGGTGCCAAGCTCTGCACTGCCCAGGGCAAGCGTTGCATCCAGCTGCCCGGTTTGCAGCTCATCCGCATACAGGCTGCCGAGGGCAAGGTCTGCCTGTATGCTTTTGGCTTTCAGTGTACCAAGGTCGGCGCTGCCCAGGTTCAGATTCAGCTCTATCTGTTCCAGTTCTATCTCCGGCAGTGCGACGCTCAGCGTGGGCGTGGGGTCACTGCCGGAAATATAGCCTTTGGGTATTTTGTACCGCACGCTAAAGCCGCTCTCGTCCACGGTACGCTCCAGCCAGTCGGAATAGAAATTTTCAAACCGGAGTGTTATCTCATCCGCTGCATTGCTGCGCACAAAAGCAACCTCACCGCAGTCCAGGTCCAGGTCCAGTACCATCGTTTGGGCCTGCTTTGCATCCAGCGTCATCGTGCTGCTTTCCAACCGATTGGTGCTTTCGCTTTTTGCACTTTCCTTTGTGATGGCTGTTTCGGTATTTTCATCCGTGCTTTCGTCCATATTTTCGGTTGTTCCCCCGGCGGCTTCCCCATTGGCTTCCCCGGTGGTTTCCTGCGGGGGAACCTCTTCTGCCGTTGCGCTCTCTGCAATGCTGTACTGATATTTTGTCACAATTTTGAAAGAGCCGATGAACACCAGCAGCACAACAATCAAAATTGCAAGGACAGCCAGCACAATCCACACCGGGCTTTTTCTGCGTCTGCTGCCCTGTTCCGGCATGCTGTTATCCGGCATCGGCGTGCCGAACTGTGCCCCGGTACCCTCCCATATCTTTTCCGCCACATTCTGGGGGTTGCCCAGTTCCTGGATGGTCTGGGCCTCTTTTTCGGGGCCTGCAGCATCAAAGTATTCTTCGTAATAATCCAGGGCATCCCGGCGTTCGGCTTCCGGCATTGCGGCCAGCAGAGCTGCCAGCTGCTGCATATATTCCTGCCTTGTCATTTTGCATCCTCCCCAAAAATATGGTCAATGTTGGCGGCGTAAACTTTCCACTCTGCCTTGTAGCCTGCCAGCTGCTGCCGCCCCAGCGGGGTAATTTTGTAATAGCGGCGATTGCGGCCATTGAACGGTTCATCGTAAATGGTCAGGCAGCCATCTTTTTGCAGCCGCCGCAGCACCGGGTACAGTGTCGATTCGCTCAATTCCAGCGCCTGCTTGATCTCCTGGGTGATCTTGTAGCCATAAGTACCTTCTTCCTCGCGCGATACGACCGCCAGCACCACGGCATCCAGCAGCGCCGCGCCTGTGGTAAAGCTCATGTGGGTGCCCCCTTCCCTGTTGTATTAGCCCGGCAGTGCCGCTGCGTGTGGCGGCGGCTCTGGCGGTATTATTTTGTTCTGTATATTATATATCATATAATATTATGTCAGTCAATATATTTTATCTGGTTCTTTCCCACTGCTTCAAAAATGGCAGCAAAAATGCCGCAGGCACACAGCCTGCGGCATAAAAGTGATGCTTATTCTGTTTTAGCTTACCTGATGCTGCTCGATCCAATCCGCCACCGCGCGGGAAAGCTCGGTCAGGCTGCCCTTGGTAAAGGGGGCTTTCATTCCGGCACTTTCGGCCAGCTCGGTATAGGTTGCCATACCGGCCAGGTTGGTCAGCTTCATATAGCGCTGCCAGGCGTCCTTGTGGTCCTTCAGGCTGGCCACAAAGAACTGCAGGGCAATGGCGGTTGCCAGGCAGTAATCAATATAGTAGAACGGGCATTCAAAGATATGCAGCTGGCGCTGCCAGCCTGCGCCGCGGCCATAGAACGGCAGGTCGCCGAACTTGTTCCAGGGGCGGTATTTCTTTTCCAGCTCCAGCCAGACGGCATTGCGTTCATCCGGCGTAAGATCTGGCTGCTGATACATAATGTGCTGGAATTCATCCACCATGCAGCCGTATGGCAGGAAGATAAAGCTGTCCTCGGCGTGCAGCAGCTCGTATTTATCCGTATCCTCCTTAAAGAAGAGGCGATGCCACGGGGCGGTCAGGAACTCCATGCTCATGGAGTGGATCTCGGCGCTCTCCATACCGGGGCACTGGATATCTTCGGGGATGTTCTTGGGGCTGCGGGCAGCCAGGTAGCCTTCCAGCGCATGCCCTGCTTCATGGGTCAGCACATCCACATCCCCCGCCGTGCCGTTCCAGTTGGCAAAGATGAAGGGGGTCTTGTAATCGGGCAGCATTTCCTCATAACCGCCGCTCATTTTGCCGGGGCGGCTGAGAACGTCAAACATCTCGTTATCCTGCATGAAGTCGATGAACTCTGCCGTTTCGGGGCTGAGCTCATGGTACATCTTGCGGGCACCGGCCATCAGCTCGTCATAGCTGCCGTGCGGCACGGGGTTGCCGTCCGCAAAGCTGATGGTGCTGTCCCAGAACATGGGGTTCTCAATGCCGGTGCGCTTGTTGCGCAGAGCCAGAGCCTTCTGGATCATGGGCACCACCTGCTCCACCACTTCCTGGCGGAACGCGGCAACCTCCGCTGGGCCGTAACCGATGCGGTTCATGCGGATATAGCTCAGCTCGCTGTAATCGTTGTAGCCCAGGATGCGTGCCTGCTCGTTGCGATTCTTGACCATCTTATCATAGATCTCGTCAAACTCGGCGCGGTGGGTGTCAAAGTAAACGGCTTCCGCCTCGTAAGCCTTACGGCGCATGGCGGGGTCAGTGCTCTGCTTATACAGCGTCAGCTGCGGGATGGTCAGCTGTTTGCCGTCCAGCTCCGCCATTGCACCGCCGTACAATTTCTGGTAAGCACTGGTCAGGGCATTTTCCTCTTTCTGCAGTTCGATCACCCGGTCGTCCATGCTCAGCACCAGATTGCGCAGGCTGGGCAGAATGCGGGTACCGAACGCTTCTTCCAGCGCTTTGGCGTGCGGGTTGGAAAGAATCGCCTCCGCAACATTGCGTGCTGCATTGCTGACCGCCGGGCCGGTTGCATCAAACCATTCCTGTTCCCCGCTCCAATATTCATCGCGGGTATCCTGGGTATAATGGATGGATGCCAGGCAGGATGCCGTGTGGTAATGGGCCATCATGGCGTTTTCTTCGCGGTAAAGCTGTACCAGTTCTTCGCCGCTCTGGGCAGCGGCCATCTTTTTGGCATACTCTTCGCACTGGGCCAGAACCTTATCCAGGTCCGGGCGTTCGTACTTCATTTCTGAAAATTTCATAGCGATTCCTTTCTATTGTACATCCATTTTGGGGATACCGGAAATTCAAAAAGTCCGCCACGTTGCAAAAACAGGCCATTTTTTTGCTTTTTTCGGCTTTCCCAACGGATAAGTATTTTTCCGTGCAGGCACGGGCATTTGGCGCTAAACCTTGGGCAACACCGCACAATTCCCGCCTTACGGCTTAAGCACCGCTTCGGCGGCTGCG
>OKRW01002675.1_pt1 | contig 12515 bp, 9 predicted proteins | sample 1601151 | NCBI WGS metagenome assembly OKRW01 (sample SAMEA3541471, study PRJEB24748) | human gut metagenome | biome: human gut; feature: human-associated habitat; material: faeces | place: China | collected 2012 | reverse complement strand
CCAACAATCCAGCGCCCATAACTTGGTGAAATATTTTTCTTCGATTTTTCTGAAATCCAGCCGCCGCAGCCCTCTGAAAAAGGGCGCTGTCGCCACAATTCCGCTTGAATATGGAAAAGCAGAGGTTCAAAACCCCTGCCATCCGTGATTTCATCTATGGAGTTACCTAAGAATTTTGAGAATAAAAAATTGCCGAACCCCTTGAGATGACTGGCTTTTTCGCCATTTCATCTATAGTGTTCGGCAATCATGGTCCGAGTGACTGGATTCGAACCAGCGGCCTCTTGAACCCCATTCAAGCGCGATACCAAACTTCGCCACACCCGGATAGCTGGCTGAATCACTCACGTCAGCTTGATTAATATACCACATTCATCCGGGGATTGCAAGCATTTTTTTGAAATTTTTTGGTTTTTTTCTGGTGGGGCTTCAATACCCGTACCGCTTGCGCCCCACCACCAGGAAAATCGCCGTGGTGATCACGGCCATGACCTCCGCCGCCACGATGGACATCCAGATGCCGTCCAGCCTCCACAACAGCGGGAACAGCAGCACCGCTCCCACCTGGAACACCAGCGTCCGCAGAAAGGCGATGCTGGCAGAGGTCAGCCCGTCGTTCAGGGCCGTGAAGAAGGACGAGCCATAGATGGCGAAGCCCGAGAACAGGAACGAGAAGGAGAAGATGCCGAAGGCGTGGGACGTCATCTCGAACAGGCCCGGGTCATAGCCCACATAGAGCCGGGACAGGGGAGCGGCCAGCACCTGGCCCGCCGCGAACATACACGCGGCGCACACGGCCAGCAGGCCCAGGCTGCGCCGCAGCAGGCCCCGCAGCTCCCGGCGGTTCTCTGCCCCCAGGTGATAGGACTCAATGGGGGCCACGCCCACGGAATAGCCCACGAAAATGGCCTGGAACACCATGCTCACATACATCAGCACGCCGTAGGTAGAGACACCGTCCTCTCCGGCGTACTTCATCAGCTGGACGTTATACAGCATGCTCACCAGGGACATGGACACGTTGCTCATAAACTCCGAGGAGCCGTTGGAGCAGGTCTTTCCCAGAGCACGCAGGTCCAGGCGGCACTTCCCCAGCCGCAGCAGGCTGCTGTTGGGCCGGGCGAAGTAGATCAGCGGCGCCACGCCGCCAATGCACTGACTGATGGCCGTGGCCGCCGCCGCGCCTGCCGCACCCCAGGAGAACACCCCCACAAACAGGGCGTCCAGCACCATGTTGGCAACCCCCGCCGCCACAGTGACGAACAGGCCCAGCCGCGGCTTTTCCGCCGTGGCAAACAGGCACTGGAACTCGTATTGCAGCACATAAAAGGGCAGGGCGATGAGGTTGATGCGGCCATAGATCAGGGCCTGCTCCAGCAGCTCCCCCTCGGCTCCCATCAGCACCGCCGCCGGGCGCAGGATCAGAAAGCCCAGGGCCGCCAGCACCACGCCGCAGGCCGCCGAGGCGTACACGATCAGGGAAAAGATGTTGTTGGCCCGCTGGTGGTCCCCCTGGCCCATGGTCTTGGCGATCAGGGCGCCGCCGCCGGTGCCGAACATGAAGCCCACGCTTCCCAGGATCAGCAGCACCGGGATGATGAGATTCACCGCCGCAAAGGGGGTCTTGCCTGCGTAGTTGGACACGAAGAAGCCGTCCACCACGCCGTAAATGGCGGTGAAGATTATCATGGTGATGGACGGCAGGGTAAAGCGGATCAGCTTGCGGCAGGTGAAATGATCCGAAAGCTGGATGGGTGTTTTGCTCATGATTCCTCCTTGATCTCCCGGGCCTTCTGGGCCAGGGCCTCCTGGAAGCGCCGGGTCAGCGCCAGATATTGCTCCACGTCCTCCTGGGGCCAGGCGGCGAACACCTGGTTTTCCGCCTGGATCACCCGCCGGGCGGTCCGCTGGACCAGGGCCTCCCCCTCCGGCGTCAGGCACACGTCCTTGCCCCGGCCCGCGGACTCCAGATAGATCAGCCCGTCCCCCTCCATCCGCCGCAGGGCGGAGTTGACGGTCTGCTTGGTCATGCCGCTCCAATAGCAGATGTCCCGCAGGCGGCACCGGCCCCCGGCGTCGCACAGGGTGTACAGCACCCCCATGACACTGTCCGAAAGGCCCCAGTGCTGGGCCATTTCATGATAAACCGCGTCGGTCTCCTGCAAAAGATGGTTAAACCGGCGCATATCCCGGGATGTGTATGCCATGGGGCCGCCCTCCTTGGTCCGAAATCGTACCCAGATACTATAGTACGATTTCGGACGATTGTCAAGCAAAAACAGACCGCCGGTCCCGGGAAAGAGGGGACCGGCGGTCTGTTTTGTGGTAAAAGGAGAGAGAATAACAATGATAACAGCTTTTGGATTACGGGCTTATCTTACCGTCCCGGCGGAGAAAAGTCAATAGCTCCCCACCATCGTTTACAGAACGTTCACAGGAAACCGGCGCTCTGCTTATTGACGGCGGGGCGCAATGGTGGTAATATTTAGCCTGCTAACATTTAGGGTGCTAAATATTAAAATCTCAGGAAAGGAGCAGACTATTATGAGCTGCATGAAAAAGCCCGAGCTGATCGGCCCCCTGCTGGGGTACTGCAACCACCGGGCCTATCAGCGGATGGAGCAGAAGCTGCGGCGCTATGGGGTCACGCCCATCCAGTGCCGGTCGCTGACGTATCTGCACCGGCAGCCGGGCCCCGTGACCCAGAAACAGCTGCAGCAGCATCTGGCCGTGAAGCCCTCCACCGTCAACGGCATCGTGGACCGGCTGGTGGAAAAGGGGATGCTGACCCGGACTCCGGGGGAAAAGGACGGCCGGTGCCGCATCCTGCGGCTGACGGAGGCCGGACAGCAGTTTTATGACGACTTCGAGTCCATCACCCGGCAGATCGAGGACCTGATCCACCGGGGCATGGACCCCCAGGAGACGGAGACCCTGCGCCGGCTTCTGCTGCGGGCGGCGGACAATCTGACATCGGAGGAGGACAACGCATGATTCGGAAATTAGCCCCTTATACCAAGGGGTATCGCGTCTGGATATTCCTGGGCGTGCTGTGTTCGGCAGGCGAGGCCGTGCTGGAGCTGCTGCTGCCCAAGGCCATGAGCCAGATCGTGGACGTGGGCATCGCCAACGGCGACAAGGCGTATATTCTGGCCACGGGCCTGAAAATGATCCTGATGGCCCTGGCGTCCCTGGTGATGGGCGTGGGGGCGGCGGGCCTGGCAGCCAAGGCCGGCATGGGCTTCGGCGCCAACGTCCGGGCCGCGGAATATGCCCAGGTGCAGAGGTTCTCCTTTGCCAACATCGAGCGGTTTTCCACCGCGTCCCTGATCACCCGGCTGACAAACGACGTCTCGTCGGTGCAGATGACCCTGATGATGGGCATGCGGATGCTGGTCCGGGCCCCGGTGATGCTGATCACCGCCCTGGTCATGGCCCTGACCATCAGCCTGCAGCTGAGCCAGGTGTTCCTGGTGGTGCTACCGCTGCTGCTGCTTTTAGTGGCCATCGTCATCCGCTATGTGGGGCCGTTTTTCACCGCCCTGCAGAAGTCCACCGACGACCTGAACCTGGTGGTCCAGGAGAACCTCAACGCCATCCGGGTGGTGAAGTCCTTCGTCCGGGAGGACCGGGAGCAGGAGAAGTTCACCCAGCGCAGCGAGAAGCTGCGGCAGACGGCGGAGCGGGCCTTCAGCTTCGTGGTGCTGTTTGTTCCCCTGGTGACCCTGATCATGGGCGGCACCATCATGGCCATCATGTGGCTGGGCGGCCACTATGTGGTGGGCGGCGCCATGCTCTCCGGCGACCTGATCGCCTTCTTCACCTACGCCTCCGAAATTCTCATGTCCCTGATGATGGTGGCCATGGTGATGATGGTGCTGACCCGGTCCATTGCCTGCGGCAAGCGCATTGTGGAGGTGCTGGAGGAGCAGCCCGAGATCACCGACTCCGCCGCCGACCCGGCCCTGACCGTTGAAAACGGCGAAGTGGACTTTGACCACGTTTATTTCAAGTATCACAAGGACAGCGGCGCCTGGAACCTGGAGGATATCTGCCTGCACATTGAAAGCGGCATGACCGTGGGCATTCTGGGCGGCACCGGCAGCGCCAAGAGTACCCTGGTGAGCCTGATCCCCCGGCTGTACGAGGCCACGGAGGGCGCCGTGTCCGTAGGCGGACACGACGTCCGGGAATACACCATGGAGGCTCTGCGCCAGGGCTGCGCCATGGTGCTGCAAAAGAACACCCTGTTCTCCGGCACCATCCGGGAAAACCTCCGCTGGGGCCGGGAGGACGCCACCGACGCCGAGATGGAGGAGGCCTGCCGCATGGCCTGCGCCGACGAGTTCATCTCCCGCATGCCCGACGGCTACGACACCCACATTGAGCAGGGCGGCGCCAACGTCTCCGGCGGCCAGAAGCAGCGCCTGTGCATTGCCCGGGCCATTCTGCGCCGGCCCCGGGTGCTGATTCTGGACGACTCCACCTCCGCCGTGGACACCGCCACCGACGCAAAGATCCGGTCCGCCCTGCGCCAGGCCCTGCCCGGGGCCACCAAGCTCATCATCGCCCAGCGCATTTCCTCCGTCATGGACGCCGACCTGATCGTGGTGCTGGACGACGGCAAGATCTCCGGCGCAGGCACCCATGACCAGCTGATGGCCTCCAACCACATCTATCAGGAGGTTTACAAATCCCAGCAGGAAGGAGCGACCATTGATGGCTGAAAACAAGAATCAAGCGCGGCCCGGCGGTCCGGGTCACGGTCCCGGCCGGGGCCACGGCTATCAGCGGCCCCAGAATCTCCGGGGCACGGTGGGGAAGCTTCTGGCCTATATCGGCCGCTATAAGGCGGCGCTGATCGTGGTGGCGGTGTGCCTGGTGCTCAGCTCCGTGGGCTCCGTGGCCAGCAGCTACTTCCTCAAGCCCGCCCTGAACCACATTGTGGCCGGGGACTTCAAGGGCCTGTTCTGGATGCTGGTGGCCATGGGCGGGGTGTTCCTGGTGTCCGCCGGGTGCTCCTATGCCTATTCCCGGATCATGGTCCGCATCTCCCAGCGGACGGTGGCCACCCTGCGGCAGGACCTGTTCAACAAGCTCCAGTCCCTGCCCCTGCGGTATTTCGACACCCACCAGTCCGGCGACCTGATGAGCCGCTTCACCAACGATATGGACACCGTGTCCGACATGATCAGCAACAGCTTCGCCAGCGTGGTGTCCAACCTGCTGACCTTCGTGTGCACGGTGGTGATGCTGGTGTATCTGAACTGGGCGCTGACGCTGATCACCTTCGTGTTCCTGGGGCTGATGCTCCTGGTGGTGAAGGGCGTGGGCGGCCGCAGCCGCACCAGCTTTCAGCAGCAGCAGGCGGCCCTGGGCAGTCTCAACGGCTACATTGAGGAGATGATCGAGGGTCAGAAGGTTATCAAGGTCTTTCACCACGAGCAAAAGACCCTGGACGAGTTCTCCGCCCGCAACAGCGCCTATCGGGACGCCGCCGCCATGGCCCAGACCTACGCCGGGGCCATGATGCCCGCCATGGGAAACCTCTCCCGCATCAACTATGCCGTCACCTGCTGTGTGGGCGGCCTGCTGTCCATCTCCGGTGTGTTCGATATCGGCTCCCTGGGCGCGTACCTGCTGTATGTCAAGCAGGTGTCCCAGCCGGTGGGCCAGATCAGCCAGCAGGTGAATACCCTTCTGGCGGCGGTGGCCGGCGCCGAGCGGATTTTCGCCGTGATGGACGCCCACCCCGAAACCGACGACGGCACCGCCACCCTGGTCCGGGTGCTGAAGGACGGCGACACCCTGACGGAGACGGACCGCCGCACCGGCCACTGGGCCTGGAAAAAGTCCGACGGCTCCCTGACGGAGCTGCGGGGCGACGTGCGGTTTGAGCACGTGGACTTCGGCTATGACCCGGAGAAAACCGTGCTCCACGATGTGTCCCTGTTCGCAGAGCCGGGGCAGAAGATCGCCTTCGTCGGCTCCACCGGCGCGGGAAAGACCACCATCACCAATCTCATCAACCGGTTTTACGACATTCAGTCCGGCTCCGTCACCTATGACGGCATCGACGTGCGGGATATCCGGAAGGACTCCCTGCGCCGCTCTCTGGGCATTGTTTTGCAGGATACCCACCTGTTCACCGGAACCGTGGCCGACAACATCCGCTACGGGAAGCTGGACGCCACCGATGAGGAGGTCCGGGCGGCGGCCAGGCTGGCCAACGCCGACACCTTCATCCGCCACCTGCCCCAGGGGTACGACACCGTCATCACCGGGGACGGCGGCAGTCTCAGCCAGGGCGAGCGCCAGCTGCTGGCCATTGCCCGGGCCGCCGTGTCGGATCCCCCGGTGCTGATCCTGGACGAGGCCACCTCCTCCATCGACACCCGCACCGAAAAGCTCATCGAAAAGGGCATGGACTCCCTGATGGCCGGACGCACGGTGTTTGTCATCGCCCACCGGCTCTCCACCGTCCGCAATGCCCAGGCCATTCTGGTGCTGGAGCAGGGCCGGATCATCGAGCGGGGCGACCACGCCGCCCTGATGGCCCAGAAGGGCAAGTATTACCAGCTGTGCACCGGCCAGGAGGAGCTTTCCTGACCGGAAGGCAGCAAATACGGGCAAAAACGCCGGTATCGTGCGATACCGGCGCTTTTGCTATAGGGGGGAAGGGGGAAATCAGCGAAGTCAGGCAGACCGCCTGGCGGTCCTGCTTCGATTCAGGAGTCTCGGAGGTGACTCTGAATATAAATTCATTATACACATACAATACTGAAAAATCAACCCGAATTTTGAAAAATTTGCAAAAATTTTGTATGTCACCGCAGCACGGCGCACAGCAGCGTCAGATATCGGGGCAGCCGGTCCCGCCGGGGCCACAGCAGCTCCCAGCCCAGCTCCCCCCGGGCGGCGGCGCCCACGTCGCAGCCCAGGGACTCCAGGCTGTACCCCACCGCCTGCGGATGGCGGCAGGGCCGCCCCATGGGCCGGGTGCATTCCTCACACAGGGTGCACCCTCCGGTGGTCAGCACCGCCGCTCCGGGATACAGTGCCCGCAGATGCTCGTCCATCCGCCGGGCGTGGGCGGCGGTCAGCTCCCGGGTATATTCCGCCAGCTCCTCCGGGTCAAACCGCCGCTCCAGCATGGCCGGGGTGAAGTGGAACTGCATCCCCCGCAGCAGCACCGTGTCAAACCCCGCCCAGTAGTCCGCCGCCGGAACGTCATAGGGCGGGCAGGTCCAGAACCGCCCATAGTCCGGGCAGGGTCGACACCCGGCGGCGGGGTCCGCCAGGTCCACATACCGCCTGACGAATTCCTCCGCCGGCACCTCCGCCCCGGCCTGTACAATGGTATAGCCGCTTCCGTTCATCCGTTTCCCTCTCCGATCTCATAGCCGCTGAAGTTGTACAGCGGCCCCACCCGGGTCTCGCCGTTCCTGACGGATAGCAGCAGCATCTCGCACCCGTCGGAGAGCCCCGCCTCATCCGCGCCATAGAGCAGGGTATGGAAATCCTCCGCAAAGACCCGGACGCTCTCTGCCGCCGCGCCGTGGGCCAGATGCCGGGACCGCACCAGCCGCTCCCGGCCGCCGGTCAGGCTCAGCAGCTCATAGAGCTGCTCCTCCGCCGTCCGGCCATAGCGCAGAAGCTCCCACTGCCCGCCGTTCCGGTGCAGGAACAGGGCCTCATCCCCGTTCTGTCCCACCGGGCCGGAGGACCACACCTCCGTGCCGTCATACCGCAGCACCCGGAGTCCTCCGTTCTCTGCCGCAAGGCGCTCCGCCAGTCCGTCGCCGTCCATGTCCACATAGGTTATCGCCGCCGTGCCGTCAGGCTGGGACACCCCCAGCCCCAGCAGCACAGCATACCCCGGATGGTGCGCCAGGTCCTCCGACACGGAAAAGGCTCGGGCCTTCAGCTCGTCATACCAGGTCTGCACGTCATACCCGTCATCGCCGGGATCCTCGCCCATGTCCACCAGAATATCCCGGCAGGCCATCCTCATGGCCGCCTGCATCACATACCCGCCGTTATACCGGCACTCCAGCATGGTGAAGCAGTACCGCAGGGTGTCCGTCCCGCCGTCCAGCAGCCGCCGGTAATCCGGCAGCTGCCGCATAGCGGCCTCCGCGGCCCCGGAGAAGCTGATCGCCGCCACGCTGTCGTCTCCGCTGACGCTGAGCAGCAGGCGATCCAGCTCCAGCACCCGCTCCGGCTCCAGCGGCACCGGCCGCAGCCGCAGCAGCTTGAAAACTTCCCCGTCAGCCTGGTGATATTGCAGCAAATACAGCTGATCATCCAGCCGCAGCAGCTGACGGCCATCCTCCAGCTGGAACAGCCATCGCTCCTGGTACCCGCTGATGTCCGGGCTAAACCCCTCCGGGAACCGGCTGTCCCATTCCTCCAGGCTGACGCTCTGACCGCCCTGGATGGGATACTGACTGTACTTCTCCGGGTCCAGTGCGGTGGTCAGCTGCCCGTCGGCGTTCTCCTGATACCGGGCCCAGTATTTCACGGCTTCATCCCGGAATTGCAGCAGCTCTGCCGACAGGGGAGACGGGCTGGGCATCTCCGGCGTCTGATACACGCACTCCGCCGTCAGATACGTCCCGTCCTCCGGGAATGCCAGTCCCCGCCCGACGACGCTCAGTCTCGTGGAGCCGCTTTCCGTGGGCCGCAGGGCGATCTGCCCGTCCCGGGCGTATACCAGCCAGCGCTCCTGGCCGCCCCACCGGGCCCTGGCGCACCAGATACGGCCCACGGAGCCGGAAGCATCCCCCTCCGTCCGCATCAGGTCCACATATGCCATGCCGCCCTGCCACGCCGCCGGGGTCCAGGAAAAGTCATCTCCCTGTATCACATCCGGCCCGTCGGCGCTCTCCTTTGTCATCATCCGGTACACTCCGGGCAGCCCCATCCGCAGGGCCAGCTCCGTCCCTGCCGGAACCACCTGCACGCCCCGGGTATACTCCAGAATGGTCTGCAGCAGCTCCTCGCTGTTCACACCGTAAAGCTTCCCCCGGTACAGCAGCATCAGCGGATACCCGCTGTCGCCGCCGTACAGAAGCTCCCGCTTTCCGGCAGTCCGTCCCATTTGCAGGCAGAAGGGCTCCCTCCCCTGGTCAAAGATATTGTATGCGTAGTTCTCCAGCAGAGGGAAGTCCTCCTCCGTCAGCCCGTTGAGCTGCTCCGCCAGCCGGGAGGTCAGCCCCGGCATTCCGGCCGGTGTCCGGGCAGAGTTCCCTTCCCGCAGATACGTCACGTTCAGCCCCCCAGCCGTCACCCGGCTGGCCCACCCATAGGGGGTCCGGTCCCTGGGGTTGGTCAGCAGGCAGACCGCCGCCGCAGCGCACACCACCACAGCAGCCGCCGTTACCCACACGGCAGGCTTTTTATACCGCAGAGCCCGGCGGATGCGCCCCTTGACGCAGATCTCGCCGAAGGCCACCGGACACGCCGTCACCGCCCGCCGGGGACCGGCGCAATTCAGAAGCGCCTGGGAATACGCCCGCTTGTCCGGCTCCTCCAGGTCCCGCAGCACCGCCTCGTCACAGGCGTATTCCATATCCCGGCACAGCAGGATATACGCCGCCCACAGCAGTGGGTTGAACCAGTACACCGCCAGCAGCAGAAACGCCAGGGGCTTCACCCAGTGGTCCCGGTGCCGGATGTGGGTCCGCTCATGGGCCAGCACATAGTCCCGGCTTCCCCGGTCCAGGCCGAAGGGCAGGTAGATGCGGGGCCGGATAAACCCCAGCACAAAGGGAGACGGGGCCTGTTCGCTTTCCCACACGCCGTCCTCCAGCCGCACCGCCGTCCGCAGCCGCACCCGCAGCCGCACATAGCTGCCTGCCAGATACAGCGCCATGGCCGCCATGCCCACAAGCCACACCACCGCGGCGATGTGGCCCAGGCTCTGCCCCGTCCGGGCCGCCGTCTCCGCTGCCGCCGCACCGGCGGGACTGCCGACGGCGGGAAGCCCGCCGGATACCGCTGTTCCCGCCGCCGTCAGCACGTCTCCGGAGATAGGCTCCGTGGTGGGCACCAGACTGACGCCGGCCCGGGGCAGCAGGTCCCCCGGCCACAGCAGCCGCACCGCCACAATGGCCCACAGGCCATAGTGCGCCGCCCGGGGCGCTTTTTTCAGCACCACCCGCAGCACCATCACCAGCAGCACCAGCCACCCGGCGGTAACCGCCCGGTTCAGAATGGTCAGAAAAAGCTGTTCCATGGTCAGTTCTCCTTTCCGCTGTCGTCAATAAGCTGCTGCAGCTGCCGGACCTCCTTTTCTGAAAGCCGCCGCCCCCGGGCAAAGGCCGCCACAAAGGCGGGCAGGGAGCCCTCAAAGGTCTTGTCCACCAGCTGGTCGATCTGGCTCTGCTGCACCTGCTCCTTCGTGACCAGACTGGTCACCACGGCGTTTTCATTTTTCACCACGCCCCGCTGGCTCAGCCGCCGGATCACGGTATAGGTGGTGGCCTTGGACCAGCCCAGCTGCTCCTGGCACAGGTGCACCAGCCGGGTGCTGTTCACCGGCTCGTGCTCCCATAGGATCAGGCAGAACCGGTACTCACTTTCAAATATCTGGGGTACGCTCATGTTACGCTCCTCCTTTCGGGTTGAATCTGTTAAACCCTACAATAAGTTTAACAGATTCAACCTCTCCTGTCAAGGCTTTCTGCAAAAATACAGCGCCGCCCTACAGAAAAACAGGGACGCCCGAAGGCGTCCCTGTTCCGGACTCGATATGGGTAAGCTTTCCTTGGGAAAACTTACATAGCGGCGATGATCTCCACGATCTCCTGGCCGATGCGCTTCTGAGCCTCCACGGTGGCGGCGCCGATGTGGGGGGTGCAGGACACCATGGGGTGACTATACAGAGCCACGTTGCTGGCGGGCTCGTCGGCGTACACGTCCAGACCGGCGGCCCGGACCTTGCCGGACTCCAGAGCGGCCAGCAGGGCGGCCTCGTCCACGTTGGTGCCGCGGGAGGTGTTGATGACCACCACGCCATCCTTCATCTTGGCGATGTTCTCGGCGGAGATCAGAGCGCCGCCGTCCACAGCGGGAGCGTGGACAGAGATGAAGTCGGACTGGGCCAGCAGCTCATCCATCTCCACATAGGGGATGCCCAGCTGCTCCTCGATACCGGGGATGTGGAAAATATCAAAAGCAATCACCTTCATGCCGATGGCCTTGGCCATGACGCCCAGGTGCTGGCCGATGCGGCCGAAGCCCACGATGCCCAGGGTCTTGCCCTGCAGCTCGATGCCCTTGCCATAGGCCTTCTTCTCCCACTTGCCCTCGCGCATGGTGTGACCGGCGATGGACAGATACCGGGCGCAGGCAAACATATGACCCATGGCCAGCTCGGCCACGGACTGGGAGGAAGCGCGGGGGGTGTTCTTCACGGTGATGCCGTTCTCCTCGGCATACTTCACGTCGATGTTGTCCACACCCACGCCGCCGCGGATGATCATCTTCAGCTTGCCGCCCTTGGCCGCATCAATGTGCTCCTTGCGGACCTTGGTCTTGGAGCGGACCACGGCCACGTCGAAATCCCGCAGAGCAGCGCCCAGCTGATCGGGCTCATAGAACTGCTCCACCACCTCGTGGCCCTGCTCCCGCAGCTGCGCCATAGCGGTCTTGTCCATACCGTCAGTAACCAGAATACGCATCGTAATAATCTCCTTCCATAATACGAAATGTTGTCGAATTTCGGGGGGGCAGGGGAGAACCCTGTCCCCCGGCTGGTGCAGATTTTGCGTCTTTTACTTGTGCTCGGCCTCGAACTTGGTCAAAAAGTCCACCAGGGCCTGTGCGCCCTCGATGGGCATGGCGTTGTACACGGAGGCCCGCAGACCGCCCACGGACTTGTGGCCCTTCAGGTTGTCGAACCCGGCCTCCTTGGAGGCGGCCACCACGGCGGCGTCCAGCTCCTTGTCGCCGGTGACGAAGGGGATGTTCATCAGGCTGCGGTCCTGGGGCACCACGGCGCCCTTGAACAGCTTGGAGGAATCCAGGAAGTCATAGATGACCTTGGCCTTGGCGATGTTGCGCTTCTCCATCTCCTCCAGACCGCCGATGCTCAGCAGATACTTGAACACCTTGCCGCAGCAGTAGATGGCCCAGCAGTTGGGGGTGTTGTACATACTGTCGTTGTCGGCATGGGTCTTATACTTCATATAGATGGGGGTCTTGGGATCCAGGTCGTCCCGGATCAGATCCTCCCGGATGATGACCACGGCCATACCGGCGGGGCCCACGTTCTTCTGCACACCGGCCCAGATCAGGCCGTAATCGGCCACGTTGCAGGGGCGGGACAGGAACATGGAGGACTGGTCGGACACCAGAATGTGGCCCTTGGTGTTGGGGAGCTTATTCCAGGTGGTGCCGTTGATGGTCTCGTTCTCGCAGATGTAGACATAGTCGGCATCCTCGGGAATGTCGAGATCGGAGCAGTCGGGAATGTAGCTGTAGTTCTTGTCCTTGGAGGAAGCGGCGAC
>OKRW01002659.1_pt1 | contig 12556 bp, 6 predicted proteins | sample 1601151 | NCBI WGS metagenome assembly OKRW01 (sample SAMEA3541471, study PRJEB24748) | human gut metagenome | biome: human gut; feature: human-associated habitat; material: faeces | place: China | collected 2012 | reverse complement strand
AGATAAGCAATAATTGCTGATATTCAAAATATAATGACATCTATTTCCTACCTCTTCCTACCTGTTTCTGCACCGATCTTCGCCGATCTTCCCGAAACGGTATTCCTGCCTGTAGCGGGGCCTTATCTTCGTACTGTCATCGATAATGAAAAAAAATCCTTCATCTACACAATCCACTATGCAACAAACATATAGATTATTCTCCACAAACTTTCGTTGCCGATTAGTCCTGCATCTTCCGATAGTAACGAGGACTGTAGCCGGGCAGCAATTCCGGATGGAACACCCAGATCAGGTCTTTCAGCAGGTAATCGGGATGCAAAGGAAATTCCTCATAATAAGGGACAAGTCCCGTATTGCAGGAATAAATCCGGCGGTTCTTAAAGGCATCGAAGTTCTCGTACGGCGCGTATTCGGCACGCAGGTCACCGTAGGTCATGTCTCCGGACTGGTTATATTTAATCAGCCACATATCGGCATGGATAGCCCGGTCGAGTACCGTCTCGAAAGCCAAAGGCGTACTTCCGGCTCCGGGGAGTTCCTTGAAAACATAATCGGCTCCGGCATCGGCATACATATTGGCGATATAGCTATCTCCTGCCGGCATAAACCAGGAAGCGCCGAACTTCTTTTCGGAGATAACGGTCGGGCGAGGCATATCGGCCGTGACCAGCTGTTTCAGATCGAGATAACTCTTTTCCGTTTGCCTGAAAATGGAATCGGCCAACGCTTCCTTACCGAACAGCATCCCGTAGAAACGAATCCATTCGGTACGTCCCAACGGCAGCGATTCCATATAATCGGCTCCCTCGATAATGGGGATTCCCAACTTCTCGACCGGCCCGTAGCCACTATTCTGGAAAGGGGAAACGATCACAAGCTCGGCCCCTTTGTCGATCATCATCTCCACATTAGGGGCGGTCGCCTCTCCCATATCGACAATCCGTCCGGCTTTCAGCCCTTCCCGGATGGCAGGGGTGTCCATATAGCGAGGCTCGCAAACGCCTATGATCCGCCCTGTCTCGCCCAACTGGTCGATAATAGCCGCATGCACGGATGTATAAACCACGACATTCTGTGCCGGAACCTGCACGACCGTTCCTTTCGGAAGGTTTTCGGGAACAGGCCGGTCACGGTCTACCAAAAGATACCGTTGCAACAGGCGCGTACTATCCCACGGATCACGCACTTCAACAGCCGTATAGCCATCGAAATGATGCACGGTAAACCCCTGGGCGTAGCGGATGGTGTCAGAAGAGAGGGAGTTTTCGGAATGGGAACTCTGCCTCATATTACAACTTAACGTGAGGCAGAGTAAAAGGAAAGAAGCAAGCAACTTCATTTTTATCGTTTTACAAATACAGCCTTAACAGGATTTAAACCAACTTCAAACTGGAATAACTTCTTACCACTCGCATCAAATGCATACACATCGCCATTCGTCTTATAATCGGAAGCAGTAATATAAATATAACCGGTCGTCGGATCAGCTCCGATTTTATAAGGTTTATCAATAGAGGTTCCATCTGTGATAAAGTTATCTGAAATAACCTTCTCATTTATTGCATCATAAGAAATAAATGAGATAACCTGGTTCCAGTTTGCATCATACTGTGAATAGATCATGTAAAGCTTATCGCCGACAGAAGCCATTTCTGTCGCATTCGTTTCTGTAATAGTCGTGACTTCATCCGTCTCGCTATCGATACGTTGGAAAGTATTCGGAATAGCACCGTAATCACCCATAGAAACCAAATAAACATCTCCCTGGCTGTCTGTCACCAAGTTTACAGGATTTGTTACCACTTCGATCTTCTTCGTCTCTTGGAAAGATGCTAAATCGATAACAGATACAGTCTTATCATACCCAACCGGAGTATTATAATCCAAACCACCGGAATTCGCCACATATAATTTATTATTGGCAACTACCAATTGCTCCGGATTACGGCCAACTTTTACTTTCTGTTCGATTTCTAAAGATGCCGTATCCAAACGGGCTACATAACCATCATACAAGGACACATATACTTTTCCTTCATTAGCTGTAAAGAAACGGGGTAATAAGGCATCGCCACTCGATTTGATCTGTTTGATAGATTTACCACTCAAGTCTGTCACTTCGATAATGCTGGAACCATAAACAGCTATATACATTTTAGAACCATATACAATCATATCGTTAGCCGTGTCACCCAATCCTTTTTCATTCACGTTCATGAAAGTATCAACAGTCATCGTCAACGTATTCAGATTGAAACATGAAAGGCCAGCATTGTTACTCCCCATCTTTCCACTATTCAGAAAATAGATACCACCATTATCTACAGGTTCTGGCTCCTGTTCCGGGCTGTCCGGTGTGAGATCCTGGATTTTCACACTTGCCAAAGCCTCTGATTCTCCCTGTGCATTACATGCAACCACTATAATATATGTATCGGCAGTTACACTTGTTTCAATAGCATAGCTGTTTGTTCCGACTTCAACTTCACCCAATTTCGTATCTCTACCCTTTCCATCGGCAGACAGATAAATAACATATTTAGTGATATTGGATACATTTTCCGGAGCAATCCATTTCAATGTACCTTTAATTACTCCTTCAACCTGATCCGTGTCTGTAAAAGTGACCCCAGTCACAACTTCTGTCGGAACAGTAAGCTGATTTTCATCTTCATCCTTACATCCTGTAAAGACAAAAGACATCAGTGCACATAGGACTGAAACAAAAAAAACACTTTTCTTCTTCATACTATTTCTATTTTATCTAATTAATATGTAATACTTAAACTAAATCTCCATGAACGCCCCGGCATCGGATAATACTGAATAATGTCATACGTTTTATCTGTCAGATTCAGGATATCTCCCTGCACCTTAAACATACACTTCTTCAATGCAAAACTCCGGTTTACAGAAAGACTGTGTTCGAGATATGAATCTATTTGATTTGCCTCTATATTCTGCGGAAGGGCATAACGGTCACCTGCTGCCACAAGCGTATAGGTCACATTCACCCAAGGGTTTTCCAATGATGCCGAAACAGACCCCGAATGCCGTGGGGTATAAGGTATCTGGTTCTTATAGTTTTTTTCTTCCGGGTCAGTTACATCGATCGCATCCTGGTAGCTATAAGCAGACAAGAGCAAGAGGGAAAAAGTCTTATATAAAGGTATATTGGCACTTAGATTTACATCTATCCCCTTTATTTCCACTTCTCCCATATTCATCATTTTCCAGATGTACATATTCGGAATGGCGACAATCTTATCACTTACCTTATTATAATAGCCGTCAACAGAAACACTTAACAGGCGTATAAAAGGACTTATCTCATCATTCCATGTAAACCCGATATTATATTGAGTTGCTTTTTCAAATTGACATTCCCCATACGCAGATAATACAGATCCGTAAAAGTCGGGACACGGAATATATCTTTATAAGAAGCCCGAATACGAAAAGACTGTTCCTGGAACGGACGCCAGGAGATACTTACTGCCGGAGAAAGCCTTTTCTTATCTGCCGGCCTATCTCCATTCTCAACCTTGTCCGTTATATAAGTGCTCAGCAAACTGGCTGTAGCTGTCAACACCGGGCTTTTATATTGTGCGGCAAATGCGGTAAGCGAAGTCCAACGTTTGGGAGTCGGAGCATTTACGAAATTGTTTACCAAAGTATTCCGCGCGATATCCGTATTCAACGAAAAAGAGACATAAGAACAGGGCGTATACAAAATTCCTGCCGATCCGTAATATTCGTTTTGAGTATTCAGATCTTCCTGTTTGCCTCCGGAATATTTATTGCTGATATCGCGATACTTGCTGAACGAATAATTGTATTTGGCATTTGCCTGGAATTTCAAGCGATCAAACCATTCGTTCTCATAATGAAGCTGTGTAAAAAAGTCATTATCCCATACCCGTTCACGGGCATTGCTATTATAAAGAATTACCGAACCGGGAAGTCCCCGTTCCGAATCGTAATAATAAACCTTGCCATTCAATTTTCCACCCCGTCCGAAATGACCATACACATTTCCTTCCAGACGAAGAGACTGAACATCGCTGTTCTTACGGATTTCTTCTGTAACCTCCTTACCGTTTATCAGTGTAAAAGGATAATTTCCTTTTGCACTCAACCAATCTGCATGCAGAGATGCGGACCACCGATTTCCTATTCTCTGCTCATAACGTACCACCGGGTTGAACAATCCGAATGAACCTCCTTTCAGTTTCACATAAGCATTATAAGATTTTTCCTTAAACAGGGGGGCCGCAGTCTTTATGCTCAACGCCCCTGCCGAAGCGTACATCCGTGCCGTCTGGAAGATATCGTCGGCCTGACCGATCGACAGGGAGATCATATCGACATTGTCCAGTGAAAAGCGACTGATATCCACCTGGCCGCTCTGTGCATCCGTGACCGTCACCCCGTCATAGCAGACAGCCGTATGTTTGGCACCGAGGCTGCGGACGGAAACGGTTTTCAAACCTCCTATACCTCCGTAATCCTGTACGGTCACACCGGAAAAGCGTTTTACGGCTTCCGACAAGTCCTGCACACCGAGCCGTTCGATCCCGGCCTTGTCCATCACCTGGAGCGGCGTGCTCTCGCGGGTGGTGGAAGGGCGTACCTTTCCCAGCACCTCGACACCCGAAAGCTGGTGATAGGTCGTCGTGTCTACCTGCGCATACAAAGCGGCAAACGGAAACAGCCAGGCACATAACAGGCCCGACAATCGTTTTACAAATATATTCTGCATACCTTTTGATTCATCAGTTCCTTTACCCGAGGAACCGGATACCGAATAATGGCAGGTTTTCTGGCTTGTTCCCCCCTTTTCAATTGATAATTGATAATGGGCAATTACCAACTAACGGCAGCCTTCCCGGTGTTCAAATTGTCAATTCTCAATTGTCAACCGAACCACCAGTGGCAACAAGATTTGCCGGGGTTTCAGAACTTACAGCTACGGGTACAGCTCCGGACTTTCACCGGATTCCCTTTTACTAACCGTCAGCGGAAGCAAATACGGTTACACCATAATCCGATTGCAAAGGTAGAAAAAACAGATGAGTAATCCTTTTTATTTAACAAAGTAAAACATTTCATCTGTTTTTCGCCAACATAACAGCATATCATGCTTAGAATCTTCTATCTCTATGGTTTACAAAATAAGCTATTCCCGCTATTTTGGTTCATTTCAGAACTCGATTGGTTCATTTTAGAAGAGGTTGAAATTAGTTGAATATTTAACTAAGTACAAAAAGACTCAAAAAGTAATATTTCCGGTTTTCGGAAATTCATAATTCGTAATATTGCAGCTGAAGATTTGAATAGGATTAAGGAAAAAAGAGATTGTATGGGAGAAATAAAAGGTTATATCTCACAGGTTATCGGTCCGGTCGTGGACATCCATTTCGATAATGACAAGGAAGAAAAGATAACACTTCCCCGCATCCACGACGCAATGGAGATAACCCGCCCCAATGGCAAAATTCTGATAGTGGAAGTCCAGCAGCATATTGGGGAAAACACGGTCCGCACCGTAGCGATGGACACGACAGACGGACTGAAGAGAGGAATGGAAGCCATTTCACACGGTTCGCCCATCACGATGCCAGTCGGCGACCAGGTAAAAGGGCGTTTGATGAACGTAACGGGAAACCCCATCGACGGAATGACCGAACTCGACAAGAAAGGGTCCCTTCCGATCCATCGCGAACCGCCCAAGTTCGAGGACCTGACCACCAGTCGTGAAGTCTTGTATACCGGCATCAAGGTGATCGACCTGCTCGAACCCTATTCCAAAGGAGGCAAGATCGGTCTGTTCGGGGGAGCAGGTGTAGGGAAGACGGTTCTGATCATGGAGTTGATCAACAACATCGCGAAGAAGAACAACGGATTCTCCGTCTTTGCCGGTGTGGGTGAACGTACACGCGAAGGAAATGATCTGTTGCGCGAGATGATCCAATCCGGAGTCATCCGCTACGGCGAAGAATTCAAGAAAAGCATGGAGGCAGGTCATTGGGATTTGTCCAAGATCGATTATGATGAACTGGCCAAGTCGCAGGCGACACTGGTCTTCGGCCAGATGAACGAATCCCCCGGCGTGCGTATGCGCGTCGCGCTCTCGGGTCTTACGATGGCCGAGTACTTCCGCGATACCGAGCATAAGGACGTTCTTCTCTTCATCGATAACATCTTCCGTTTCGTTCAGGCCGGCAGCGAGGTTTCCACTCTGCTTGGCCGTATGCCCTCCGCCGTCGGCTATCAGCCGACTCTGGCAAACGAAATGGGCTCACTCCAGGAGCGCATCACCTCCACGAAGTCCGGTTCCGTCACCTCGGTTCAGGCGGTCTACGTCCCGGCGGACGACCTTACCGACCCCGCCCCGGCGACGACCTTCTCCCACCTTGACGCTACCACCGTTCTCAGCCGTAAGATATCCGAGCAGGGCATCTACCCCGCGGTCGATCCTCTCGCCTCCACCTCGCGTATCCTTGAGGCGGACATCGTCGGCGAGGAGCACTACAGCATCGCCCGCCGCGTGCAGGAGACGCTGCAGAAGTATCAGGAGCTGCAGGATATCATCGCCATCCTCGGTATGGAAGAGCTGAGTGACGAGGATAAAAAGACCGTCGCGCGCGCAAGACGCATCCAGCGCTTCCTGTCCCAGCCGATGTTCGTCGCCGAGAAGTTCACCGGTACGCCCGGCGCGTATGTCCCGCTGAGCGAGACGCTGCGCGGCTTCAAGGAGATCCTCTCCGGCAGCATGGACGAATACCCCGAGGCCGCGTTCTTCAACGCCGGTACTATCGACGACGTGAAGAAGCGCGCCGAACAGCTGCGGAGTGAGCGCGCATGAGCACCTTTAAGCTGAGAGTCATTTCCGCCGAGGGCAGGTTCTTCGAGGGCGAGTGCGAAAGCCTTGTTTTCCCGACGCTTGACGGCAGGACCGGCATCCTCGCGGATCACTGCAACATGCTCGGTGCGGTCACGCAGGGCATCGCGGAGTTCACAACGCCTGACGGTACGCGGCACTTTGCTGCGGTCGACGAGGGCTTTGTAAAGGTCGAGGACAACGATGTGCTTCTGCTCGTCGGCATCGCCGAGGATCCGGAGAAGTCCGAAGCCAACCGCGCCCGCCGCGAGGCGCAGCGCCGCAAGGAAGAAGAGCTTCTGCGCCGCAGCATACGCGAGTATAAGGAAGCTCAGGCCACCGTCGCGAAGACCGTCAACACTCTGCGCGGCGTCGACAAGGTCGAACGGATACAGTAACATATCAACACCAAAACGCTGGAACCACGAATGTGATTCCAGCGTTTTTCATGCTTGCCTGTGCATCGCCGTCATGTTATAATCACTGCGTAATTGAATCTCCTTTGCGGCGCCGGTTGTAATGACTGGCCTAACAAGGAATCCGGTGCGAATCCGGAGCAGTCCCGCTGCTGTATTTGGGGACAAAGGCGCATCAACGTCACTGGGAGCGATCCCGGGAAGGCGCGCCCGAGTATGATCCATAAGTCAGAAGACTTACCGTGAAGGAAGCAATTCAACCGTCCCGAGGAGGAGCAGGCTGATTTTTTGGCACAGGGAAACCTGTGTCCTGTTGTTATGCTGCGGTCTCTTCGGTAAAGGGATCGCTTTTTTGCGCTCCCGCGGCGGCATAAAATCTGAAAGAGAGGACTTTGCAAGTGAACGGGATGTGCGCGGACGCTTCCGAACTGTTCAGAAGCATCACCTACGAATAAGCTTGTGCCGGTCGTTGACAGCCATACAAGTTTATTGGAGGAATTTATGAAAAGATTTTTGTCATTTATACTTTCGCTTATAATGCTGCTGAGCCTTGTGCCCGCCGCAGCCTTTGCCGATACCGGCGATGTCCCTGCGCAGGAGCAGACGGAAGCAGCAGCCGAACCGGAGGTCACCGAGGTGCCCAAAGTCACTGCGGAACCGGAAAACACGGCTGCACCTGAGGCCACAGTTTCGCCCGAACCCACCGAGAGCCCCGCGCCCTCGGAGGAACCGGCAGTGTTGTCTGCCGAGGATGACGGCATAGCGGTATACGCCGCCGTGCCCGTACATATCACTCTCGACTATAACTATGACGACCTGACCGAAGAGCGTGTCTGTGCCGTGGGCAGCAATTACAACTATGTGTATACCGATACCGGCTCTAAGTACAGTGAGCTTAAAGATCCCGCCCGCACCGGCTATATATTCCTCGGCTGGTATGATGCAGCCGAGGGCGGCAGCAAGATAAGCTATTCCTACAAGTTCACGGAAGCGGATGACGGCAGCTTCACCATGTATGCCCATTGGGAAAAGGGTATCACCGTCCACTTCGTAGGGAACGGATATAAGACCAGCATCAACGACAAGACTGTCACTCCTGACAAGGTCTACAGTTCCCTGCCTTATCTCAGCAGTTACTATTATCCGTCGAACAAAGCTTTCGACAGCTGGTATACCGATGAAGCGCTCACAGATAAAGTAACCGCTTCCACGGATTTCAGCGGCCTTGACGAGATCACGCTCTACGCCGGGTGGAGAAATTACCAGTACATCGTAAAGTTCAGCATCAAGTACTCGGATAAGAGCAGCGTGACCGGCTCCATGGCAGATGTCCCTGTCGACTTCGGCGTGGATTATATCATCCCGGAGTGCGGCTACTCGCGTGAGGATTATGACTTCGTCGGTTGGAGTGAAAACAGCTACGGCAGCACCGTCAAGTATAAGACCGGCAGTATACTCAACCGCGAATTCGTTGATGACTATTGGGACGGCAGCGAAGACGGTGAGAGCTTTTACCTCTATGCCGTCTGGAAAGAGGACGACTTCAGCGTCGCTTTCAAGGCCATCAACTCCGCCCTGCCCGCCGACGGCTGCATCAGAGCGACCGGTTCTCTGGCTCTCCCCGAGTCCGGCGACGGTTGGACAGCCTCGTATTCAAGCGACAGCGCGCTCTTCTCCGGCGGAAGCATCGTCGCCCTGCCGGACACCGGGACGCAGGAGCTGACCATCACCGCAGCAGTCACCAAAGACGGCGCTGTCAAGACCCGTAACTACAAGCTCACCGTCTACTCCGCCGAGGCAGCGGATACCGAAGCCGCGCTGAACAAAGCGGCAGCTGCGCTTCCGTCCAATCTCCGTCCCAAATACGGCACGGACACCAACATCCTCGATATGCTCAAAGCGCTGATTGGTGAAAGCGATGTTGAGCTTGCGATGAAAGAAGCCGTACAGAGCGGTGACAAAAAATCTGCCATCGCTGCCGACGGCACGATAGATTATTATTTCAGCGACAGCATGTCCGGCGGCCCCGGATACGCGAATTTCACTGTCGTGCTCAGCCTGAACGGGCAGAGCACGGAAAAAGACCTGCGCGCCACGATCCCCTGGAACACTGACAAGGTCAGGGCAGCTCTCGAGCTCGCCGCCGGCCGGGTCACCGTGCCCGCAGAGGTGACGGACAGCCTTGAACTGACGAAGTACCCCTTCAAAGAGGGCAAGACTCCCGACGACGGCTATAGCTATTCAACTCTCGACACGTGGTGCACCGTGACGTGGACCTCCGCGGACAGCTCCGTCATAAAAATCGGCTCCGCGCCTTACTATCCGTACTACTCCCCGTATAACACCACTGTCATCCCCGGCAAGCTCGATCAGGATGTCACGCTCACCGCAGCGCTCGTCTGCAGCAGCGTCGACGGCGTTGCCGTGACGAAGGAATTCACCGTCTGCGTCAAGGGCGACCCCGACGCGCAGGATATAACCGAGCTGCTTCAGGCGAAGCTTGACGCAGGTCTCAAGGATCCCGGTCTGACCGACGACGTGACCGGCGATAAGATCGACCCCGCAAACGTCACCTCCAGCGGTATAAAGTTCCCCTCGACGCACGATTTCAAGATCGACGGTAAGTATTACCCCGTCACCATCAAGAGCAGCAACCCCAACGTCATCAAGACCTTTGATGTGAACAATGCCGCGCGCGTCGAGGTCCTGCGCCCGATGCCCGGCGAGGATCCCGTCAAGGTCACCGTGACCGTCACGATAACCGAAAAGGCCACCGGCAAGTTTGCCTCCCGCGATATCGAGCTGACAGTACAGCCCCTCGTCAACGAGGAGATCGATCGCGAGCTTGAGCTGATGGAGCTTGTCAAGGCACACTACTTTGACGGCATCAGAAACGCCAACACCAGCCCCGACGATATTCAGACCGATCTGCACACTTTCCAGGAGGCCTACCTCAATGATGACGGCGAGCTCGTCTGGGTCTATAACTACAAGGACGTGACCGGCAAGGGCATCGCCCCGAGCGAGATGGACGGCTGGCAGGCCGCGGAGCAGTGGCGGCTTTTCAAGTCCAGCAACCCCAAGGTCATCACGCATGAGAATCTTCTCGTCACGCGTGATAAGGAGCATAAGCTCGTCACTATAACGAGCTGGCTCTCCAGCGAGCGCTTCGCGGAGCTTGCGAAGAAATACCCGGACGATAAGCGCCTGAGCCAGCTCGTGAACCAGCCTGTCTCCGTGCAGCTCCAGGTGACCGGCACCGATCCTACGAGCGACAAGCCCATCGAGGATCTTTACGCGGTGTACTTCACCCTCAGCGATAACGGCAGCGAGTGGTTCTCCTGCAAACTCGATAAGCTCCCCGAGGGCACCAGCGCGCTCGACGTGCTGCATAAGGCTCTTGCAAGCCACGGCTACTCCGCCTCCGGCAGCACATATATCAGCGCCATCTCCGGCCCGAACGGGACTCTCAAGGAAAAGGACCGCGGCCCCAATTCCGGTTGGATGTACTCCGTCAACGGCAGCATCGCGAGCGTCACGATGAATCAGTACTTCGTCTCCGACGGCGACAGCATCGAGATGTTCTATACCGATGACTACACCAAGCTCGGCCACAGTGGAGAATATACCCCGGACGATGTCATTGACCTCATCGACGCCATCGGTACCGTCACAAAGCGCAGCGGGGACGATATTGCCGCCGCGCGCAAGGCTTATGACAGCCTGACGGATGAAGAGAAGAAGCAGGTGACGAACTACGGTACCCTGCTCGCGGCTGAGAAGGCTTATGCCGATATCCTCAAGAAAGCCGCAAAGGAGCTCGGCGATATCTATAAGACGACCGGCGACTACATCGAGAAGCTCCCCGGCGATGAGCTGAACGCTTTCGGCAGCGAGTGGTACATTCTCGGCCTCGCGCGCAGCGGCCGCAAGGTCTTCGATGACTACTATAAGGCTATCGAAAAATACGTCTCCGAGAACATCGATGAGAATGGCCGCCTCGATGAAAAGCGCGCCACCGATAACGCAAAGCTCGTCCTCGTGCTCAGCGCGCTGGACAAGGACGTGACCGATGTCGGCGGGCATGACCTGCTGAAAGCACTGAGCGACATGGACTATGTCACGCAGCAGGGGCTGAGCGGTGCGATCTATGCCCTGCTCGCCTTTGACTGCCGCGGTTATGATATACCCTCTGCTGATAAGAACGTCGAGCAGACGAGCCGTGAGGGGCTTGTGAAGTACATTCTCGACAAGCAGCTCAAGGACGGCGGCTGGGCATACTCCGGCGACAAGGCCGAACCGGATATGACTGCAATGGCGCTTCAGGCTCTCGCCGCGTATTATAAGACCGACGCAAAGGTCAAGGAAGCAGCCGATAAAGCCGTGACCTGCCTGTCGAAGCTCCAGAATACCACCGGCGGTTATGACAGCTACGGCAGCGTCAACAGCGAGTCTGCCGCTCAGGTCATCACCGCACTGACCGCTCTCGGCATCGATCCGGATAACGACGCCCGCTTTGTCAAAAACGGCGCGAGCGTGCTGGATTCTCTGTGCGGCTTCTATGTCGACGGCGGCGGCTTCCGCCACGTCTCTGACGGCAAGCTCGACCCGACCGCGACGGCTCAGGGCTATTATGCTCTCGCAGCGTATTACCGCTTTGCCGGCAGCCAGACCGCGCTGTATGACATGACCGATCTCGACACCGTCGAAAAAGCGGCATAAACCTAAAAAAGTCTCAGGAAAGCTTAGCTTTCCTGAGACTTTTTTAATATTCAATCTCAATACTGCATCAGCGGGGCCGAGCCGTCGTCCTCGCCTTTGGTGATCCTGCGTATCTCCGCCTCGTAGCTGTAGGTGTCGCTGACGTGGACGGTGAATTTATCGCCGACCTTCTTCCCCAGAACCTCTTTGCCGAACGGGGATTCCTTGCTGATAAGCCCGTGCAGCGGGTCGCAGCGTACGGTCGTGACGACTTGGATAATCTGCGTGTCGTCGTCCTCCGGGATGTATATCTCCACCTTATCGAACAGACCGACCTCGTCGGAAGCAGAGCGGTCGTCTATCACCTTTGCGGACTTTATCATCCCCTCAAGGTACCTGATACGGCTGCGGTTCTTGTTCTGCGCCTGCTTTGCGGCCTTGTACTCGAAGTTCTCGCTCAGGTCGCCGAAAGCGCGGGTACGCTTGACCTCCTCTATAAGCCCCGGCATAAGCTCAAGCCGGCGGTAGTCAAGCTCCTCTTTCATTGTTCTGA
>OKRW01002656.1_pt1 | contig 12561 bp, 14 predicted proteins | sample 1601151 | NCBI WGS metagenome assembly OKRW01 (sample SAMEA3541471, study PRJEB24748) | human gut metagenome | biome: human gut; feature: human-associated habitat; material: faeces | place: China | collected 2012 | reverse complement strand
GATGTTGACGTTCCCGCCGGTGATATGGGCGTGGGCGGCCGCGAGATCGGCTATCTGTATGGTCAGTACCGTCGCCTGAAGGGCGTGTGGGAGAACGGCGTTCTCACCGGTAAGGGCTTCTCCTACGGCGGCTCCCGCATCCGTCCCGAGGCTACCGGCTACGGTGCTATCTACTACCTGCAGGAAGTGCTGAAGCACGAGAATGACACCATCGAGGGCAAGCGCATCGCTATCTCCGGCTATGGCAACGTGGGCTGGGGCATCATGAAGAAGGCATCCCAGCTGGGCGCCAAGGTTACTTACTTTGCCGGTCCCGACGGTTATATTCACGATCCCGACGGTGTTATCACCGACGAGAAGCTGAACTTCATCCTGGAGATGCGCGCTAAGGATCCTATGCACTGCAAGCCCTATGCCGATAAGTTCGGTTGCGAGTTCGTGCCCGGTGAGAAGTGCTGGGGCGTCAAGGATGTGGACGTGTACATGCCCGCCGCTATGCAGAACGACGTTAAGATGGAGTCCGCTGAGAAGATCGCTGTTTCCGGCGTGAAGTACTACATCGAGGTTGCCAATATGCCCACCACTAACGATGCCCTGAACTTCCTGCGTCAGCAGAAGCACATCATCGTGGCTCCCTCCAAGGCTGTTAATGCCGGCGGCGTGGGTGTCTCCGCTCTGGAGATGGCACAGAACTCCGAGCGCCTGGTTTGGAGCGCCGAGGAAGTCGACCATCAGCTGCACACCATGATGGAGAACATCCACCGTGTGTCTGCTGAGGCTGCTGCCGAGTACGGCTTGGGTTACGACCTGGTGGCTGGCGCCAACATCGCCGGCTTCAAGAAGGTCGCCGAGGCTATGATGGAGCAGGGCTGCTTCTAATCGGGCTGCTTGCTTCCATAATAAATTACTGCAAAAAAGGAGAAGCCGAAAGGCTTCTCCTTTTTTGTGCATTTTAAAGTGAGTTTTGCTAAAATGTTGAGAAATAATTGACATATTATTGACAAATCCTTAGCGATAGTTTACAATGAACTTGCGAGAGATCACAAGCACTGCTCAGGGAACCGATAGCGCACTGACCCCGGTATTTATGGCCTCGTCCGCAAAATCACCACACCAAAACGAGGCCGGCCTTGGCTTCGTTGTGTTTTTTTGCGGAGAAAGGAGAGACTATGGAAGAAAAGACCCACAGAAATTCGCCGCCACTTACCATCATGACCGTTTTGGCGGTCATATTATTGATCGCGGCCATCATCCTATCCGTGATCTGCGTCCGGCAAAAGAATACGCTGCGCTATAAATCCATCGTGACCCTCAGCATGGCCTATGCGTACATGCAGGAGGTGTATGCGGGAGAGGATGCATCGGAGCATCCCCAGGCCCATATGATCCTGCAAAGCCTGGAGGGCCTGGCGGATGATTTGGATGAACCGGCGCAGAAGGTGAAGGAGTTGGTCCACCTTTCCGCACAGGTCCTCTCTGAGGAAAACTTCCCAAAAGTGGTGCAGATCGTCCTGCCCATCCGTGTGGATTTCGACACGGAAAATAAAACCGTTTCCACAGATATGGACCAGCTGAACCGGGCCATCGACCAGCTGGAGACACTTGTAACGCAGTAAGCTCCTATATGGATATTACAAGGCCCTCCGGCTTGACCAGAGGGCCTTGTTTTTATAGAGTTTAATATTGCGAGACCAGCGCATCGGCTGGCTGCGGGAATGTGCGCCATCCCTCAGAGCTTGGAACGAGAGAACTGCTCTCCCGCTATTCTCCCGGCCTTGGAAATGACAGAGCTTTTTATATCCGCTTAAAGCGTATGGTAGAGCTTTTCCTGCTGGCTTCCGGCAACTACGGCAAGGCCCCGAGATTTGAGGATAGATGCTATAATATTGGCGTCCTGTAAAGCGGAATTGCTTTCCGCTTGATTGAGAAAATAGGTATCCGCCAGGTGCTCCTGAATCAGCTGCCGTGCCACCCGCTCCGGCGTGGCGGCATCCTCCGGAGAGCAATCAGCCAGAGAACAGAACAACTCTGCCCGGTGTACCGCCTCCGCTACCGGGCGGTGCAGGCCCGAAAGACCCACCACGCAGATGACCTGACGGGAGCACGCCGGAATCACCGGCTCATGTTCCGCATGGGCCTTCAGGGGGAGTTGGCGGGAGCCGTCCGCCTCCACCAATACGAAGTCTGCCAGGGAAGCCAGCACTTCATAGGGAATTCCGCAATCAACCAGCTTTCCGGTGGGGGAGCGCCCGGCAGCGCAGACGATACGGTTTCTCTTCAGGGCATCCTGCAGTGCTGGCTCTGTGGGATCCAGCACCGTGGGCAGGTCCCTATAGCCCAGAAAGTGGGTGCTGGTGCATAACAGCACCCGGCCCGGCAGTTCATCAGCCAAAGTGCGCAGCAGGGTGGTTTTCCCGCCACTGCCGATGATGGCCGTTACGCCGCGTTGAATACCCAGCAGGGGAGCAAGCTCCATCTCCGCCACCTCCTTTTTGCAACAGTATAGCGCACCTGCGGCCGGTTGTCCAGTTGACACAGGGTGCGCAAACGGGTAGAATAGGCATAAGAAAAGGAAAGAAGGGATCGTTATGGCTATTTTGATCCGCGGTGCCGGGGATATTGCCACGGGCATCGCTCTGCGTCTGTACCGCGCGGGTTTTCAGATCGTGATGACGGACCTGCCACAGCCTACCTCTATTCGCCGCACAGTGTGCTTTTCCGAGGCTTTGCGCCTGGGGGAGATGCTGGTGGAGGATGTCTGCGCCCGGCGAGCGGGTACAGCCCAAGAGGCCCTGGACATCGCCGCTGCGGGAGATATCGCTGTGCTGGCGGATCCGGAGTGCGCCCTGCTGCCCCAGCTGCATCCGGCAGCCCTGGTGGATGCCATTTTGGCCAAGCATAACCTGGGTACCCATCGAAACATGGCTCCGGTGGTTGTTGCCGTGGGTCCCGGCTTCACCGCTGGGGAGGATTGCCACGCCGCCGTGGAGACCATGCGCGGCCACACCCTGGGGCGGGTTATCTACTGCGGCTCGCCAATCCCAAATACCGGCGTTCCCGGCATCATCGGCGGTTACGGCGCCGAGCGGGTGATGCGGTCCCCGGCGGCAGGGGTATTCGAACCCAAAATGGAGATCGGTCAGATGGTGAAGGCAGGCGAAGTGGCAGCGGTGGTGAACGGCCAGCCCATGCTCTGCACCATCGACGGCTGCCTGCGGGGCCTTCTTCAAGAAGGACTGACAGTGCCTGCGGGCATGAAGTGCGGTGATATCGACCCCCGTTGCCAGCAATCCCACTGCTTCCAGGCGTCGGATAAGGCTCTGGCCGTAGGCGGCGGCGTACTGGAGGCATTGCTGCACTTCGGCTGTCGGCCGGATTGAGCTATAGTTCACCCAAAATGTCTGCCGAAAAAGGCAGACATTTTTATTGCAGGAGCATCCCCAATCCCACCAGCACACAGCCCAGCAGGAAAAACAGAACAAGCAGCACCGCTGCGTTGCGCAGAAATTTTTTCCAGCCCAGCCGCTTCAGATCCATGAACGCATAGGGATACAGCAGCCCCGTGTGGCCGATGGGCTTTCCACCGGTAGCCCGCAGCAGGGCATAGACGGTGTAAGCCAGGGGCAGCGTCAGCCACCACACGGCGCACAGCAGGGATAGCCCCGTTTTGTCCGCCAAAAACAGCCACTGGGCCACCACCAACAGCGGGGTCAGGTAATGCACGCAGATGTTTCCAAAGCTGCCGCCGAAGTCGGCGAACCTCTGGCCCTTGCGCTTCTGCTCGGGCACCAGCACAAACTGATAGATCAGGTGCGTTACCCAAATGTACAGAGCCATGGCGCAGGAGAGCCGCACATCGGTCAAAACCGCCCACAGCCGCCCTCCGGGCCAAAAGCCCGCGCAAAGCAGCAGCAGCTCATACACGGTCAGCAGGAGGTTACTCTGATTCGTATAAAAACAGAACATCCCCGACCGGATCCGCCCTCTGGGGATGAGCTGCGAATGCAACAAAAGCCCTGCGGTATTCAGCAAAAAGAGAAACAGCGCCGAAAGCTGTAAGCCGTACATTTTGAACCCTCCCTTATATCCGGTAGGTGGAGCAGTTCACCCGTCCGCCTGAAATGGTGATGATGCCATAGGTGCAGGGATTGCCCCGGCCGACGGAACCTGGATTCATCACCCACAGCGTTCCGTCATAGTCCACCAAGGGCCTGTGAGTATGGCCAAAGAGCAAAATCTGCGCGTCCATCTCCTTAGCGGCGTAAATAGCTGACATGGTGCTTACCTTTACATTTCTTGTGTGGCCGTGCATCATCAGGATGCGCACACCGGCATATTCTGTGAGCACCTCCGGAGTGTCCACCGCCCCCCAATCGCAGTTGCCGGGCACGGTTTGCATGGGGATGGCCGGGAGCTGCCGGTGCAGCGCCTCCGCGTCCCGCTGGCAATCGCCCAGGTGCAGGATGATGTTTGGGTCCGTCAGCTCCGCACACCGGGCCATTTTTTCCACATTTCCGTGGGAATCCGATAAAACTAAGATCCGCATTGTGACCCTCTTTCCCTTCAGTATACCCGGATTATACAAGGAAACAGTTGAAAAAGCAATGATTTCCGGCTACAATAGGGAAAGAAAGGGGGCGGCGCCCATGTATGAGAGCATTGTAAGGCTGGACCTCCACGGCAAAAATGCCTATCAGGCCCGGGTGGCCCTGGATGCAGCGCTGCGCCGGGCCAAGGGCGGCACCTACCGCATCCACTGCATCCACGGCTGTCATGGCGGCACGGTGCTGCGGGATATGATCCGCGGGGAATACGCCCGGCACCCCCGGGTGATCCGCCTGGAAGTAAGCGCCGACGGCGGCACCACGGATCTGGTGCTGCGGGAGCTGTAAGGAGAGATAAAAATGAAAAAAACCTTGACCGTGGCCCAGGTGCAGATGCCCGTGACCCGGGATAAGAGCGAGAATATCGCCGCCGCCTGCCGTCTGATCCGCCGGGCCGCGAGGCAGGGGGCGGAGCTTGCCATGCTGCCGGAGATGTTCTGCTGCCCCTATGAAAACAGAGCCTTCCGCCCCTATGGGGAGCCCTTGGGTGGCCCGGCTCAGCAGGCCGTTTCCGCCCTTGCAAGGGAATTGGGAATATGGATCATCGCCGGTTCCCTTCCTGAGCTGGAGGGAGAGCGGGTATATAACACCGCCTTTGCTTATGACGATACCGGCCGCCAGGTAGCCCGCCACCGGAAAATGCACCTGTTCGACATCAGCGTGGAGGGGGGCCAGAGTTTCCGGGAGTCCGATACCCTGTCTCCGGGAAATGACGTGACGGTTTTTGACTCTCCCTGGGGGAAGCTGGGCCTTTGCATCTGTTTTGACCTGCGGTTTGAGGAGCTGGCGAGAGTCATGACCCTGCAGGGTGCCCAGGCTATTTTTGTTCCGGCAGCCTTCAATATGACCACCGGCCCTGCCCATTGGGAGCTGCTGTTCCGTCAAAGGGCGGTGGATAACCAGCTGTTCACCATCGGCACTTCGCCGGCCCGGAACGAACAGGAGACCTATGTGGCCTGGGGCCATTCGGTGATCTGCGATCCCTGGGGCAGCGTCCTGCACCAGTGCGGAGCGGGGGAGGAGCTGGCTGTGACGACTCTGGACCTTAAACGGGTGGAGTCTGTGCGGCGGCAGCTGCCCATTCTGTCTGCCCGGCGGGAAGATGTATATTCCATCGGCCAAAAGTGAGAGGAAGTCTGTGCTATTTATCTCTTGCGGTACTTTTCCCCTCGTGATATAATCATTAAAAGTCTGAAAAGGAGAAATGCACCATGATGAAATACACGGAAATGACCGCCCAGCAGCGCCAGGCAGAGTATGCCGCTGTGCTGGCGGAGTACGAGAAGCAGAAATCCTTGGGGCTGAAGCTGAACATGGCTCGCGGAAAGCCCGGCAGAGAGCAGCTGGATATGGTCACGGAGATGAGCAATATTTTGGTAAAGCCTGAGGACTTTATCTCCGACGGCATCGACAGCCGTAACTACGGCAATGTGGACGGCCTGCCCGCCGCTAAGGCCCTGTTTGCGGAGATTTTGGGCTGCAAGCCGGCGCAATGCTTCGTAGGCGGCAACGCCAGCCTTCAGCTGATGTATGACGCCATATCCAAGGCCTATACCCATGGCATGCTCCACTCCGAGAAGCCCTGGAGCAAGCTGGATAAGGTAAAGTGGCTGTGCCCTGCTCCCGGTTACGACCGCCACTTCAAGGTGACCCAGTCCTTTGGTGCGGAGCTCATTACTGTTCCTATGACGGAAAATGGACCGGATATGGACGTGGTGGAGGAGCTTATTAAGGACCCCACTGTAAAGGGAATGTGGAATGTGCCTAAGTACTCCAACCCCGATGGCATTGTTTATTCCGATGAGACCATCCGCCGTATTGCTGCCATGAAGCCGGCGGCTCCGGACTTCATGCTCATGTGGGATAACGCCTACTGCATCCATGAATTTGATAGTGAGTTTGTTCCCTTCGACGACATTCTTTCCCTCTGCGCCGAAAACGGCAATGCCGATATGGTGTATGAGTTCGCCTCCACCAGCAAGGTTACCTTCCCCGGTGCGGGTGTGGCGGTCATGGCTACCAGCGAGGCTAATTTGGCCTATCTGGTGCCGCTGATCAATATTCAGACCATCGGCTATGACAAGATCAACCAGCTGCGCCACGTGAAGTATCTGCAGAATAAGGCACATACCCTGGCCCTGATGCAGCGCCACGCAGCCATTCTGCGGCCCAAGTTCCACGCCGTACTGGACGCCTTGGACAGCGAGATCGCGCCCCTGGGCATCGGCGGTTGGAAGCGTCCCGTGGGCGGATATTTCGTCTCTTATGATGCCATGCCCGGCACGGCCAAGCGCGCCCTGGCACTGTGCAAGGAGGCGGGCGTCACCATGACCGGCGCCGGCGCTACCTTCCCCTATGGCGTAGATCCCCAGGACAGCAACATCCGCATTGCCCCCTCTCTGCCTCCGGTGGAGGAGCTGCAGCAGGCCATTGCCATCTTCTGCCTGTGCGTGAAGCTGGCGGCTTTGGAGAAGCTGGGCGTATGAGGTGGCTGGCTGCATCAGACATCCACGGCAGCGCTACTGCCTGCCGCCGTGTGCTGGAGGCGTTTGAGCGGGAAAAGGCGGAGGGGCTCCTGCTGTTGGGTGACATTTTGTACCATGGACCCCGGAACCCTCTGCCCGAGGGCCACGACCCCAAGGAGTGCATCCGCTTACTGAACGAGTACCGGAATCATATCGCCGCTGTGCGGGGCAATTGCGAGGCGGCAGTGGACCAGATGGTCCTGCAGTTTCCGGTGCTGGCAGAATATATGCTGCTGCGGCTGGTCTTTGCCACCCACGGGGATGTGTATAATCCGGAGCATCTTCCTCCCCTGGCTAAGGGAGGGATTCTCCTCACGGGCCACACCCATGTGCCTGCCTGCGACGTATATCCGGAGTTTCTGTATCTGAATCCAGGCTCTGTGTCCCTGCCCAAGGACGAGCAGAAGCGCAAGGGCTATATCCTGCTGGATGACGAGGGAGCCGTATTCAAGGAGCTGGACGGTACGGAATACCATCGGTATCAATTTTAATCCCTGTCAGACTCATTAAGTTTTTCTGACAAAGGGCCGGCAATCTGCCGTGTGTAGTGTGGTTTTTAAAAACCCAAAAAACAGCGGAGCCATGAAGTGACCCCAAAAAGTTAGACAAATATTTATGGCAGGAATTGTTCAAGCAGCCAAAAGGGCTTGCTGTCTGTGAATTGCAGGCGGCAGGCCCTTCAGTTTTGCATGGATCCTGCGGTTGTTACAGGAAATTTTCTGCTCCCTTTGGCATGGAAAAGCACCCCATTTCTCAGTACAAGTGTTTTGCCATACTTGTCTGAAAAATGGGGTGCAGTTCAACAGGATCGGAGCTTTATAGATTGTTAAAAGGGTTTTGCGGAGTTCGTGTTCGCAGACGCACAAAAACGAGATTTATTCTCAAGATATGTGCATGAGCGAAAATATCGCATAGGCTGCCGGTGTGGAGATTTTTGCCGCCGTGCGGGGGAATTATGCATGCAGCAGGCAGCAAGCCTTTTGCCGGAAGCTCGGAGTTTTTTGCAGGCTCTTATCAGCGGTGCAGCAGGGGCGACAGGGGCTTATAAATAAGGAAGCATAGAGCTGTATCCAGCAGGCCCTTGACCAGGGTGAAGGGAACATTGAACACCAGCAGGCAGTTCAGCAGCGCATTCTGCGTGGGCACATGGGACACGCCGCCCAGAATTGCCTCGTACATGCCCACAATAGCCTCCAGCGGCAGTTTATACAACACTACGTAGGCGGGGTAGACAATGAAATAGTTGGTGACAATGCTTACCAGCGCCATAGCGGCTGCACCGGCAACGGAGCCGACCAATGCACTCTTGCGGCTTTTATTGTGTTTATAGATGATGCCGGCCACAAATACGAATACCGCGCCCAGAATAAAGTTAGACAGTTCCCCTACACCGGCGCTGGAGCCGAAGGGCAGATGCAGCAGATTCTTTGCCAGCTGGATGGCCACGCCGTACACGGGGCCCAGGGAGAAGGTGCCCAGCAGGGCGGGCAGGTCGGAGATGTCCAGCTTGATAAACGATGGCATCAAGGGGATGGCAAACTCCACGAATTGCAGCACGGCGGCTACAGCCGTCAGCATGGCCGCCACGGCCAGACGGTGGGTCTTTTTTTGCGTTTGTGTCATAAAAAAATACTCCTTTCAATGTGTGGAACACCCGGAAACTGTCTTCCAAGGTGCACGCATTAAAAAGAGCATACCAAAATATGCCGTACACGCCTTCTCTCATCCAGACTATACTGTCGGTACCGGAATCGCACCGGTTCGTGCAGCCCAGGGGCCGCTTGCAGACTATACTGCCGGTGGGGAATCACACCCCGCCTCGAAGACAAATATTCGTTTGTTCACTGCTCAAAGTATATACCTGGGCTATAGAAAATGCAAGTAAAATTTTAGGCGAAAATTTGCGTATTATTTGCTATTTTTACAAAAAAGACTTTACAAAATCGAAAATGTGTTCTATTATAAGGGGGAAAGAGAGGGGATGCATGTGCGAGCCAGGCAAGTGACCTGCAGCTTCACCGGCCACCGTCCGGAAAAATTGCCTTGGGGAGAGGACGAATCGGACATTCGCTGTGCGCAGCTGAAGGAACGATTGTTTGATGCGGTGCTGGCAGCCTGTGACCAGGGGTACCGGCATTTTCTATGCGGCATGGCCCGTGGAAGTGATTTTTGGTTCTGTGAGGCGGTTTTGCGTCTGCGAGAGGTTCAAACGGATGTGTCTCTGGAGGCGGTGATACCATTTCTCGGTCAGGCGGATCGCTGGAGCAGGGGGGATCGGGCCCGTTATCAGCGGCTCCTGAACTGCTGCAATTACGAGACCGTTGTGCAGGAGGAGTATTCACCAGGCTGCATGCAGCGGCGCAACCGCTATTTGGTGGACCACGCTGCTCTGCTGATTGCTGTGCATGATGGTCTTCCCGGCGGCACACAAAAGACCATCGCCTACGCCATGCGCCGGGGCATAGAGGTTTTGGACATGCCGCCCATTTGTTAAAAAAACCTGTGATAGATGCAGGTAAATGCATTTTTCTATGGCAGCTTGTGATGCATAAATATTTGCCCGGTGGGTATCCTACCTTCAAGATAAGGAGGGGGTTACTTTGATGCAGCAGAATTTGCCCAGTGAGGAAGGGAAAAAGGACCTGGATCCGAAGCAAAAAACGGACAGAATCGTGGAGTTGGGCTCCTCCGTGGTGACCAATCACCACGGCACTATCCATTGCCTAACCATCATCGGGCAGATCGAGGGGCATACCAACGCACCGGATAACGCAAAGACTACAAAATACGAACACCTCCTGCCGCTCTTGGCTTCGTTAGAGGAAAGCGATGATGTGGACGGGGTACTGATCCTGCTGAACACCGTAGGAGGCGATGTGGAGGCAGGGCTGGCCATAGCGGAGATGATTGCCGGCATGACCAAGCCCACGGCCACCTTGGTGCTGGGCGGCGGCCATTCTATTGGCATTCCACTGGCGGTTTCCGGCCGCATCAATATGATCGCGCCATCGGCCTCTATGACAGTGCATCCGGTGCGTATGAGCGGAACCATGATCGCTGCACCGCAGACCTACCGATATTTTGATAAGCTCCAGGAGAGCATCGTCCGCTTCGTGGCGGCACACTCCCAGATCCGGGCGGAGACCTTTCGGGAGCTGATGCTGCGCACAGATGAGATGGCCAACGACGTGGGCAGCGTCCTCTATGGGGAGGATGCTGTGGCTCTGGGGCTTATGCAGCAGGTGGGCACACTGAAGGATGCTCTGGCGGCACTGTACCGGGCCATCGACGAGGATAAAAAGCAGCGAAATACAAATTGAAAAAACTTGATAAATAATTGCTGGCGCATAGGCGAAAGCCTATGCGCCAGCTTCGCATGTTTTACTTTAAGAGCCGCTGCATATCCTCCGGCAGGGGAGCGGTGATGTCCAGCACCTCCCCCGTAACGGGATGCCGCAGGTGTACAGCGTAGGAGTGGAGGGCAGGCCGGGGAATGAGAGCTTTGTCCTCCGTACCGTAGAGCCAATCCCCAGCCAGGGGATGTCCTATTTCGGCCATATGCAGCCGCAGCTGATGAGTGCGGCCTGTGCGGGGCACAAGGCGCAGCAGGGATAGGCCGTTTCGCTGTGCCAGCACCTCATAGTCTGTATGGGCTGGTGCGCCCTGTGGGTCAATGTGCCGCTTGAGCAGAGAGTCACGGTCTCGGTCGATGGGCAGGTCAATGTGTCCTGATATTGGCGCTGGTGTGCCGAGACATATGCCCCGATATTCCCGATAGAAGTCTCCGGAGTGGAGCAGGGCCATGCACCGGGCGTGGATATACCCGGATTTTGCTACCACCATGACCCCGGTGGTGCCCCGGTCCAGGCGGTTGACGCAGTGGAAGCTCCCCTGGCCCAGATAGTGGCACACGGCGCCGGCCACGGTGACGGTCTCCTCCGTCAGGGCCGCCGGGTGGATGGCGATGCCCGCGGGCTTGTTCAGCACCAGCAGGTCCTCATCCTCCCACAGGATGTCCAGGGGATAGTCCACCGGCCGGATATGGGGATTCTCCCCGGGCAGGTCCGACACGTCGGCGGTGACGGCGTCCCCGGTGTGGAGCACCGCCGCCACGGTGGCGGGCCGTCCGTTGACCAGGATGGCCCCGGGCCGCCATTTCAGCCGGGACAGGAAGCTGCCGGAAATGCGCAGCTCCTGCCGCAGAAGCCGCCGCAGGGGCCAGCCCTCCTGCTCCGGGGATACGATATGAGTCAGCAGGCGCATACATACCGCCTCCCTTCAAAAAAGCGTGACAAATTCCGTGGGAATATGATACACTATGACCATCTCAGATTCAAGGAGGATCTCCAAGTGGCATCGAAAGTTTATTGGGCCGACCTGCGGGCCGACTATCGGGAAAATCTGCCCCAGAAGCTGACCCGTCTGATGAAAACCGCCGGTATGGGCCAGATCGACTTTGAGGACAAGTTCGCGGCCATCAAGCTGCACTTCGGCGAGCCCGGCAACCTGGCCTTTCTGCGGCCCAACTGGGCCAAGGCCGTGGCAGACTTCGTGAAGGAGCGGGGCGGCAAGCCCTTCCTGACCGACTGCAACACCCTGTATGTAGGCGGGCGGAAAAACGCCCTGGACCACATGGACGCCGCCATGCTCAACGGGTTCTCCCCCCTGTCCACCGGCTGCCAGATCATCATCGCCGACGGCCTCAAGGGCAACGACGAGGTGGAGGTGCCGGTGCGCGGCGGCGAATATGTGAAAAACGCCAAGATCGGCCGGGCGGTGATGGACGCGGACGTGTTCATCTCCCTGACCCATTTCAAGGGCCACGAGGAGGCGGGCTTCGGCGGCGCGCTGAAGAACATCGGCATGGGCTGCGGCAGCCGGGCCGGTAAGATGGAGCAGCACAACGCCGGGAAGCCCCATGTGGCCCAGGACCACTGCGTGGGCTGCGGCGCCTGCACCCGGATCTGCGCCCACAGCGGCGTCACCGTTACGGACCGCAAGGCCACCATCGACCACAGCAGGTGCGTGGGCTGCGGCCGGTGCATCGCCGTCTGTCCCCGGGACGCCATCCGGGTGAACTGGGACGAGACGGTCACCAATCTGAACCGGAAGATCGCCGAATATGCCCAGGCGGTGGTGGACGGGCGGCCCTGCTTCCACATCAGCCTGGTCATCGACGTGTCCCCCAACTGCGACTGCCACGCCGAAAACGACGCGGCCTTCATCCCCAATGTGGGTATGTTCGCCAGCTTTGACCCGGTGGCCCTGGACATGGCCTGCGCCGACGCGGTAAACGCCCAGCCGCCCCTGCCGGGGGCCGCTGCCGCCGGGGACTGCGGCCATGACCACTTCCACCATCTCCATCCGGAGACGGACTGGATGAGCTGCCTGGAGCACGCCGAAAAGCTGGGCATGGGCAGCCGGGAGTATGA
>OKRW01002653.1_pt1 | contig 12566 bp, 12 predicted proteins | sample 1601151 | NCBI WGS metagenome assembly OKRW01 (sample SAMEA3541471, study PRJEB24748) | human gut metagenome | biome: human gut; feature: human-associated habitat; material: faeces | place: China | collected 2012 | reverse complement strand
ACGTGTCCGGCCTATCTGCCGCTGCTGGACTGGGTGCGCCTCGGCAAGAAGACCGTGATGGGCCTGATCCGCGCACGCGCAGCGGCTGCACCTAAAAAGTAAATGAAAAAACAGTATAGATATGGCTAATAAACTCATTGTGGCTCCCGCACCCCACGGGCAGACGGCCCAGTCGACGACCCGGATCATGCGCGACGTCGTGATCGCGCTGATGCCCGCGCTGGTCGTGTCGACGGTGGTCTTCGGACTGGACGTGCTGCGCGTTACGGCCCTTTCCGTGGTGTCGTGCGTGGTGATCGAGTACCTGATTCAGAAATTCATGGTCCGCGGTGCGACTACCGTCGGCAACTGGTCGGCCGTGGTGACGGGCGTGCTGCTTGCCTTCAACCTTCCGGCGTCGATTCCCTGGTGGATCGTCGTGATGGGCGCCTTCGTGGCCATCGCCGTCGCCAAAATGACCTTCGGCGGCCTGGGCAAGAACTTCGCCACCCCCGCCATTGTCGGTCGTGTGGTGCTGTTCCTGGCTTTCTCTGGCAGCATGACCAACTGGGTCTTCCCTGACGCAGTCTCCACTGCCACCCCCCTGGCGCTCATCTCCAAGGGTGCGCTGGATCAGCTCCCCTCCCTGTGGCACGCTTTCCTCGGTTGGGAAGGCGGCTGCCTGGGTGAAACCTGCTCCCTGGCACTCATCGCCGGCGGCATCTACCTGATCGTCCGCAAGGTCATCACCTGGCACATCCCCGTGGCTTTCGTAGGCACCGTCTTTGTGCTCACCGCTCTGTTGGGTCAGCAGCCTGTTTACCAGGTTCTCTCCGGCGGTCTGCTGTTGGGTGCCATCTTCATGGCGACCGACTACGTCACCTCTCCTCCCACCCCTTGGGGCAAGGTGATCTTTGGCATCGGCTGCGGCCTCATCACCGTTCTCATCCGTGTCTGGGGCAGCTATCCCGAAGGCGTTTCCTTCGCCATCCTGTTTATGAACATCCTCAATCCCTACATCACTTCCTGGACCCGTAATAAGCCGATCGGAGGTGTCAATCCGTGAGTAAGAGCAAGAAATTAGGTGTTATCAAGAGCATTGCCATCCTGGTCATCATCTGTCTGGTGACCTCCGGCGCCTTAGCTGTAGTCAACAGCTATACTGCACCGGTGATCCAGGCCGCTTCGGAAGAGCGGGAGAACCAGGCCAGACAGTCCGTCATGCCGGACGCCACCGACTTTGAACAGCTGAACGTGAAGGATCTGCCGGACGGCGTGGTCAGCGTCTATCAGGGCAAGGACAGCTCCGGCAAAACTGCCGGCTACGTCTTCACCGTAGAAGGCAAGGGCTTCGGCGGTACCATCTCCGTCATGTGCGCCATCGACAATGATGGCACCATTTTGAACTGCTCCACCCTGGACGTCTCTGGTGAGACTGCCACCCTGGGCGGCAAGACTGCAAATCCGGAATACACAGACCAGTACCAGGGCAAGGACAAGTCCTTGGACGGTGTCAACGCCATCTCCGGTGCAACCATCACCTCTACCGCCTACCGCGGCTGCGTGGAAAAAGCCTTTGCCGCTTATGAGCTTGTAAAGGAGGCCGCCTAAATGAGCAATACGAAGATCAGCAAACTGCAAATTTTCCTCAACGGTCTGATCAAAGAGAACCCCGTCCTGGTGCTGGTGCTGGGCCCCTGCCCCACCCTGGCCATCTCCACCTCCGTGGTGGCCGCCTTTGGTATGGGCATCGCCGCTACCGTGGTTCTGATCTGCTCCAATATGGCCATCTCCGCTCTGCGGAAGATCATTCCGGACTCGGTTCGTATCCCCTGTTATATCGTCCTCGTGGCCGGCTTCGTCACCATTGTAGAGATGGTCTTGGAAGCCTACGCCTACAGCCTCTACAAATCCCTAGGCGTCTACCTGCCCCTGATCGTGGTCAACTGCATCATCCTCGGCCGGGCCGAGATGTATGCCAGCAAGCACGGCGTTGTGGATTCCGCCATTGACGGCGCGGGCATGGGCCTCGGCTTCACGCTCGCCATCTGCGCCATGGCCGCCATCCGCGAAACGCTCGGCTGCGGCACGTTCTGCGGCCTGCCCGTGCCGTGGTTCCATGAAAACCCCATCGGCATTCTGACCATGGCCCCCGGCGGCTTCTTCGTGTTCGGCTGCATGATTGCGCTCATCAATAAGATCTCCAAGGGCAAGGCCATCAAGAAGAAGGAATTCGGCTGCGCCGGCTGCCCGGGCTGCGGCAAGGGCGCCTGCGAAGGAAAGGAGGCGGCTGCGAAATGAAGACCATGATCCTCGTCATTCTGACCGCCGCGATCACGAACAACTATGTGCTCGTCAAGTTCCTGGGCATCTGCTCCTTCCTGGGCGTGTCCCGTAAGCTGGATCAGGCCGTTGGCATGAGTGCTGCCGTTATCTTCGTCATGCTCATGTCCACTGCGGTCACCTGGCCCATCTACCATTTCCTGCTGGACGGCGGTGTGAACTTCGTCTACATGGAGACAGTGGTCTTTATCCTAGTCATTGCCGCCCTGGTGCAGCTGGTAGAGATCATCCTAAAAAAGTATCTGCCAGCCCTCCATGCATCCTTGGGCGTCTACCTGCCCCTGATCACCACCAACTGTGCCGTGCTGGGCGTGACCATGAACAACATCTCCGATGGTTACACCTTCTGGGAATCCATGGTCTGTGCCTTGGGCTGCGGCCTGGGCTATCTCCTGGCCATGGTCATCTTCTCCGGCGTCCGTTCCCGTGTGGACGAGTCCCCCCCCTCCCCGGCCTTTGACGGCCTGCCCATCACCTTGGTGGCTGCCGCCATTGTCTCCCTGTCCTTCTTTGGATTTTCCGGTGTCATCACCAATCTGTTCGGTTGATCGGAGGTAGCGCATTATGAGTAGTATTTTAGTTCCCATCCTGGCAGTCATCATCATCGGCTTCACCTGCGGCCTGCTGCTGGCTGTAGCCTCCGTTGTCATGGAGGTCAAGGTAGATCCCCGTATCTCTGCCGTGCGAGAATGTCTGCCCGGAGCCAACTGCGGCTCCTGTGGTTATACCGGTTGTGACGGCTATGCCAAAGCCGTGGTAGAGACCGGTGCCAAGACCAATCTTTGTGTTCCTGGTGCGGATACCGCTGCCAAAGCCATCGCTGCCGTCATGGGCGTGGAAGCGGAAGAAGTCCTGCCCATGACCGCCGTAGTCTGCTGCCGCGGCGACTGCGACCACACCCATAAGAAATACGTCTATCAGGGCATCAACAGCTGCCAGGGCGCCAAGCAGTTCTACGGCGGCGAAGGCGAATGTGTCTACGGCTGCCTGGGGCACGGGGACTGTATGAACGCCTGTCCCAACGGCGCCATCCGCATCCAAAACGGCATTGCCCAGATCGATCCCTATATTTGTACCGGTTGCGGCATCTGTTCCAAGGTCTGTCCCAACCATGTCATCCATGTGGTTCCCTCTGAGAGCACCATCGCCGTCCTGTGCAGCAACACCGAACCGGGTGCCGGCGCACGAAAGGCCTGTTCTCATGCCTGCATCGGCTGCCGCCGCTGCGAGCGTGAATGTCCGGAAGGCGCCATCACCGTCCGCAACAATCTGGCATCCATCAACTACGAAAAGTGTGCTAGTTGCGGCATCTGCGCTGAAACCTGTCCCACTGGTGCCGCTCAGGTACGGCTGGACTATTTCCTAGCGCAGACCCAGCCTAAGCAGGAGCACGTCTCTGCCTAACCTGCATCTTCCCTCATGACAAATTTCCTCCTACGAGTTTGTCCTATTCCAACACCCACAGCATTCCGTATGCTGTGGGTGTTTTTTGTGCGATATGCTGCATTTTTCGTCCTGGTATCCCAAAATCATCTCACCGCCTTATCATTGTTGTCATCCGCCCGCCCTCGTTTTGACAGGTTTCCACAAGAAATCATGCATAATTTATGCAACCTATCTAAGGCCGTTTTTCCCATCTCCTTTGCTGTTCTGCACAAAAAACCCAGCTCATTTTTGAGCTGACCGCAGAGTGCCCAAAAACGATCGTGCAAATTTGTTGACAGAAATGCCGCAAAACGGGTTAACAAGCGCAATGAAACGATATATAATAAGAAAGCCGAAGTTCTTTGCGGAAAGTCCTGCGCCGATCCCCCCTATCCCGTCTGGGTTCCTGCGTTATATCACAGACACATAGAGGGTTACGGATTTCACATTTCACAAGAAAGATCCCTTTCGTTATAATGCAAGTACAAACCAAGGCGAAAGGAGTTTTTGAGTTATGTATAACAGCACTTTCCAGGTAAGCTATCGTCGCAAAGTCTATGAGGAAGTCGCCACCTTAGCATACCAAAGAATGAACAAAGAGGCATTCAAATGGCTGCCCGATTGGATCGTTTCCGTGACGGGCGGCAACGACGCAAAGGAAGATATCTTCTCTGACCTGGATTACGCTGCCGAGCTGTGCTCCGCAGCGCTGGGCATGGAACCGAGCCGGTATCTCGATACCTTGGCTGACAAGACCCCGCTGGAACAGACGAATGATCCGGCAGCTCCCATGGTCTGTGTGCTGAGCACCATGTGTCACAAGTGCACTCAGACTCAGGACGCCGCTCCCTGTCTCTCCGCCTGTGCCAACCACGCTATCAAGCTGGATGCCACTGGCCGTGCGACCATCAATCCCAGCGCTTGTTCCTCCTGCGGAACCTGCGTAGGTGTCTGTCCCCAGGGCGCTATCACCGATAAGAGCAGCCTCTATCAGGTGATCCGCGCCATCGGTGATGGCCACAAGGTGATGGCACTGCTGATGCCGGGTCTGTCTGAACAGTTCGCTGAAACCATTCGCAAGGAGCACCTCACCAGCGCCTTCCGGATGCTGGGCTTCTGCGATGTCTTTGAGATTGGCTCCATGACCGGCCCTCACTCTTACCTCTCTACCAATCCTGAACGCATCTCCCAGGAGATCTACTGCATGAACGCCGGCATCAAGGCGGTTGACAAGGACACTCTGGTTGTTCTGGTCGCTCCCAGCACCATGAGCAAGCTGGATGCCGTCCACAGCACAACGGCAGAAGACGTGGATTACGTCCTGACTCTGGAAGAAGTGCTGGGTATGCTGGACGCCCGGGGGCTGTGCAACGGGATTATGCAGAAGAGTGATGAGGAACCCCTCAAGTACACCAGGGAAGATCATTATCCCTTGCAGTACAACAAGGAAGAGGGCGTGACGATTGACCATTCAGCAGCTAAAATGTGCAGTTGAGGTTTGGAAATGCGGTTCCATCAACAAAGCCGCTGAGCGGCTTTATATGAATCAGCCAAACATCAGCCGATTGATCAAAAACCTGGAGAGTGAGTTCGGTCTGACCTTATTCTCCAGGACATCCTCCGGGATGGTCGCCACCAGGGACGGGGAACTGTTCCTGATGCAGGCAGAAAAGCTGGTAAATAACACAGACACCTTTGAACATTCCTTCAAACACAACGAGGAGAGCACCACCTCTTTTCGCATCGCCTTACCGCGAGGCAGTTACCTGACCAAAGCCTTTGCTCGGACGCTGAACGCAGTCGCAGAAGACCATCCGGTGCAGGTAACCTTCAACGAGACCAACAACGAGGATGTCATCCAGTGTGTCTCTGCCCAGGGGTATGACGTAGGCATCATCCGACTGCCCATTGAGTTTGAATCGAACTACAAGAAGCTGTTGGCTGAAAAGCAACTGAAGTTCCAGGAGATTATGGTCTTCCGTTTTGTGGTAGTCATGCACAAGGATCACCCCTTGGCCAATCGAGAGTATGTCCACTTTTCTGACCTGGTGAATTATACTGCTTTGGTGCACGGTGACAACCATTTCCTCACCTTCTCCGATGCGGAGACTGATAAATTATACCGCACCCACTTGTATAAGAATTCCATCTCTATTTTTGAGCGAGGCAGTCAGTTTGACTTCCTCCGAGACATCCCTGGCGCTTTCATGCTCATCTCCCCCTTGCCCCAGGAGTTGCTCAATGCCTACGACCTAGTGCAGGTGAAGATGCCGGACAGCGAGATCGGGCTGTTCGAGGATCTGATGATTACGCGGAAGGAGCGTCGTTACACGGATTTTGTACAAGAGCTAATGCACCAAATACTCGAAGTAGAGCGTGAAATTATGGTATAGCGTGTTTGTCCTCTTGCTGCCCTATCGTTGCATCGTTTTGCGTGGAAAGGAATGAGATTTGCATTATGAACAAGTTTGATACGAAGGTTCAGTTTTTAAAGTATGAAGTGCTTCGCGAAGTGGCACGTCACGCTTGGCAGGATGACCTGCTGTCCAGCATGATGGATATTCCCAGGGAGATCACCCAAAGTGATCACCCCGGTTCTGGGTATTACACCTACAAGGAGATGGCCATCCTCTCCGAACGGGTGAAGCTGGCGGTCGGCGGCGACCGGAAACAGAAGGGCATCGTGCAGACCATTGGCTGTGCCTGTGACGAATGTCCCACCGACGGCTATCGGGTCACCGACTCCTGCCGTGGCTGTTTTGCCCATCACTGTCAGGCGGTCTGTCCCAAGGACGCCATCACCCTGGACGAAAACGAGCACGCACACATCGACAAGTCCAAGTGCATCAACTGCGGCAAATGTGCCCAGGCCTGTCCCTACTCCGCCATCGTCAACCGGAAGCGCCCCTGCCAGAAGGCTTGTAAGGTGGGCGCCATCTCCATGAACCCCGACAGCACCGTTAAGATCGAGCATGACAAATGCATCTCCTGCGGTGCCTGTGTCTACCAATGTCCCTTCGGCGCCCTGTCCGACAAGTCCTTTATCCTGGACGCCATTGGTATGCTCAAGAGTGACAAGAAGGTCTACGCCATCGTCGCCCCCAGCATTGCCAGCCAGTTCACCTACGCCAAGCTCAACCAGGTGGTCACCGGCATCAAGCAGCTGGGCTTCTACGAGGTGGTGGAAGCAGCCATGGGCGCTGACCTGGTAGCCATGGCGGAAGCGAAAGAGTTGGCGGAAAAAGGCTTCCTGACCAGCTCCTGCTGTCCTGCCTTTGTCAGCTACATCAAGCAGCAGTTCCCCACCCTGGCAGAGAACATTTCCCACAACCCCTCCCCTATGGTGGCCACCGCCAAGTACCTGCGGGAGACCTGCGGAGATGACATCAAAACCATCTTCATCGGCCCCTGCACCGCTAAAAAAGCGGAAGGCCAGCTGCCGGAGGTGAAGGAGTATGTGGATTGCGTGCTGACCTTTGAAGAATTGCAGGCTCTCTTTGACAGCCGTGACATCGATCCCACCACGCTGGAAGAAACCGAGCTGAACAACGCCTCCTACTACGGTCGTATCTTCGGCCACTGCGGCGGTCTGTCCATGGCAGCAGCGGAGGCACTGAAGGAGCAGGGCATCGAATTTGACGCCAAGCCCATCAGCTGCAGCGGCATCGAGGAGTGCCGGATGGCGCTGCTGAAGGCCAAAGTTGGCAAATTGGACGCCAACTTCATCGAAGGCATGGCCTGTATCGGCGGCTGCGTCAACGGCGCAGGCAGCTTGACCCACAGCGCCAAGAATCAGCAGCTGGTGGAAAAGCACGGCAAAGAGGCAGAGCGAAAGACCATCCAGGATTCCATCTCCCACCCCGATGCCAGCTTCAAGCACTGAGGACTGCCCCCTCTTACCGCAGTCCCCCCAACGGACGGAGGTTCCGTGATAGAACGCTGTTCCCTGACGAAATCGATGTTTGACCAAACTCACCTCTCCTTTTTTGGAATCGTTGAACTTCCTTTTTCACTCCTACTTCCCTACTATCTGTCAAGCACCCATTCCGTCGGTTCTAACAACCGCCTCACATCCCCTGCGTGAGGCGGTTTTTGCCCATTCATTCAAAAGGAGGTATTTTTAGAATGGAAACCAGAGTCGCCGTATTAGCCATCATCATTGAGCAGCCCGATGCCGTTCCCTCGCTCAACACCGTGCTCCACGATGTCAGCGCATATATCATCGGCCGTATGGGTCTGCCCTACCCCAAGCGCGGCATCCACATCATCTCCATTGCCGTGGACGCTCCCCAGGACGTGATCTCCTCTCTGGCTGGCAAGCTGGGGAACATCCCCAACGTCAGCGTCAAGATCGCCTATTCCAACGTAATCGGTCATGACTGACGCCATCGCCCTCATCGACCGTCTGGCACAGCAGCACAGCTTGACGCTGGCCGAGTATCAGACGCTCATTGAGGCGGAGTGCGAGGAGACCCGGACGTACGCCGCCCAACAGGCGGTAGCCGTCCGGCAGGCGGTCTACGGCACGGATATTTTCCTCCGCGGCCTTATCGAAGTGACCAGCTACTGCCGCAACGACTGCTACTACTGCGGCATCCGCAAGTCCAACCAAGCCTGCCAGCGCTATCTGCTCAGCGATGAGGACATCCTCACCTGCTGTGCCGAGGGCTATCAGCTGGGCTTCCGCACCTTCGTCCTCCAAGGGGGCGAGGGCATCCTCCCCGTCCCCCGAGTCTGCGCCCTGGTGTCCGCCATCAAGGTGCGCTATCCAGACTGCGCCGTGACCCTCTCTCTGGGCGAGTACAGCCGAGAGGAGTACCAGCAGATGTTTGACGCCGGTGCAGACCGCTACCTGCTCCGCCACGAGACGGCGGACAAGGCGCATTATGAGAAGCTCCACCCCGCTTCCATGTCCTTTGCACACCGGATGCAGTGCCTCCAGGACTTGAAGGACATCGGCTTCCAGGTGGGCTGCGGCTTTATGGTAGGCTCTCCCTACCAAACCTCTGCCTGTCTGGCCAAGGACTTGAAATTCATTGAGATCTTCCAACCTCATATGTGCGGCATCGGCCCCTTCATCCCCCACCACGACACCCAGTTCCGGGGAGAACCGGCCGGTCGGGTAGACCAGACCTGTTATCTGCTCTCCCTCCTCCGCCTTATGCGCCCCAATCTCCTTCTCCCTGCCACCACCGCCCTGGGCACCTTAGACCCCGTAGGGCGGGAAAAGGGCATCCTGGCCGGCGGCAACGTGGTCATGCCCAACCTGTCTCCGGTGGCAGTGCGAAAAAAATACGCCCTGTACGACAACAAGATCTGTACCGGAGAAGAATCCGCCCAGTGTCGGGGCTGCCTGGCACGGCGGATGGACACCATTCACTATCACTTGGTCACTGACCGAGGGGATATGCGTACTGCGTAAGATCCCCACACAAAATTCTGACGGAAAAGTTGCCCTGGGGCTTCTGCTCCATAAGAAAGGATGTTTATTATGGCTATCTACAATCCCAAGTCTCTCAAAGCAGAAGAATTCATCAATCACGAGGAAATTCTGGACACCATCCGCTATGCACAAGAGAACAAGCACAATGTGGCGCTCATTGACGAGCTGCTGGAAAAGGCTCGTCCTAAGAAGACCGACCACGGCACCTTCTGCGCCGGCCTGACCCATCGGGAAGCCTCTGTCCTGCTGGCTTGCGACATTCCGGAAAAGGTAGAGCAGATGTACCAGCTGGCGGCGGAGATCAAGGACGCCTTCTATGGCAACCGCATTGTCCTCTTTGCCCCCCTCTACCTGTCCAACTACTGTATCAACGGCTGCGTCTACTGTCCCTACCATCGGGTAAACCAGCATATCACCCGAAAAAAGCTCACCCAGGAGGAAGTCCGTGCGGAAGTCATGGCGCTCCAGGACATGGGGCACAAGCGTCTGGCCATTGAAGCCGGGGAAGATCCGGTGAACAATCCCATCGAATATATCTTGGAGTGCATCCACACGATCTACTCCATTCACAATAAAAACGGCGACATCCGTCGGGTCAACGTGAACATCGCCGCCACCACGGTGGAGAATTACCGCAAGCTCAAGGACGCCGGCATCGGCACCTATATCCTGTTCCAGGAGACCTACAACAAAAAGAGCTATCTGGAACTGCATCCCACCGGCCCCAAGCACGACTACGACTACCACACCGAAGCCATGGATCGTGCCATGGACGGCGGTATTGATGACGTAGGTCTGGGCGTTCTGTTCGGCTTGGAGGGCTACCAGTACGAGTTCGCCGGCCTGCTCATGCACGCCGAGCACCTGGAAGCCGTCCACGGCGTGGGGCCCCACACCATCAGCGTCCCCCGCGTCAAGAAGGCCGACGACATCGACCCGGACGTGTTCGACAACGGCCTGGCAGACGATATGTTCCAGAAGATCATCGCCTGCATCCGCATCGCCGTCCCCTACACCGGCATGATCATCTCCACCCGTGAAAGCGAAGCCGTCCGAGAAAAGGCCCTCCACCTGGGCATCTCCCAGATCAGCGGCGCTTCCCGCACCTCTGTGGGCGGTTACACCGAAAAGATCCGCCCCCACGACTCTGAGCAGTTCGATGTGTCCGACCAGCGTTCTCTGGACGAGGTGGTGGACTGGCTCATGAAGATGGGCTTCATCCCCTCCTTCTGCACCGCCTGCTACCGAGAAGGCCGTACCGGCGACCGGTTCATGAGCCTGTGCAAGAGCGGTCAGATCTTGAACTGCTGCCACCCCAACGCCCTGATGACCCTGACCGAATACCTGGTGGATTATGCCTCTGAGGAGACCAAAAAGACCGGCTACGCCCTCATTGAGCGGGAGCTGGCTAAGATCACCAACGAAAAGGTCAAGGCACTAGCCACCCAGCATATTGCTGACATCAAGGCGTCCAACCGCCGCGATTTCCGGTTCTGAGGAAGGAGGTGTCACGATGGGACTGAATGACCGCCCCTCTGGCGAACGGGTACACATCAGCTTCTTCGGTCTGCGCAACGCTGGGAAGTCCAGCGTGGTCAATGCCGTCACCGGCCAAGCCCTCTCCTTGGTCTCCCAGGTGAAGGGCACCACCACCGACCCGGTGCAGAAGGCCATGGAACTGCTGCCCATCGGCCCTGTGGTTATCATTGACACCCCAGGTATTGACGATGTAGGCGGACTGGGACAGCTGCGTGTCCAGCGTGCCCTCCAGGTGCTGGACACGACCGATGTGGCCATCCTGGTGGTAGACGGCACCTTGGGGATGCAGCCGGACGACCGGCAGCTGACAGAGCAGTTCCAAACACGGAACATCCCTTACCTGGTGGTCTACAACAAGGCCGACCTGCTGGACGCACCGCTGGCCTGTCAGCCCAATGAGATCGCCGTCAGCGCCAAGACCGGCCAGAACATCTACGAGCTGAAAGAGCGCATCGGCCGCCTGGCCGGCGCTCAGGAGAACACCAAACACCTGGTGGCTGATCTGATCGACCCTGGTGACGTGGTGGTTCTCGTCACTCCCATCGACTCCGCCGCCCCCAAGGGACGGCTCATCCTGCCCCAGCAGCAGGTCATTCGGGACATCTTGGACGCCGGCGGCATCAATGTAGTGGTCAAGGAGAGTGAGCTGACCGCCGCTCTAGCCGCTCTGGGCAAGCGTCCCAAGCTGGTCATCACCGACTCTCAGGCTTTTCAGGCCGTCAATCGGGACACGCCGGAGGACATTTTGCTCACCTCCTTCTCCATCCTGTTCGCTCGCTACAAGGGCAACTTGGCCGAGGCCGTCCGGGGTGCCGCCATGCTGGACAAGCTCCAAAATGGGGACAGCGTCCTCATCTCAGAGGGCTGTACCCATCACCGGCAGTGCGGGGACATCGGCACAGAGAAGCTCCCTAACTGGCTGAAACAGTACACTGGCTGCGACCTGAACTATCACTTCACCTCCGGTCGGGAGTTCCCCCAGGATCTCTCTCCCTACGCCCTGGTCATCCACTGCGGCGGCTGTATGCTCAACGAACGGGAGATGCAGTCCCGCATCCGTCACAGCCTGGACTGCCATGTGCCCATCACCAACTACGGCATTGCCATCGCCCAGATGCATGGCATCCTGGCGCGCTCGCTGGGGCCCTTCCCCCACCTGGCTGCGCTGCTGACCCCATAACTCATTCGCTTGAACCAGAGAGCAGCACCACGCATATCGTCAAGCCAAGATGCGCTATGCGTTCCCCAATGAAAGTTCTATATTTTATGTTGCTCCTTTTGCGTCTTCGCTGCCCTCTCCTTCTATACAAAGGCCGTCCACCCGATCGGGTGGACGGCCTTTTCCCTGTTCTGACACATCCCCCTAAAAATCTGCTTCTCGAACCATTTCTTCAATCTATGGTTTCATTATATATATGTATTTGCTATTTTGCGCACATTCTACTATAATACAATCAGACAAAGAGTTCAGGGGTTTTCCCCAAGACCACTGTCATAAAATGCACTCCCTTACCGAAAAAATGCATTAACCCCCTCCTACTTACACGCAGAACGTCTTTTTATCAAGACGCCAACTGACCCCCCTCCTCCTATAAATAGAAATCCCCTCCGATCGGATCGGAGGGGATTTCTATTTTGCAGATACCGTGTCATCACATAAGCGTCATTGCAGCTTGCAGCACTGCCGCTCCCCCCTTCCCCACTGCAATCCGTGCGTCTCCACGTCCGCCCCGTGCAGCACCTCATACATGGCGTTCTGGCGCAGAAAAGCCAATCTGTATGTATTCACACAGGCACAAATGCCTTGTGACCACAGAAGCCTCCTGACAGCCTGAGA
>OKRW01002648.1_pt1 | contig 12594 bp, 10 predicted proteins | sample 1601151 | NCBI WGS metagenome assembly OKRW01 (sample SAMEA3541471, study PRJEB24748) | human gut metagenome | biome: human gut; feature: human-associated habitat; material: faeces | place: China | collected 2012 | reverse complement strand
GGCGGTGTGGCTGCTGGCAGACCCCCCCGCCCTGACCGAGGCCGGGCTTCTGCCCGGCGAGGATGTGCACAAGCATCTGGCAGGCTGCGGGCAGGCCATTCTGCTGGCGGTGACGCTGGGTCCCGGGGTGGATGCTCAGATCCGTCGGGCGGGCGTGGGCGATATTGCCGCCGGGGTAGCCTCCGATGCCTTGGGCAGCGCACTGGCCGAGCAGGCCGCCGATGCCGCCGAGGCGCAGCTGCGCCAGTGGGCGGCGACCGAGGGAAAGTATCTGACCGGGCGCTTTTCGCCCGGCTACGGCGATTGGGACATCGCGGTGCAGCCGATGGTGGCAGCGGCACTGGACACCGTGCGCAAGGCCGGGCTGTGTGTCACCGACACCAACCTGATGACCCCGCGCAAGAGCGTGACTGCCCTGCTGGGGGTCAGCGACCACCCGGTAAAAGGACAACTGGCCGGGTGTGGCCATTGTGTGCTGCGCACCCGCTGCGAATACAGAAAGAGGGGAAAGACCTGTGCAAGTGAATGAACTTTTCAAGCAGAGCAATACCATCCTGCTGGACGGCGGCATGGGCACCATGCTGCAGGCTGCCGGGCTCAAGCTGGGCGCACGCCCGGAGGAACTGAATATCACCGACCCGGCGCTCATTGAGGGCATCCACGGGCAGTACGCTGCGGCGGGCAGCCGCATCGTCAACGCCAACACCTTCGGCGCTTCTGCCCACAAGCTGGCGGGCAGCGCCTACACGCTGGAGCAGGTCATCACCGCAGGCATTGAAAACTGCAAGCGCGCCTGCGCGCCCTACGGTGCGCTGACCGCGCTGGACGTGGGCCCGCTGGGCGAGCTGCTGGAGCCCAGCGGAACGCTGGCCTTTGAGGATGCTGTGGCTGAGTATGCCCGCATCGTCAAGGTAGGCGAAGCCGCCGGGGCAGACCTGATCTTTTTTGAGACCTACACCGACCTGTACGAGCTGAAAGCCGCCCTGCTGGCTGCCAAGGAGAACACCCGCCTGCCCATTCTGGCCAGCATGAGCTTTGAAGCGGGCGGGCGCACCTTTACCGGCTGCACCGTTGCCTCTGCGGCAATGACGCTGGAAGGCCTGGGGGCTGACGCTGTGGGCGTGAACTGCTCTCTCGGTCCGGACGAACTCTTTCCCATTGTGGAGGAGATGGCAAAGTGGACCACGCTGCCGCTGGTGGTAAAGCCCAACGCCGGACTCCCGGACCCGGTCACCGGAGAATATCTGGTAGACCCGGCGGAATTTGCACAGGCTGTGGTGAAGTTTGCACAGCTGGGCGTCACCGTCTACGGCGGCTGCTGCGGCACGACACCGGAGCATATCAAGGCGGCTTATGACCTGCTGGAACAGGCAGAGATCCCGAAACGGGAAAACATCCAGATCCCGGCAGCAGTCTGCTCTGCATCCGAAGTGGTGCAGATCGACCAGCCACGCATCATCGGCGAGCGCATCAACCCCACCGGCAAAAAGCGGTTCAAGGCGGCGCTCCAGGCAAACGACATGGACTACATCCTGGATCAGGCAGTGCAGCAGGTGGATGCCGGGGCTGACCTTTTGGATGTGAATGTAGGTATGCCGGGCATCGACGAAAAGGGCATGATGATCCGCACGGTAAAGGCGCTCCAGTCCATCGGCGGCACACCTTTGCAGCTGGACTCCACCATCCCGGCTGTCATGGAGGCTGCACTTCGGGTATATAATGGTAAGCCCATCGTCAATTCCGTCAACGGCGAAGAGGCATCGCTGCAAAACATCCTGCCGCTGGTCAAGAAATACGGCGCTGCGGTCGTGGGACTGACCCTGGACGAAAACGGCATTCCCAAAAAGGCGGCAGACCGGTTCGCCATCGCCAAACGCATCCTGGATCGTGCCACGGCACTGGGTATCCCGAAACGGGACGTGTACATCGACTGTCTGACGCTGACGGCATCGGCGGAACAGGACGGCGCAAAGGAGACCCTGGAGGCGCTCCACCGGGTCAAGACGGAACTGGGACTGAAAACCGTCCTGGGCGTTTCCAACATCTCCTTCGGTCTGCCGAACCGTGAGGCTGTCACACGGACGTTCCTCACCATGGCGCTGGAAAACGGACTGGATCTGCCCATCATCAACCCCAATATCGCCTCTATGGCAGAGGCTGTCCGGGCGTTCCGCCTGCTCCGGGGATTCGATGTAAACTGTGCCGCTTTCGTGGAGGCATACGCCAATATGCCGACTGCCACGGCGGCAGCCACGCCGACTGCTGCGGCAAAACCGGCGGCGGAAAAAGCGCCGGAGACCCTGGATCTGCCCTACGCCATGTCCCACGGACTGAAAAACGAGGGCGCAAAGATCACGGCGCAGCTGCTGGAAACCACCGACGCCATGGAAGTGGTCAATGACATTCTGATCCCGGCACTGGACAGCGCCGGAAAGCTGTTTGAACAGGGCAAGATCTTTCTGCCCCAGCTGATCCAGACCGCAAGCGTGGCGCAGGCGGCATTCGAGGTCATCAAGACCACCCTCATCGAACGCAATGCCGCCCCGGTCAGCCGTGGCGAGATCGTCCTGGCAACGGTAAAGGGCGACATTCACGACATCGGCAAGAACATCGTCCGGGTACTGCTGGAAAACTACGGCTATACGGTGCTGGATCTGGGACGGGATGTTCCGTGCCAGCTGGTGGCGGACACGGCGAAAGAACACGGCGTCAAGCTGGTGGGACTTTCGGCGCTGATGACCACGACCCTGGGCGCTATGGAAGAGACCATCCAGCTGGTAAAGGCATCCTGCCCGGACTGCAAAATCGTCGTGGGCGGCGCTGTGCTGACCGCCGACTATGCGGAAAAGATCGGCGCCGACTATTACGCCAAGGACGCCATGGAGACCGTAGCCGTCGCAAAAGAAGTGGTAGGCTGACAAGGAGGCAACCATTATGACAAACGAGCCAAACGAGACCGGAACCCGTTCTGATGCGCCGGAGAGCGAAGAGAAAAAAGTCCGGAAGTGGGACTTCGTCAACAAGCAGTGGGCGGCGACCATCATTTTCAGCGGCGTTGTTCTGCTGCTGGTGGCGTTCCTGTTCATCAAGCACGAGATCTTCACCGGACTGCTGTCCTATGTGTTTGACGTCCTGCGCCCCATCACCATCGGACTGGTCATTGCATTCATCCTGTACCGCCCCACCTGTCAGATCGACAAGCTGTTTCAGCGTGTGCGGAAAAAGTTCCCACGCTTTCCTACCGGAGCGATGGCGGTATTCTGTTCCTACTTTCTGATGCTCGCACTGCTGTGCGTCATTATCTGGATCATCGTGCCGCAGTTTATCACCAGTATCCGGGACTTCGGGGACAACATCATGCTCTACTACAACAACGTCATGAAGTTCCTCAACAGCAGCCGGGGCGAACAGATCCTCAAATTCCTGGAGGACAACGACATCAACCCGGCGATGCTCCGCACCAAGCTGATGAGTCTGACCACCTACATCCCGGACGCTGTGGGAACGCTCAGCACCTGGGCAAGCGGTCTCATCGGCGGCGTGATCGACTTTTTCATCGGGCTGATCTTCTCGGTCTACGTCCTCGCCGCACGCAACAAGCTCCGCAGCCAGGGACGGCAGATTCTGCGGCATTTCCTGCCCGAAAAACACTATCACCGGCTGTCTCACTACGGCAGACTGACCTTTTCCACCTTCTCCAACTTTATCAGCGGTCAGCTGTCGGATGCGTTCATTCTGGGCGTGCTGATCTTCTGTGTCATGAGCATCGGCGGGCTGGAATACCCCATGATGATCGCCGTTATCATCGGCATCACCAACATGATCCCCTATGTGGGACCCTGGATGGGTACGATTCCCTGTGCGCTGATCCTGCTGATGGTGAACCCGGGTCATGCCATCGCCTTTGTCATTATCGTTATCATTGCACAGCAGATCGACAGCAATCTGATCTATCCCCGTGTGGTGGGGACCTCGGTGGGACTCCCGGCGATCTGGGTGCTGTTCGCCATCACGGTGGGCGGCGGACTGTTCGGCGTCCTGGGAATGATCGTAGGCGTTCCGGTCATGTCCATCATTTATACGGTGATGCGGGAAAAGACCGCCTCCGGCACGCCGAACCAGCCCAGCCAGCCGGAAAAGAAAAAGCACCGCTGGCACATCCGGCAGTCGGTGCAGACCCTTTACAGCCGGGCGGCAAAGCGAAAAAACAGCGAAAACGACCACAGCGATTCTGCGAAGTGAGCGGTTTCGGAGAGAGAAAAATGAGCCTGTTTCTGCGGAAACGGGCTTTTTTGATTTTGCAACGAAAATCCGACAAAATTCGACAAAGTATATCTCTTATTTGAACAGATTCGACAAAACGAATTTAGCAATAATGCTGAATTTTCGCTGTTGAGATTGACACACATGAACAATATTGCTATAATATAAGCATAAGAGAATCGCAGAAAAGTCTAAATTTTGGAAGGGAGATGCAGGCATCAGGTGAAATCGTTTACAAACACGGGACATAAAAGAGGAGGAAGAACTATGAAAAAAATCAAAAAGATGTTCGCAGCCTGCATGGCAACACTGATTGCAGGGGCAACGCTGGGGAGCATAAGCGCACTGTCATCTTCGGCGGCAATATTAGGCGACGTGAATAACGACGGAAAACTTGATGTTTCCGACGTAGTAACATTAAACAAGTTCTTAGCTGGTGAAGGTGTACTTAGCAACTACAATGTTGCAGACACAAATGCAAACGGAATTATAGACGGTGTGGACTCTACGATTTTAATGGCTTTTTTAGTGCATGAAATCAACCGACTTCCGCATACAACAGGCTAATAAGGAGGAAATGTAATATGAAAAAGCTGAAAAAAATCCTGGCAGTCTCAACCGCTGTATTTGTATTGTCTCTTTCTTTGAGTTTGCCTACAGACTGCGTTTCTGCGGCAAATTCCAACAACGCCGTTTCATATACCGTTTTTTCGTTGAAAAGAGGCGGAACCTACAAAACAAAGTACACACTAAATCCGGTGGACACCTTATCCTCTACAAATGCACGTGCTGTCATTGGTGACGACACACGAGTGGTTGACTTTTCAAAAAGTGGCGTGGTAAAAATTAATTTTACTGCTAGTAATGGCGAGTCATATTGGGGAACGGGTTTTGTAGTTGATGAACACACCATTGCTACTGCTGCGCATTGTGTTTGCGAACAGACAAATGGCAAAAATGCTACTAATTCTGGCTCAAAAGTTACAGAAATAAATTTCTTTAACTCTGATGGTACACCAGGATTATCAATTACAGATGCTGTTGAAGTTCATGTTCCCACACTCTATGTAAACGGCTCTTACTCAGACTATAATCCTTATGATTATGCTTTAATTAAAGTCAATGAAGACTTGAGTGATTATGCAATTTTTAATCTGGGCATTATGAATGATAATTTTATCAACAAGCAAACCGCTGTATCTGTTACTGGATTCCCTAAAAAAGTCAATAATCAAGAAGTGCATAATGTCATGTATACAGGGACAGGTTTTATTCGCCAAAGCGATGATAATGAACTGTACTATGATATTGACACCTTTGGTGGAAACAGCGGCGGACCAATTTATATTACTTCCACATTTCAGGGAAAAGCATACTATACTGTAATCGGAATTCATGCTTATGGCGATGCCAACTCTTACAATGGTGGAGCCAGAATAACCACAAATTTGCTCCAATTCTACAAAAACAACCCCTATATCTAAAGAAAGGATGATTTTTATGAAAAAACAATTCCAGAGGGTTTTTGCTGCTTTTCTGGCAGCTGCTACAACATCTGTTTCTATTGCTGGAATTTCTGCAAATGCAATGATAGGATATACTAGCATTATTCCAGAAAACGCTGTTGATATTACCGATGTGTGTGAATGTCCAAAAGGACAATATTTGGATGAGTCATCCTATATGTCATACTATAATAATGACAGCCACACCATTGCCTACTTATCTGACTTCAAGTTTAATTACACTACACTTTATGTTACAAACAACGCCGAATTTATTAAATTCTACAATGAATACAACGCAGATCAGGTTTTTGAGAAATATGATGAAGAGGTTGTTCTGGAAACTTTTTCCCAGTACGGCGAGCGTCTAAAAGTCATGCTTTATGACAAAACAGATAAGAACGGCAATCACTCCACCGATTTTTCCAACTATACCAATAAACGAGATGAAGCGCTGAAATTTTGCAGAATATTGCAGGAAAAAGGCTATATCGCTCATGCAACTTACACCTCTTTTTCTGCAACAAGTATGAAGGGCGGATACGATAATAGCGTATTGTTAGAAAATGCTGTGTCGGGTAAATCAGAGGAAATCCGCAAGACAGCAGAGGCTTTTGACTCCAGCATTGAAGTGACTGAACAGTCCTCTGAAAACAGCAATGTCAGCACATATAAAATCAGCTCCGTGGAAAATATTGAGGATGGTGTAGCAATAGCACGGGAACTCAAGGATAAATTCTGCAAAACACGAAACGATAACGAAGTTTATCCATCCTCTGTAATTGTCACCGGCGTTCAAGAATCTGCATTTTCTAGTAGTTTCCAAGGCAGCGAAACCGATCTGACAACGGCGCACTACACCGGCGACATCGACAACAACGAAACCGTTGACACCAGCGATATTTTCGATGTGATGTACTACGTTGCACGAAAGGGCGCAGGGATCGAGGACGTTTCCTTTACCGACGGCAACGCAGTGGAAGAGGCTGCCGTCTTTGCCGCCGCTGATATCGACGGAAACGGCAAGCTGGATTCCACCGATGTCTACTACATGATGAAGTACTGCGCAGAAAAAGGCGCCGGACTGAACCCGAGCTGGGGAGATTGAACGATTCGATAACTATGTGAAGTTGCAGGGGCAATGTGGGTATTGCCCCTGCTTTGGTAAAAAAGGATATCTAAGAAAGGATGATTTTTATGAAAAAAGCGAAAAAAGGCATTGCCGGCTTATTAAGTATGGCTTTGGTGCTTGGCTGTCTGGGGAGTCTGCCGGCATCTGCGAATGCGAATAACTTTAAATGCACCAGTACTGTTGATGAAAATGGTGTAATTCACACACAAATCATTCTCAGCAACGATATGACTTTTATTGGAACCTATTCTCCAACTTATAGCGACATTACCAAAAAAAAGTTTTTGAAACTTCTTGGGCAATTGAAATTCCAATCGAAAATGACGACACCCAACGAAAAATTGTGGATTATTGCTCTGATGCTGGTCATATGTCGTACGGTATTCCATCTGGTTCTTCTATGCTAAACGATAAGTGTTTCAATGTAACTGGTTTCTCCACAAAAGAAGAAGCAGAGACGTTTGCAGCAGGAATTCTGCAAAAGAAACTGGTATCCAGTTTCAATATCGGAAATAGTTTTGAATATTATACAGGTGCAGACCAAACATTGCTTCCAGGTGGCTGTGTCCATGTATATGCAGACCACGAAATCACAGAAAGTGATCTATCACAGATGGATGTAGATTATAAGGTAGATGAGTATAGTGGAAATCGGGTTACTCTCAATGTGGGAGAGGGAGTCATACACCCAGATTTAACAAATGATGAGATATGGAGTGCCTATTATCAGCTCCTGTTAAGCGCACAGAAAAACATTCCGGGCGTTATTGGTGTTGACTTCGACCCGTGTATGTATTTGTGCGATCAGTCAAGCCCAAGCGGCGTATATAACCCTCAAACATACACCGTACACCCCACCGGCGACATCGACAACAACGAAACCGTTGACACCAGCGATATTTTCGACGTGATGTACTACGTTGCACGAAAGGGCGCTGGGATTGAGAACGTTTCCTTTACCGACGGCAACGCAGTGGAAGAGGCTGCCGTCTTTGCCGCCGCTGATATCGACGGAAACGGCAAGCTGGATTCCACCGATGTCTACTACATGATGAAGTACTGCGCAGAAAAAGGCGCCGGACTGAACCCGAGCTGGGGAGATTGAACGATTCGATAACTATGTGAAGTTGCAGGGGCAATGTGGAACGTTGCCCCTGCTTTGGTAAAGCCAAGCGCTTTTGGGTTTGGAAAGGATGAGTTTTATGCTGAAAAAAATAATTGCAGGCATTGCAGGGCTGACCTTTGCTTTTTCTGTGGTAGTTTCTTCCGGAACGCTCCAGACAAAAGCAATGGAAACAACCACGGAAACCACTGCGGAAGAGACGACTGACACAGACGGCAGCGAGGTTCCCATGACCATACGTGTTCTGGATGAATCGCCGAATGATGAAATGTATCTTTCCGGCGTTGCATTTCAAGTCACGTTGGACGAGACAGGAGAAATAATCCAACAATTTGTGTATGACGGCGGCGATTTTACATTTCCACTGCAATATGACAAGACCTATACCGTATGCGCAACCTTTGTTCCGGAAGGATATCAACTTGAAAAACAGGGCTTTTATGTTGAAGTCTCCGGATATGCCAGCATGGACTATACATTCAGAGCGAAAAATCCCAGTATCACTACCACATACACCACAACAACCGACCCAAACATGACAACAGATGAATCTTTTACCGAATCCACTACAGCTACAACTGCAACAAAAAAATCGGAAACTTCTCCGGTACAAACAACTGTTACCACTGAAATGGATCACTACCGATATACCGGCACAACCGGAACCAGCAGACCTCGGCTGACTTCTGGTACAACGGAAACGACAGTCTCAAAGCATGATGATACCGATATCATAGAAGTTCCCATGACCATACGTGTACTAGATGAATCACCAAATGATGAAATGTACCTTCCTGGTGTTGCATTTCAAGTCATATCGGAGGAAACCGGAGAGGTAATCCATCAATTTGTATATGACGGCGGCGATTTTTCCTTTTTGCTGGAGTATGGAAAGCCCTATACAATTTATGCAGTATCTTTACCCGAAGGATATCAGCTGCAAAATGAAGGCGTTTATGTAAGATCCGCAGAATACGAGATGGACTATACTTTCAGAGCAAAAAATCCAAGTATCACCACAACATATACGACAACAACCGATCCCAATATGTCAACAGCTGATTCAACAGAAACCACGTCTGCAAAATCTTCTGTGACTACAGCAACAACAAAACCAAGAACAACCGAAACAACTGCACGCACCACTCCGGATGACTATGAATATACCGGAACATCCGGTACAACAACGCCGGATTGGCTGCATTCGCAAACCACCACTGAAAGTACAACAGCCAACAGCACGACCCCAGATTGGATGAATTCTCAAACCACTACCGAAAACACAGCAACCAACAGTACGACTCCGGATATTGATAAAATCCCCTGCGGCGACATCAATATGGACAGAAGAATTGACCTCTGTGATGCTGTTTTGCTGAATAAATATTGTGCAGGAGTTGTTTCGTTCAATTCTATTGCAAAAGCAAACGGAGATTGCAACCAGGATGGCACGGTGGATGCCGCAGACAGCCTTTTGCTTTTGAAATTTTTACTGAGAATGGTAGAAAATCTACCTGGTACCAGCACTGAAACCGTATAAACAAAGCATATTCTTCCCTTTCTAACCCTAAAAATCCGCCTGTCCCAAACGGAACAGGCGGATTTGCTGTACACAGAACCCTTATTCACTTTCCCGGCGCAGTTCCTCCGGCTGAAGCCGTTCCACTTCCCGGAGCTGGCGCACAATGGCACGGGTGCGTGTCCCTGCCAGAAGTTCCAGCTGCTGCTCTGCGCCCTGGAGACTTTTCTGCGCCTTTTCGATCGTTCCGGCGAACTTTTCGAACTCGCTGCGGACTGCGCCCAGCACCACCCACGCCTCGTGGCTGTGTTTCTGGATGGCAAGGGTGCGGAATCCCATTTGCAGTGCGTTCAGAATCGCCGCCATGGTGGACGGTCCGGCAACGCTGATGCTGTACTCCCGCTGGAGCTGTTCCACCAGTCCGCTGTTCACCACCTCGGCATACAGCCCCTCAAAGGGCAGGAACAGGATGCCGAAATTGGTGGTATACGGCGGCTGAACATATTTGTCCCGGATATCCTTAGCGCAGCTGCGCACCACGCTCAGCAGTTTCTGCCGTGCCGCCTCCACCTGTGCCGGGTCACCCTGTTCCCGTGCGTCCTGGAGTGCGGCGTAAGTGTCCCCCGGAAACTTGGAGTCAATGGGCAGCCACACAGGCTGTTCGCCGTCCGCCGGCATCCGCACCGCAAATTCCACGTGGTTCCGGCTGTTGGGCAGGGTCGGAATCTCCGTGGCGTACTGCTCCGGCGCAAGGATTTCCTGTAAGATCGCTCCCAGCTGGACTTCACCCAGGATACCACGGGTCTTGACGTTGGACAGCACCTTTTTCAAGTCCCCCACGCCGACCGCCAGCGTCTGCATTTCTCCCAGCCCCTGGTAAACTTGTTCCAGGCGGCTGCTGACCAGCTGGAAGGACTGCCCGATCTTCTGGTTCAGCGACTGCGCCAGCTTTTCGTTGACCGTGGATTGTATCTCCGCCAGGCTGTCCTGCTGCTGGGTCTGCATCCGGTGAAGATTTGCGGCAACGGCAGAGCGTATCTGCTCCATGCCCTGGGCATTGGAACGCTCCAGGTTTCCCACACGGCTTTCGAACTGCCGCAGCCGTGCGTCCATGCCACGTTCCATCTGTTCCAGGCGCTCTGCCTGGTAGTCCCCGGACTGGCGCTGGTTTTCCGACAGCAGATTGCCCAGCATCTGCATTTGGTTCTGGGTGTCGGCGGCGATCTCCTGCCGCAGAGTGCGCAGCGCTGTGTCATCCTGCGGACGGCGCAGTTTCTGCACCTGCATCACCAGCCAGACAATGGCGGCGAGCTGTATCAGACAGAGTATCAGTAAAATATATTGCATGGAAATTCGACCTCTTTTCGGGAGTTTTTCGCAGGGACAAACCTCTGCGGCACATTCGGCAAACGGAAATCAAGAACGCTCTCTGCACATTCCGTCCAGAGAGCGTTCGGTTATTCTATCACGATTCTGTTTCCTGCTTACCGTTCCAGGATCTGGCTTCTGTCCGGACCGTTGCCCACCATAACGACCTTGCACTCGCAGACTTCTTCCAGACGGGCGATATACTTCTTGCAAGCCTCCGGCAGTTCGTCAAAGCTCTTGCAGTTGGAGATATCTTCGTCAAAGCCCTCGAATTCCTCATAGATCGGAGCGCAGTCAGCCAGGGATTCCAACGCAGCCGGGAAATCCTTCAGCACAGTGCCGTCCGGTTTCTGATAGCCCACGCACATTTTCAGCGTGCCGATGCCGCTCAGGGTATCCAGCTTGTTGATTGCCAGACCGTCCAGACCGTTGGTGCGGACAGAGTGACGTACGATCACAGCATCGAACCAGCCGGTACGACGGGGTCTGCCGGTGGTAGTGCCGAATTCACCGCCCTTGTTGCGGATCACATCGCCGGTCTCGTCGTTCAGCTCGGTCGGGAATGGACCCTTGCCCACACGGGTGGTATAAGCCTTTGCAACACCGATGATGTTGGTAATCATCTTCGGACCTACACCGGTACCGATGCACGCACCTGCTGCAATGGGGTGAGAAGAGGTAACATACGGATAAGTACCGAAGTCGATGTCCAGCAGGGTTGCCTGCGCACCCTCAAACATAATGGTCTTTCCAGCCTTGTTTGCCTCATAGGTCAGTACGGAAACGTCATCCACATACTTTGCCAGGCGCTTTCCGTATTCGGTATATTCTGCGATCACAGCGTCCAGGTCAAATGCCTCGCCGCCGTAAACTGCGGTAATGATCTTGTTTTTCAGTTCGCCGGTTGTCCGTGCCTTTTCTGCGAAAATCTCCGGATGAACCAGGTCGTAGACACGCAGACCGCAGCGCTCATACTTGTCCATATAGGTCGGACCAATACCACGCTTGGTCGTACCGATATCAGAGTTGCCACGGAAATTCTCCGACAGACCGTCCAGTGCGATATGCCACGGCATAACCACATGAGCACGAGGGTCGATCTTCAGGTTTGCGGTGGAAATCCCACGGCTTTCCAGACCATCCAGCTCCGAGATGAAGTCCTTCGGATCGAGGACAACACCGGCACCGATCAGACACAGGGTCTCCGGGTACAGGATGCCGGATGGGATCAGATGCAGCTTGTACACCTCACCGTTGTTGACAACGGTATGACCGGCATTGTTGCCGCCCGTTGCACGGACAACCACATCTGCACGGGATGCCATAATGTCAATGATCTTACCCTTTCCTTCGTCTCCCCACTGTGAACCGACTACAATATTTGCAGGCATAAGAAACTCCTCACTTTTCAAAAAACTACAAAATTTTGCCGAAAGCGATGCTTTCAGCGCAGTATCTCACTGCATCATACCATTCTATTATAACAGGCTTTTTCGGGAAATGCAATAGCATTTGCAGATTTTTTTCTTTTTCTGCCGTTTCACCGCAAAAAAGCACCGGTTTCCCGATGCCGCTCTTCTGACTGCGCCTGTATTTGACATTTTTTGCCGCAGCCTGCCATCCCTCCAGTGCGTCTGCTGAACAATAATTTCTACAGATTTGTCCGCAATGCGTTCTTATTGTA
>OKRW01002647.1_pt1 | contig 12598 bp, 8 predicted proteins | sample 1601151 | NCBI WGS metagenome assembly OKRW01 (sample SAMEA3541471, study PRJEB24748) | human gut metagenome | biome: human gut; feature: human-associated habitat; material: faeces | place: China | collected 2012 | reverse complement strand
TGGAAGATAAAAAAGCAATGGATGTCCGCATTCTGGACATTACCCATGTTTCTACCCTGGCAGATTATTTCATGATCGCCAGCGGAAGCAACCGTAACCAGGTACAGGCGATGGCAGACAACGTGGAGGAGGTACTCGGAAAAGCCGGCGTACATCCAAAACAGATCGAAGGCTATCAGACCGCAAACTGGATTCTGATGGACTACGGCGATGTTGTCATCCACATCTTTGATGAGGAGAACCGCCTGTTCTACGATCTGGAGAGAATTTGGAGAGACGGTAAAGTCGTAGAAAAAGAAGAGATTATGTAAGTTAGGTGGAAAAAGGCGCAGAAAATCCGGAACCGTGCAGAGAAAGGCGGACGGGTTCTCTGCGCCTTTCTGGTGTTTGGAACGCATATGATAAAGAAAAAGGGGAATATCACACGATGAAAAAAATAGAAAGCGGATCGCTTGCTGTGATGCTCGATGAAGAGACGCTGGGACTTAGGATCGAAAAAGACGGCGTTGTCTGGAATACGGATCCGAAAAAGACACCGGAACTGATTTTTGCAGAGGGAACATACCGTTTCCTGGATGCAGAGGAGATTTCCCATGAGGTCTATTCCTTCGGCGTCGGATGAGGCATCCGGAGCCGTTATGCGGGATTTGCGGGAACACCGTATGCCTTCGAGACGATTATCTGGATCGAAGCTGTGGATGAAACATTTTGGATGGAGTGGATTCCGCTCTGCGAGGAGGGACTGCATCCGGTAAAGGTGCTGTGGCCGACGGCAATGGAGTTTACAAACGGGCGCGATGACTGGTATACACTCCTTACCGAGGGACAGGGACTTCTGATTCCGAATACCTGGAAGACGGAACTTGGAAAGCTTTCGTTTGACGGCAGATTTGAGACCTCCGGCGGCTATATGCCGTGGTTTGGCCAGGTGAAGGAAAGATGCGGCTATACAGCGATCTGTACAACACCGTGGAACGCCGGTTATCAGGCAGAGCACCCGGCAGGCGGCCCGTATACCAGCGTGGGGGCATGGCTGGAGCCAAGCCTTGGAACAATGAATTAACGCCGCGTATTCCGTTATACGTTTTTAAATGACTGCGATTATAACGACCTCTGCAAAATATACCGTCAGTATGTACGGGAACAGGGCCATCTGCGCACTTTGAAAGAAAAGGCAGTACAGAATCCGTCCATTCACGATCTTGTGGGAACGTGTTTTGTTCATACGGGAATCAAGACGGTTGTGCAGCCGGAGTCCGGCTTTTTCGATCCGCAGAATCCGGAGAAAAATAACCGCGTAGTGCCGTTTTCCGTGCGCGAACAGCAGATCCGCGAAATTCATGATCTCGGCGTAGAGAAAGTCTATCTTCATCTGGACGGCTGGGCAGAACCGGGGTATGACAACCAGCATCCGGACTACACACCGGCATGCCAAGCGGCCGGCGGATGGGAAGACATGAAATCGCTTGTCGATACGATGCATGATTTCGGCTACAAATTCGGTATTCACGACCAGTACCGCGATTATTACCATGCAGCGCCGAGCTACGATGAAAATTATGCCTGCCGCCTTCCGGATAGAACGATACCGGGACACAGTTACTGGGCGGGCGGACCGCAGAGCTATCTCTGTGCAACGCAGGCACCGTTCTATGTGAAACGGAATTTTGCCGAGCTGAAGAAAAACGGAATCCGGCTTGACGGTGCATACCTCGATGTGTTTACGTGCAACGAGGGCGACGAGTGCGCAAATCCGGAGCATGTGATGACGAGAAGAGACTGCTATACGTACCGCGGAAACTGCTTCTCCTGGCTGCTATCACAGGGGATTCTCTCAAGCTCCGAGGAGGTCAGCGACTGGGCCGTTCCGTATCTGGTATTCTGCCATTATGCGCCGTACGACTTTATGCTGCGCCCGGCAGAGACACCGAAAAAAGGAATCCCGGTGCCGCTCTTTAATCTTGTGTATCATGACTGCGTAATCGAGCCGTGGATGATGGACCATGTTTCAAAAGACGAGGACTATATGCTGTATGCGCTTCTTGCAGGCGGTGCACCGTATCTTGTACGGGACGGCGCATATCCGAATACAGATGGTGCATTTGACGGGGAGAAAATCAGTCTGGAAGAGATGACAGAAAGATGCCGCGTTGTAACGGAGCTGCATGAAAAAACGGCACTCCTGGAACTGGTACGCCACGAGTGTATGACGGCGGACGGAAGCGTACAGAAGAGTGAATTTTCCGATGGAACATATGTTATTTGTGACTTTGCAGAGCAGATATATGAAATCGGATACGGGGAATAAAAGAAAAGCGCCACATGTAGATTTTGTTCTTATAAAAATACAAGATTTTGTGGTTTTCCTTGTATTTTTTCAAGTGCATATCTTGCGCGGAAAGCAGAGATTTGTTATATTATGCATGCGGAGGTGTTCATGCCCGGTGCAAAGAAGATGCCGGAGCGTGACGAAACAAAATAACACCAGAAAGGAACAAAGCAAATGAGAGAATTTGAACAGTGGGATGGCTTTACCGGAAGACTCTGGAAAGAAGGCATCGACGTACGTGACTTTATTCAGAACAACTATACTCCATATGACGGAGATGAGAAATTCCTGGAGGGACCAACAGAGGCTACAGACCGTCTGTGGGGCAAATTACAGGAACTCCAGAAAGAAGAGCGTGCAAAAGGCGGCGTTCTGGATATGGAGACAGACGTTGTAAGCGGAATCACAGCTTACGGCGCAGCATATATCGATGACAGCATGAAAGATCTGGAGCAGGTAGTTGGTCTTCAGACAGACAAACCGCTGAAACGTGCATTTATGCCGTATGGTGGAATTAAAATGGCTGAGCAGTCCTGCGAGACTTACGGCTACAAACCAAGCGAGAAGCTTCATGAAATTTTCACTAAATATCACAAAACACATAACCAGGGTGTATTCGACATCTACACACCAGAGATGATGAAAGCCCGTCACAATAAAATTCTGACAGGTCTGCCGGATACCTATGGCCGTGGCCGTATCGTAGGCGACTACCGTCGTGTTGCTCTGTACGGTATTGATTACCTGATCGAGCGCAAAAAAGCAGACTTCGCTGCAACAAATCGTCAGGGAATGCGTCGTGGTGACTTCCAGTTAAGAGAAGAGATCGCTGACCAGGTCAGAGCACTGCAGGATATGAAAGTTATGGCACAGTCCTATGGCTATGACATTTCCGAGCCGGCTAAGAACGCAAGAGAAGCTGTTCAGTGGCTGTACTTCGGATACCTTGCAGCTATCAAAACTCAGAACGGTGCTGCAATGAGCGTTGGCCGTGTATCTACTTTCCTTGACATCTACATCGAAAGAGATATTGAAAAAGGAATCCTGACTGAGAAAGAAGCTCAGGAGCTGATTGACCATCTGGTAATGAAATTCCGTATGGTTAAATTCGCAAGAATTCCGTCTTACAATCAGCTGTTCTCCGGTGACCCGGTATGGGCTACTCTGGAAGTTGCCGGTATGGGAATCGACGGACGTTCTATTGTTACAAAGAACGATTTCCGTTTCCTGCATACACTGGAAAACATGGGACCGTCCCCAGAGCCGAACCTTACTGTTCTGTACTCTGAGCACCTTCCGGAAGCTTTCAAAAAATATGCAGCTCATATTTCTGTACAGACAAGCTCCATCCAGTATGAGAACGATGATGTAATGCGTCCGGTATGGGGCGATGATTACTCCATCTGCTGCTGTGTATCTGCTACCGAGACCGGTAAGGAGATCCAGTTCTTCGGCGCTCGTGCAAACCTTGCAAAATGCCTTCTGTACGCTATCAACGGCGGTAAAGACGAGAAGACAAAACAGCAGGTTGCTCCGGAATATCAGCCGATCACCAGCGAGTATCTGGACTATGATGAGGTTATGAAGAAATACGACGTTATGATGGACTGGCTGGCTCATCTGTACGTTGGAACTCTGAACATGATCCATTACATGCATGACAAATACTACTATGAGGCAGCAGAGATGGCTCTGATCGACACCGATGTAAGACGTACCTTCGCAACCGGTATCGCAGGATTCTCTCACGTAGTAGACTCCTTAAGCGCAATCAAATACGCTAAAGTTAAAGTTATCCGTGACGAAGAAGGAATGGCTGTTGACTTCGAGACAACCGGCGACTTCCCAAGATACGGCAACGACGATGACAGAGCAGACGAGATCGCTGTATGGCTGCTTCGTACCTTCATGGACAAACTGAAATACTGCCATACCTATCGTGATTCTGAGCCGACTACCTCTATCCTTACCATTACTTCCAACGTTGTATATGGTAAAGCAACTGGTTCTCTGCCGGACGGAAGAAAAGCCGGTGAGCCTCTGTCTCCAGGAGCTAACCCGTCTTACGGCGCAGAGAAGAGCGGACTTCTTGCTTCCCTGAACTCTCTGACAAAGATCCCGTATGAGTGGGCACTTGACGGAATTTCCAATACCCAGACCATCAACCCTGGTGCACTTGGAAATGAAGAAGGCGAGCGTATTGAGAACCTTGTAAACGTTATGGACGGATATTTTGACCAGGGTGCGCATCACCTCAATGTTAACGTGTTTGGCAAGGAGAAGCTTATCGACGCTATGGAGCATCCGGAGAAAGAAGAGTACGCAAACTTCACCATCCGTGTATCCGGTTACGCTGTGAAGTTCATTGATCTGACCAAAGAGCAGCAGATGGATGTTATCGCACGTACCTGCCACGATCATATGTAAAATAAATCGGAGAGCAGCAAAGCTTTGGATATGTCCAATTTAAAGAGGTGACAGGTTTTTACCTGTTGCCTCTTTATATTTTTGCGTATTTGCTCATTTATAGTTGATGTATTAAAAACAGCTTAAACTAATGGCACAATATCCAAAACCATGCTATCATAAAAAGCATATAGATTTTAAGAAACACCCAGACATAGATAGAAATGCGTGTAACATAAAATCCAGTCGAAGAAATGAGGTAAAAATTATGTTAGGAAATATCCATTCTATAGAAACATTCGGTTCCGCAGACGGTCCGGGTGTACGCTATCTGATTTTTTTAAAGGGCTGCAATATGCGCTGCAAATACTGTCATAATCCCGATACATGGGCAAAAACCGAAGGGGAAATGAAAAGCGCAGAAGAAATTTTACAACAGGCGCTGCGGTATAAAAGATACTGGGGCAAAAAGGGAGGTATTACCGTAAGCGGCGGAGAAGCACTGTTGCAGATTGATTTTGTCACAGAATTGTTTACGCTTGCCAAAGAAAAAGGTGTCAATACCTGTCTGGATACATCGGGCAATCCGTTTACCCGTGAGGAACCATTCTATTCTAAGTTTGAAAAACTGATGGAAGTGACGGATCTGTTTATGCTAGACATAAAGGAAATTGATGAGGACGAGCATAAAAAACTGACCGGCCAGACGAATAAGAATATTCTGGATATGGCAACCTGTCTGTCGGATCACGGTAAAGCGATGTGGATCCGACACGTGCTTGTGCCGGGCATTACCGATGATGATGGGCAGTTACACAGGCTCCGTGCATTTATTGATACGTTAAAAACCGTGGAACGTGTGGAAATTTTGCCATATCACACGCTGGGGGTATTTAAATGGAAAGAACTTGGGATTCCTTATGCACTGGAAGATGTGGAGCCGCCGACCAAAGAGCAGGTGGAACATGCACGGGAAATCATTATTCCCGGTTATAAATCCTGATTGTATGAACAGGAGGGACATAGAAGCAAGGAAAAAATGTATATGTCCCAACAGTATAGATGGGCGGGACATAAAGATAAAGAAAACATAAGGAAAAACAAATCATGACACAACCGGAAATTTTATACGAAGATGCACAGCTGATCGTCTGTTACAAACCGGCAGGCATTGCAACGCAGACAAAAAAACTGGGACAAAAAGACATGGTCAGCATACTTTTAAATCACATAGCACAGGAAGGAACCGGACAGCCGTTTATCGGTGTAGTCCATCGGCTGGACCAGCCGGTGGAAGGCGTGATGGTGTTTGCAAAAACAAAACAGGCGGCAGCAAAATTGTCGGCACAGGTGAAAGACCATTCCTTCGGGAAAAAATATTATGCCAGAGTACAGCTTACGGAAGGAAAAACTTTTGCGGAAGCTACCGGTCATGCCGCAGAGGGAACGCTGCGGGACTGGATGCAGTTTGACCGGAAAGAGAATAAATCCTGTGTGGTGGAGGAGCCACGGAAGGAGCAGAAGAATGTAAACAGTAAAAACGGGGTGCAGGAAGCCTTACTGGATTACCGTGTCATAAAGGAAGAAGAAAAAACAGCGTTGCTGGATATCACGCTGCATACCGGACGACATCATCAGATCCGTGTGCAGCTGGCACATCTCGGAACGCCCATCTGCGGGGATCATAAGTATGGGAATGCTGCAGGCGGTATGCCGGAATTGTGCAGTTATCATATCGATTTTATACATCCGGTCAGCGGAAAAACGATGACGTATGATATAAAACCGAGAAATTTCGGAATCGCATTTTAGAATAGGTGGGATGCTCTGCTCAACCTTGACAATCGGCTGTGTTCGTCATATTATATATTCGGGCTTTTCTGCGCGTTTTGCGGGCAGAAAAGGAAAACTCTTACACGAGTATAACGTAAAAAATGACCGCACAGTGGTCGCAGAAAAGGAGAAAGACATGGCGAAAGAGAAGAAACTTGTTGAAGCCATTACTTCCATGGAGGAAGATTTTGCACAATGGTATACCGACGTCGTAAAGAAAGCAGAGCTGATCGATTATTCCGCAGTAAAGGGCTGCATGATCATCAAGCCCGATGGGTATGCTATCTGGGAAAATATACAGCATGAATTAGACCGCAGATTCAAAGAAACAGGCGTAGAGAATGTATATATGCCGATGTTCATTCCGGAGAGCCTTCTGGAAAAAGAAAAGGATCATGTAGAAGGATTCGCGCCCGAGGTTGCATGGGTAACCTATGGTGGTTTGCAGAAGCTTCAGGAGCGTCTGTGCGTTCGCCCGACTTCTGAGACACTGTTCTGTGATTTTTATAAAAATGATATCCAGTCCTACAGAGACCTTCCGAAGGTATATAATCAGTGGTGTAACGTTGTTCGCTGGGAAAAAGAAACCCGTCCGTTTTTGCGTTCCAGAGAGTTTTTGTGGCAGGAAGGCCATACGGCACATGCAACTGCTGAAGAAGCAGAAGAGCGTACGATCCGGATGCTGAATGAATATGCGGATTTTGCTGAGCAGGTACTTGCGATTCCGGTGATCAAGGGACGCAAAACAGAAAAAGAAAAATTTGCGGGTGCAGAAGCAACCTATACAATTGAAGCGCTGATGCATGATGGCAAGGCACTTCAGTCCGGAACCAGCCACAACTTTGGTGACGGCTTTGCGAAAGCATTCGGAATCCAGTTTACAGACAAGGATAACAAATTAAAATATGTTCATCAGACTTCCTGGGGAGTGTCCACCAGAATTATCGGTGCGATCATTATGGTTCATGGTGATGATTCCGGACTGGTACTTCCTCCTAAGATTGCACCTACACAGGTTATGATCATCCCGATTCAGCAGAAGAAGGAAGGCGTTCTGGAAAAGGCAAACGAATTAAAGGAAGTATTAAGTAACTTCCGGGTAAAGGTTGATGATTCCGACAAGAGTCCCGGATGGAAATTCTCTGAACAGGAAATGCGTGGAATTCCGCTTCGTGTGGAACTGGGACCGAAAGATATTGCGGCAAATAAATGTGTGGTTGTCCGCAGAGATACCAGAGAGAAAATTGAGGTTTCCCTGGATGAGATCGAGACAAAGATTCCGGAACTGTTAGAGACCGTTCAGAAAGATATGTTTGCGCGTGCAAAGGCACATCGTGATGCACATATCTGGGATGCACATAATTACGAAGAATTTAAGGATATTGCAGAAAATAAACCGGGATTCATCCGTGGTATGTGGTGCGGAGATCAGGCATGTGAGGACAAGATCAAAGAAGATCTGGCAGTAACCTCACGCTGTATGCCGTTTAATGATCAGGAACAGATTTCAGATGTTTGTGTATGCTGTGGAAAACCGGCACATAAGCTGGTATATTGGGGCAAGGCATATTAAAAATCAGCCGGGATTATGGATTTCAAAGAGGGGGTTGGAGCCATGATTGAAAAGTATTTTAATGGTGTTATAGAACAGGTATATCACAGAATCGGAAACGCAGAAAAGAACATTGTTATGGCAAGCTATAACAATGACTTTTCTGTGTCCGGGCTGGAGAATAAAAAACGTTATCAGGAAGACGATAACGTTTTTTTTGCCTGTTGTGAATTGCGATATGAAAAGTTATCCGGAGCATATGCACCTTTTTTAGATATTATCTGCGATATGTTCCGGCAATTTGTAAAGGGCGATTTTGATTCCTTTTTACGGGAATGCAAAACCTATGAACTGCACCGTTCGTTATTTCTTGGGTACTACGAAGACGGTGTCTGCAAAAGAGAAGAAGGGGTACTGTTAAACGAAGTAGAGTATGAGCAGCGGCGCATGACAGATGCAATCGTTGCCATGTTAAAGAAACTGACAGAATATCGTCCAATTCTGATTGTGATCAACCGGTTTCAGCTGGTGGGACGCAGTTCGATGGAACTTATTTACCGGCTTGTGACAGATCCTTCTTCTAAAATCGGAATTGTGCTGGGTGTAAACGAGATGCAGCCACGGCTGGATACGGCAAACGATGTGTGGGATGCGATTGTCGAAAAACTTGAAGACAGCAGCCAGATCTATCACATCGGAAGTTCCGGAAAGCACAGAGACCGGGAGAAGGCAGAGGATATTGCAGAGGATAAAAACTATGCACATATGCTCAGAAAAGTAGAAACGATTCTCAGTTTTCTGGATTGTGATCAGGCAAAATTTTACTTGCAGAAACTGGAGTACAAGCTTAAATTTGAGGATATTTTTATTGAGGAGGTAACGCTTCGGAATTTTTATCTTTTGTATACGCGCACAGCTATTATGCGGGCGGAACTTTCAAAAGCACTGGAGATGGTGGATTCTGCCATGCGCCTGCCATCGGTCCGGAAAGATTTGTTTTACCGCAGTGAGTGTGCTTTTTTAAAGGGAACCTGTCTGATGTATCAGGGAAAACTGCAGCAGGCTGAGATGTATGCGCAGTATGCAAAGGAAGAAGCCGAAAAAAGCGGGAACGAAAAACAGATATTTAAAGCAGAACTTTTATCGGTTATGGCGCGGATGTCCGGCTGGTATAATATCTTCTTCTGTGTTCAGGATATCCCGATTGATGAGGGATTGATTGAAAAACTGATGCAGAACAATTATCGGAACCATCTGGCACATATTTATATTTATGCGTATGATAACCGGCCGGAGATGGTTGCAAGGGCGTACCGCTCTGAGGCGTCTCTTTTGTATTTTAGTAAGGGTGTCGCGCTGGCAAAAGAAATCGGAAATGAACAGCTGGTATACGATGCATATCAGAAAAATATCATGCTTGCAGCGACCAATGGCATGAATGAGATCGCGATGCTGTATTCTGTGCGTACATATCAGTTCATGAAGTCCAGAGATGATATTTATGAGGGCAGAATTTTATCCGGAATCGGCTATAATCTGAGTGCCATGGGAAAGAACCAGCTGGCGGAGAATTATTATAACCGCGCGATTGAGGTATTTTATCATCTGCGTCTTCCGGAGGATATCGCGGAAGTATTTTATAACCGCGCGCTGAACTATATCATGCAGGAGAAATATGCGAGGGCAGAACATGATCTGCTGATGGCTATGAAGGTGATTGAAAAATTACATCTGAACAGCCTGCGCGTATGTAATCTGTCAAAATTATACGGTTTGCTGGCACTTGTGAGCATTATGCAGCAGGATCGCTTCAACTGTGAGCGGTATTTATTGAACTGCAGACAGTTTTTAAATTATATCATTGAAAAAGAAAAAGATAATGAGAACGAAGAAATCATTCATGATTATGCAAAGTGTGATGACGACATGTTCTTATATATGTTTTCCACAGCGATGCTCAATCGTATGGACGGCAGACAGGAAGATGCACTGGCCGGTTTTGAACAGGCGGAGCGTTTTTTGCTGCAGGCAGAAGGAAACCAGTTTTTTAGTTACCGGTTGTTCCGAAAGGAGAGAATGACTCTTTTTGAAGAAATGGGACGCAGTGAGCGCTGCCAGATAGAACGCGCGACTCTTTTGCAGCATGAGGAGATCAATGCGCAGGCGGCACGGCTACTTCCAATGAATCTGTTGCAGGAGATCGATCTGGGAGAGCATCCGGAAACGTGTGCGGTGCAGGAAGAAGATATCGAATTGCTGATTAAACAGGAAGGACTTTTCCAGGATTATGCAACCTCCCGCAGACAGATGGAGTTTATTTCCACATGGCAGAAGCTGATTGATGTGAGCGGAAGCAATGTAGAGGCAATGGTACAGAATGCCTTTAATACATTCATGAATCATTTCAGTCTGGATTGTGCATTGTACATCTGTTACCATGAGGATGGGGCACATGTACTTTATAACGACACCAAGTGTGAAATGACACAGGAAGTGATCGAAGGAATCGGAAACACCATGCTGGAATATCCAGAGGGGTTTGCCGTGTCAAAAATCAGTGACAGTTTTTTGGAACATCAGGATACCATCGGATATTTTGGTGTGGATGATGTATGTTCCTTTGTGGCAGTACCGTTTATGAAAAACGGAAAGCTGACCAGTCTTTTGATTACGTATGTCAGTATGAAAGATAACTGGCATGGGTCCATCGAGCGCTATATGCTCAATGAGGATGATCTGAGAATTTATTCCCTGCTCTTTCGAGAGATGGAATATTCGATCAACCGGATGGAAGCCAATGATAAAATTTATATGATGAACCGGAAGCTGCAGGAAGCAGCTGTCACCGATCTGCTTACCGGAATCTATAACCGTGCCGGTATGTATGAGGAAATCCAGAAGATGATTGAGTGTTACAGTATGTCAAAAAAAGCACATCATGTTGGGCTGATGTTTATCGATCTGGACAACTTTAAACACTACAATGATACATTTGGACATGACGTCGGGGATCTGATTTTAAAGGAAATGGCAAAGATTTTCCAGAAGGCATCCAAAGGCAGAGGCTTTGTTGCGCGATATGGTGGAGATGAATTTATCATGATTTTAAATACGGATGATCATGAGATTTTGGAAAATATTGCAAAAGGAATTTACGAGAAGATCAATGCCACGCAGGGATTTCAGCAAAAGATTGAAAAATATCTTGGACATGCAATTACGACAACGGAAAAATCAAGGATTACCTGTTCCATCGGAATTGCAAGCGCCGGAGATGTAAGAAAAGAGGAAGATATCAACGAGCTGATCCGCAGTGCGGATGAGATTTTATACAAAGTCAAAACAGGAGAAAAAGGACATTACGCATTTTTATGAAAATTCAATTACCAGAACACGTAAAGCAAATAATACACAGACTCCAGCAGGAGGGGTATGATGCCTATGCTGTAGGGGGATGCGTCAGGGATACCCTTTTGGGGCGCTGTCCGCAGGATTGGGATATCACAACTTCGGCCAGACCACAGGTGGTCAAATCCCTGTTTTCCCATACGATTGATACGGGCATTGCCCATGGGACCGTTACAGTTATGCTCGATCATACAGGGTATGAAGTGACCACCTACCGGATTGACGGGGAATATACCGACAGCAGACATCCGAGGGAAGTGACGTTTACAAGAAGCCTGAAAGAGGATTTGCTGCGCAGAGATTTTACAATCAATGCAATGGCATACAATGATAAAGACGGACTGATTGATATTTTCGGAGGAAAAGAGGATCTGCAAAGGAAATGTATCCGGTGCGTGGGAAATGCCAAAGAACGTTTCAGCGAAGATGCACTCAGAATCTTGCGAGGTGTGCGTTTTGCGGCACAGCTGGGATTTGATATTTCAGAAGATACAAAAGAAGGTATGCGTGAGCTGGCACCAACACTTAGAAATATCAGTATGGAACGGATACAGGTGGAGCTTGTGAAGATGCTCACTTCCGACCGACCGGAGTTACTTAAAATGGCATGGGAATTGAAAATTACACAGATATTTCTGCCAGAATTTGATCGTATGATGGAAACGATACAGGAGACACCGCACCATATGTATAACGTGGGTGAACATACACTGCATGCGATGAAAAATGTACGTGCAGATAAGATACTGCGTTTGACTATGCTTTTACACGACACAGGAAAACCAGCTCTAAAAACGATGGATGCAAATGGAGTTGCACATTTTAAAAAACATGCCTTCTCCCCTGCGGCAGAGAGTGAAAAAATTGCCGGACGTGTATTAAAGCGCCTGAAATTCGACAATGATACATTGCGTAAAGTGACAAAACTTGTAAAATATCACGATTACCGCATGGAAGCAACGGAAAAAAATGTGCGGCGCGCGATGAATATTATAGGTGAAGAATTATTTCCATATTATATGGAAGTAAGGCGTGCGGATGTACTTGCGCAGAGCCTGTACAAAAGAGAA
>OKRW01002642.1_pt1 | contig 12615 bp, 9 predicted proteins | sample 1601151 | NCBI WGS metagenome assembly OKRW01 (sample SAMEA3541471, study PRJEB24748) | human gut metagenome | biome: human gut; feature: human-associated habitat; material: faeces | place: China | collected 2012 | reverse complement strand
CGCTTGGCTGCCGCTCGAAGCTCAACCGATTTCGACGAAGCGAAATTCGAATGCGAAGAAGTGGAAGCCCGCCTGCGGGAAACGTACCGAAGGCTTTCGGTGCTGTTTATTGCCAAACGTTCCCTTGAGGCCGCCATTGCCGAATGGGAACGCAAAAGCCAACCCGAGGTGTATCGCACCGCTTCACGTTTGCTTTCGCAGATGACTGACGGCGCTTGGCGGCGGGTTCGCATGAACGCCCAGGGTGAACTGGAGGTGATCGATGCGGTTAAAACCGTGCGCCCACCCCATTTTCTTTCGCTAGGTACGCGTCAGCAGCTGTATTTGAGCTTGCGCATAGCCCTTCTTCTCTCGGCGGCGAATGTTGGTCGCGGGCTTCCCGTGCTGTGCGACGACATATTGGTTAATTTCGACGATGAACGGCGCGCTCAGGCTGCCCGTGCTTTGGCGGAATTGGCACGGTATCGGCAGGTAATCCTGTTTACGTGCCATTCGGACGTTGCAGCCTTGATGGGAACTGTTGATCCGCGAAGCAATTTGATTCAACTGTAGTATGATTTTGGTTGCTAGGGCTTGTTGCGCGCTTTGGCTCGTTGCACCTGGCTAATTATTGAAACATCGAAAGGACCTTTCATGCCAAGCACGGTTCTCCTTGGCGCTCAGTGGGGCGACGAGGGCAAAGGCAAGATCACTGACCTTATTGCGAGCGACTACGATTACGTTGTTCGTTACCAGGGCGGAAACAACGCAGGCCACACGGTTATCCATGGTGATACCAAGTTGGCGCTTCATCTGATTCCTTCTGGCGTTATGTACGATCACATCACGCCTGTTATCGGCAACGGTTGCGTTATCGACCCGAAGGTTCTCGTTGAGGAAATGAACATGCTGCAGGGAGAAGGTTTCTCCTGCGACCGCCTGCGCATTTCCTGCGACGCTCATATCATCATGCCATATCACATCGATCTCGACGGAGCATCCGAGCGCCATTTGGGCAAGCACAAGATCGGTACCACCAAGCGCGGCATCGGTCCTGCTTACGAGGATAAAATCTCCCGTTGCGGCATTCGCGTTCAAGATCTGCTCGATGAAAAGATCTTCCGTGAAAAGGTTGAGGCGGCCCTGTTCCTGAAGAACCAGGTTCTTACCAAGATCTATGATCTTGAGCCCTATACGGTCGATCAGATCTGCGAGATGTATCTCCCCTATGCTGACGTTATGCGTGAACATATGGCTGAAACCACGCAGCTGCTGAACGCAGAGCTTCGCGCCGGCAAGAACGTGCTGTTCGAAGGCGCTCAGGGCACTATGCTCGATGTTGATCATGGCACCTATCCGTTCGTAACCTCTTCTTCCTGCTGCGCTGGCGGCGCACCCACCGGTTCCGGTGTGGGCCCGAAGGCGATTGGCAAGGTTCTGGGCATTGCCAAGGCATACATCACGCGCGTTGGTTCCGGTCCGTTCCCTACGGAACTTCATGACGAAACCGGCGAGCTTCTGTGCAAGACGGGCGGCGAATACGGTGTAACCACCGGTCGCAAGCGCCGCTGCGGTTGGTTCGACGCGGTTCAGGCGCGCTATGCGGTAGAGGTTAACTCCATGACGGACATGGCCCTTACCAAGCTCGACGTTCTCTCCTGTGTTCCCCGCATCAAGGTATGCGTTGCCTATGAGGCGGACGGTCAGCGTTACGACTACTTCCCCATGCAGCATTCGGTTATCTACCCGAAGAACGTAACGCCTATCTATGAAGAGCTTCCTGGCTGGGAGGGTGTTGATATCTCTGATTGCAAGAAGTTCGAAGACCTGCCCGCAAATGCGCAGAGCTACGTTAAGTACCTTGAAGAGGTTTCTGGCGTAAAGGCGTCCATCATCGCTGTTGGTCCCGACCGCAACCAGACTATCTTCAATGGCTGGGAGAGCCGCTAACGATATGGGTCTCACCCGGTAAAGCAAAACAAGCAAAGCACCTTCGCGGAATAACCTGCGGGGGTGCTTTTTGGCATCAAACAAGAAAGGTTTGAACCATGAACATTCTGGTTCTTGGCGGCGGTGGCCGTGAGCATGCTATTTCGTGGGCGCTTGCGAAATCGCCTCGTTGCACCGAGTTGTACGTGGCTCCTGGCAATGGTGGCACGGCAAACATCGCTCGCAACGTTAAGGATCTCAATGCTGAAGACGCTCAGGCGGTACTCGCATTTGCCCAGGCTCACAACATCGAACTGGTGGTAATCGGTCCTGAGGCTCCCCTTGTGGCGGGCGTTGCCGATGTTCTTCGTGAAGCGGGTATTCCTGTGTTTGGCCCCGATGCTCAGGGTGCTCAGCTGGAAGGCTCTAAAACCTACTCCAAGCGCTTCATGGACGCCAACGGCATCCCCACGGCACGCTATCAGAGCTTTACCGACGCAGCTTCGGCTCGCGCATATTGCGAAGAGCTGGGTGCTCCATTGGTTGTTAAGGCTGATGGTCTTGCTGCAGGCAAGGGCGTTGTGGTTGCTGAAACGCTTGATATGGCGCTTGATGCCGTTGAGGCTTGCTTTGACGGCAGCTTTGGCGATGCAGGTCAAACGGTTGTTGTGGAAGAGATGCTTACTGGTCCTGAATGCTCCCTTCTGGCCTTCGTTTCCAACGGCAAGGCATTCTGCATGGCTCCCGCGCAAGACCATAAGCGCGCCTACGATGGCGACCTTGGCCCCAACACGGGCGGCATGGGTGTGTATTCTCCTGTGCCTATCGTTACTGAAGAAGAAATGGCAACCATGGTTTCCATCATGGAACAGTCTGCCGCCGCTACGGCAAAGGCTCCGTTCGAAAACGACTATCGCGGCTGCCTGTATGGCGGGGTCATGCTTACGCCCGAAGGCCCGAAGGTGCTGGAATTCAACGCGCGCTTCGGCGATCCTGAAACTCAGGTAGTGCTGCCCCGCCTCGAAGGCGATCTGGTAAATATCATGCTTGCCGTTGCGGAAGGCCGTCCTGAGGACATCGTTCTTTCTTGGTCTGACAAATGGGCGGTAAGCGTTGTTTTGGCAAGCGAAGGATACCCAGGGTCTTATGAAAAGGGCAAGGTTATCCTTGGCGTGGAAGAGGCTCAAGATCTTGACGACGTTATTGTTTTCCATGCTGGCACGGCGTTGAACCCCGACGGTGAGCTCATTACCGCTGGTGGTCGTGTTCTGAATGTAGTTGCCCTGGGCGATACGTTCGAAGAGGCTCGCAACCGCGCCTATGAAGCATGCGAACTCATCAAATTCGAGGGCGTTCAGTATCGTTCCGATATCGGTCGCCGCGCACTGCAAGGCCGTTCTGCTTGGGAATAGGCTGTTTATCGAATCGAGGCACCCATTGTGGGTGCCTCGATTTTTTTGTCTGCGTTCGTTGGTGCCGCGATTCGTTACTTGTGTCCATCAGGGAAACAAGGTGATCTGAAAATCTATCTGCAGGTTATCACGGGTCTTAGTTGAAGCTTGAAATATTTGTTGCATAAAAGTCTTGACGTATAGAAGACCTATCGGTAATATAACAACTCGCGTCAGATATGATGCTTTCGGTTGGGTAGCTCAGCTGGTAGAGCAGCGGATTGAAAATCCGCGTGTCGCGGGTTCAAGTCCCGCCCCGACCACCACAATTCAAAGACCCGCTTCGGCGGGTCTTTTTTCGTTATAAGCACGATTATGGTAAAACGCCCCCCCGAAAAGGGAGTTGATGCGCACCGTAGAGGCGCGGCGCCCATCCAAAGGTGACGCCCTAAGCCAATAACCAGCCTCCTTCGGCGAATAGTACCTGCCCTGTCAGATACGAGGACTCATCAGCTGCCAAGAACAGCACGCAGTTGGCGATATCGTCTTTGGTGCCACGGCGGCCGAGTGGGATCTTGTTGCACAAATCAATTTCGCGTTGCTTGTCGGCGTACAGGGCCGCATTCAAGTCGGTGGGAACACTGCCAGGCCCCACGGCGTTCACGCGGATGTTTGAAGGGCCCAGATCGCGTGCGAGCGTTTTGGTAAGAGTGACTACGCCCGCCTTGCTGATGTTGTATAGCAGGTTGTGCGGGATGTAGGTAACGCTGGAAACCGAAGCGATGTTCACGATGCTGCCGCCTGCGCCGTGCTCCCGGTTATAGCGTGCAAACCATTGGCTGGCGAAGATCATCGACTTCAGGTTTGTATCCATTACACGTTCCCAATCGGCTTCGGTAACGGTTTCGATAGTCTCTCTCGTGAAGATTCCTGCGTTGTTCACCAGGATGTCGAATGAGCCGAACTTTTCCACTACCGCTTCGAAGAATGCCCTGATTTGATCGACCTGCATCATATTGACGGGCTTTGCCATGATGCGACTACGGTCGTCGCCAGCGATTTCTTGCATCAGCTCTTCTTTGCCGTTTGGTGAAATGCTGCACAAGGCAACGTTGGCGCCCGCCTCGTAGAATCGTTCTGCGATGCGTCGCCCGATACCGCGTGCCGAGCCAGTAATGACAGCTGTTTTTCCTGAGAAATCGTACGTGATGGACATGCCTGTTCCTCCTGCCTTGAACGGGGTTGCTCTAAGCGCTTCGTTTGTCTGGATCGTAACATGTGCCGTTGTTGGGTTTTTCCTTGAGGCATTTTCATCTGACCAGCGGCGACGAGATCGCTTAAATGGCATTTTCTATACAGCACTGGGTGAAGGTGGCATACGTGTTGCCATTTGGTAAAATTGGAAGACCTATGAAAGAAGGACAAATGATCGATTTTGCCATTCAGGGGATCTACCCTCCCTCACTCCAGGCTCTGGTCGACGGCAAGGTTGCCAGTCGAGCTAGATGCAAGGACAGCTCTCTTTATGGCTTTTCCGAAGAAGCGCAGCAATGCGCCGCTGAATATATGGGATGGGCAACGCTGGCAAGTGAACCGCCGTGCCCTATCGACGAGATCCAGGATTTTGCCGACGAGATGATTTCTCGCGGCTTGAAAACGGTTATCCTCATCGGCCAGGGTGGATCCACCCAGGCTCCGATGACGCTTACCAAATACAACAAGCCTGATTCTTCGCTTATTACGTTCAAGACGCTCGATTCGGTATCGGCGGTGCGTGTTCGTACCATCTTGGCTGAATGCGACCCCAAAACCACGCTTATCATTCAATCTTCCAAGTCGGGCGGCACCATCGAGCCCACCTTGGTTATGAAAGCGGTCCGCACCATCTTGGCGGAAACCTTGTCGGAAGAGGAAATTCCCTCTCATCTGATCGCCATCACCGATCCCGGCTCTGAGCTTGAGGCTCGTGCCAAGGAAGAGGGATGGGCTAAGGTATTCTCTGGCGAGCCCACGGTTGGCGGTCGCTATTCTGCTCTTTCCGTTTTCGGTTTGGTTCCTGCTGCTTTGGTGGGCATTGACATCAAAAAGGTTATGGAAAGCGCACGCAACGCTGAGGAGCTGTGCTCTACTGACGACCTGGACAACCCTGCGTCGAACTTGGCAGCATTCCTGTTCGACAACTATAAGAATGGGCGCGACAAGTTTTCGTTCTTCACGCCAAAGCGCGGCCGCGTACTTGGTTTGTGGATTGAGCAGCTGGTAGCTGAAAGCTTGGGCAAGAACGGCTTCGGCATCCTGCCCAACATCGAGGTTGACTCGCTGGTTCTGCGCGAAGACCCCCATGACCGCACGGTTATTACCTACAACACCAAAACCGATCTGTGGGACGATCGCCAGAACTTCAGCCATGCGCTTGAGTTCATCGACCCAGCCATTCCGCGCATGAGCTTCAAGGTTCTGAACGTGGAAGAAGTGGCGGCTCACTTCGTTATGTGGGAATACGCCATTGCTATGGTTGGTTACCTTATGAAGGTATGTCCCTTCGATCAGCCCGACGTGGCGGTTGCCAAGAAGGAAGTGCTGAACATCCTGGCCAACGGCGCTCGCGACCCTGAATTCGTGGAAAAGGGCCTTGCGGGCATTCCTATCGGCGACGTTGAGGTGCATGTGTCCGATGCTTTGCGCGGTTCTGTTGCGGACGAATCGCTTGTTTCCGCATTGCGCGCACTGTTCGGCAGCCTCGAACCCGGCGACTACTTCAGCTTGAATGCGTTCCTTCCCTTCACCGGCGAAGGTCGTCGCGAAGCGTTGGAAGAAATTCGCCACTCGGTTGCCGACCGTTTGGGTGCGGCATCGTGCTTGGAAATTGGCCCTCGCTACCTGCATTCCACCGGCCAGCTTCATAAGGGCGGCCCGAACGAAGGCGTGTTCCTGATTATCTCGGCAGAAGAACCGAAGGATATTGCCATCGAAGACCCCCGCGCACAGAGCTTGGGCGAACTTGCAAAGGCTCAGGCTTCGGGCGACTTCGCAATTCTTTCCGACCGTGGTCGCCGCTGCGTTCAAGTGCATTTGCCTGACAACTCCGCAGTGTCCATTCGTGCCTTGGTTAAGGCGTTCAAGGAGGCAATCAACGCATGACGCGTGAAGCGCTTGATCTAAAAATATCTGGCGTAGTACAAGGGGTGGGTTTCCGCCCCTTTGTCTATCGTGAGGCAAAAAAACGAGATATTGCCGGCTGGGTTCTGAACGATGTTGAAGGCGTAAAGGTACATGCCGAGGGCGAAACCCTGCCGCTTGACAGGTTTGTGCTGGCCCTTTCCGAAGAGGCGCCGGCTGCTGCGCAAGTAAGCGAAATCGAGATTGCAGAAGTGCCCGTACAAGGCTTTGACGCTTTTGAGATTCGTTTTTCCGATGCGGCGGAACGGGATGAAGCCACGCTTGTTTCGCCTGATTTGGCAACGTGCGACGCTTGCGTTGAAGAGCTGTTCGACCCGAACAATCGTCGTTTCCATTACCCCTTCATCAACTGCACCAATTGCGGTCCGCGCTTCACCATCATGCGCAAGCTGCCTTACGATCGCCCCGAAACATCTATGGCGCAGTTTAAGATGTGCCCGGCATGCCAGGAGGAATACTCCGATCCTGCCGATAGGCGTTTCCATGCGCAGCCCGATGCGTGCTTTGAGTGCGGTCCTGAAATTGGCTGGATTGAGTCGGGTTCTGCGGATGGCCTTTCGCTCGAAGGCGTTTCCTGGGCAAAAAACGTCAAGGAATCTGACGAGATTTTCCATCGTGCCGCAAAGCTGATTGCAGCAGGTGGCATCGTTGCCGTTAAAGGCTTGGGCGGGTATCACCTGGTGTGCGACGCTGCTAACGAGGCGGCTCTTGCCGCATTGCGTCATCGCAAACATCGCCCCGGCAAGGCGTTTGCCGTTATGGTTGCTTCAGTGGAAGAGGCTCGCGCTCTTTGTGAAATAAACGATGCCGAAGCGCGTCAGCTTACGAGCCCTGCGCGCCCTATTGTGTTGCTGCGAAAGCGTTCCGATGCGACGTTCGCGAAGGGCCTGGCCGATAATCTGCCCGAACTGGGCGTAATGCTGCCCACCACGCCCGTACAGCACCTGCTGCTTCACGAATGTGGTGGCATGCTTGTTATGACATCGGGCAACATCCACGACGAGCCTATCGTTATCGATGAAGAAACAGCCTTTTCCCAGCTTGCTGGCGTTGCCGATGCGTTCCTGGTGAACAACCGTGAAATTGTGGGGCGCTATGACGATTCCGTTATTCGTATCCTCAACAGCGGTGCTGCGGGCGACATCGTTCAGTTCATCCGTCGCGCTCGCGGTTATGCGCCGCTTCCCGTTTCGGCTCCGTGCCCCGAAGGCGCAAGCGAAGGGCTTTTGGCGGTAGGTCCCGAGCAGAAAAGCACGCTAACCTATGCGCGTGCTGGCAAGGCGTTTGTTTCCCAGCATGTGGGCGACCTGGAAAGTGCTGCGGTGTTCGACGCATGGAACGAAACGCGCCAGCGCTATGCTAGCTTGCTGCATTTTGAGCCTAAGCGCATAGTGTGTGACTACCATCCTGAATATCTTTCTACCAAATGGGCGATGAACCAGGGTATGCCCCTAACGCGCGTGCAGCATCACCATGCGCACATTCTTTCCGTTATGGGCGAAAACAACTTGGAAGGCCCTGTATGCGGTTTCGCGTTCGACGGCACGGGCTATGGGCTCGATGGGGCTATTTGGGGTGGTGAAGTTCTGCTTTCGAATCTTCAAGCCTACGAGCGCTTTGTGAACTTCGCTTACATTCCCCTGCCAGGCGGCGCGGCCGCCATCAAGGATCCTGCGCGTATTGCCTATGGCGCTCTGTGGTCGTTTGACCTGCTGGAACACGAGCAGGCTAAGAAGTTCGTATCCGAATGCGTTCCGAATGCCGAAGTGTTTGAGCAGATGATTGAAAAGGGCTTAAACACTCCCGAAACGTCTTCGGTCGGGCGCATCTTCGATGCGGCGTCTGCTCTGTTGGGTGTGTGCACTCACCCTTGCTACGAGGGTGAAGCGGCCATTCTTTTGGAGGATGCAGCTCATAGGGCCCAGGTAGAGGCAGCGGGCTTGCCTGTGGAAGACGAGCGTTACCGTATTGGCTTCATCAAGAACACGGCAACGGAAAACAGCACGGCAGCCGATACTTCGGTTTTGCTGATGGACGTAGCGCCGGTATTTGCCGCCATGCTCGACGACATGCAGGCGTCGGTTCCCACCTCCGTTATCGCCGCGCGCTTCCACGGCGCCTTCGTGGAGGCCATTGTAAATGTTGCCGAATTGGTGCGAGCCACCTACGGCATCGAGGTTATGGCGCTTGCCGGTGGCGTGTTCATGAACCGCTATCTAATGGAGCGCACGCTTGCGCGCTTGCAGGAGCGCGGCTTTACGGTGGCGCTGAATAAAGAGCTGCCACCCAACGATGCTTCAATTTCTTATGGACAGGCTGTGCTAGGATTGCAGGCGCAACATGAGGAGTGATGCAATATGTGTTTAGCTATTCCCGCCCAAGTTCGTACCATCAACGATAATAATTTGGCGGTAGTGGATATTCTGGGCGTTACCCGTGAAGTGGCGCTTGACCTTACCCCCTCTGCTCAGGTGGGCGATTTTGTCCTGGTTCATGCTGGCTTTGCCATCGAAGTGGTAAGCGAGGAAGACGCTCAGGAAACGCTCGACCTGATCAAGCAGATTCCCGAACTTGCCGACGTCGAGGGATTGTAGGCGGGCGATTCCGATGGATTTGTCTTCTTTCAAAGATCCAGAGCTTGCCCGTGGCTTAATCCGTTCGATTGAGAAATGGGCGCCTGAGCACGCAACCTTGATGGAGGTGTGCGGCACCCACACGGTTGCTATTGCCCGCAACGGTTTGCGCACCATGATGCCCGAAGGTGTACGTTTGGCATCGGGCCCTGGTTGTCCGGTGTGCGTTACCAGCAACAAAGACATCGATACGGTTATTGCGCTTTCGCGCGTTCCTGGCGTAACCATTGCCACCTTTGGCGATATGACGCGCGTGCCGGGGTCGACTTCCAGCCTGCTGAAGGAGCAGGCCGAAGGGCGTTCGGTAAGTATCGTGTATTCTCCGCTCGATGCGCTGAAGCTTGCTCAGGAAAACCCCGACCAGCAAATTGTGTTCGTGGGTGTGGGCTTTGAAACCACCACCCCCTTGGTCGCCATGGCCATTAAACGCGCCAAGGCGCTGGGTCTTAAGAATTTCAGTGTTTTCGTGGCGCATAAGAATATGCCCGGTGCGCTGGAAACTATTGTTTCCGATCCTTCGCTGCAGATTGATGCGCTTATTTTGCCCGGTCATGTAAGCACTATCATCGGCATGAAGCCTTATGAGTTCCTGGCGAAGAAGTACGGCATTCCCGGCGTTATCACCGGTTTCGAAGCGGTGGATGTGCTTCAGGGCGTTGCCATGATCATGCGCCAGCTTCACGAAGGACGCGCTGAGATAGAGATTGCCTATACGCGTGGCGTTGCGCCCGAAGGCAATCCGGTTGCCGTTGCTGCCATCAACGAAGTGTTCCATACCGTAGATGCAACATGGCGCGGATTGGGCGTTATTCCTGGATCGGGCTATGCGATTCGCCCCGAATTTGCCGAGTTCGATGCATTCCAGCGTTTCGAGCCTGAAGTTGAGCCCACGCAGGAGCCGAAGGGCTGTCGCTGCGGTGATGTGTTGCGCGGCATGATGGCTCCAAACGAATGCCCCTTGTTCCGCAAGGTGTGCACGCCCGAAAATCCCGTGGGTCCGTGCATGGTTTCCTCTGAAGGATCCTGCGCTGCCTATTTTAGGTACCTGTAGCGGTTCTGCTGGTAGCATCTGCGATGATGCTGTTTGCAAATATAGTTACGAAAATCCGCCTGTGCAACGGAGAAATGCTTTTTCTTTCTCCGATCTGCCAGGCGGTTTTGCTTATTTTGTTGAAATGCCGTTAAAAGCACGGATCGAGTCTTATTCACGTACGCATTGGGCACTTCGGTGCAGCGTGCGTTATGCTACAATAATGCTAAAACCGATGATTAACTAGGGGATGGGAGCGTTATGCGCGCGGAGCCTCGGGAAAAGCTGAATCCACGCATCAAGGCAGTGTGGCGCATCAGCGATACGTTGATGCTTACCGTGGTGTGGCTGATTCTAGCGTCGCCGGGAGCCATCGCGTTGCTCGTCGACGCGTCGGAAGCATACTGGGCGGAGCCCTATGTGCTGGCGTTCACCGTTCTGTACGTGGTTTTGCTGGTTATATTCCTGCTTGCGGTAACGCCGCTGCGCTACATTCGTTGGCATTATGAGCTTCGCCCTGATTTCTTGGAGCTGAAGTACGGCATCGTTTGGCGCAAACATATCGTGGTTCCTTTCATCCGTGTGCAGAATACCGATACGAAGCAGGGCCCCATTTTGCGCGCTTTCGGCCTGGCAAGTGTGACGGTTTCAACTGCTGCGGGGTCGATGGAAATCCCTGGTCTGTTAACCGAAGAGGCAGACAGCGTTCGTGATCGTGCTGCCGAATTTGCTCGCCTTGCCCGCGAGGACGTGTAGCTATGAGCTCCAACGGCCCCATTCCTCCCAATATGAACTCTGCGCCGTTAGGTGCTTCGGCTTACGAGCCCGAGCAAACGGGCGTGCGTCATTCGCTGCATCATTGCTATATCTGGCTGGGTGCGCTGCGCGCTGCGCCGGTCATTTTCATATGCGGGTTTTCTTCATTGCCAGGGCTTACGAAGTTGGCCGAAGCCCTTGGCTTCACTTCGGTCAATGCGTTTTTCGCCGCGGTGCTTCTGCTCCTTGCTTTTACGGTTCTTATTTGCGCGGTGGTGATGGGGGCCCGTGCATGGACGTACCGTTACACCTGGTACGAATTTGACGAAACGGAATTCAGCTTCTACTCGGGGATCTTGAACAAGCGGCGTACCCACGTGCCGTATTCGAAGATCCAGTCGGTAAACGAACGCGCTTCTCTTCTGCAGCGCCTAGCGGGCGTGCGCACAGTGAACATCGATACTGCGGGCGGTGCCAGCAACAAGGCACTGGTAATTTCGTACGTGGAGCGAAGCGCGGCAGAATATCTGCGTCGTGAACTTTTCCGCCGTAAGCACATCGAAGGCGAAGGGGAGCGTGTTGCAGCGGTTGCTCCAAGTTCTCTTGCTGGTCAGGGCAACGTGCTTGATGCTGCTGCTGCCGTTATGGATGATATTCGCGGCGTATTCGCTAAGGACGCAGTGAATACAGGTGTTGTTACCTGTGAATACCGTCTTGGCAACAAGGAACTGCTGTTTTCCGCCCTATGCGGAAGGGCGTCGTTTGGCTTGGCTCTTGCAACAGTGATGGCTGCGCTTGTCGTTATGGCAACCTTGGCCATCCTCGCGGTTTTGGTCGATAGCACAACATTTTCTGCAGCGACGGGTGTGCCCAAGAGCGATCTTATGCTGGCATGTGGTCTGACGGGTTTCTTGCTGCTGCTTTGCTTGGCTATGACGTGGGTTACCTATCTGGTTGGCGTGTGCCTTTCCTATGGCGGTTTCCAAGCGCGCCGCCGTGGTGGCCGCATTGAGGTTGAGCGGGGTCTTATAACGCATGTGTTCAGCGGCATCGATGTGGACCGAATCCAATCGGTGCACATTCATCAAACTTTTTTTTCAACGCCTTATGCGTTGCTGCTCGGTTTCGTACGGCAGGATTGGCGTAGCTTCTGGCGAAGAATCGTCCAGTTCCTCTTCTCAGTCAGAGACGGACAAGTTGGTTGTGCATCCGTTCTTGCCCATCGCTGAGGCATGGAATGTCGTTCAGGGTTTAACGCCCGAATACGCTCATGCTCCCGTGGCAAGCACTCCTATGCCGAAGGTGGCCCTGCGTCGCGCCATTACACGAAGGGCGATGCTGAAGGGTGTTGGGTTCTGGTTCGCCGTAGTCCTGCTTCTGTTGTGCGCCGCCGTTTTCGCTGCTGACGCAACAGCTGCTCGGGGGCATGCCCAGCTCGGTGGCCTTGTTGCAGCGATGCTGATACCAGGCCTTTTGCTGTGCGCCGCCATTGCGGCTATCGAAGTGGTGGGTGCGTTCCTGTGGCACCGTCGTTCTGCGTTTGGTTTCGACAGTTCGGGAACCATCGTGGTAAACGGTGGATACTCTACCGACACGGTGATCGTGCCTCGGAAGAAAATGCAGTATGCCTGCCTGCGCACGAATCCGTTGCAGCGCCATGCTGGCGTTGCAACCGTTTTGGTGTGTACTGCGGCGGGCGTGCGCGGCCGGGACGAGC